>Ga0247727_10006339_pt1 | contig 23317 bp, 18 predicted proteins | sample WisWelCaveWW1625_FD_202498 | JGI IMG/M metagenome (GOLD analysis project Ga0247727, IMG submission 202498) | Biofilm microbial communities from Wishing Well Cave, Virginia, United States - WW16-25 | ecosystem: Environmental > Aquatic > Deep subsurface > Groundwater > Cave microbial mat | place...
CGGCTGCTCGCGTGGCTGGCGGAATTTTTTGCCTGCCTCATCGCCCTGGCAGCACTCCTCGCACACACGCTCCGCGCGAGCCCAGATTCCCGACCAGCCTGAGATCAGAGTTCTTCACGGACGACGACCCAGGGCAACGGGGCGAGCGCGGAATCTTTGGCCCTGGCTCTCGCCCTGACGGGCGATGCCAAGCCTCGAGATCCGACAGCTGTTCGGCTACGTGCGCGACGACGTGATGGCGGCAACGAACCGCGTACAGCAGCCGCACATCTACGGGACACTCGGCGGCCCACCGCTCTATCTGCAGCCGTAGCAGCTGGGTGTCATCCCGGCCGGCCCAGAGCCACAAACTCCGTGCTCATGTCGGCGGCCCTGGGTCCCGGATATTGCGCTTCCGCGAAATTCCGGGATGACAATCATCGCACCAGAAACAGCGGGCACTCCAGGGCGGAGGCGAGCGGGCGCAGATCGCCTTCGTCTGGTACCACCAGGCCGCCGAACTGGCAAATGACGATGCCGCCGCGCAGCTGGCGCAGCGTTTCGGCGATCACCGCGGCTTCTCCGTGCGCCACGGCCGCAGATTGAATGCGCACGCCCTCGCGGGCCTCCACCACGAGACGGGCCTCTCCGTCCATGCGATCGAGCTGCTCGTCATCCGCAGCCACGAGCAGCAGCACGATCTCGGCGCCGTCGAGGGCGGCGAGGCGTTCCGCCGTCCGCAGCATGTCCGGCAGGTGCGCGGTGTCCTCCACGGCCACGACTACGGGGCCAAAGACGCGCTGCGCTCTAGGTCCGACCGTGACCAGCCCCGTGGTGCCCGAAACCTCGGCCAGCAGCTGCTTGAGCATGGTGCCGTTGCCGCCGGTGAAGGGCTCGCCGAGCGCAACGACGTTCCACGGCCCCGTTTCGGCGCAGGCGATGGTGAGCGCGCGCAAAGGCTCGTCGCGCACCACCCGGCAGCGCAGCGGCACCTCCGCCTTGCGCGCCAGTGCCTCTAGCCGGCGCCGCGTTCCCTGCGCGGCCAGGTGCAGATCCCGCATCATGGCATCGACGGAGAGGACCCGGCTCTGCTGCCCCGAGAGCGAAACCTCGCGTACGAAGCCATAGGCTGCGCAGTCGAAAAGCTGCTCGTCCTCGACGAACAGGCTCTCCAGGTCCGACCCGAACGCACGAGCAACCCGTACAGCCGCCTCCAGGGCGACGGTGCTCGGATGGCCTGACCTGATGTGGATGACGACCCGGCCGCGGTCTTCTCCGGATTGGGCGACGTGCGCAATCATGGCGTTTCCGTTGGGCCCTCGCCGGCGTCGCGGGCCGTCTTGGCGAAGTTGCGACCGCGCTCCGCAAACGATTTCAGTTTGTCCTCGACCAAGCGGTTGATGGTGCCGGCGGGGAAGCGCCCCTCGGGTCCGCGCTCGCCGGCTTTGACACCTGTCAGGATCTCGATGCCTTCGTCGGCGGTGCCGACGGCGTAGATCGCAAACTGTCCGTTCTTCACCGCCTCCACCACGTCCTCGCGCAGCATGAGGTGTTGCACGTTCGACTTGGGGATCAGCACGCCTTGCTCCTCGCTCAATCCCCTGGCGCGGCAGATGTCGTAGAAGCCTTCTATCTTCTCGTTGACGCCGCCAATCGCCTGCACCTCGCCCTGCTGGTTGACCGAGCCGGTGACGGCCAGCGACTGCCGGATCGGCACGTCCGACAGCGCCGACAGGAGCGCGTAAAGCTCCGCCGAGGATGCGCTGTCGCCGTCCACGCCGCCATAGGATTGCTCGAACACAAGCGTGGCCGCCAGCGCCAGCGGCACCTCGAGCGCATAGCGCCCGGCCAGGAAGCCCCACAGGATCATGACGCCCTTGGAGTGCAGCGGGCCGCCGAGCTTGGCCTCGCGCTCGATGTCGGTGACGCGGCCCGAGCCCAGGCGCACGCGGGCGGTGATGCGGCTCGGCCGGCCGAACGCAAAAGCGCCGAGTTGCACGACCGACAAGCCGTTGATCTGTCCGATCTGAGCGCCCTCGGTGTCGACCAGCACAATGCCGCGGTTGATGGTCTCCTGGGCCCGGTCGCGCAGCCGGTCGGCGCGCTGGATCTGCTCCTCGATGGCCCGGTTCACGTCCTGGCGGCCCGTGACCTTGCGCTTGGCCTGGTTCGACCAGTAGTCCGCCTCGCGCACGATGTCGGAGATGCGGCCGATTTCGATCGACAGCTTCTCGCGGTCGTCGGCCAGCCGCGCGCCCTCATCGATGATACGGGCCACGCCCGCTGCGTCGACCGGTTTCAGGCCATGCTCCTTGACCACCGAGGCAATCAGCCGCGCGTAGGCGTTGTCGTTCTCGGAGGAGCGCTTGATGGTGTCGTCGAAGTCTGCCTGCACCTTGAAAAGCCGCGGGAAATCGGGATCGTTCGCGGCGAGCAGGTAGTAGAGCTCGCGATCGCCGAACAGCACGACCTTGACGTCGAGCGGGATGGGCTCGGGATCGAGCGTCTGCGTCGAGATCAGGCCGGACACCTCCGTCGGCTGCTCGATGCGAATCTCGCGCGCCTTGATAGCCCGCTTCAAGGCCTCCCAGGCGAACGGCGAAAGCAGCAACCGGCGGGCGTCGACCAGGAGATAGCCGCCGCTGGCCTTGTGCAGGGCGCCGGGCTTGATCAAGAGGAAATCGGTGACGAGCGTGCCCATCTGGGCGAAGTGCTCGACGCGCCCGACGACGTTGCCGTAGGTCGGGTTGTTCTCCTCGACAACGGGGGCACCCGCCGACGCGCCCTCCCCGTTTGCGGCCATGACGTTGACCAGGTAGCGGCGGAAGCGCGGGTCCTGCGCACTGTCGACGGGCCTCCTGACAACGGCGTTTTCTTCTTCCCCGGTGGCGAGGAACAGGCCCACGTTGCGCACCATGTCGTGCCCGGTCGCCTCGAGATAGGCGGCAGCCTGCGGCACGTCGGTGAAGGACGCGTGCAAGTCAAACAGCGCGTCGCGGATGACAGACTTGGCCACCTCTTCATTCAGCTCGCTTAGTTGCGTACGCCGCCTCTTGTCCGACTTGGGCAGACGCTCGAGGATCGCCCCCAGCTCCTTCTCCAGCACGGAAATCTTGTACTCGACATCGCGGCGCATGGCTTCCGGCAGCGCATTGAAGACCTCGGGCTTTACCACCTTGCCTTCGTGCATTGGCGCCATGGCGAAGCCGGTGGGGGTGCGCAGGAGCGCAATGTTTTGCACCTGCGCCTTCTTGCTCAGCGCTTCGAGCGCCTCCTCGTTGCCGGATCGGAATTGCTCGTCGATGGCGCGACGGCGCGCCTGGTAGTCCTCACCTTCGAAGCGTGCCGGCAGCACGCCCCGCAGCTCATCAAGCGCGGCAATCATACCCCTGGCGAGGTCCTTTGCCCGCCCGTGCGGAAGCTTCAACGCTTTCGGCCGATTGGGGTTTTCGAAGTTATAGACGTACGCCCAATCGGGCGGTGTGGGGGCTTCCGCCGCCTTCGGTCCGAGGTGCGCCTTGACCGCTGTGGTCTTGCCCGAGGCCGGAGGCCCCAGCACGAACATATTGAAATCGTGGCTCTTGATGCTGGTGCCGAACTGAATGGCCTTCAGGGCCCGCTCCTGGCCGATCAGCCCATTGATTGGCAGAAGCTCATCCGTAGTCTTGAAGCCAAGGGAGGCTGGATTGACCACGCGGCGCAGCTCGGACGCCTGCAGCGGTTGGGGCCGTGCAGCTACCGTGGTCATCTCGCCGTGGGCCCCGACGGTTGTGCCATCGTTGCCGGGCTGCGAGCGTTTGAAAAACATGCGATAAGCGCCCCGTATGTTGTAGCGACCCCAGACAACGGCGGCCCCGGTTTCTGAAAGAGCGCGCTCCCTGGGCGTCAATCCTACCGCAAACCTTCGGGTCTGCCGAGACGGGAGGACGTGGTGAAGAGCGATCTTGTACCGATGGACTTCCTCTCCCCCGATTTGCTCCACGACGGGCGCCAATCGCCGGCAGCCTCCGACATATGCCGCGGTGTGGCAAGGCTGCTCCGCGCCCACGGACTGGCAACCCTTGCCGAGGTCTCGCTGGCCAACGGGCGGCGTGCCGACGTTGTTGCAATAGCGAACAGTGGAGAAATCTGGATCGCCGAGATCAAGTCTTCGATCGACGACTTTCGCGCCGACAGCAAGTGGCCCGAGTATCGCGAGTTCTGCGATCGGCTCTTCTTCGCCGTGGCGCCGTCCTTTCCTCGCGAGGTCTTGCCCGCTGAGACCGGGCTGATCGTCGCCGATCGCTACGGCGGCGAGGTCGTGCGCGAGGCGCCGGAGCACCGGTTGGCGGGCGCCCGCCGCAAAGCCATGACACTGCGCCTGGTGCACACGGCGGCGTCGAGGCTGCAGGCCGTCACCGACCCCGAGGGCGGGTTCGAGGCGTGACGATGTTTGTCATCCCGGAATTGCGCGTCGGCGCAATATCCGGGACCCAGGGTTACGGATTCCCCGCGCTTCCCCTCTTGGCCTGGGTACCGGCTCTCGCGCTTCGCGCTCGGCCGGCATGACAGGCCTACTTGGGCGCGCGCTTCGCCAGGATGCGCTGCAGGGTGCGGCGGTGCATATTGAGCCGGCGCGCTGTCTCGGACACGTTGCGGTTGCACAGCTCGTAGACGCGCTGGATGTGCTCCCAGCGCACCCGGTCGGCCGACATGGGGTTCTCGGGGGGCGGTGCCTTCTCGTTGTGCGGAGCGAGCAGCGCGTCCGTCACGTCGTCGGCGTCGGCGGGCTTAGCCAGGTAGTCGACCGCGCCAAGTTTCACGGCCGTCACGGCGGTTGCAATGTTGCCGTACCCGGTCAGGACGATGCTGCGGGCTTGCGGGCGAACCTTGGCCAGTTCGGCGACCACGTCCAGACCGTTGCCGTCCTCCAGGCGCATGTCCACCACGGCGAACGCCGGCGCCTTGGCATGGATCAGGGCCAGTCCTTCGGCAACGGTATGCGCTGTGCGCACTTCAAACCCGCGCCCTTCCATCGCTTTTGCCAGGCGTATGGCAAACGCGCGATCGTCATCGACCAGCACCAGCGAGCGATCCTGGGGCAGCTCATCGGGTTTGAAAGAAAGATCTTCGGCCACCACCATGCCTCCGCAATCCGCCTACTATAGCGGGCCGCAGCCGAACGCCCAAGCCCTTGTCGCGGATACTGCTTAACCATTCGCCCATTGTTCAACCTCCCCGGCACCCGGTGTTTGCCCTGTCGTCTGACGGTGCTCGAAAACCGCGCGCGCCCAGCTCACCTTGGCAACGGCACCGCTGGCAGGCGCCGGCCGGTTTTCCAGCGCGACCGTTGCCCCGGAGCGCTCGAGTAGTGTCTTGGCAATGAAGAAGCCCAATCCCATTCCGGCCGGTGCCCCATCTGTGCCGTGATCGGGATGCCGCGACGGCCGGGTGGTGACATAGGGCTCACCGAGCGCATCCAAAACCAGCGGCGACACTCCCGCTCCATCGTCGGCGATCGTAATCACAACGTCGCGTGCCGACCACGTGGCGGTGATCTCCACCTGCTCACGCGCGAAGTCGACAGCATTCTCCACGAGATTGGCCAGCCCATAGATGACACCCGGCCGACGCTGGCCGACTGGCTCTTGGCTTGCGGCGGCGTCGCTGCCCTCCTCCGGCGCGGCGCTGACGGCGATTTTGGCACTGAAGCCGCGGTACGGTGCGGCGGCCTCGGCGATGAGCTCCCTGACGCTGATGCGGGCAAGCAATGGATCGGGCTGCTGCGTGCCGCGCGTCAGTTTCCTCAAAATCTCGCGGCAGCGCTCCGCCTGGCTCTGCAGCAAGGCCAGATCTTCAGCGAAATTGTCGTCGGCTGGAGCCCCGCGCGCCAACTCCTTGGCTACCACAGCGATAGTCGACAGCGGCGTGCCGAGCTCGTGCGCCGCGGCAGCCGCAAGACCATCGAGCGCGTGCAGCTGCTGCTCCCTCGCAAGCACCATTTCGGTGGCGGCGAGCGCGTCGGCCATCTGCCGCGCCTCCTTCGCCAGCCGCCAGGCGTACAGCGCCAGAAACAGCATCCCGGCGAGCACCGACGTGAGCACGCCGATGTTGTAGAGCGTCGGCAACTCGAAGCCGCCCCTCGTGTACCAAGGCAGCGATCGGTAGGAGAATACGAGCAGCGTGGTCGCGCCGGCCGCGAGTACACCGAGCGCAATGGTATTGCGCGGTGGCAGCGTGGCGGCCGACACGGTCACGGGTGCCACGATCAGGAACACAAAGGGGTTCTCGATGCCTCCGGTGAGATAAAGAAGGGCGGCCAGCTGAAGGATGTCGTAGGCGAGCAGAAGAGTGGCAAACGTCGTGCTGAGCCGGGTGCGCATGGGATAGCGCATGCGCAGGAACACGTTCAACCACGCAGTCAGGGCGATCAGCGCCAGGCAAATGCCGACGTCGAACTGAAAGCCCAGGACGAAATAGACGTAGCAGACGGTGGCCAGCTGGCCAGCCACTCCGAACCAGCGCAAGCGAACCGCTGTTTGCAGGCGCAGCCGGCTTTCAGCGCCCTCCTTGCTCAGCCGCTCGAACTGGGACATAGGCGGCAAACTCGTATCGACGGGGCTCAACCGGCGGCTCTCCACCACGAACGCTTCGTTACAAGCCTATGCTCACTCCAGGTAACCCAATCATCAGTTCTCGTCCATCTTGAGCGCCGCGATGAAGGCTTCCTGCGGGATCTCCACCTGGCCGAACTGGCGCATGCGCTTTTTGCCCTTCTTCTGCTTCTCGAGCAGCTTGCGCTTTCTCGTGATGTCGCCGCCGTAGCACTTGGCCAGCACGTCCTTCCTGAGCGCGCGGATGGTCTCGCGCGCGATGATGCGTCCGCCCAACGCCGCCTGGATCGGGATCTGGAACAGGTGCGGCGGGATCAGCTCCTTCAGTTTCTCGCACATGGCCCGGCCGCGGCCCTCGGCGCGCGCGCGGTGCACGATCATGGACAGCGCATCGACCGACTCGGCATTGACCAGGATCGACATCTTCACGAGGTCGCCGGGCTCGTAGCCCCTGATGTGGTAGTCGAACGAGGCATAGCCCCGGCTGATGGATTTCAGCCGGTCGTAGAAGTCGAACACCACCTCGTTCAAGGGCAGATCGTAGATCAGCATCGCTCTGGAGCCGACGTAGGTGAGGTTCTTCTGCCGGCCGCGCCGGTCCTGGCACAGCTTGAGCACGCTGCCGAGGTGCTCGTCGGGCACCAGGATGGTCGCCTCGATCCACGGCTCCTCGATGCGGTCGATGCGGTCGGGCTCGGGCATGTCGGCGGGGTTGTGCAGCTCGAGCTTGGTGCCGTTGTTCAGGTAGACGTGATAGATGACACTCGGCGCCGTGGTGATCAGCTCGAGATTGAACTCGCGCTCCAGCCGCTCGGTGATGATCTCCAGATGCAGCAGGCCGAGGAAGCCGCAGCGGAAGCCGAAGCCGAGCGCGGCGGAGGTTTCAGTCTCGTAGGAGAAGCTGGCGTCGTTGAGGCGCAGGCGCGCCATCGCCTCGCGCAGGTCCTCAAACTGCGCCGCGTCCGCCGGAAACAGGCCGCAGAACACCACCGGCTGCGCCGGCTTGAAGCCGGGCAGAGCCTTGGCCGTCGGCTTCTTGTCGTCCGTCACCGTGTCGCCGACGCGCGTGTCTGCCACCTGCTTGATGGCCGCGGTGAAGAAGCCGACCTCGCCGGGGCCGAGCGCAGCAAGCATCTCCTGTTTGGGCCGGAAGATGCCGACGCGCTCGACCTGATAGGTTGCACCCGACGACATCAGCTTGACCTTCTGGCCCTTCTTCAAGGCGCCGTCGATGACGCGCACCAGCACCACGACGCCGAGGTAGGCGTCGTACCAGCTGTCGATCAGCAGCGCCTTCAGCGGGGCGTTGCGCTCGCCTTTAGGCGGGGGCAGGTGCTCGACGATGGCCTCAAGTACGGCAGCGACGTTCTCGCCCGTCTTGGCTGAGATCGGGATGGCATGCGAGGCATCGATGCCGACGACATCCTCGATCTGCTGCTTGACACGATCGGCATCGGCGGACGGCAGGTCCACCTTGTTGAGCACGGGCAGGATCTCGAGGTTGTTGTCGACCGCCTGGTAGACGTTGGCGAGGGTCTGCGCTTCAACGCCCTGGCTGGCGTCCACCACCAGCACCGCGCCCTCGCATGCGGCCAAGCTGCGGGAGACCTCGTAGGCAAAATCGACGTGCCCCGGTGTGTCCATCAGGTTCAGCTGATAGGTCTTGCCGTCCTTGTGCCGGTAGTCCAGCCGCACGGTCTGCGCCTTGATGGTAATGCCGCGCTCGCGCTCGATGTCCATCGAATCGAGGATCTGCTCCTTCATCTCCCGGTCGGAGACGTTGCCGCAAAGCTGGATCAGCCGGTCCGACAAGGTGGATTTGCCATGGTCGATGTGGGCGATGATGGAGAAGTTGCGGATATGGCTCGTTTCCGTCATGGGCCGGTGCTTAGCACCCCTTGCGCGCGGATCAAATGGCCGCCAGTCGCTGCAATCATTGTCGGCAACGGAACCTGGAGCGACGCGCCGTCTTGCCAGCGCCTTTTTTGGAACTATTCTAAACAAGAGGTTCCAGAGGGAGACGCGCGGTGCGAACGTTTGCCAACCTGGCCGAAAAGGAGCTCCTGGCGCTTGCTATCTCGCTCGAAGAGGAGCACGGGCGCATTTACGCCGACTATGCCGATGGCCTGAAGGACAGCTATCCGGCGTCGGCCAAGGTGTTCACGGAGATGGCGGCGGAGGAGAACGAGCACCGCCGCACCCTGATCGAACTCTACCGCCAGAAGTTCGGCGAACACATTCCGCTGATTCGGCGCCAGGATGTGCGCGGCTTTCTCGCGCACGAGCCGATCTGGATGGTACGGCCGCTGGGGCTCGACAAGGTGCGCGCCCAGGCCGAGGTTATCGAGGAAGAAACGCGCCGGTTCTACGAGCGCGCGCTGGCGCGAACCTCCGACGCCGGCATCCGCAAGCTGCTGGGCGATCTCGCCGCTGAGCGCGAGCATACGGACCTCGCGCGCCGCCTGGGAGAGGAGCATCTCAGCCCCGGCACGCGGCAGTCGGAGGAGGAGACGCGTCGCCGCGTGTTCGTTCTACAGGTGGTGCAGCCGGGCCTCGCCGGGTTGATGGACGGGTCGGTGTCGACGCTGGCGCCCTTGTTTGCCGCTGCTTTTGCGACACACAGCACGTGGCAAACGTTTCTGGTCGGCATGGCGGCCTCCGTTGGCGCCGGCATTTCCATGGGCTTTGCCGAGGCGCTCTCCGACGATGGCTCGCTAACGGGTCGCGGCCATCCTTGGCTGCGTGGCGCCATCACCGGGGGGATGACCACGCTCGGCGGGGTCGGCCACACGCTCCCCTATCTGATCGCCGATTTCAGGACGGCGACCGCCTTGGCCATTGCCGTGGTGTTGGTCGAGTTGTGGGTGATCGCCTGGATCAGGTCTCGCTACATGGACACGAAATTTCTCCGCGCCGCGTTTGAGGTGGTGGTTGGCGGCCTCATAGTATTTGCCGCGGGCGTGCTAATCGGCAGCGCGTAAGTCATAAACATACAAAAATAAAGATTATCGTCGGTGATATGCAATGTAAGACGATTACAATTTGTGCCGGATCTGCGAAACTGCGAGTGTCATGCCAAAGACACTTGCACCAGAAGTGCGCTCGCTGTTCGCGAAGCGCCTCAAAAGCATGAGGGTGCAGAACGGCTATCAGCGCGCGCGCTATTTTGCCAAATCATTGGGGATAGAGGAGAATCGCTATACCAGATACGAGCGCGCCGAGGTCGAACCCAGTCTCACGCTGATCCACAAGATTTGCGAGGTTCTTCGGGTTTCGCCAAATGAGCTGTTGGGGTTTGCGGAATATGGCGGAACCCCTGCCCCCGGCTTCTCAGAAGATCTGCCGGGAGAATTCGCACCGCGCGAGAATCCTTCGGAACGGCATGTCGAGCTGCTGGCCTGGCGCCTTGCCGCAGAAGTCACCGGCATTCGCGATTCGCAGCGCGCGAACCCTGGCGATCCGCTGGCCGCTGCGCGGGAGACCGGCAAGCTGTTCCAGCAGCTGCAGTCGGATCCCTTCAACACCGTTGCCAGGGTCGTGGCCGACGAGGCGCTGAAGGACCTCGATGCGGAGCGCATGGCCGAGCTTGCCCGGCTCGTGGCCGCGTTCACCGACAGTGCCAGCCGTGGTGTTGCCACAGGCAACGGGCGCGGCTGACGCGGGTCCGTTCTGGAGTCCGCGCCGGCTTCTTACACATAACACCTGTCTCCGAGTCCCAGCCTCCAATTGGATTGGAGGGTATAACCCCTGGTCCTGGCAAGTGGATCGAGGAATATTCCGGCATCGGCGATATTGACGAAGCCTTTTTGATTTGGCCTTGCGCTTGTTTCTCGGGGAAGGGTGCACTATGCGGTCGCTACGGATCAACTCCGGCCCAGGATATTCCGCTTGCATCTAAACCTCGGGCTGACAACTTTGTTCACCCCCGTATCTGCCCGCCCGTGGCCTTCTTTACCTCGGCGATGATGCGTTGGGCGACGGCCTCGATCTCCTCGTCCGTCAGCGTCTTCTCCGTAGGCTGCAGCGTCACCTCCAGGGCCAACGACTTCTTGCCGGCGCCGAGGCTCTCGCCCTCGAACAGGTCGAAAACGCCGACGCTGGCGATCAGCTTCTTGTCGGCGGCCGTGGCGGCGCGCACCACGTTGGCCGCGGGCACGCCCGCGTCGAGCACAAACGCGAAGTCGCGGCGAACGGGGAGCAGGTCGGCAGCATCGAGCGACGCCTTCGCCAGCCCCTTCCTCCGCTCCGGCGGCACGGCTTCGACAAACACCTCGAAGGCGGCGATGCGTCCTGTCAGGCCCATAGATCGCACGGTGTCGGGATGAATCTCACCGAAGTGGGCGAGGGTAATCTTGGGCCCAAGCTTCAGCGCCGCCGAACGGCCGGGATGGAACCAGGCCGGGGCATCGCGCGTCTCCTGCGCCTTGGCGGCATCGAAGCCGAGGCCCGCCAGCAGCGCCACGACATCGGCCTTGGCCTCGAACAGGCCGGCTTCCGCGGCGGCGCCCGTCCAATGCCGGCCCAGCCCCGTCAGCACCGCGGCGCCTGCGCGCACGCCCGAAGCGGCAACGAACTGGTCGCTCGGCCGGTCCCCGCGATACGCCTGCCCCACCTCGAACAGCGCCACGTCGCCGAAGCCGCGGTTGCGGTTCCTCTCCACCGCCGACAGCAGGCCGGGCAGGAGGCTCGGCCGCATGGACGACATTTCGCTCGAGATCGGGTTGGCCAGCTCGACCGCATCCTGGCCGCCGCCAAACGCGTCCGCGGTCGCGCGCGGGATGAATGACCACGTTATCGCCTCGACCAAACCGCGGCCCGCCAGCAGGCGCCGGGCGCGGCGCACACGGCGCTGCGTCTCGGTCAGGACCGGGCGGGCGACGCCGCTCAGGCGCGGCATCGGTGAGGAGGGCACCTTGTCGAGGCCGGTAACGCGCACGACCTCCTCGACCAGATCGGCGGCCCCGTGAATGTCGGGACGCCAGCTGGGCGCCGTGGCCTTCACTTTGTCGCCCTTGCCTTCGACGGTGAAGCCCAGCGCTTCCAGCGTCCTGCGCATCTCCTTTTCAGGCAGGGCAATGCCCGCCAGCCTCTCGACCAGGCCGAAATCGAAGCCGATGACCGTCTTGGCTTCGGGCGGCGCCCCGGCAATCCTTGCCCGCGACGGCTCTCCGCCCGCCACCTCGATCATCATGGCGGTGGCGAGATCGAGCCCCGGCCTGATGAAGGCCGGATCGACGCCGCGCTCGAAGCGGTAGCGCGCATCGCTCTGAATGCCGGCCTTGCGCCCCGTCGCCGCCGTGCGCACGGGGTCGAAATAGGCGCACTCGATCAGGATGTTCCGGGTGTCGGTGGTGACGCCCGTCTCCTCGCCGCCGAGGATGCCGCCGAAACCCAGCACCGCGCGATCGTCGGCGATCACGCACATGGTCTCGTCGACCGCGTAGGTCTTGCCGTCCAGCCCGGCAAACTTCTCGCCTTTCCTGCCGAGCCTGGCACGAATGACACCTTGCAGCTTTTCGGCGTCGTAGACGTGCAGGGGACGCCCCCGATCCAGACTAATGTAGTTGGTCACGTCGACCAGGGCGTTGATCGGGCGCAGCCCCACGGCCTTGAGGCGCTGCTGCATCCAGGCCGGCGCAGCGCCGTTCTTGACGCCGCGAAGGTAGCGCCCAGCGAAGCATGGACAGGCGTCGCGCGCCTCCTTGGGCAACTCGAGCCGGATGTCGACGGGGCAGTCGTAGTCGCCCTCGACGCCTGCGACCACCTTCTCAGGTTTCAGCTTGCCGAGACCGGCAGCGGCCAGATCGCGGGCGATGCCGCGCACGCCCGTGCAATCCGGCCGATTGGGTGTCAGCTTCACATCCATGACGGGATCGGCGAGGCCGACCACGTCGGCGTACCGCTGGCCAAGCTTGGCGCCGAGCGCCGCGTCGAGCTCGATGATGCCCTGGTGGTCGTCGGAGAGCTCCAGCTCCTTCTCCGAGACCAGCATGCCGGCGGAGACGACACCGCGCACGGGGCGCGCATCGAGCGTGATGCCGGTGCCCGGGATGTAGCTTCCCACCGGGGCGAACACGCCGATCATGCCGGACTTCGCGTTGGGCGCGCCGCAGACCACCTCTACCACGCCGGAGCCGGTGTCGACCTTGCACACCTTCAGCCGGTCGGCGTTTGGATGCGGCTTCGCCTCCAGCACGCGGGCAATAGTAAAGGGCGCGAGTTTCTTGCCCGGATCCTCGATGCTTTCGACCTCCAACCCCATGGAGGAGAGCTTGTCGGCCAGCTGCTCCACCGGCGCCGTGGTCTCCAGATGATCATTCAGCCAGGAGAGTGTGATTTTCATGCGTTCGCTCCCGGCCTCACGGCGATAGCCCGCCGGCCAGGGTCGGCACGTCGAGCGGCAGGAAGCCGAAGTGCCTGAGCCAGCGCAGGTCGGCGGAGAACATGTCGCGCAGATCGGGGATGCCGTACTTCAGCATGGCAATCCGGTCGAGCCCCATGCCGAAGGCGAAGCCCTGGTACTTGCCGGGGTCGAGACCGCAGTTGGCGATGACGTTGGGGTGCACCATGCCGCTGCCCAGGATCTCGAGCCACCGCCCCGGCTTGCCGATGGCCGCGGCGTCCAGGTCCACCTCCATCGACGGCTCCGTGAACGGGAAGTGCGAGGCGCGGAAGCGCATGCGCACCTCGTCCACCTCGAAGAAGGCCTTGCAGAACTCCTCCAGGCACCACTTGAGGTGACCCAAGTGCGTCGCCTCGTCGATCACCAGGCCCTCGATCTGGTGGAACATCGGCGTATGCGTGGCGTCGCTATCGATGCGGTAAACGCGCCCCGGCGCGATGATCCGGATCGGCGGCTTCTGCGCCATCATGGTGCGAATCTGCACCGGGCTGGTGTGCGTCCGCAGCAGCATGCGCGAGCCGTCGGCCTTGGGATGGAAGTAGAAGGTATCGTGCTCCTGCCGGGCGGGATGCTCCGGGGGGATGTTGAGCTTGGTGAAGTTGAGGTCGTCGGTCTCGATGTCGGGCCCTTCGGCAACGGCAAACCCCATGTCGCCGAAGATCTCGGCCACCTCGTCCCACACCTGGCTCACCGGGTGGATGCGCCCGTCCTGCAGCGGGCCTGACCGCACCGGCAGCGTGACGTCCGCCCGCTCGGCGGCGAGCCGCGCCGACATCTGACCGCGGTCGAGGCTGGCCTTGCGGCCCTCCAGCGCCTCGCTCACGCGGGTCTTGAGGCCGTTGACAGCCTGCCCGAAAGCCTTGCGCTGGTCGGCGGGCAGCGAGCCGAGCCGCGCCATCAGCTCCGACACCTGCCCCTTCCTGCCGAGCGCAGCGATGCGCACGCGCTCGATCGCATCGAGATCGGCGGCCGCGCCGATCTCGGCGAGCAGTGCCGTTTCGAGCGATGCAATGTCGGTGTTGTTTGCCATGTCGTCATTCCCGCGCAGGCGGGAATCCATGCAACTATTCGACGCGGGTACGGCGGTTCCAGGGACGCTTTCCCGCGCGATGACAAAAACTGCAGCCGAACCTTTTTGGCTCAGTGGCTTGGTTCCCCGCCTCCGCGGGGATGACGACGCTACGCCGCTTTGAGCTTGGCGGCCGCCTGGTCGCAGAGCGCCTTGAAGCCGGCGGCATCCTTGACGGCGAGGTCGGCTAGGACCTTGCGATCCACCTCGATGCCGGCCTTGCCCAGGCCGTCGATAAATCGGCCATAGGTGAGGCCGTGCTCCCGCACCGCCGCGTTGATGCGCTGGATCCACAGCGCGCGGAAGGTGCGCTTCTTGCGCTTGCGGTCGCGGTAGGCGTACTGCATCGCCTTCTCGACCGCCTGCTTGGCCACTCTGATCGTGTTCTTGCGCCGGCCATAGTAGCCTTTGGCCTTCTTCAGGACTTTCTTGTGCTTGGCGTGGGCGGTGACGCCGCGTTTGACGCGTGCCATGGGCTTACTCCATCAGATGATTCACGGGGTCAGACCCCTGGCCGCTACCGACGAGTTTGGATCGCAGCCGGCGTGGCCAGGGGTCTGACCCCGGCTCGCTCAGCGGTTGTAGGGCATGTACTTCTTGACGATCTTGGCGTCGCTGTCGGAGAGCACCATGGTGCCCCGCGCGTTGCGCACGAACTTCGGCGTGCGCTTGATCATGCCGTGGCGCTTGCCCTGGGCCAGCACCTTGACCTTGCCCGTAGCCGTCATCTTGAAGCGCTTCTTGGCGCCGCTCTTGGTCTTCAACTTGGGCATTTTGCTTCTCCTTATGGGACACGGGCGAGCCCGCCCGAGCCGGTTGTTCAAAGCGCAATCAGCCGCCACGGCATGCCCCGCCGGGCGGCTTGGACGGCGTTTCATAGTGTGAATGGGTCAGGCGTGCAATGCGTTTCGCACAAAAGGCCGGCAACCCTGGGCCCAGTCTCGATCTGGTACTTTCTACCCGTTCCACTGGCCATCGGGCGACCCACGTTCGATGGCGTGAAACTCATCTTTTCACCCGGTTCGTGGGCCGATTGAAGACCAGGGAGCGCAGCGGAAACTTCGAATCCTGTGAGGGGGTGGCCGACTATGCCGCTAGGCTGAACCACCCTGCGGAAGAGCTTACATGCGTCCGGCGCTATAGCATCGAGAGTGCGCGCCAATCCGGGATTCGCGCCAAAGCATATGCCGACCGGCGGCCGGCGGCCGTCCGATCCTCGGACGGCTCTCCAAGCGGGGTGGCGCGGCGCTATTTCTATTGGTCGCCAATCGCGGTGCCACCGTAAGCCAAGCAGCTTGCCTTCCTCGGGGGCTGCCAGTTGCTACTTGGTCTCGGGCGCATCGGGCTGCAGCAATCGCAGGCTGGGCCGCTCCTGTTCACGCGCCATGCCTGCGAAGTATTCAGCCAACATGTTCGCCAAGCGCACGCGTTCGCGTACGCTCAATAGGCTGGTGCCTATGAAGTCCGAGATCTCCTGCAGGTCCGGGGCGAGGCGTACAAACGCCTGATGGGCATCGCGCGGTGGTGAGAGCATAAAAGACCAACCTCCACACCCCGGCAATCTGGAAACTGCGGATCGATTGCGGCGGCATGGCGGCATCGGACGCGTTGCGGCAGACCGCACTCATATATCTCCTGACAACTATCCAGGTACAGGGTGACACAAACGTGACGGGCGCAGACCGATTGTCCTAGGCCATTATCCGTCGTCCGAGAGCGCGGCAATCAATGGCACGCCCAGCATGCCCCCAGCCCGTTGGGGTGCCATTCTTGCGAGCGCTGATGCGGCGGGGCAAGCGGGGACGTGGCTGAGAGAGGCGGCCACGTCCTTTTTGCATGCTGCGTTTGTGCTGCGCGGCGGGCTCAACCATGACAAGCCCAGGCGCAAACCATTGGCCGCCGCACCTGTTCGTCAGAAGTCTCCGGGCCTTGCCACAGTGGCGGCGATTGTGGCGGACGCCGATACAGGCGAGACGATCCTCGAGATCGAGGTGCACGGCAAGCGCGGCGTCGGCTATTGCAAGAGCATACCCGGCGCGGTAAGGCCATTCCTGCGGCTGAAGGAACGCAACAACCCACAGCCGACCGACCGGCTGTTCCCAAGGGGACCCGCCGCGCAAGAAGGTTGATGGGCAAGCGAACTATTGCCGATTGCGAGCGGCATCCAGATAACTGATACCAAACGCGGGTGTGGCGGAACTGGTAGACGCGCAGGTCTCAAAAACCTGTTCCCTCAAAGGAGTGCCGGTTCGATTCCGGCCACCCGCACCAATCTGGACCGGCAACCAAGGATGACGCGCCCGCTCCGCATATGGCTGGAATAGATACCTGCTCTGATCAGACCAACACGCTCGCAAGCACGGGCAAGGCGCAGATCGCACTGGAGCTAGTGGCAGGGTCATTCCTACCGTGATCCGAACACTGGTCGCCTTGTTGCGGCGGCCCTGGAGGATGCCGGGAGATCTTCAGCAAAATTTCAGGAAACCTTCATGACCCGGCGTCGCGGCTCGTGCTGCAATAACCCCACATCGACGCACCCTCTAGAAAGCTGAGCATTTGCCATGAGCAGGAGCGCGCCGGCTTACCCTGTTGAGACCGCCGAGATACGGAGCGGGGTGGAGTTGACCATCCGCCGCTTTGTCAAGGCGATCGCGGTATCGGCGTCGGTGTGGGCTACGGCCCGCGCCAACTACCTCGCCAACGCGGCCACCTACAAGCAGCTGACGAGACTGTCCGATGCAGAACTTCACCGTCGCGGCCTCTCGCGCTCAACGCTCGCCCGTGATGTCAGCGGGACCTTTGGCGGATCGTAGGGCGTGGCCATGGTCGTCCGCCCGGCGTCTATTTTACACAACCCGAATACTACACAATATAGTGGCCTCGCTGGCAACGGCGGGGTCACATTCTTTCGGCCGCTGGCTGGGCTGGCTAACCTCCCTTGTCCGCGGTGTAGGTCCGGGCGGATCAACCATCATGAGAAAGTGCATGCCTTCCGCACGCTACGCCTGGAGTGGCATCTGGTGGAGGGTGAGGTTGGCAACCTGAACTGGTCCCGCGCCTCACGCACACCAATTCTGTCAGAGCTATGACGGTTGACATTGCATCTCGACACGGCAAAGCCGATGGGCATACTGATCGTCGAATGCCTTGCTCAGGTCGACGGCGAAACGTGGCAAACCTCTGGGGCCGCATCGTTGGCTTCGTGTCGAAGCGCCGCTTGATGGCCGGCGTCAGCCGGCGCGCTACAGCAGATGCGCTGGAACCAGCAAGGGGTGGTGATGACGCCAATTTGGCGGAACCCGTGCATTTTGGCCGTTTCCCGGGACTTGGCCCCGTACGGCAGGAGGATGAGACCGTGCAAGTGTATCCATGGGCACAGTCGAAGTTTGTGGGCGGCGTGACGGAGCTGACGCTGCTGACCCCGATCACGCTAGGGCCGATTCCCGGCCAGCGGCGCACCTATGAGGAGCGGCTGCGCCAGGAGCTCGGCTCCATTCAGCGGCGCGTCGACCGCGGGCTCAACACGCCGATCAGCATCATCCCGACCATCCATTTCGCCGGCTGGCTGATCCAGCGCCCCGAGCAATACCTGCAGGGTGCGTGCTTTCCGCATAGCGCCCCGCCGTCGCTCGATCCCTACACACCAGCCGACCAGGCCACGACCCACGACTATCGGTTCCGCTCCTGGCTCTTCTTCACCTCCTATTTCGACGGCGATCTCAAGGACTACCTGCGCGAATTCTCCAACTTCCTCGGCAAGGATGTCGATCGCGTGTGGGGCAACTGCGAGGGCTACCCTGCCGGAGGCTCGATGGATTTCGAGGCGTTCTGGCAATACGCCAAGCGCTTCCAGATCGAGAGCGATGCCTTCTTCAACGCCTATCCGGGTCTCACCGTCCCCAAGATCCATCAGCTGAAGGTCTTCAAGGACCGCTTTGCAGCATTCGTCCGCGCGACGCGAAAGACGGACGGCACCTCGATTGAGGGCGTGGGTGTGCTCCTCGACCGGTTCATTGTCGAGAACCAAGCCTATACGGCCGACTTCCCGGCAATCGGCGGCACTTACGACGAAGATCAGCACGACCGTACCGCGGAGCTGAGAAAATCATGACGCAAATGACGAGCGAACGCCTTTTCGTGTCGCCGACCAGCATTCAGGAGAACATTGTCCGCAGCGCCAATGCCAGGCCCTACGTGGCGGCGTACGCGCTCTTCAAGATTACCGACCTGGCAAAGTTCCGCCAATTTGTCCGCAACAGGTGCAAGCCCGGTTCGCGTAACCCGAAAGCGTTGGCCGGCGCTGCGGAGACCGCCAGTCTGCTCGACGTGCTCAAGTCAGGCGAGGCGCAGATTCTCTCGGAGGGCGCGAGGGGGCAACCCCACGTTGGCTTTACCCTTGCTTTCACCTGGTCGGGCCTCGAGGCGCTCGAGGTTGCTCCAGTCACACTCGAAACTTTCCCCGCGCCGTTCAAAGAGGGCATGGCCACCCGTGCGCACCTTCTTGGCGACTCTGGAGAGTCAGCGCCCGAGAATTGGGAAGGCCGGCTCGGACAGTCCGGCATTCACGGCCTGATTGGCGTGTTGCTGCCCGAAGACGGAGTAAGACCGCAGCCGCCGGAAGCCGCCACCAGGCGCCCTCCAAAGCTTTATCAGAATACGGCAGAGCTTGCGAGGAAGCTTCGGCAGGGCGGTGGGGTTTCCCCGCAGCAGGTCGCCGACCTCGAGCGGGATGCCGGCTTCAGAATCCTTCAGCTGGAAGTAGGGTACACGCCGGCCAAGGTCTTCCACGGTGAGCAGTGCCGGGTCGAGCACTTCGGATTTCGCGACGGACTGAGCCAGCCGTTCGTCGATCTTGGGCTGACGCCGCCACCGCCCGGCGGAGGCACGCCGAGGCGTGACGGGACATGGGCGCCGGTCGCGCCGGGCGAGATCTTCCTAGGTCATCCCGACGAGGACGGCTTGCGCGCCATCCAGCCAGCCAACCGCGAACTACGCGACAACGGCACTTACATGGTGTTCCGCAAGCTGGCCCAGGACGTTGTCGGCCTCCACCATTTCCTGCAGACCAATGCGAGCGACAAGGCGGGCGAGCAGCTGCTGGCAGCGCAGATGTTTGGACGCTGGCAGAATGGAGCCCCGCTCGTGCGCCATCCGAAGCAGCCCAAATGGTACGGGGCGGGCGAACGAAACCAGATCAACGACTTCCGCTTTCACAACGAAGATCCGCACGGGATCAAATGCCCAGTTGGATCCCACGTGCGGCGGGTCAATCCGCGCGACCTGCAACTGCGCGACGTCGCCAAGCGCCACCGCATCCTGCGCCAATCGATCCCCTATGGCGGCGAGCTGGTCGAGAGGCCGGAGGACTGGGACGGTGTGGAACGGGGGCTGCTCTTCATATGCTACAACGCGCGCATCGATGCGCAATTCGAGTTCGTCCAGCGCGAATGGATCAATGGCGGCGAGCTGTTCGGGCAGGCCGGTCTCGACAAGTGCCCGATCACCGGTGCCAACGGCGGCACGCTCAGCGATGCGTTCCAGATGCCGGGCAGCTCGGCCGCGCTGACCCATATTCCCCGGTTCGTGACGACGCGCGGCGGCGCCTATTTCTTCGTGCCCAGCCTGGACGCCCTCAGGGGGATCAGTGAGGGGAAGGCCTTCGAGCCTCAGTTCGAAGAAGGCTACGTGCGACCGCTCAACGCCTGCGGCGACGGTCACGTGACCATGGGCGTCGATGACGCTACCACTCGCGCGAGCATCGACATCAACCGGCGCCATATGACGCCCAACCCTGCGGTGGCCGGGACGCCGGCGCTGTTCTCCGAGCAGCGCCTGGCGCTGCTCGGGCAGCAGATCCTGCAGCAGGACCCGCGCGTGATCCGCCTCCGGTTCAGCGAACGGCGCGACACGCAGTCTCCCGAGGAGCCTGCCTTTGCGGCATTCCTCGGACGGTATGACGATGTGGCGAGCGTACTGCGCGATGAAAACACGTTCGGCGTCAGTCACTATCGCGAGCATGTCGAGGAGATAACCCACGGCAAGCCGATGCTGATCGGACTTCAGGCCGGGAACCCGGTCCGCGACGAGCGTCTGGCACTGCTGGCCGCGGCCATGAAAGCGCTCAGCGACGGCGGCAAGCGGGATCTCTACGCCGAGCTTGAGACTTTCGCGGGTGACGTCACCAAGAGCATCCTTGCCCGCCTCCTGCCCTCCGGGCGCATGGATATCGTGCGCGACCTCGCGCTCGTGGTTCCCGTCATGGTTGCCAAGTATTTCTTCGGGCTGCCAGGGCCTGACCGGGTGTCGCCGACGGCCATCGCGGCGCGCTTCGCGCGCCTCGAGTTCACCGACATCCCACCCGATTGGCTCGCGCGGCTCGAGCCCGTGCTGGAGCACGAGAAGCCTGTCGTTACCATCCAGGCGTGGGCGCAGGCGGCCTTCCGGGAGGTGTTCTTGAATATCGTGCACGCGCGGGAGTTGACGATCTCGGCCCAGCGCATGACGGACGAGATGCTCCTGCATATCGATCAGCTGATGGAGGAGGAGTTCCGCAAGCCTTCCGGGCAACGACACTTGCTCGCCGCCCTCGTGGGCCTCAAGCGCGGCCAAACCGGCGCACCGGCGCGCATCGACGAACACATTCGCGCCGTGCTCGCCGAGCTGCTGGTCGCCGGCATCTATACAGTGGGCAAGGCGCTCGCCAACATCGTCGACCTGATCCTTGGACCGGATCGCATCGAACCGCGCATCGCCAGGGTCTTTGTCGAGGGCAACGAACGCCGCGACAGCCTGATGACGGTGCTGCGGGAGATCTGTAGCGCATCTGACGAAGCGACCCGAAAGCGCAGGCTGGATGCGTTCATCGGCGAGTGCCTGAGGTTCAGGCCTGTCTCGCCGCTCCTGTTCCGCATTTGCGCACGCGACACGACTGAGTACGACCGGCCCATCAACAAGGGCGACCTGGTTTGCGCGCTGGTCCAGGCGGCCAACATGGACCCCAGGAAATTCCAGGCTCCCCGCGACTTCCGTCTCGACCGGGAAGGAGGCAGCTACCTCCATTTCGGCCCGGCGGCCGGGGCGCATCATTGCCTCGGGAGGCACATCGCGCTGGCCGAGCTGCGCAGCATGCTGGCTCGCATCGCGCAGCTCAAGGATTTCCGGCGCGCCGCCGGCCCGCGAGGCAACCTGGAGGAGCTGCTGCGCCTGCCGCAGAGCATGGTCGTGCGCTTCACGCCTGAGGCGCAGCCGCGGCCTTCAGATCGATGATTCTTGAAGAGCGGGCGGCAGAGCAGACTCAGGCGGCGAGGAGATCCTCCGACTCGGCAAGGTACCGGTCTAACCGCAGCTTGCGGAACACTTGAGCGGCGCAAGACGCGAAGCGCTGCGCCTCCTGACGGCGACCCAATCGTCCGCAGGCACGAGCAAGCGACAGATTGCACTCTGCAATGAGCGGCAGGAGGCCATGCCGCTCGCCGATCGCCTTTGCCTGATCGAGGTCATCGATCGCCGCCTCAGCGGGGAGCGACAGCAGGAGCCGCATGTCACCTCTGCACTTGAGCCCCTGCGCATAGTGGAGGACCTCCCCGGCTTCCTGGGCCACGCGGATGGCCTTGTCGACCCAGGCCAGCGCATCTGCAGAGTTCCCCAGCGCGGCATGCGCTTCGCCGATGGCCTTGAAAAGATAAAACCATGTGTACTTTCCGCCGGCCAAATGCGCGTGTCGGCGAAGCGCTTCCTCGGTCACTGCCAGCGCCTCGGCCGGGCGCCCGACCTGGACCAGCGCGGTTCCGAGCCACCCGGCAAGCATGGCCTCCAAGGTGAACACGCGCTTGCACAGCTTCAAAGCCGGGTCGAGTACAGCCACCGCGTGCTCCGGATATCCGCGCCTCAAATGATAGAGGCCTTGCCCCGCGTAAATGAGAACCTGGGAGTAGGGTTGTTTCGCAGCGTCGGCGACAGCGCAGCCTCGCTCGATCTGACTGCGAGCGTCGTCGAACCGGCCCATCTCGATGAGAAACCAGCTGAGGAATGCTCGCGATATGACGCTGGGAAGGCCTGCCCATCCGAGCCGCTGGTCCTCCAGGCCAAGGCGCTCCAGGGTCCTTACATTCTCCTGGTGCAGTGCGATCGCCTCGGCGAGCCGGCCTTGCCCGTGCTGAGCGTTCGCGAGCGTATATTTCCCCAGGATCTGCAGTGTCAGATTCTCTGTCCGTTCGGCATGGTCCAACACGAAACGTGCTGACCCGGCGGCAGCGACGTGATCGCCATGCATCCACTGCGCGGTCGCCAGCTGAGCGGTCGCAACCGCGAGCCTGCGGTCGTCCCCGAGCGCCCTGGCGATGTCAGCCGCCGCGACCAGCGTCTTCTTCATGAGCTCGATCTCACCGAGGGTGAGATAGGCCTGGAACATCAGCAGACGGAGATCTACTTCCTCCTTCTTTCGATCAGCTGTCTCGGGCAGCTGTGCGAGAAGGTCCAATGCCCTTCCCAATTGCACAGTCGCCTCGACCATCGCCGACCGAGTCAACGACAGGCGCCCAGCTTTCGACCAATACGACACGGCCCTGTCGAGGGCGCCCGCCTCGGCGTGGTGGTGCGCCAACGTCTCTGGTGCGGTCGCCGCTATACTGGGAAACTGGTCTTCGAGCACGCGAGCAATCCGGCTATGCAGTTCCTGCCGCCGGCTGCGCAGCAGACTGGCATAGGCCGCATCTTGCACCAGCGTGTGCTTGAACCGGTAAGTCGCATCGGGCGGCGCCCCGCGCTCGAAGATCAGCTCGGCGGCGACCAGCTGGGCGAGCCCAGCCTTCAGGCCTTGCTCCGGGAGAGCGGAGACCGCAGCGATCAAGCCGTAGGAGAACTCTCCGCCGATCGCGGCCCCGATTTGCGCAATGTCCCTGACCGAGGCCAGGCGGTCGAGGCGCGCGAGCAGCGAAGCGTGCAGCGTCGAAGGAATAGAGCGCAGCGGCAACGGGCCGGTCAACTCATAGCGATCGCCGACATCCTGCAGGACGCCGCTCTCGAGCACAGTTTTGGTCAGCTCTTCGATGAAGAGCGGCACTCCATCGGTGCGGGCGATGATCTGAGCGATGACCTCCGAGGGAAGCGCCTTGCCCTGGGTCACACTCCCGATCAAAGTCTCGACGTCTAAGCGGCCCAAACGTGTCAGGGCCATGATGGTTACATGCCAATGATTGGGCCAGGGTGGCGTGAACTCCGGACGCGCCGTCGCGACCAGCAGCAAGGGCAGGCTCGAAGTTTGTTCGACCATCT
>Ga0247727_10006340_pt1 | contig 23316 bp, 25 predicted proteins | sample WisWelCaveWW1625_FD_202498 | JGI IMG/M metagenome (GOLD analysis project Ga0247727, IMG submission 202498) | Biofilm microbial communities from Wishing Well Cave, Virginia, United States - WW16-25 | ecosystem: Environmental > Aquatic > Deep subsurface > Groundwater > Cave microbial mat | place...
GTGCTTGCCCTTGAGCCGCATCGCTATCAGCGACGCCAGCCGCCCGACGATCAGCCCCTCGGCATTGATCAGGATCCACTTTTTCTCCAATTCGCTGGGCTTCGCAAAATAGGTCTTCATGGGTCCGCCCCGACGGTTCGCTAGCGACGGCCTGGCTTCTAAGCGGCATCCTTGCATCCGTCAACGCCCATTCTCACAGAATATAGCAAGAATATCAAATTGCTATGGATACGGTAATCGGTTACCGCTACAGCGGAAGAGCGTAATTGGCTGTGGCGCGGGCAACCATGTCGGGCACCCCCTCCGAGTAGAGCTCCACCTCGCCGACGGCCAGGCGCCGCCCCAGGCGTATGAGCTTGACCATTGCCGTCATGTCGTTGGCCTCGGGCTTCGCCAAGAAGTTGATGTTCAGGCTCGATGTCACGGCCGCGAGACCGGGTTCACCGAGGCTGCCGATAACGGCGACGTAGACACCGAAATCCGCCAGCGCGAACATGGCCACACCCGAGATAGTGCCACCCGGGCGGGTGTCGCGAGGATCGGCCTTCATTCGAACCCGCGCAAACCCTTGCTCCACGTGCTCTATCACAAAAGTTGCGCCCGCGTGCGTGGATCTGAGGGAAGTGGGCATCGATCAGGTCCTCGACGCGCTTGGCATCGAGCGGATCGGTTGGTGAACTAGGGATTGACATGTCGGCGGTGTCCAACTTTTGTCATTACCGACAATTACCAGAGTCCGGCCTTCAACTTCACGCACCGAGTCGCCAAGCGAGGATACCCATGCAGCAAGTGCTTCGCCTCTCCATCACGGCTTTTGCGGTCGCAGTGCTGGTTCACCTTGCAGGCCTTGCTTCGGCGCAGGCTCCTGTGAAGCAGATCAAGCTTTCCGAGAAGCAGGTTGAGGGTTTCATCGCGGCGCACAAGGACATGGCGGAGGCGTTCGACAAGACCTCGACCGAGAAGTCCGAGGCGGCGGCTCAGGCACAGCTCGACTCGATTGCGAAGAAGTTCGGCTTCAAGGATCACAGTGAGTACGACGACGTCGCCTCCAATATCGCCATGGTGATGTTTGGGATCGACCCTCAGACCAAGGCGTTTACCGATCCGCCGACGCTGGCGAAGAGGGAGTTGGATGACGCCATCGCCGACAAGACGCTGCCGGAGAAGGAGAGGAAGCAGCTGGTGGAAGAGTTGACCGAGCAGTTGAAGGCGGTGCAGCCGATCATGCACCCAGGCAATATCGAGCTTGTCAAGAAGTACTACGACAAGATCGAGCCGCTGTTGCAATAGCGAGGTCGGACGATGCCGGCAAAACAGGCAATGCCGGCGACTGTGGCCCTCGGCCGCGCGGGCGAAGCCGTCGCATCCGCGAGCCCTATCGAGAGCGAGCGGCTGGCCGTGGGCGTGTTGGTGCTTACACTGGCCCGCCCGGAGGCGCGCAACAGCCTGTCCCAGGCCATGCTTGCGGCACTGCAGAGCGCCATAGATGAAGCGTCTTTGGATTCCGGCGTGCGCGTCGTCGTAATCTCGGGCAAGGGCCCGGCCTTTTGCGCTGGCCACGACCTGAGAGAGCTTGACTCCCATCGGACCGACTCGGACGCCGGACGCGCCTTCACCGAGCTGCTGATGCGCGAGTGCGCCAAGCTGATGCGGTCGATCGTGCGCTGTCCGAAGCCGGTGATTGCAGCGGTCGAGGGCATCGCCACGGCGGCCGGTTGCCAGTTGGTGGCCACCTGCGATCTCGCCGTCGCGTCGGAAGCCGCCCGATTCGCGACCCCCGGCGTCAACATCGGCCTGTTCTGCTCGACACCCATGGTGGCGCTATCGCGCAACGTGCCGCGCAAGCGCGCCATGGAGATGCTGCTGCTGGGCGAGATGCTGGGGGCCCGCGAGGCGGTGGAGTATGGGCTTGTCAACCGTGTGGTGCCGGCAGGCGCCGCCGTAGACGAGGCGCTGGCACTCGCCCGAACTCTGTCCTCTAAGCCGCAGGCGACGCTGGCAATCGGCAAGGAGGCCTTCTACCGGCAAATCGAGATGTCGCTCGCCGATGCCTACGACTATGCGGCCGGTGTCATGGTCGAAAACATGATGCATGACGAGTCCAGGGAGGGGATCGGCGCCTTCCTGGACAAGCGCCCCCCCAATTGGGACAAAACCTAGGTTCTGTGGTCGTTACGCCTCATGCAGAGAGCAACCGCGGAACCGAAGCCGAACCGGGCCGCCCTCTCGTTCGTCTTCGTGATGGTGGTGCTCGACGTGATGGCGCTCGGCATCATCATCCCCGTGCTGCCGAAGTTGGTCGAAAGCATGGCCGGGGGCAACACCGCCCGGGCCGCCGAGATCTTCGGGCTGTTCGGCACGGCTTGGGGCCTCATGCAGTTCTTCTTCTCGCCGGTGCTGGGGGCGCTGTCTGATCGCTATGGGCGGCGCCCGGTGCTCTTGCTCTCCACGCTCGGGCTGGGTCTCGACTACATCCTGATGGCGGTGGCGCCCGACCTCGTCTGGTTGTTCATCGGCCGGATCATATCCGGCGTCGCCGCAGCCACGTTCTCTACGGCCAGCGCCTACATCGCCGATGTGACGCCGCCTGAGCAACGCGCGGGTGCCTTCGGGCTGCTGGGGGCGGCCTTCGGTGTCGGCTTCGTGCTGGGTCCCGCCTTGGGCGGCGTCATGGGCGACATCGATCCGCGGCTGCCGTTCTGGGTGGCCGCGGCGCTGACCTTGGCAAATGTCGCTTACGGCTTTTTCGTGCTGCCCGAATCGCTGCCGCCGGAGCGGCGCATGGCCTTCAGCTGGGCTCGCGCCAATCCCATCGGCTCGCTGCGCTTGCTGGCTGCGCACCGCGAGCTCTTGGGCCTCGCCGGCGTGGCCTTCCTCTACCATCTGGCGCACGTGGTGCTGCCGGCCGTTGCGGTGCTCTACACCAGCTACCGCTACGGCTGGGACAACAAGACCATGGGGCTGACGCTGGCGGCGGTAGGCGTCGCCTCAGGCGTTGTGCAGGCCGGCCTGATCAAGCCCACCATCCGGCGGCTGGGCGAGCGCACCACGTTGATCGTCGGGCTGCTGTTCGGCGTCGCCGGGTTCACCATCTACGGGCTGGCGACCACGGCGGCGGGCTTCTGGGCCGGCATTCCGGTGTTGGCCCTGTGGGGTCTCGGGGGCGCGGCGTTCATGGGGCTCATGAGCCGGCTGGTGAGCGGTTCCGAGCAAGGGCAGCTGCAGGGAGCGAATTCGAGCTTGATGGCGCTGGCCGGCCTGCTCGGACCGTGGCTCTTCACCCAGACCTTTGCCTGGTCCATCGGCCCGGACGCGGCGTGGAGTCTTCCAGGCGCGCCGTTTCTGCTGGCGGCAGCGACCCTGCTCGCGGCGACCGCGCTGGCCTGGTGGGTGACGCGGCTCGCCGTGCCTGATCGCGAGAAGTGATGCGGTCGCACACACGCCAGACAGGCCCGTTCGAACGCTGAATATGCGGCGTAGTTGACGGTTGCCCCTCCACTGGCGTCATTCCCGCGGAGGCGGGAACCCAGTACACAGAGCAGCAAGGACATGCTAGCTGTGGGGCCATGCCTAAACAGCCAGCATCCAGGTCACCTCTCAGCACCGGTGAGCCACCCTCCGCCACTCCGCGCGCGACAAATGCCTGACGCCTCAATATAAGCTCGCCCGAGGATTCTCTCGGCCGAGCAGCGTTGCATGGACGCCAAAGCTTCCCCCAACATCACGCCCGAAGTCATCGCCGAGCACGGCCTGACGCCGGAGGAGTACGGCCGACTGCTCGAGATCCTCGGCCGCGAGCCTTCGCTCACCGAGCTCGGCATTTTCTCGGTCATGTGGAGCGAGCACTGCTCCTACAAGTCCTCGCGGGTGTGGCTGGGCAAGCTGCCGACCACGGGCCCGCAGGTGATCCAGGGGCCCGGCGAGAACGCTGGCGTTGTGGACATCGGCGACGGCGACGCCGTCGTCTTCAAGATGGAGAGCCACAACCACCCCTCCTATATCGAGCCCTACCAGGGCGCCGCGACGGGCGTGGGCGGCATCATGCGCGACGTCTTCACCATGGGTGCGCGCCCCATCGCCAACCTCAACGCCCTGCGCTTCGGCGATCCCGACCATCCCAAGACGCGCCACCTTGTGGCAGGCGTCGTCGCCGGCATCGGCGGCTACGGCAATTGCACCGGCGTGCCGACGGTTGGCGGAGAGACCAACTTCGACCCCGCCTACAACAGCAATATTCTGGTCAATGCCATGTGCATTGGCCTCGCCAGGAAGGACAAGATCTTCTACTCGGCGGCCAAGGGCGTCGGTCTACCCGTGGTGTACGTCGGTTCAAAGACCGGACGCGACGGTATCCATGGCGCCACCATGGCATCGGCCGAGTTCGATGAGAATTCGGCCGAGAAGCGCCCGACCGTGCAGGTGGGCGACCCGTTCACCGAGAAGCTGCTGATCGAGGCGTGCCTGGAGCTGATGGCGAGCGACGCTATCGTCGCCATCCAGGACATGGGCGCGGCGGGGCTCACTTCGTCCACCTCGGAGATGGCCGACAAGGGCGGCGTCGGCATCGAGCTCGAGCTCGATCGCGTGCCGCAACGCGAGCCCGACATGACCGCCTACGAGATGATGCTCTCCGAATCGCAGGAGCGCATGCTGATGGTCCTCAGGCCCGGGCGCGAGCCGGAAGCCGAGGCGGTGTTCCGCAAGTGGGGCCTCGACTTCGCAGTGATCGGCCATACCACGGACACGGGGCGCATGATTGTCAGGCACAATGGTGCTGTCGAAGCCGACCTGCCCGTGACCACGCTTGCCAATTCGGCGCCGCGCTACCAGCGGCCGTGGGTGCCCACCGTTCCGCCCAAGGTCATCCTGCCGGAGTGGGTGCCGGCGCCCAACAGCATGCTGGGCGCCCTGAAATCCATGATGGGCAGCCGGCACCTGGCATCGCGCCGGTGGATTTGGCAGCAGTACGACCACACCGTGATGGGCGACACCGTGCAGCGCCCCGGCGGCGACGCCGCCGTGGTGCGCGTGCACGGCACCAACAAGGGCATCGCGGCCACCTGCGATGTGACGCCGCGCTACGTGCTCGCCGATCCCGTGATGGGAACCAAGCAGGCCGTGGTGGAGAGCTGGCGCAACCTGATCGCCGTCGGGGCCGACCCGCTCGCCATCACCGACAACATGAACTTCGGCAACCCCGAGCGGCCGGAGATCATGGGCCAGTTCGTCGGCGCCATTCAGGGCATGAGGGAAGCCTGCGAGGTGCTGAAGTACCCGGTCGTGTCGGGCAACGTCTCGCTCTACAACGAGACCAACGGGGTGGCGATCCCGCCGACGCCGGCGATTGGCGGCGTGGGGTTGGTGCCGGACCTGGCACTGATGGCGAACCTTGCGCTGAAGGCGGAGGGCAATCTCCTGGTGGCAATCGGCAGAGAGGACGGCCACCTCGGCCAGTCGCTCTATCAGCTGATCGTGACCGGCCGCAACGAGGGGGCGCCGCCGCCGGTCGACCTCGCCGACGAGATCAAGGCCGGCAACCTGGTGCGCTCCCTGATCCGCGAGGGCAAAGCCGCCGCCGTGCACGACGTCAGCGACGGCGGCCTGCTGGTGGCCGTCGCCGAGATGGCATTGGCCGGGGAGATCGGCGTGCAGCTGTTTCCCTACGAGGGCAAGCTGCCCCCACATGCGGCCTGGTTCGGCGAGGACCAGGGCCGCTACGTGCTGGAGGCGGATCCGGAGCTCGCCGAGGAGATCATCGAGCGGGCCCGGCTGCTCGCATTGCCGGCGCGGGTGGTGGCGCGGGTGGGTGGCGATACGCTCACCCTCAAGGACGAGGCGCCGCTGTCGCTGGACGATCTGCAAGCGGCGCATGAAGGCTGGCTGCCGGGGTACATGGGTGGGGTATGACCGCTCCGTAGCCCAAAATCATGAAAGTGTTGATTTTATCGGCACTTTCGAGCGTTTGCACTGGGCCAGCATAAGCCCCGTGCAAACTGGCCAACTGCTAGCCCACCTGGCTGCTGTGCCCCTGTCATCTGCCGTCAATGTGCATCTCGAATGTGCCGACTCCGGTCATTGTGATGCAGAGACCCGGCAGTGCCGGAAACGAGTTCTCGTACTCAACTAGAAATGTCCCTGCGAACAGGCCATCTTTGATGATGCCAACTCCTTGACCTCTGTAGGTCATCGTTGTCGCGATTGTGGTGACGACCGTATTCCAGCGAAGATAGTCGAATAGCGTCTCACCCTCTTTGACCGTGACTGACCCCACAACGTCGAACACCGTTGGTCGCTCAGGGTCAGCCGACACAACCGGGTCGAGCGAGACAAATTCAGCATCCATCAATTTCTTGTCTTGAGCGAACCTCAGCATTTCGTCATGCGGTGCATTCCAAGCGAGCTTGGCCTTGATCCGGGACGTGGCTTCGTCACGCCAAACCTTGCCCCCCGTGATGATGGACCGATAGCCGGTCATTCTGCGGGCCACCTCCTCCAACTTTGCCGCCTGCGGTGCTGGGACCACAAAATTGCTCTGACACACGAACGCCTCGTAGAGGATGACGCCTTTCGTGATGGCGACACTCGACCGGAAGCCCTCAGCCAATGGCTTGCGAAGGTCAACGACTGGCGGGGCGCAATCCCGACGTATAGCGGCGGGTGAAAGGAGGCCCACAAGCTTCTCCGCCAACTGCTCAGGCCTTTCAACCGGCAGGGCAACTATCGGACCATCGGCAAAGGTTCTTGATGCGAGATACACGGCTAGCTGGTGCCCGTTCAGCACGACCGCATAGGTTCCACCAACCTCGGGATGCCGCGCGTAGCTGATAGCCTGCTCAACAGCGTCTTGCGCGATTTCTTCGTTTGGTGCCTTGGCATCAAGTACCCACCGACCGAAGCCGGTCACAACCAACACGTAGTCGGCTCGACCACGTAGAGGCGGATCCGTCTTTTTCTTACGGCCAAGAAACGCGCCATCAGTCCTGAGCGGAAACTCTCGCCACGTCGTTCGCGGTGCCGCGTTCGTAGCCAAGTAGCTTGATCAGCGGGTCCGCGATTTCCGCTCGCACGTCGGCTTCGTTGGCGTTATCCGCGTCCTTCATCGGAGGGCCGCAGCCTCTCTCAGTAGCCGGTGACGCGACTACGCCCATCGTATTCGTCGTCCTCAGGCTCAAACGTCGGGCCCTGGTACTCCTTGAGTGTGTCCAGGTCGAATTCGGCGCGAGTGAGCTTGCGGTCATCGAACCAGCCACACGTCAGCTTGCCGGTGGTCGCGTCCTGGCTCTCCATCGTCATGATTGGCCCGCCCGATATGTACTGGACTTGCGTACCCTTCTTGAACTGCATGACAGCCGATCTCCAACTTGGAGTTGCTTAACGGCGGCGACGTAAATCTGAGTCGCGCCCTTCGCGATAGCGGCCGAACAATGGCAGATGAACTATGGCGGTGGATAAGGATTGCCAGCTGCCTTCTAAGCTAGGCTCGATAGTGTGGTCGGCTCTGTACAATTGCGCTGACGCACGTTTGCACCCTACGGATTATCACACCCCTGCCCGACGCAGGCCGGCTACGGCGAGCCTCATCGCCATCGACCGCCTCCCAGACCTCATCATGGGCAAACGCCCTCAGCCTGAAGCCCGACCCGGCTGACCGGCGCCAACCGCGCATGCGACGTTGCCAGGATCGTAGGGTGCAATAGGGCGTTAGCCCGTATTGCACCGATCCCAGCCTAATGCGGCGAGGACGGAGAGCGGTGCAATGCGCTGCCGCTTATTGCACCCTACGCTTCTACTTGCAATGCACGAAGGACGCCCCGTTGCCATCCGCCGGATGAAGGGTTACATGTAACCTATGAGGGGCAAGCCCATGCCGCCATCCACCGCCCGTCGCAAGACCTCCCGGCAGAAGGTGCAGGCGCACCGGCAGCGGCTGCGCAGGCAGGGGCTGCGGCCGATCCAGATTTGGGTGCCGGACGTGCGCGCACCTGGCTTTGCAGAGGAGGCGCACCGGCAATCGCTGGCCGTCGCGAAGAGCCGTCGAGAGAAGGACGACCAGGACTTCATCGACGCCATATCGGATCCAGGCGACACATGAAGCGCGGCGAGATCTGGACCGTTTCGGGCGGCCCAGACTATGCGGGCAAGCCCCGCCCTGCCGTCATCCTGCAGGATGACCGGTTCGACGGGACGGCATCGATTACGCTGTGCGCGTTCACGACGAACCCGACCGAGGCGCCGCTGTTCCGTCTGCCGGTCGTTGCAACAGTGAGCAATGGCCTCAGGCGGGAATCCCGGCTGATGCTCGACAAGATCACGACGGTGCCAAAGACCAAACTCGGAGAGCGGATCGGCCGACTCGACGACGAGGATATTGTGCGCCTCAACCGCGCCATTCTCGTATTCCTCGGTTTGGCAGGATCGCAAAGGGGTGGATGACCATGGCCGCACGCTACCCGCTTCCCCTCAAGGGCCGCCGCCGTCAGGCGCTCAACCTGGACAACTGAGTGCCGCCGTCGATGTTCCTCTAATGTTCTTGACTTCCCGGCTACGCTCTGTGTAGCCTCGAAGTTGCCCAGCGTAGGGAAGTTCGACGTGGCTGACGAACCGCAGAACCTCGTGTTGGAACATCTGAGGCGCATCGACCGCAAGGTCGATGGCTTGCTGGAGGAGTTTCGCCACTTCAACCTCCGTGTGGGCTCGATCGAGAACCATACGGTCGGTTTGCATCTGTCGGACGTGCAGCAGAACGGCGAACTCGATCGCATCAAGAACCGGCTCGATCGCATCGAGCGTAGCCTGGAATTGGTGGATCGCTGAACCACAGGAAGCGGCGCAATTGCATGCCGATGGATGCCCAGGAGATCGAGCGACTGATCAAGGAGCGCCTTCCCGGGGCGGTGGTCACCATCAAGGACCTGGCTGGGGACGGCGATCACTACGCCGCGCATGTCGTTGCCAGGGAGTTCGCAGGCAAGACCCGCGTGCAGCAGCACAAGATGGTCTATGACGCGTTGCAGGGGCGCATGGGCGGTGTCTTGCACGCTCTCGCGCTGACGACCGCGGCGCCCAAAGATTGACTTTGCATGGCGCCTGCCCACATCCTGTGACAACAAGACGAGGGCCGTCGCGCCGCGACAACCGCAAAAGGACCAGCATTTATGAGCGAGCAAGCCGTCCACGACTGGATTCGCAAGGCCGTCGCCGGCAGCGACGTGGTCCTGTTCATGAAGGGGAACAAGAACTTCCCCCAGTGCGGCTTCTCCGCCCAGGTCATCCAGATCCTCGGGCATCTGGGCGTCGACTACAAGGACGTGAACGTGCTCGAGGACATGGGCATCCGCGAGGGCATCAAGAGCTTCAGCAACTGGCCGACGATCCCGCAACTCTACGTGAAGGGAGAGTTTGTCGGTGGCTGCGATATCGTGCGTGAGATGTTCCAGGCCGGCGAGCTGCAACAGCTTCTCGACGAGAAGGGCGTTGCCCACGCCAGCGCGAAAATGACGGCGTAGCGTCTGCTCGGTCGCGTCCCCGCCGCGAGCCAACGTCATTGCCAGGGCTCGGGAAGAATAATCCGTCGAGCATTGCAGCTTTGACGCCGCACGGCGTACCACCATAGGATGCGCGATGACGAGTTCGAATGGCACGATGCAAAGGCAAAGCTCAACGCCCGCGAGCACGGCGTAACGTTCGAGGCGGCCCGCCTGGCTTTCGGGGATCCCCGCGCCATCAATCGGCTGGACCTCGAAGAGACCGATGAAGATCGCATACTCTTGACCGGTCTCTCTGGTGAGGTGCTGTTGTCAGTATGCTACGTCGAGCGTAGGCAGCGCATCCGCATCATCTCCGCGAGGAGGGCGACCAAACGTGAGCAAGACGAGTACAACCGCGCGAATACGTAAGCGCAAGACCGGTGCATCCTCCAGGACCGACGAGTGCGGCATGTCGCCGGAAATGTGGGCCAGGCTCAAGGCCATGACCGATGAGGAGGTGCTGGCAGCAGCCCGCAGGGATCCTGACGCGCTGCCTCTCGAAGACCGTAAGCCCGGAAGTATTGGGCCAGCGAGGCACGTTGCGCGCGTAACACGCATTCGCTGGGCTCTGCGCATGTCGCAGGCCGAGTTCGCGAAGACCTTCCGCATTCCGCTCGGCATGCTGCGGGACTGGGAGCATCATCGCCAGGAGCCGGATCAAGCGGCTCGCGCCTACCTCGAAGTCATCGCAAGTGAGCCCGATGCAGTGCGCCGTGCGTTGGGTGCACAGAAAACAAGGGCAGCCTAACCGCGCGCGGATCGCTAGGCCTGCCCCTTCGGGAGAGCAAACCAACCTCAAGCGGCGGCGAGCTTCTCGGCTTGCGTCAGGAAGACGTCGAGCGTGCTGCGGCTCTCCGGCCCCATGACCCCGATCGTGCGCATCTGCGCCTCGCGCCAGACCGGATAGCCGAGCTGAATGACCTGCGCCCCCTTCGAGGTCAAATGCAGGCCGCGTCCGCGGCGGCCGGCGGGCGGATCCATGGTGATGTGACCGTCCTTCAGGAGCCGCTTCAGGTTGCGCGACAGGGTCGACTTCTCGATGTCGAGGGTGTGGCCGATCTCGACCGCGGTGATGCCGTCCTGCTGGGCCAGCTGGGTGAGCAGCGTGAACTGGCTGGCGGTGATGCCGAGCGGGCGCATGGCATCGTCGTATACGCGGGTGATGATGCGGCTGAGCTGCCGGATGCGCGCCGAAAGGCAGGCCGCCGACGTGTTCTCGGCGATCTCGCTGATGTTGGCCGGTGCGGCACCGTGAGGCATGATATTCATGGGGCCGGTCCTCTTTGCCCGAATGTCCCTGCCGGGATGCCCCGATTCGGGGGCGCCTGTCACCCGTGCGGGGGCAAATCGCCGTCTTCGGCAAGCAGATGGCTGTTAACGGCCGGCATCGGGCAGCGACGTGTCACTGCAAGATCACGGTGGCCGTCGCCAGGGCGGCAATGCCCTCGCGCCGGCCGGTAAAGCCCAGACCTTCCGTGGTCGTGGCCTTCACCGCAATGCGATCGAGGTCGATGCCGAGGATCTCGGCGATGCGGGCGCGCATGGCGCCGCGGTGGGGAGCAATCCTGGGCGCCTCGCACAGGATCGTGACGTCGACGTTGGAGATGGCGCCGCCGCGCGAACGCACCCGGCCCCCAGCGTGCGCCAGGAAAACATGCGATGCCGCATTCTTCCAGCGCGGGTCGGTGTTGGCGAAGTGCTCGCCGATGTCGCCCTCGCCGATGGCCCCCAGCAGAGCATCGGTCAGGGCATGCAGGGCGGCGTCGGCGTCGGAATGCCCCTCGAGCGCGTGCGTATGGGCGAGCCGGATGCCGCACAGCCAGACATGATCGCCCGCGATGAAGCGGTGCACGTCGAAGCCCTGCCCGGTCCGCACGTCGGCGGTCCCGGTGTTTGCACGGGCAGCCAAGGCCAGGTCCTCCGCAGTAGTGAGCTTCACGTTGGCCTCGCTGCCCTCGACCAGTTCGACCGGGATGCCGGCCCATTCGGCGACGGCGGCATCGTCGGTCAGGTCCTCGCGCCCGGCCGCGGCGGCCGCCTCGTGCGCTGCCAAGATAGCGTCGAAGCGGAACGCCTGCGGCGTCTGCGCCCGCCAGAGGCCCTGCCGATCGAGCGTGGCTTCGATGCGCTGTTTTGGCCCCGCACGCTTCAGCGTGTCGGTGAGCGGGAGTGCGGCGATCACGGCCGGCGAGCGCTGCAGCCCGTCGAGCACGCGGTCGATGACGTCCGCCGTTACGAACGGACGGGCGCCGTCGTGGATCAGCACCTGTGCGGGGGCGTGGGACCTGAGCGCGCGCAGTCCGTTCAGGACTGAGCGCTGGCGCGTGCTCCCGCCAAGCGCTGGCGCTACAACCTTTGGGTGGCGCTCGCCGAGCGCCTGCTCGTAGAGCGGGCGGTCGGCTTCCGCGATCACGACCATGGCAAGGTCGATGCCTGGATGCTCCAGGAGGACGCCGAGCGTGCGGGCGAGCACCGTTTCCCCGCCGATCGCGGCGTATTGCTTCCGGGCCGCGGTGCCGGCGCGCGTCCCCTGACCGGCGGCGACGATCAGGGCGGCGGTTGTCATCGTGGTCCCCTTTTCCTTGTGTCGTTGCAGACAACATCACACTTGGCTGGAGGTCGCCGCCCGGTGGTCAAGCCCCCATATAAGCCGCTTGGGGTGAAGCGGGACAACCAGCCGTGAATAGCTCGCGTTCGGGCTTGCGAACAGTCTTGCATCGCGCTAGTCTGCCCAAAAGTGGGGCAACAAGGAAGACTGCCTAATTAATGGGCGAATGTGCAAGGGTCAGCCACAGCACGCCGGGCGTAGCGCCAATCTGCATTGGTCTGCACACGCTGCGCAACTCCGTGCTGCTGGCGCCGATGTCCGGCGTTACCGACCTGGCCTTTCGCCGGCTGGCCTACGGCCTTGGGGCCGGGCTCGTGGTTACGGAAATGGTGGCGAGCGAGCACCTGGTCACGGAACGCCACGGCGCCCGTCGCAGGGCCCAGGGGGCGGAGCTGAAGCCCTTCGTCGTACAACTCGCGGGCTGCGAGGCGCGCTGGATGGCCGAAGGCGCGCGCATCGCCGAGGCGCTCGGCGCCGACATCGTCGACATCAACATGGGCTGCCCGGCACGCGAGGTGACGGGCAAGCTGTCGGGGTCCGCCCTGATGCGCGACCTCGACCATGCCGTGGCCCTGATCGAGGCAGTGTTGGGGGCCGTGGCCGTGCCGGTCATGCTCAAGATGCGCCTTGGCTGGGACAAGTCGACGCGCAATGCTCCAGAGCTTGCTCGGCGGGCCGAGGCGACTGGCGTGCGCCTGATCACGGTACATGGCCGCACCCGCTGCCAGCACTTCAAGGGCGAGGTGGACTGGGCCTTTGTGCGCCATGTCACCGAGGCCGTGCGCATTCCCGTGGTGATCAACGGTGACATTCTCGATCCTGCCGCCGCGCGCGCCGCGCTGGAGGCCTCCGGCGCGCACGCGGTGATGATCGGCCGTGGCGCCTGCGGCGCACCGTGGCTGCTCGCTCGGATCGCCGCCGCGCTGGTCACGGGCGTCGACCCGGGGTCGCCGCCGCTCACCCGGCAGAGCGCCGTTGCGCTCGCCCACCTGGAGGCGATCCTCGAACAGGACGGCGCCAGTGTTGGCCTGCGCAACGCCCGCAAGCACATCGGCTGGTACCTGGCGTCGAGCGGACAGCCCGCAGAGGCCGTGAAAGCCTGGCGCCGGCGGTTGTGCACCAGCAACGACCCACGCGAGGTCCGCGCCGGCCTCGCCGAGTTCTACGCGCAAGCCCTGGAGGCGGCCGCATGAATGCCGAGCCGGCCCGCGAGCGCCTGAGCGCGAGTCCGCGCAGGCACATCGAGCACGATCTCCTGCTCGCCGCCTTGCCGCATCCCATCCTCGTGCTCGGCGACGACGACCGCGTGCTCTATGCCAACGCCGCCGCGGAATCCTTCTTCTCGCTGAGCCAAGGCGTGCTCAAGCGCCAGACCTTGCCCGATATCATCGCCTTCTCGAGCCCGCTATCCGCGCTCGTCGGCCAGGTGCGGCGCACCGGCGCCACCGTCAACGAGTACGGCATCGAGGTGGGCCTGCCGCGCAGCGGCGCCCACAAGCTGGTCGACGTCTTCGCCGGCGCCATGCCCGACCTGCCGGGCCTGATCGTGCTGATGCTGCAGCAGCGCTCGATGGCGCAGATGATCGAGCGCCAGTTTACCCACCGGGCCGCCGCGCGCTCCGTTTCCGGCCTCGCCACGGTGCTGGCGCACGAGATCAAGAACCCGCTGTCGGGCATCCGCGGCGCCGCGCAGCTGCTCGAGCCCGGCCTCCGCGAGGAGGACCGGGCGCTGGCCCAGCTGATCTGCACGGAGACCGATCGCATCCGCAACCTGGTCGATCGCATGGAGGTGTTCGCCGACGAGCGCCCGCTCGGCACCGAGCCCGTCAACATCCACCAGGTGCTCGACCACGTGAAGCGGCTGGCCCAGACCGGTTTTACCGGCGACGCCAGGGTGAGCGTCGATTTCGACCCCTCGCTGCCGCCGGTGCCGGGCAACCGCGACAAGCTGATCCAGGCCTTTCTGAACCTCGTCAAGAACGCCGCGGAGGCGATCGCGGAAGGCCGCGAAGCGGGGCGGATCGTGCTGCGCACCGCCTTCCGCCCGGGCATGCGGCTGGCGGTGCCGGGGACCGGCGCCCGCGTCAGCCTCCCCCTCATGATCGAGGTGGAGGACAACGGCCCCGGCGTGCCCGAAGGCCTGAAGCCGCACCTGTTCGATCCGTTTGTGACGACAAAGCGCACCGGAACCGGCCTCGGTCTTGCATTGGTTGCCAAGATCATCGGCGACCACGGCGGCGTGATCGAATGCGAATCGGCACCCAAGCACACCGTGTTTCGCGTGCTGCTGCCGCTGCAGGAACGCGGCGGCAGGCTTGAATGAGGACATGACTATGGCAGGCGGAACCATCCTAATCGCCGACGACGACACCGCGATCCGCACGGTGCTCAACCAGGCGCTGGCGCGCGCGGGCTATGCGCCGCGCGCCACCGGCAATGCGGCCACGCTGTGGCGCTGGGTGTCGCAAGGCGAGGGCGATTGCGTCATAACCGATGTGGTGATGCCCGATGAGAACGCCTTCGACCTGATTCCGCGCATCAAGAAGCTGCGGCCCGACCTCCCCATCATCGTCATGAGCGCGCAGAACACGCTGATGACCGCCTTGTCCGCCGCCGAGAAGGGCGCCTACGAGTACCTGCCCAAGCCCTTCGACCTGAACCAGCTGGTCAGCATCGTCGGCCGCGCGCTGGCCGAGCCGGGCCGCCGCAAGGAGCGGCCGGCCGCCGAGCCGGAGAGCGAGGAGCTGCCGCTGATCGGCCGCTCGCCGCCCATGCAGGAGATCTACCGCGCGCTCGCCCGCCTCACCCGCACCGATCTCACCGTGATGATCACGGGCGAATCCGGCACCGGCAAGGAGCTGGTGGCGCGCGTGCTGCACGACTACTCCAAGCGCCGCAACGGCCCGTTCGTTGCCATCAACATGGCGGCGATCCCGCGCGAGCTGATCGAGAGCGAGCTGTTCGGCCACGAGAAGGGCGCCTTCACCGGCGCGCAGTCCCGCACCGAGGGCCGCTTCCAGCAGGCCGAGGGCGGCACGCTGTTCCTCGACGAGATCGGCGACATGCCGATGGAGGCGCAGACGCGGCTTTTGCGCGTACTGCAGGAGGGCGAATACACGACGATCGGTGGCCGCACGCCGATCAAGACGGACGTGCGGATCATCGCCGCCACCCACCGCGAATTGAAGACGCAGATCCAGCAGGGGCTGTTCCGCGAGGACCTGTTCTACCGCCTCAACGTCGTACCCTTGCGCATCCCCCCGCTGCGCGAGCGGTTGGAGGACGTCGGCGACCTCGTGCGCCATTTCTTGCGCCAGACGGCCAAGGCCGGCCTCGGGCAGAAGTCGATCGAGACGGCGGCGATCGAGCGCATCAAGCGCTACCACTGGCCGGGCAACGTGCGCGAGCTGGAGAACCTGGTGCGGCGGCTGGCGGCGCTGCATCCGGAGGATATGCTCACCGCCGAGATCGTCGAATCCGAGCTCGCCGAGGCGGTGCCGCCGCCGCCGGTGGAGACCGGCAAGACCCCGCGCGAGCTGTCGGAGATGGTGGAGCGGTATCTCGCCGGCCATTTCGCCAGCTACGGTCGCGAGCTGCCCCCGGCGGGGCTCTACGACCGCGTGCTCCAGCACGTGGAACGCCCCCTCCTGATGGCCGCGCTCACTGCCACCCGCGGCAACCAGATCCGCGCTGCCGCCCTCCTGGGCCTCAACCGCAACACCTTGCGCAAGAAGATCCGCGACCTCGACATCCAGGTCTTCCGCACGCCGGCGGTGTGAAGGGCACGCGCTGTCATCCCGGAATTTCGCGGCAGCGAAATATCCGGGACCCAGGGCCCGCAAGGCGAAGGCGTAGGAGTGGTCTTGGGTACCGGCGCTCGCGCTTCCGCGCTCGGCCGGCATGACAGGGCCCAAGCGACCCGCCTCGGGGCTTGGCCCGGCGAGGCCCGGGTTGAGGGCAGCCACAAACTCCGATGCCGGCTCAAGCTTCTGCCCCGCCCCGTCTAGAGCGGCGCGCCGGCGTAGGCCGTGGCGAAGCAGGCCTTGGGCCCCACGGCCAGTTCTCTGCAAATCCGGTCGGCGTCGGCCTTGCTCGGCACGGGTCCGGCGAGCAGCCGGTAGGGCCCCCCTTCCGCCCGTGGCGCGACGACGCGCGGCTGCAGGGCGGCGAGCGAGCCGCTGTGCCGCTCGACGAGATCACCCCAGTTTTCCCGCAGCGCCTGCAACGACGGCCCGGCCCCCAGCTGCACCGCAAAGTCTTTCTGGGCGGCCAGCTTCACGACCGCCTCGCCGAAAGTGATTTCCACTTTGGATGTGATGCTGCCGGTCTCGATCGGTGCGGCAGGCGGTGTGCTGGCCTTGGGCGCAAGGGGCGGCACCGGCGCTTCCTGGGCTTTGGCGAGAATGTCGGCGGTGGTGTGCTGATCGGGCACCCTTCGCGCTGTCTTTTCAGGGACTTTCGCATTCGGCGCCGTCACCGGGGCGGGGTGGGGCGGATCGATGGTGGCGACACGCTCCTCGAGCACCGTCAAGCGCGACTGCACGACCTTTTCGTTTGTCACGCGCTCGCCCACTGCGTCCTGCAGTTGTGTCACATCCTTGCGGATGTCGCTTAAACTGCCCCGCATCGATCGTACTTCGGCCAGCGCCTTCGATGCGTCCGGGGCACTGTTGGTTGGGCTGAGTTCCGCGTGGGGAGTCGCCGCTAGCGGCGGAAAGGCCAGCATGGCCAGGTAGGCAAGCGCACCGACCGCCAGCACGGCCCACGTCATGAGGTAGACCTTGATGAACCGCCGGGAGCGGGTGGGTTGACCGATGTGCACCGCCATGGCTGAGACGCGTCCTCGTTCTAGTTGTGTTTCAGTGTTGCGCGGACGCGCGACGAGGGGCGCAATCGAATCGTGGCAACGGTCTCAAATGGGGGATGCCCGGTCAACGCAGTAGGCTTGGGGCCGGGGCGGGGATTGTGGACGTGTGCCCGCAATGCCATAGCGTGTTGCGCATGCGACCGGGTCATGCCGATCACCGGGCCGGGTTTGCCGCTTGGCGCGGCGCACGGCCGAAATCGCCGCGGTGGCTTCCAGAATGCCGATTCCCGTAACGCGGGGCTGCGCTTTTTTTTGCCTTCGCCGCCGGGCCGGTAGATGGGTAGCCACCGAAAATTCGAGTGGTCCGCGGCGATGCCAGACGGCACAGCGGGGATTTCTCCGAAATGGAGATAGCCAAGCGCTCCGCTGGCTTACATCTGCGGAAGCATTCAGCTGGAGTCCGTATAGGATGGGAGGCGTGAAAATGGGCAGCTGCAACACGAAGCATCCCGATGACCGATAGCGCGCTCCTGGTCGTTGTCCTTGCCGCCGGCAAGGGCGTGCGCATGCGCTCCGCGCTGCCCAAGGTGCTGCATCCGATCGGCGGCCGCTCAATGCTGGCGCACGTGCTGGCCACAGTCGGCGCCCTCGGCGCAAAGCGGATCGCAGTGGTTGTCGGCCCCGGCATGGAAGCAGTCCGGTCCGAGGCCGCGAGCGCCGCGCCCGGCATCGAGGTTTTCGAGCAGTCCGAGCAGCTCGGCACGGCCCACGCCGTGCTGGCCGCGCGCGCTGCGCTCGAGCGTCATCGGGGCACCGTCCTGGTTCTCTTTGCCGACTCCCCGCTCACCGAAGGCGCAACACTCCGCCGCATGATCGAAGCCCTCGATGGCGGTGCTCACATCGCTGTGCTCGGTTTCGAGCCGGAGGATCCGAGCGGCTATGGCCGGATCGTCGTCGAAGCGGAAGGTCGGGTGACGGCCATTCGCGAGGAGAAGGACGCTGGGGAGGCCGAGCGCCGGATCAGCTTGTGCAATGCAGGGGTGATGGCGTTCCGCGTCTCGAACCTGGTCGATCTCCTCGTGCGCATCGGCGATGCCAATGCCAAGAGCGAGTACTATCTCACCGATGCGCCCGCGATCGCGGGCGGCGACGGGCTCATCGCCGTGCCCGTTACTTGCGCCGCGGAGGAAGCGCTGGGCATCAACACGCGCGCGCAGCTGGCGGCGGCCGAGGCGGTGTTCCAGCGCCGGGCGCGCGCCCGCGCGATGGAGGGCGGCGCGAGCCTGCTGGCGCCGGAAACGGTCTGGTTCAGCTACGACACCGCGCTCGGCCGCGATGTCGTGATCGAGCCGAATGTCTTCTTCGGCCCCGGTGTCGTCGTGGAGGACGGCGTGCATATCCTGGCCAATTGTCACCTTGTGGGCACCCGCCTTCGCAAGGGTGCGCGCGTCGGTCCGTTCGCGCGGCTGCGCCCGGGCGCCGACATCGGCGCCGAGGCGCACATCGGCAATTTCGTCGAGGTCAAGAACGCGCGGATGGAGGCAGGCGCCAAGGCCAACCACCTGGCCTATGTCGGGGACGGGCGCGTCGGCGAGGGCGCCAACATCGGCGCCGGCACCATCTTCTGCAACTACGACGGCTTCGACAAGCACTTCACCGATGTCGGCAAGGGCGCGTTCGTCGGGTCGAATTCCTCGCTGGTGGCGCCCGTGAGGATCGGCGATGGCGCCTATGTCGGCTCGGGCAGCGTCATTACCCGCGACGTCGAACCGGACGCGCTGGCCGTGGAGCGGTCGGCGCAGGATATTCGGCCGGGCTGGGCGGCCAAATTCCGCCGTCTCAAGCGCAACCGCAAGAAGAGCCCTTGAAGTTCGCCGAAAAACCAAGAAATACAGTGTGAATTTGTGCGGGCCGCAAACTCTGGCATATCGCGCAACGGGGACTCGCGACTAACGGGGCAAAGCAGGCTCATGTGTGGAATCGTTGGCATCCTTGGCAGGAAAGCGGTGGCAGCCGACCTCGTCGACGCGCTGCGGCGGCTCGAATACCGCGGCTATGATTCGGCCGGCATCGCTACCGTGGAGGATGGCCGCCTCGACCGGCGCCGTGCCGAAGGCAAGCTCAAGAACCTGGAGCTGCGCCTCTCCAATCAGCCGCTGCAGGGCCGCACCGGGCTTGGTCACACGCGCTGGGCGACGCACGGCAGGCCGGTCGAGCACAACGCCCACCCGCACATGAACGAGCGCGCCGCCGTCGTCCACAACGGCATCATAGAGAATTTCCAGGAGCTGAAAGAGGAGCTCGCCGCCAAGGGGCACAAGTTCGAAACCGAGACCGACACGGAAACCGTGCTGCATCTCGTCAGCGAATACCTGGCTCAGGGCCTGTCGCCGGTCGACGCCACCAAGAGCGCGCTACAGCGGCTCAGGGGCGCGTTCGCGCTCGGCATCATCTTCGCCGGCGAGGATAATCTGATGATTGGCGCGCGCCAGGGGCCGCCGCTGGCGATCGGGCATGGCGAGGGCCAGATGTATCTGGGCTCCGATGCCATTGCGCTGGCACCGCTGACGCAGACGATCACCTATCTCGAGGACGGCGACTGCGCGGTGCTGACGCGCGAGAAGGTCGAGATCTTCGATCTCGCCGGCAGTCCGGTTGAACGCACGGCGGTCAAGTCGGTGGCGAGCTCGCTGCTGGTCGACAAGGGCAACTTCCGCCACTTCATGGCGAAGGAAATTCATGAGCAGCCCGAGGTCATCAGCCACACCCTCGCCAACTACATCGACTTCAGCCGAGGCTGCGTCAGCCTGCCCGATCTCGGCGTTGACCCTGCCGCGCTGGATCGCGTGGTCATCTCGGCCTGCGGCACCGCCTACTTTGCCGGGCTGGTCGGAAAGTACTGGCTGGAACGCTATGCGCGCTTGCCCGTAGAGATCGACGTCGCTTCGGAATTTCGCTATCGGGAGCCGCCGCTGACGGCGGGCGGGCTTGCGATCCTGGTTTCGCAGTCCGGCGAGACCGCCGACACCCTGGCGACGCTGCGCTACTGCAAATCCCAAGGCCAACGCATTGCAGCCATCGTCAATGTGCGCACCTCGACCATCGCGCGCGAGGCCGACACGGTTCTGCCGATACTGGCGGGCCCCGAGATCGGCGTCGCTTCCACTAAGGCGTTCACCTGCCAGCTCGCCGTGCTTGCATGTTTGGCAATCGGACTCGGCCGGGCACGCGGGACTATCAGCGCAGCCGAAGAGGCCGAGCTGGTGCGGGCGCTGGGCGAGGTGCCGCGCCACATCTCGACCATTCTGCGCGGGGAGGACCGCTACGAGAAGCTGGCGCATCGGCTAGCCACGGCGCGTGACGTGCTCTACCTGGGACGCGGTGCAAGCTATCCAGTCGCTCTGGAAGGTGCGCTCAAGCTCAAGGAGATCTCCTACATCCACGCCGAGGGCTACGCGGCCGGCGAGCTCAAGCATGGGCCGATCGCCCTTATCGATGAGAAGGTGCCGGTGATCGTGGTGGCGCCCGAGGGCGACCTCTTCGAGAAGACCGTATCGAACCTCCAGGAGGTGGCCGCGCGGGGTGGAAGGATCGTTCTGCTGTCCGATGCCAGCCCGGCCCGGGCCGGATGCACCCTCGAGGCCCATCTGCCGGTGCCGACGGCCCATGCATTGACCAACCCTCTCCTGTATGCCGTTCCGGTGCAGCTGATCGCCTACCATACGGCCGTTTTCATGGGCACCGATGTCGACCAACCGCGCAACCTCGCCAAATCGGTGACTGTGGAATAGGCGCACAACCGGGCCGGAATTGTCCAAGACCATGGAATTGTCGTAGTTTCCCTTTTTAGAAGGTGTTTCGCATACGCGGCCGAATCGGGGGTCAAGGGACATGGCTCGCGACTGGTGGAGGAGCGTTCTGGCGGCGTCGGCTTTGGCGGTGCTCGGAGCGGTTTGTGCGGTTGGAGCCAACGCTCAGCCAACCGACGAGGAGACCGAAGGCGGGCAACCCAAGGCGTCCGCCAAGAAGAAGCAAGATCCGGTCGACGCCCAGCGTGCCATCGAAGCGGCCACGAAGCTGCTGAACGCCGGCAAGGTCGATCAGGCCGTGCAGGCGCTTTCGGTGGCGTTGGCAGGCGGCAACCTCCCGCCGGCGGTCATGGCCAAGGCGTTCTACCTGCGCGGCCTTGGCTACAGGCAGCAGAGAAAGTCCGCCCACGCGATATCCGATCTCACCAGCGCCCTGTGGCTGAAGGGTGGGCTTGGAGGAGACGAGCGGGCCGATGCGCTGAAGCAGCGGACCGCCGCCTACGCCGACGCAGGACTGACCGAGCGCGGCGAGGCCGTGGCGCCTGCGGTGGCGGAACAACCGGTGTCGCCCGCGAAGAATACGGGCAGCAACTGGTTGAGCAATATCTTCAGCCCCCCGGCGCCTGCCGCACCCTCTGCTAGCCAGCCCAAGGTCACGGCCGCGATCGAGAAGACCGAAGCGCCCGCCGCCGCCAAGGCGCCAAGTGTGGTTGGAGGGTGGGCAAACAAGACGCAGGTGCGTGCGGATCGAGAGCCCTTGGCCGCACCGGCGACTGCTCAGCCCGGGCCAGCAGTCCCGCCCGCCCAGGAAGAAGTGACGCCCGCCAGGGCTGACGGCCGGTATCAAGTACAGGTGGCCACGGTGCGAACGAAGGCGGAAGCGTTGGCGCTAGCCGCCAAGGCTCGGCGCGAGCATGCTGCCGTCCTGGCGGCAAGCGAGCCGGAGATCGACCAGGCCGTACTGGGCAACATGGGGTCGTTTTATCGCGTTCGCTTTGGACCCTTCGCCAGCGCGGAGCAGACCCAGGCCGTGTGCGCCCGGCTCAAGGGCAGCGGCCTTGACTGTATGCCCGTCACTCCATAGCGCGATCACTTACAGAAAGATACGTAATAACAAAGACTTGATTCCCTGGAGGTGGCGAAGCATCGCCCCATTTACCAATCCCTAGCCCGCTTGTGCCTTGTCGCGACCATAACTCGTGCGACAATGGTACGATTCGGTCAGAGGCCGCGCGTCCAGTTGAAACACGGCCATCGGGATGCAGTAGGCAATGCCGGACCAGCCACGCCCCCCGCACGACGCGGAACCGCCGCATGATCTGCGGGCCGAGATTGCCAAGGTCGCTCAGGACGAGAAGGCCGGGCTGAAAGCCGGCCTCGCCAAGCTGGCGCTCGATCAGGTCCCCGAGGAAGTCCACACCGGCGCTCGCCTGCGCAACTACTTTCTCACCGGCCTGGTGGTCGTCGGTCCGGTCGGCATCACGCTCTACATCGCGTGGGGGTTCATCAGGCTGGTCGACGGGTGGGTAAAACCCTACGTACCGAGCATCTACAACCCGGACAGCTACCTGCCGTTTCCCCTGCCCGGGGTCGGACTGGTGTTCGCGGTGGTTCTGCTCACCGTCATCGGTGCCCTCGCCGCGAACCTGCTCGGTCGGTCGCTGATCAGCGCCGGCGAGCTGATGCTCGGGCGCACACCGATCGTGCGCAACGTCTACCGCGGCCTGAAGCAGATCTTCGAGTCGGTCGTCACGGCATCGTCGCCGAACCAGAGCTTCCAGAAGGTCGCCCTGATGGAGTTCCCCTCCAAGGGCATCTGGTCGATCGTGTTCGTCACCGGCGAGGCGGGGCGCGAGATCGCCAAGGAGGTTCCGGGGCAGGACCTCGTCAGCGTGTTCATGCCTACCGGCATGCTGCCCCCGTCGGGGTTCGTATGCTTCGTGCCGCGCAAGGACGTGATGCCGATCCGCATGAGCGTGGAGGACGCCGCCAAGATCATCATATCGGCCGGTATGGTGAACCCCGAGACGCAGGTAAAGCTGAGAGACATTGCCACGCGGGCCCGGAACGGAGTGAAGCCGGCCGCGATCGATGCGCCGCCGGTCCAGGCCCAGGCGCCGCCGCCGGCTGCGTAGCGCTGAAGGCAAGCTCCGGCTACTGGTCAGCGTTTACCTTCGCCCCACGGAGCAATCGACCGTCACCCTGGTAGTGCTACTATTCGCTATCCTTCCGACAATAGCGTCAGGTATCGCGGTAGGTTGGGTCAAGCGAAGCGCAGACCCAACGCCATTGCCGCGACAGACATTTGTGTTCGGTCTTCGCTGCCGCTACCCAGAAACTTGGTCGTCGCTCGCTCACGGGGAAGCGAGCGGGCTCGTACACAAGCGCATCCTTGCGCCCCGGTGTCCTGGGTCCCCGCCTTCGCGCAGGGCTGTCCGGGGAAAGTTAGCCCAGCTTGGCCTATTCGCGGGGTGCGAAGGGCCTAAGTGATTGATTTCCCACGATCGGGCTCCTGAAGGTCTTCACTACATGGGTGCGGGTGTAGGGGGCGCGGCCAGGGTGATC
>Ga0247727_10006341_pt1 | contig 23313 bp, 17 predicted proteins | sample WisWelCaveWW1625_FD_202498 | JGI IMG/M metagenome (GOLD analysis project Ga0247727, IMG submission 202498) | Biofilm microbial communities from Wishing Well Cave, Virginia, United States - WW16-25 | ecosystem: Environmental > Aquatic > Deep subsurface > Groundwater > Cave microbial mat | place...
GACCCTCGGCCATCGTGGTGCTCCTTTCGTCGATCGATTGGCGTTGACCGACGAGTCTGGAGCCCGCGGTGGCCGGACCTCGTCCGACTACCCGGGCGCCGCTACACCACTTCTACCGACATAACCCGCCCTCCATCTTGGCGGCCTGAAGCTTTCGCTCGGCGCGTTCCCAGTGGCCGTAGATGTCCGTCCTCACCTTGAGCGAGGAGTGACCGAGATGGCGGGAGAGCCAGGTGATCTGAACGCCGCTCTCGAGCGCCCGTTTCGCGAACGTGTGTCGGAAGCTATGAAACGTTCGCTTCTCCTGCGTCGGCCCGACCCGCCGGACCTCCGCGGCGGCCATGGCCGGGTAAAGGTGGCGCCGGAGCAAGATCGTTGGCGAGAGAAAGCCGGAACCGTTTTCACCGGGGAAGACCAGGTCGTCGATTGAGCCTCCCCGCTCCTCTCGCCCGCTGGCGAGGATCTCGACAACGTCGGAGATCAGATCGACGTCTCGGCGCTCACGGTTCTTGGGGGTTCCCAGTGCGCCGCCCGTGTAGCTCGAGCGGACGCGCACAGCGGCCTGCCCGAGGTCGACGTCGCCCCAGCGAAGTGCGAACAACTCCCTGTCGCATCCCCGTCTTGAGAGCGACGAGACATAGCGTTCTGTACGGCTCGTCCTGGAAGCGTGCGAAGAGCCGAGGAAGCTCTGCGTTCTCGAAACATGCGGCCTCCTTCCGCTCGGGCCGGGGTCTCTGCGCCGGTGGCAGTTCGCGAACCGCGTTGGAGTCCGCGTACCGGTAGAAGACGGCTGCTTGGAGGCAGGCGCCGAGAACCCGGAGATGCTTCGCGCGCTTTGACGGCGAGCAGCCTCGCTCACGCAAGTCCCCGCCGACGATCGGATTCATCGAGTGGGCGGACCGCTGGCTTGCCTCTCTCGAACGTAAGCCGTCGACCGTCGGCTCATAACCGCTCGACGATTGCCCACGCCAAGCAGACGCTCGGAGGCCAGCGAGTCCGGCGGATCGGCGCCGCGGACGATAGTGGCAGGCCGCGAAACCCGCCTCCCGCGGCCGCGCGCCTTGCTCGATTCGGGGCTTAAAGCGAGTCCGGTCGCGGAAAGGCCCGCCGCCCCGAGGGCGGGCGAGAGTGCGTCGTGCGTGCCGGCCTCGACATCGTGAGCGAGCTCGACGCGCAGGGCTCTGACGAGCGGCGGGCCCTGGGGCGTCGACGGCTTCGGCATGCGGGGATAAAGTCTGCTCAGGGGAGAATTCAACAGGGGAGACGTCAGCTCACATGCCCGTAAGGTGGGAGTTGCAGCGCCCGTCGAGCCGTCCAGGCGGCGCATTCGCGCCCGGCGACAGCGCCGAAGGGCCCGACGTCACGGAGCGCGACAGCTCAGGGCTACACGCGCTTCGGACGTTCGTCCCCTTCATGCTGGCCCACTGGCGCGGCTTCCTGCCGGCGATCCTGGGCGTCTTCGCGATCAGCTTCATCGGGTTGCTCAAACCGTGGCCGCTCAAGTTCCTGATCGACGACGTGTTGCATGTCGGACAGACCGGCGCCGCGCCGAGTGCCCCTACGACGATCATCGCTGCAATCGCAGGCTCGATCGTCGCCATCGCTTTCCTCCAGGGGCTGTTCACCTACGTGAAGGACTTCTTCCTGTCGGCGACCAGCCAGCGCGTTGCTGCCAGCCTGCGCAGTGCGCTGTTCTCGCACCTCCAGCGGCTGTCACTCGCGTTTCACGACCGGCACCGCACGGGCGACCTGATGACGCGCGTGACGAGCGACGTGACGAGGGTGCAGGAGCTGGTCGCGGACAAGCTGCTCGTCGACGGCCTCACGAGCGTGCTCCAGTTTGCGGGCATGCTCGCCATCATGCTTGTGATCGACTGGAAGCTTGGCCTGGTCGCGGCGGCCTGGGCGCCGTTCGTCTTTCTCGCCTCCGGCTACTTCCGGCGCCGCATCCGAGCGGAGGAGGAGCTCGTCCGCCAAAGCGAGGGCGAGATGGCCTCCCTGGCCCAGGAGACGATGTCCTCGATCCGGGTCGTCAAGGCGTTCGGGCGGGAGCGATTCGTCGACGAGCGCTTCGAGAAACAGACCGGCGAGATGCTCGAGGCGAGCGTGAAGGTCGCGCGCCTGGAGGCGCGCTTCGCCTGGACGATGACGATCCTGACCGCGGCGGGCCTCGCCGCGATTGTCGTCTTCGGCGCCTACCGCGTGACCGCTGGGGCGCTGAGCGCGGGCACGTTGATCGTCTTCATCCAGTACATGCGCGACTTGCAGAGCCCGTTGAATACGCTCTCCAGGCTCTGGGCGAAGGTAGCCCGCGTCCTCGTGCGGGCGGAGCGAATCATGGACGTGCTACACGAGCGGCCCACCGTCGAGGACCGGCCCGGAGCGCGCGCCGCCACCCGCTTCCGCGGCCAGATCCACTTCGAGCACGTGTCCTTCGGCTACAGCCCGGACCGGCTCGCGTTGCACGACGTCAGCATCGCGATCGAGCCGGGCGAGGTGGTTGCGGTCGTCGGCCCGACAGGGGCCGGTAAGAGCACGCTGGCCAGCCTGCTCCTGCGCCTGTACGACCCGGTGCAGGGAGCGGTGTTCATCGACCGCGGCGACATCCGCGATTACACGGTCGACACGCTGCTGGATCAGATCGGCGTCGTGCTGCAGGAGTCGCTGCTCTTCCAGGCTTCCGTTCGGGAGAACATCGCCTACGGCAAGCTAAAGGCCAGCTCCGAGGACATCGAGGAGGCGGCTCGGATCGCCTTCTGCACGGAGTTCATCGAGGCGCTCCCGGAAGGGTTCGAGACGATCGTGGGAGAGCGGGGCACGACCCTCTCCGGTGGTCAGCGTCAGCGCATCGCGATCGCGCGCGCGGTGATCCGGAACGCCCCGATCCTCATCCTCGACGAGCCGACGACCGGGCTCGACGCCGAGTCGGAGACGCTCGTGCTTGACGCACTCGAGCGGCTCATGCAGGGCCGGACGACGCTGATGATCGCGCACAAGCTTGCGACCGTGCGCCGCGCCGACCGGATCTACTTCATCGACGGCGGCGAGATTGTCGAGGAAGGCACGCACGACGAGCTGCTCGCCGCGCGCGGGCGCTACGGGCGCGCCGTTCAGGCCCAGGGCAGCGACGAGCCGGCCCCGGCCCCCGCGCCGGCTGCGGCTCCCGGTCTGTCCAGGTTTGTCTTGGAGCGAATCCGGAGGGCGTTACGCTAGGGCGCCGCGGGTCCAGGGTCGTCCTCATCCTGGTCGACACACTTCGTGCCGACCACGTCGGCGACGGCGTGCGCGCGGGCGCCGGGACGCCGTACCTCGACGGGCTGATCCGCGACGGGGTCGTCTTCTTGAACGCGATCAGCCAGGCGACTTGGACGAAACCGTCGATCGCCTCGCTCATGACGGGCCTCTATCCGAGCCAGCACCGCCTCGTCGAGGGTCTGACCCGAGCCAGGAAGGGTGTGGTTGCCGCGCTTGACCCGGGCCTGCCGACGCTCGCCGAACTGCTCACGGCGCACCAGCACGCCACGGCCGCCTTCGTGGCGGGCAACGCGCATCTGAAGCCCCAATTCGGCCTCCTGCGGGGTTTCGTGGACGTCTTCTGGCGGCCGACAACCGACGGCGCCGCGATCGCCGCCGACTTCGAGCGCTGGCTGGTGGCAACGCAGCCAGAACGAACCTTCTGTTACCTGCACTTCATGGATGTGCACAACCCGTTGCCGGCCGAGCTGACCTCGTCAACGCCGGACGCCGGTCCGGACGCCGAGCCGAGCGCGGCCGAGCTGCTCGGGCACTACCACGCCTCCGTTCGGACGGTCGACGGCCACATCGGCCGTGTCCTGAAAGCCCTCGAGGACGCTGGCTTGCTCGAGGACACTTGGGTGCTCGTGACGGCCGATCACGGCGAGGAACTGAGCGAGCACGGGACCGCGCTGGCGCACGGTCGCACGCTGTACCGCGAGCTCGTGCACGTTCCGCTCGTCGTGCGCCCGCCCAGTCGAGGTAGCCGCTCGAGGATCGTCGGTCAGCCCGTTCAGCTCGTCGACATTGCGCCCACGATCCTCGAGCTCACCGGGTGCCCGCGTTCGGAGCTGCCGGGGCGGAGCCTGCTGCCGCTGATGCGAGATGGGTCGGCGGCCTCGCCTCGTGCGGCTTTCAGCGAGTTCCTCAGGCGGGACCGGTACGTGCAGTCGGTGACGACCGAGACCCACCAGCTGATCCGGAGCTACCTCTTCGAGCGGCTTCCGGTCGCGTCCGCAGCCGACCTGCGACCAGGCATGCCCGTCGAGGTGAAGGGTCGGCCGGTCCGCGGCGGACCGTTTCTCGCCACCAAGGTGTCGGTCCGCCCCACCGAGCAGGCCAAGGTGCGCGGAGCGGTCGAGCAGGTCAACGCGACCGGCCGGGAACTGAGAGTCATGGGCTTCCCGATCCAGATCGACGAGAGAACGAGCTTCGCCGGCTGGGAGGACGAGCCTTTCGGCGCCGAAGACCTGGCGGTCGGCGACGAGATCAGCGTCACGCTCGCCCGCGACGCCCGGGGACGGCACCTGGCCAGGGAGATCGAGCGGAGGAAGTCGGGCTGGAAGGCGAAGATCGAGGGGAGCATCGAGCGCGTCCAGGAGCTCGGGAACCGACGACGCTCGATCACCGTGCTCGGAGTCGACATTCCGATCGACGACCACGTTGCGGTGAGCCCCCTGCAGGGAAAGCGGACGATGACGGCCGCGAAGGCCGACGCCCTGTCACGCGTGCGCGCCGGGGAGGCGATCGAGACGACGCTCGAGCTTTACGACCTCGCGAGCGACCCGCGCGAGACCCGGAACATCGTCGACGAGCGCCGGGACGTCGCCGATGAGCTGGAGGGCGTGCTCGACGCGTGGACACCGTCGCTTCCGGCGCGGCATTAGACGCGAGCGAGCGCCGAGAGCGAGCGGCCTTCCATCTCCGCCGGGACGGCCACGCCCATCAGCTCGAGCACCGTCGGCGCCACGTCCAGGATGGTCAGGTCGCTGACGGCGTCCCCGTACGATTGACCGGGGTCGAACAGGACGAAGATTCCGTCCATCGAGTGCACCGAGTCGTCGGGACCGGTGTCGTTCTCGGAGAGGTGGAGCGTCCCGTGGCCAATCGTGCCGGCTGAGCGCCAGTCGAGGTCGCCGAAGTAGACCATCAGGTCGGGCCGGTCGCCTATCGCGGTCGGGTAGAGCTCCTCCGGCCGGAACGCCTGTACCTCGAGCGGCCGCCCAGACGGGTCCGTGATCGTCTGCAACTCCTCGACCAGCTCCGCCCGCGCTTGCTCGTATCGGCTCGCCGGGATCACTCCCTGAGGCTCGCGGCCCTCGACGTTGAGGAAGATCCGGGCGTAGTAGCCGCCCCAGCCCCATGCCTTCGTCTTGCTCCAGTCGACGGGGGCGTGCTCGAGGGAGACGACCGAGTCGAGCTCGCAGCTCAGCACGAGATATCCGCGCTCGCGAAGCCACTCGTTGATGCAGAACGCGCCGTGCATCGGCTTCGATCCGTGATCCGAGACGACGAGGAAGACCGCGTCGTCGAGCAGCTCGAGCAGCTCGCCGAGCCGCTCGTCGATCAACCCGTAGTACTCGTCGGCGATGTTCTCGTACGGGTTGCCGGGGACGTATTTCGGATGGCCGGGATCGAAGAACTTCCAGAAGGCGTGGCCAAGGCGGTCGACGCCGATCTCGACGAGCATGAAGAAGTCCCACGGCTTCGTGGCAGCGAGGTGGCGAACGACGTCGAAGCGCTTGCGCGTCATCTCGAAGAGGCGGTCGCGCAGGGTGTCGCGATCCTCGACGCGAAACGGGACGTCGAACATGTACGTCCCCACCAGCTGCTCGACCTCGCGCCGGAGCTCGGCTGGATACGTGTACTGGTCGGCATTCGGGGGCGTCAGGAAACAGGAGATGCTCCAGCCGTTCAGCGGCCGGGGCGGGTAGCCGGGCGGCACGCCGATCAGGCATGACCGCTTGCCCGAGCGAGCGATGACCTCCCAGATCCGGGGCGACCGAATCGAGTGCGACGTGGGTGTCCACGCCTCCGTGTACGAGAACCCCTTGCGGTGGCGGAAGCCGTAGAGGCCGAGTGCGCCCGGGCTCGCGCTAGTGGACATCACCTGCCAGGCGGGAACCGTGATCGGCGGGTGGCAGCTGCGGAGGGGGCCGTGCAGTCCGTGCTCCACCATGTGCGCGAGGTTCGGCATCTGCTCGAGGAGCTCGCCGAAGACGAGCTCCGGCGGCGCGGAGTCGAGCCCTATGACGATGACGCGACGAGAGGCGCCGTCAGTCGACATAGCCCATCAGCCGCAGTTGCTCCAGGGTCTCCGGATCGAGATCGACTGTTTCCCCGGCCGAGCGCTCTCCGGTCGCCAGTGACTGCGTCCACGCCGCGAGCGCCGCCTCCAGCTCCTGAGCGATGTCGAGGCGCACGTCGACGATGTTGCGGGTCTGCAGGGGGTCGTCGGCGACGTCGTAGAGCTCCGCTTCCCTTCTCAGGAAGTCTCCGGCGAGGACGCGCGACAACGCGTCGGTGCGCGGCGCCTTGCGCGTCCGCTCCCGTGCCATGCCGACATACGCCTCGTGGCTCACGAGCACGTCCAGACCGAGCACGGTGATGGATCGGAGCCCGCTCTCCAGGTCCTGCACGCGTTCGATGCGGCCGCCGATGCTCGACTTGCCGCCGCCTTTCCGACGGCTGACCTTCGAGGCTACGAGCGGGCCGCCAGCGCCGTCCCCGTCGAGGGTGGCGCTGACCTTGTCACCTACATTCAGCTCGTTCGGTGAGAACGGCGCCTTGTCCAGGCCGACAAACTCGGTCTCCTCGTCGATCCGGAAGGTAAGACCCATGGCGGTCATCGAGCCGGCTCCTCGATCCACGTGTTCGACAGTGCCCCGCAGCTTGGTGCGCTTGTCGGGTCCGATCGACACCTTCGTGGCGAGGAAGCCGCCGCCCCGCATCGGCTGTCCTTTGACTCTGACCGAGAGCCCTGGCTCGAGGTCGGCCGGAGAGCCTCGGCCGTCCTCTTCGAACAGGTAACTCACGATCAGCTGATGCGTCGGCGTGGTCACCGACTGGATGTAGCGATCGCCCTTGAGCAGCTCGCTGAAGGCGACGGGGTGGGCGGCTGCCGCCACGCCTCGAATCAGGGATCCCAGGCTCTGTCCGGGGACATTCGGCGGCGCAAGGCCCAACCGCTCCGCCATGGTCGGGACGAGATCGATCAGCTGAACGGGAGGATCGATCACGACGCCGGCAGGGATTTCCCCGGGCAGCCGCATCACGAGCGGGACGCGCACCAGCTCGCGGTAGAGCGCCCGGCCGTGGGCGAGCATCGCCCCGTGCTCCATCAACTCCTCGCCGTGATCGGCTGTTAGGACGATCCACGTGTCGTCCAGCCTCCCGGCGGACGTGAGGGCGGCAAGCACCCGCCCCACATGCCCGTCGACCTGCCGGACGGATTCGGCGTAGTGCGCCGCGAGCTCCGCCATGCTCTCCCTGACCGCGCGGAGGTCGAGTCCGCGGTCCAGCCTCGAGGGAATGATCTCGGCCGGGAGGGGGTGGTGCACGTCCATGAAGTGCAGGTAGGAAAACGACCGTTCCGGGCTCTCCTCGCGGAGCCACCGCTCGAAGTCCTCAAAGAGAAGGGCGCCGTCGGTCGTCGGCCGCCAGTGTGAGCGCGCGAAGCCACGCGTCAAGCCGAACATCGGCTTCAGATTGGCGTTTCCGCCGAGGAATGCTGCCGTCTCGTAGCCTGCAGCGGCGAGGAGCTCGGCCAGCGTGGTCGTGGCGTGATCGAGACCGGCGACGGACGCGAGCCCTTTGCGCACGTTGCCGGGGCGGTCGACCAGCCGGTGCTGGCTCGGGTAGAGACCGGTCATGAGGGAGGCGACCGCGGGCCTCGTCCAGGACGACTGGCTGATCGCGTTCGAGAAGAGCACGCCTTCGCGAGCGAGCCGGTCCATGTTCGGGGTGCCCCGGTCGCTCCCCGCGTAGCAGCCGAGGTGATCTGCCCGCAGAGCGTCCACCACGATCAGCAGCACGTGCGGCATCACCGGACGGCGACCTCCTCGGCCGCACGCTCGAAGACGCTGCGGATCCGGGCAGCGTGGTTGAGGTCCGCCTCCGAGAGCGTATGGGCGCCGCGCGGATAGCCGAGCTCGTCGAGCAGGTCGCCGGCGACCGCCTCGAACCGCGCCACGTCATCCGGGTTCATCTGGGAGCGCCAGTTCCTGAGCCCCGGGGTCGCGGGCAGCCACGCGTGCTTCGCATCCAGGCGCTGCTGCCCGTCGCGGGTCCGCCCCTCGTAGAAGCGCGTCATCGCCTCGTCGTACGCGACGCCGAGAAACCGGCAGAGTGCCGCGGCCTCGTCCCCCGGGTTCGCCACGAGCGCTTCGTAGCGAACCTCGTAGTAGAGCTTGGGCCCGAGCTCGACTCCCGCCTCGGCCCCGGGGCGAACGTGCCACTCCCACCAGGCTGCGGCCGTTGAGACGGGGTCGTCGCGCCAGCTGGGGAACCGGCTCGCGAGCTTCTCCGCGCGGCGCCAGCTGATCGCGGACAGGCACACGTCGCGCCCGTCACGGATGAGGTGGACGATCTTCGCGTGCGGCCAGAGCTCGTGCAGGACCGAGACGCTCCGGATGAGGTCCACCGTCTTGTTGCCCACGAGCCGCTTGCCGCGCACTTCCCCGTAGCGGTCGAAGAAGCAGGCGATCAGGTCGGCGTAGGAGCTGCTCCCGTCCGCCTCGAGCAGCCGCTCTAGCTCGGCGCGACTGAGCGGGATCGGCGTGTAGCGGCCGAACCCGCCCTTCTCCAGCAGGGCACTCACGAAGACCGGCGTGACGAGCCCGTCTGGCGTCAAGCCGTCCCGCCTCGTGTAGCGGCCGGCGAGCCAGCCGACCTCCGGGACGACGGCGATCTCGGCATGCGCGTCCACCAACCGGCGGAGCAGCGTCGTCCCGGAGCGCGGGCAGCCGACGATGAAGAGGAACGGATTGGGCATTACGGGAGACAGCTCCTCATAGCGATTGCCGGCCGCCTACGGAGCTAGGCTCGCGCGCCAACTCGTGCAGGACCTCCCGGCCCTCCGCGAGCAGGACGCAGCAGCGCTCCGCGTCGGTCCGGCCGCAGCCGACGAGCAGGTGAAAGTGCGCGGCTCCGGAGCCCAGGCGCAGGTTGAAGCCGTGCCCCGCCTCGGCCGCGGCAGGCGCCGCCCACCAGGTCTCCTCGTCAGCCGCGCGGGCCAGCCAGACGGCGGCGTCCCGGGCTCGGAAGCCGCGCCACGTTTCCCCGTCGTAGCAGCCGAGCCCTCGGCGGCCCTCTTGGAGCAGGCGGTGGTAGTCGGGCGACAGGCACGCTTCGGTGGCGAAGGAATCCAGCTCGGCGGGCAGGCGGTAGCAGACGGCGAGTGCCGGCGCACCCGCGGTCAGCACCAGCGCCTTCGTCGCGCCGCAGAGCAGGCTGTCCGCCTCGACGTTCTCGAGCTCGACCCACGCGCAGGCCACCGTCGCACCGAGCGAGGCGACCCGATAGCGATCGTGCTCGAACCCGACGTCGGCAAGCGCCGCGGGATGGTTCGGCGGCACGTCCATGTACCGGTTCAGCGTCTCCTGGAAGTTCCAGTGGTCGGTGGGGTTGCCGACCGAGAGGACGCCGCCAGCCGCAGTCCGCTCGAACAGGTAGACGAGACGCCCGCCGTGGCACGGAGCCACGACCGCAAAGAGGAGCTCGTTCCGCAGGACTATCTCCTCCTCGCCGTCCTCGTCGATGTCCGCCCTCTCGGCCTGCGGCGGCCGTGCGAGCCCGGAGAACCAGTCTGCGGCGGCGGCGATCGGTAGAGCAGCCCGCGCGTGGCTCGCCAGTGCTCGCGCCCACGGCGCAGGGGAGCGACCGGCCCCATCCTCGCCTTCGTCGTGCCAGGCGGTCTCGTGCGAGGAGGCGAGCAAGTGCTTCCAGGCGAGCGCCAGCAGCCGCGGCTCGCCACCCTGCCGCCGCGATTCGCGCACCCGCCGCTCGGCGCGGGCGAGCGAGCGCGCGTACGGCGCCCAGGACGGATTCTCGCTCCAGCCGCGATAGTCCTCGCCGGCACCCCAGGCCTGTGCCAGCTCGAAGAACGTGCCGTCCTCGAGCACCCTTTCCTCGCGCGGCGGATGACGCTCGAGCCAGGTGTCGAGGCGCACTGGAACCACCCTGCGGTGGTCCACCAGCCAGCGCAGGAACGCTTCGTAGCCGTCGAGCGCGGGCTCCCAACCGGCCACGCCAGCCGTCTTCTCCAGGTCGTCGCCATAGACGAGGAGCGTCTCGTCCGCGCCCGCCGCGAGCCCCTCCACCGTCCACTCGAGCAGCTGCCAGTGGTCGGGCCGGCGCGGCGGCACCCAGTAGCGCAGGTTGGTCGAGAGAGGCACGACAGCGAGCCCGGAGCCGCCGGCGATCCGGTAGACATGGGCAGCCCCCCGCACGTCGTCGAGGTCGGCCGCATCGGGGCGCAGTCCTCCGAGCGGTCCCGCTACGTCGAACGCGGCGCGGCGGCTGCTCGGGTAGCGTCCGTCCGTCGGGAAGAGGAGGCGATCGTCGAGGAGGACGAAGCGGTAGCCCCCGTTGGGCAGCAAGGGGTCGGCGAGCGTCGGTGCCAGGCGGTCCCTGGCCCAGACACGCTCCGGGAGCCAGGCCACGGTGATCTCGCCCGGCGGGCACCCGAGCTGGTGCTCGTACAGCCACAGCGCCTCCTCGAGCTGCAGCCGGTTGATGTCCGGCGGAAACAGCGGCATCACGTTTTCCGCGTACGTGCCGCCGACGAGCATGAGCAGACCCGCGCCGGCGAGCTGCTCGACGCGCTCGAAGAACTCCGGGCGGTGCCAGGCGATGGCTTCCACCAGTGTTCCGCTGAGGTGGAGAGCGAGTGGAACCTCATACTCCGCGTGCAGGTCGAGCACACGCGCGTACCCGTCGACCGTGTCACTGAGCCCCTCGCGGTTGTCGTAGCCGTCGGTGATCAGGTGCTGATTCGCGTGGTGCACGAGCGCGAGGGACAGCGGCGTCATCAACCCTCCTCGCTCATCCGCTCGCCGCGAGGCGGGTCACGCGTGTCGCCTGCGCTTCCCTATACATGCGCTCGTACTCGCGTACGGAGCGCCCCCACGAGAAATCGGCGCCCATCGCACGCCGCTGCAGCCGTCGCCACCGCTCCGGCTCCCGGTACACGGCCAGGGCGATCTTCACCGTTGCGACGAGATCGCGCGGGTACTTGGGCACGAAGGTGAAGCCGAATCCGTTCCGCTGATCGCGCGTGTAGTCCCGGATGGTCTCGGCCAGTCCGCCCGTTCGCCGCACGACCGGGATCGAGCCGTAGCGCAGCGCGATCAGCGGCGCGAGTCCGCAGGGCTCGTAGATCGAGGGCGCGAGGAACAGGTCCGATCCCGCGTACACCATTCGGGCGATGCCTTCGCCGGTGTCGGCCGGATGGGCGATCGCCGCCGGATAACGCAGGACCGCCCGTGCCACAGCCGCCCGATACCGCTCCTCGCCGTCCCCGACGACAACTACCTGCAAGCCCATCTCGGCAAGCTCGTCGAGGCTCGCGCAGAGCAGGTCAAGCCCCTTCTGGTCGACGAGCCTGCAGACGAGCCCGAGCAGGGGCACCTCGGGGTCGAGCGGCAGGCCGACCTGCTCCTGGAGGGCGAGCTTGTTGCGGCGCCGACCGTCGAACGACGAGGCGTCGTACTGAGCAGCCAGGTACGGGTCGGACGCCGGGTCGAACTCGTCGTAGTCGACCCCGTTCAGGATGCCCCGCACGCTGGCGCGCCGCGAGCGCAGCAGGCCGTGCAGGCCCATGCCGTTCGCAGGCGTGAGGATCTCCTCGAGGTAGGTTTGGCTGACGGTGTTGACCGCGTCCGCGAAGGCGATGCCGCGGGAGAGGAGGTTCCCGCGAAAGCTGCCGTTGAGCCCTAACAGCGCCTCTGCCTCTGGATCGAGCGGCCCCTGGTACGCGAGGTTGTGCAGCGTCAGTACCGTCGCGGTTCCGTCGAGCGTCTTCCAGAAAGACCCTTCCCTGAGCAACTGCGGAACGAGCGCCGTGTGCCAGTCGTGGACGTGGATGACGTCGGGCGTCCAGGCGAAGCGGGCCGCGATCGCAGCGACCGCCTTCGAGAAGAGGATGAAGCGCACGTGATCGTCGTCGTAGCCGTAGATCTGCTCCCGGCCGAAGTAGGTCCGGTTCCCGACCGTGTACAGCTCGACGCCGCCGAAGGAGCCGCCGTGGCGTACGTCGACGCGCGCGGACCTGTCTCCCAGCGGCAACCGCAGGGATCGAACCCGCTTTCCCGCTGCCAGGGCAGGGTAGCGCGGCAGCACGAGCCGCACTTCGTGGCCCCGGCGAGCGAGTGCCTTCGGGAGCGCGCCGCCGACGTCCGCGAGTCCGCCGACCTTGGCAAAGGGGTACGCCTCTGCGACCGCGAACAGGACCTTCACGCCTCCACCGGCCTCTCGCTAACTAGCCAGGAGCCCGCGAGCTGGGGCCACAGCCGGAGCAGCTCCACCCGTCCGGTCCTCAGCGTGCAGAGCTCGTAGTGGAGGCTCTGGAGGAGCGTGCGCGCTACATGGACCGCGGTCCGGTCCCAGCCCGCCGCGCCTCCGCGCGCGACGTAGCGATCCCAGAACGCCTGTGACGCCTCGACGCCGCGGCTCGGGTCGCCCAGGCGCAGGAACGACATGACCAGGAGCTGGCCGATGGCGTAGCCCACGTCGAACGCCGGCTCGCGCAGTCCGAACGTGTCGAAGTCGATCACGGTCGTCGCGCGCCCGCCGATGAGAACGTTTTTCGGGTGGAAGTCCCCGTGGGACGGCACGAGCGGCCTGGCCGGTTCCCCGAGCAGTGGCTCGAGCGTGTCGGCCAGCCGGCGCAGCACCCGATCGTGTGCCGGCGAGAGCTCGGCCAGCTCGTCAACGAAGCGGCCGACGGCGAAGAACCTATCCTCGTAGCCCCGATCCGGCGCCTCGACGCCGCTCAGTTGCAGGCGCACGAGCCAGTCCGCCGCTCGCACCGAGGAGAGCCGCAAGGATCTCGGCCCGGGCCGCAGCGCATCGGCCCATGGCTGTCCGCCCACTCGTTCTTGTACGAGCGCGCCGTGGCTACCCGAGTAGCCGTAGGGCCTCGGCACGCGCAGGGCCCGGGGCGGACGAAAGCCCGCCCGCCAGAGCTCGCGGAGCGCCTCGTAGCCAGGTCGACCACGGTCGCTGCCGTAGATCTTGACGAGCAGCTGGTCGGTCCTGGCCTCCCCGTTCCCGTCCGGGACGTAGTCGAGGGCGCACGTCATGATGCGCTTGCCGCGCTGTTTCCGCACCTCCGTGACGACGCAGGCGAGCAGCGCCCATTCGCCGGAAGCGATCTCGGGCACGGCCTCCGCAAGGAGGCGCCAGCCGTAGCCGTCATCGCCTTCCGCAATCTCTTCCGAGTTCGCGATCCGCAACGCTCCAGCCCCCTCCCCTCGCGAGCGTAATCAGGTGACGCAGCGCTTCGTAACTGAATGAACGAAGTGTCACGACGGTCGCGACAAGGACCGGAATCTCAGAGCAGCTGATGGAGAAGCAGTGCTCGTGGTTGAGCCCGTGCGCCCAGGTGCCCGCGCCCGTAGCGTGTGGCGCCGATGGAGTCTCCCCACGGGCCCGAAAACGGAAGAGCACACCAACCTCGAGAACTCGCAGACCGCATGGTTAAAGGAAATCGACGCCCAAGCTAGGCCGGCATAAACAGCAGAAAACCGTATCGATGACTCCTGCCTCCTCCGAAGGACGCAAGCAGGCCTTAGCGCGTCCGCCGGCAGCGCGAGGCCGGGCCATCTGTCGCGTCAGTCCTCGTCAGAACCCCGCTCTCCGGCCGCTGGCGCTTTCAGAGGCGGCACGGTTGCAATCTGGCGGACACGGCTCCAGCCGGAAACGGCGCGCCGCTCAGCCGGGTCTCCGCGAGTGCTGTAGGCGCGCGGAGGCAACTGCCTCAGCGGCCGCGGCCGCTGCCGGCCCGGCCACAGCGGCGAGGAACGCCGCGGCGTCGATCGCGTAACCCTCTACGCGCGTCCGGGCAGCGACCGTAGCCGTCCGCGGCACGCTTCGGAGGAGCGCGATCTCGCCGACGCCGTCCCCAGGCCCGCACGTGCGGAGGGGGCGTCCGTCTTCGGTCACATCCACCTCGCCGTCCGCGATCAACAGGTACTCATCGCCTGGGTCGCCCTTCCGCATGACGATGTCGCCCGCACCGAACGAGACGGGCACCAGACTCTCAGCCAGTCGGTCGAGCGCCGTTAGCGGCAACGGCGCGAACAGCGGATTGCGCCGCAGGAGGGCCAAGTGCCGTTCGGTGAGCGCCGTCGAACGGGAGCGATGGGCGATCGGCCGCCAGGTAGCCAGAGCGAGGATCGGCAGGATCGCGCCAGCGACAACGAGGCCACCACGAGCGCCGAGCAGCGCAACGAGCGCCGGAGCAACCAAGCTGCCCGCGAGGAGTCCTACCCCCAAGAGCCCCTCCAGCACGCCGAACATCGTCACGCGGTCCTCGTTCCGCACTCCACGCTGGACGAGTGTGAACCCCGAGACGTCGAGGACAGCGTTGCTCAGCCCCGTGACGAACAGCGCGGCCAGGGCGAGAGCCGCCACGGGCCAGGCGCCGATAAGGACGAGGGGCACTCCCCAGCCGGCGAGCGCGATGGCGAACACCGCTGTGAGCCGCGTCCCGCCACCGAGGCCGAGCGCGCCGATCGCACCGACGAGCCCACCTAGGCCGATCGCTGCGTTGAGCAGACCGACCCCGGTGTCGCCCATCCCGAGCAGCTCGATCGACGCTACGACGATCAGCGTGATGAGCAGGCCGCGGACGAAGATCTGGGCGACGAAGTCGCCTGCGACGAGGGTGGCCCCCGGGTAGCGGGCGAGCACACGACGTGCATCGGCGAAGCGGAAGCGTGCGGTTCCATCCGCGCCGACCCCACCTCGCGCGTCCAAGGCGCGCTCGAAGCGGATTCCGGTCACCGCGGCGGCGGCTCCGGCGAACGTCACGGCGACAAGCAGACTCGCCGCAACCGAGCCCGTTCCCGCGACGACAACCCCCGCAATCAGCGGGCCGGCGAACGTCCCTGCACCCTCACCCATGCTCGACGCGACATTCGCAGCGACGAGTTCGCGAGGCGTGTGCGCTAGCGCAGGTAGGAGCGCAGCCTGGATCGGGCGGACGAGCGAGCCTGCGCCGGCGACGACCGCAGCGAGGACAAAGATGGACTCGATCGGCATGTCCACGCCGATCGCGATAGCGGTGAGCACCGCGCCGGCACAGCGCACGAAGTTGATCCCAGTGAGCACGCGCTCGCCCCGGTACCGCCCGACCAGCGTCGGGGCGAGCGGCCCGGCAACGATCGCAGGGAGTATCCGGACGGCGCCCAGGACGCCTACGGCGAGCGTGCCGCCCGCATCGTAGGCAACGACGAGCAGCACGACGAGGAATGCCCAGTCGGCCGCTGTCCCCGCGGTCCAGGCAAGCTCGATCCGCCTGATCGCAGGGTTCCCAAGGACGTCGCGGAGCGCGAGGGCTGCTGGGGAGGCGGCGCGTCCCCTCATCGGACCGAGTGATTCTCGCTCGTCGGCGCCCTGCCGTGGGGCGACTCGATGCGCCCGACTCCAGAGAGCGCCCGCGCGCCAGGCCGCGAGAGCGGTGCTAGCGTGGACGCCGTGGAGCGCTGGCACCTCCCCTCGATCGAGGCAAACGGGAAGCGCGAGCCGAGGGTGCTCTTCTCCGGGCCCGAGTGCCGCGCGGTTCTCATCGACCTGAATGCCGGCGACGAGCTGAGAGACCACCGACTGTACGAGCAGGCCGTCGTCGAGGTCGTCTCCGGCAGGCTCCGCGTAACGGTGGGGGACCACAGGGTGGAGTGCGACGCAGGCACGCTCGTTACGTTCGCGCCCGGCGAGACTCGCAGCGTGAGGGCGCTCGAGCCGTCGCGAATCCTGCTTCTCCTCGCCCCCTGGCCCGGTGAAGGCCACTTCCGCGAAGGGGAGGACGCCGACCCCGAGCGGATGCCGGCCAACGCCGCCGCACCACCGCTCCAGCCGTAACCTCGAGAGGGCGGGGAGAGCGGGTGACCTCATGGCCAACAAGCCGTGCCCGCTGAAGGCGAATCGAGCGGGAGGTCTTGGGCCGTAAGATGCCGCTGTGCGTGCGGCGCAGATCGCCGAGTTGGGCAAGCCGCCCGAATCAGTGGAGTTGGAGGGTGAGGGTCCGATCGAGATCGTCGCCGTCGCCCTCAACCCGCTCGACCTTGCCGTCGGTGCCGGGCGCTTCTACGGCGGCCATCCACCTCTGCCCTACGTGCCCGGCTGCGAGGCGGTCGGACGCCGCAACGGGGAGCGCGTGTACCTGTTCGGGGAAGGGTGGGGGACCCAGCGGGGCGGCTTTCTCGTCGAGCGCGCCGACTTCCCTCCCTCGCTCGTTGTTCCGGTGCCGGACGAGCTCGACGACGCCGTCGCGCCCGCGTGCGGAATAGCCGGCATCGCCGGATGGATGCCCGTCGCCAGGCGGGCGCCTGTTCGACCAGGCGACCGCGTGCTCGTCCTCGGCGCGACCGGCACAGTTGGGTCGATCGCCCTTCAAGCCGCCCGAATGCTGGGTGCCGAACGGGTCGTCGCCGCGGGCCGTGACCACGATCGGCTCCAGCGCGCGCTGGAGCTCGGCGCCGACGCGGCCGTGCCGCTCGATGGTGACGACCTGCCCGAGCGGCTGCGCGAGGCATGCGGCGGCGACGGGCCTACACTGGTGGTCGACCCGCTCTGGGGAGAGCCGGTCAGGGCTGCAGCCGAGGCGGCCGCGCCCGAGGCGCGGATCGTTCACGTCGGTCAGTCGGCTGGGCCGGAGGCGACGTTTGCGTCCGCGGCCGTCCGCGGAAAGCGCCTTTCGATCCTCGGCTATTCGAACTTCGCTCTCTCGCCCGACGAGCGCCGGCAGGCGTACCTCGAAGTTGCCGAGCACGTCGCCGCCGGCCGGATCACGATCGGCGTCGAGAAGTTCTCGCTCGACCAGATAGCAGCGGCCTGGGTCGCCCAGGAGAGAGGAGGCAAGGCAGTTGTCTGCTTCTGAAGTCGTGTACGTCTCCCACGTTCGCGTCGAGCGCATACGAGGTCCACTGCGGCGGGCGGAAGTGCCGGGCTCTGTCGAGCCGATCTACTTCGGCGTCCATGACGAGATCGCCGACCAATATGGCGTCCCGCGCGGCGGCGAGGCGGACCGCACGACAACCCTCGACTACGTTGTCGCGGCCGCCGCAGGCTGACTGACGGGGACCTTTGGAGGCGCGCTGGAGGCGCGTCAGATCCCGGCAGGAGAAGGACGCTTGACGAGCAAGGCGACGGGCGAGGCGAGGTCGACGACGGCGTGCTCGTGATCAAGAGGATCCACGTCCGGTACGACCTCCGCATCGACCCGGACGCCGACCGCGCGAAGGTCGAGCGCGCTTTCGACCACCACATGCCGCGCTGCCCCGTGTATCGCTCGATCGGCGCTGCGGTGGAGATCACCACGTCGCTCGAGGTGTTCGAGGAGTGAGACGGCCGAGGGCCCCGTCGCCGGGGCCCTCGAACTGGTCGCCTGCACGCGGGAACTACACGAGCCCCGCGTTCCGCCACTTGCGGTAGATACCCTTGAACTCTCGGCTGAAGTCGCTAACTGCGTCTGCAGGCGCGAGTTCGCCCCGGGCCACACGGGCGAACATCTGCGGGATCAGATAGCGGTTGAAGATCTCGTCGAGTGCATCACCCCACTCGGGCGGAAGGCTCCCTAGCCCGTCATTCGTCGACTGGAGGTGCGATGAGCGACTACACGATCAAGCGGCTCGAGGAGGTCGAGGACGTCCTCGGCGACTACCCGGGCGAGATGCGGATGATGACGTCCGATCTCGGGGCCGAGCAGGTGGCGTTCACGTACCGTCGGATGCCGCAGCACACGGGCGGCAAGGGCTCCTACGGGCACCGCCACAAGGAGCAGGAGGAGATCTACTTCCTCGCCTCGGGGAAGCTCCAGTTCAAGCTGGGAGACGAGGTCGTCGAGCTCGAGAGAGGCGCGGTCGTGCGCGTTCCTCCTGAGACATGGCGCTCGGTCTGGAACGACGAGCCTGAGGACGCGGAGCTGATCATCGTCTCGAAAGTCGTCGAAGGCGGGTCCCGCGAGGACGCGGAATACCTCGAGAACTTCTGGCCTGAGTAACTGGCGCAAGATCAGAATCCGCTCCCGCGGATTCTGGTCGCGCGAAATCCCCGAAGGCGGCCGCTTCGCGGCCGCAGCGCTCGTCTTTCACACCACGCTTCTGTCTACCCGCGAGGCCAGCTGAGCACTTCCCGGACCGGCGCGCGCCACTGCTCGTGGAAGGCGGGACCTTCCGGGCCGCTACCGGAGCGCAGCGGCTCGTTGTTCGGGAAGTGGACGTAGCCGTCCTCTCCCCATGCACCCGCGAACGCCATCCACGCCGGCGTGGCCGCCGTCACTCGGACGAGCCTGGGCCGAACGACTCGCCCGATTCCGGCGTGGTCCACCGGCCGTGCCCCGTACGCCTTGATGATCGCGATCACCTGCTCCGTCCAGCAGGCTGGATCGAGTGGGTGCGCGCCCGGGCGGAAGAAGTTCGCGTGGGAACCGAGACCCACGTAGACAAGGGGACGAGCGCTTCGTTTCGGTGCTCTCGCCCAGTCGCGGCGAGTTCCCTCGCAATGGCTCGAAAGACCCACCGAGAGCGGCCTCCCCTGGAGGTCGACGATTACCGACACCGCCTCCCAGTCGCCTTCGTGCACCTGCCAGATGTCGCCCGGTGAGACGGTCGGGCTGTAGACGTTCCACGGATACCAGAGCCAGTACTGAAGGTCGATCCGATCCTTCCGTCGGAAGGCTGCGCCGTACACGACCGCCGGAGCCCCGTGCGCCGCCTCGGCATTTGCGTAGCAGGGCGTCGCGGAAACGCCGTCGATCGCCCGGCACGAGCGCTGGTCGAGCCTCATGCCCGCGCCACCGGCAGGCAGCGGCCCGTCGACCTTCTCCCATCCCGCCACGGTCTTCTGCTGGAGATCCGAGTCGGCGAGGAAGCCCTCGACGGGAACCGGTCGGAACTGCTCCGCCGGGTGGAGGACAAGGATCGGCACGTGTCTGGCGAGCAGGGTGCCGAGTGTGGGATTCGCGTCCGGAGCTCCTCCAGCCGCCGGAACGACGAGCCAAGCGACCACTTGTAATTTGGCGAACAGCCGGAGCCGACGCACGGGCTGAGTATGTCCGAGCCTAGAACGGGATGGTTGATGTGAAACAGGAGCGGCGCGGCCGCGAAGCGGACGCCTTCAGGGATCTTCGCGCGACCAGAATCTGCGATAGCGGATTCTGGTCTTGCGCAAAATACGAGCCTACGCGACGAGCGCCCGCTGAAGCACCATGTCGAGCTCCGCGGCCGGGAGCGGGCGCGAGAAGAGGAAGCCCTGCCCGTAGGGACACTCGAGCCTGCGTAGCATGTTGCGCTGGTGCTCGTGCTCGATCCCTTCGGCGACTGTGTCCAGGCTGAGTGTGTGACCGAGACGGAGGATCGCCGCCACAAGCTGCTCTTGGTCTGGACCCGAACCGAGCTCCTGGACAAACCCCCTCGCCATCTTGAGCGTGTCCACCGGGAACCGCCGTAGATAGTTGAACGAGGAGTAGCCGGTGCCGAAGTCGTCGATCGCGATGCGCACCCCGAGCCGCTTGAGCGCCTCGAGCCGAGCAATCACCTCTGGGCTGTCGAGCAGCACGCTCTCCGTGATCTCGAGCGTGAGCGCCGATGGTTCGAGCGAGAACTCGGTCAAGGCGGCTCCTACCTCGGCTGGCAGGTGCGGGCTCAAGAGCTGCTTTGCCGAGATGTTGACGCTGAGGCCGAGGCCCGGGAATCCGAAGCTGCGCCATTCGTTGGCCTGCTTACACGCGGTCCGTAGTACGTGGCGCCCGAGCGGCAGGATCAACCCCGTCTCCTCTGCCAGCGGTAGGAACTCGTCGGGGAGCATGAGCCCTCGCTCCGGGTGCTGCCAGCGCACGAGCGCCTCGACACCGACGATCGCGCCCGCCTGCAGCTCGACGATGGGCTGGTAGTGAAGCTTGAACTCAGCCGCGGTCACGGACTGCTGGAGGTCGGCTTTAAGCACGAGCCGCTGAAGCACCCGCTCGTGCATCGACGGCTCGTAGAGGGCGTAGTGCGACTTCCCCTCGGCCTTTGCCCGGTACATGGCGAGATCGGCGCTCCGGAGGATCTCGCTCGGCGACTGGGTACCCGACCCGAGCGCGATCCCCACGCTCGCGGCGACGACGATCTCGGAGCCGAGAACCGAGACCGGCTCGCCGATGGCGGCGAGGACGCGACGCGCGACAACCACCGCCGCGTCAGCCCCGCTGATGGTCTCGATCAGAATCGCAAACTCGTCCCCCCCGAGTCGCGCACACGTGTCCTCCGGGCGAAGACAGTCCTCGATACGACGGGCGACGCCGACGAGAAGCTCATCGCCTGCGGCATGACCGAGGCTGTCGTTGACCGTCTTGAAGTCGTCGAGATCGATTAAGAGGACCGCGAAGAGGTTCTCGCGGCGCCGCCCTCGCTCGTAGGCATGCGTGACGCGGTCGGCAAACAGCGCGCGGTTCGCGAGCCCCGTGAGCGAGTCGTGGAACGCCTGATGCGCGAGCTGATCCTCGAGGGCGCGCCGTTCCGTCACATCTCGGGCTGTGACTACGACGCCGGACACGTTGGCGTCAGGGAGAAGATTGTTGAACACGCTCTCGAGCTGGCAGATCGACCCGTCCTTGCGGCGCATTGGAAAGTCCAGTGGCATCGGTACTCCGGGTGCGTCACAAACGCCGGCGAAGAACTCCCGCAGGCGCGCACGGTCGCCGGCGTCGAGCAGAGCCGTGAGGGGCGTGCCGACGAGCTCGTCCTCGCCGTACCCGAGAACGCGCTCGACCGAGGGGGTGTGGTAGCGAATGGTCAGGTCGCGCTCGAGAACGGCGATGACATCGCTCGAGTTCTGGACGAGCGACCGAAAGCGCTCGGTGCTCTGTCGCTCATGCAGGTCCTCTGCGAGGGCCGCCCCTTCGAGCGCCAGGGCGACTTGAGCCGCGAGGGTCTCGACACCGTCTCGGGCGCCCCTGGCGAGCCTCTCCCACGTGTGAATCGAGAACGCTCCCCGAGGCTCGCCTTGGACCGCGAGCCGGATATCCGTCCACACGCCTTCGTCGCGGGAAACGCCGTGGAGGCCGCGCGCGAGGAGCTCGTCCGCGCGCTTACCTGCCGCAGCGACGAGCTCTGGGGTATCCGAGCCCTCGATCGCCAGGCCAATCGTCGCTCCGTCGTCGTCCACGAGCTCGCGTGCGGAGTCGACGGCGACGCGGTGGATGTCGTCACGGGTCCAGGCGGTGACGAGCGCCGCCGCAGCCTCGCCGAGGACACGCTCACGGCGTTCCCCACGCTCATGTCGCGAGACGAGGCCCGCCAGTCGGACGATCACGAGCGCGGATAATGTCGTCGCGGCGCCCACGATGACCAGCAGCTCCGCGCTCCCTGCCTCGAGCGCCGCGACCGCGAGCATGGCAGGCGCCATCAGGGTCGCCGTGGAGAGGACAGCCAGCCTCCTCCCGCTCAGTCGCGTCTCGGGATCCGCGTTCGGCTTGGTCAGCTCGACCATCGAGGGATGCAGAGCCGCAGTACCCCACAGCACGGCCGCGAGGACGAAGAGGAGGTCGACCGAGTCGCCCGCTCTGTACCAGCCATGGAGCGACCCGAACCCGTACAGGGCGTCGCCGACGAACTGGAACACGAGCGCGGTGGCCACCATCGCGAAGGCCGGCGAGCGCACTCCCGAGCCGAGCACCATTCGGGCCGCGAGGGACAGTAAGAGGACATCCAGGACCGGGAAGGCGAGGGCGACGGTCGTCTCGAGCGCACCCGAGTCCGGCGCGATTCGCGGCTGGACGACGAAGGTCCACGCGACGATCGCGACGCCTGTGGTGACGATGCCGGCGTCGACGAGGCTCGGCCAATCGCGCCCAGGCACCTGGTTCCGAATCATCAGGAGCAACGCGGCCGCGAGAACGACGTACGAGGACAGCGCCAAGATGTCCGCCGCGGAGGGAAACGGGACCGTTCCGTCTCGCTCGAGATAGACGGCGTAGACGGCATCGGCCGCGATGCCGCAGAGTCCACCGAGTGCAACGAGGATCCACGGCACTCGGGAACGTGGACGGTTGATCGATGCGCCGACGAGGGTCGCCACGACCGCCGCGATCGGGAAAAGCTGGAACCAGCGGTCGTAGATGGCAGTCTCGCGCGGGAGCGAGACGAAGGCGAGCGCCCCCGCGATGGCGACAAGAAAGAACGCGCGATGTGGACGCGCAATGTTCACCGGATGCCTATCGGCACTCCGGAGGCGCTTGTTAAGGGCGTTCCGGAGAGGGGGGCTGCGACACAGGACATGCGACGAAGCGCCGTCCGGTGAGGATGTAACCGAGCTTGTACGCCTCGCACCCCGCGCACAGACCGGTGGCCGCTGCAAGGAGAGCAAGGGATGCCACGAGAAGGCCGAGACCCGATCCGACGACGTCGGCGCCAAGGACGTAAGAGGTCGCGGCTCCCGTCAGAAAGACCGCGCCGACCATGTTCGCGAACCGCGGCGGCCGGGCATCTTCGAGCCTGCCCTCGCCGAAGACGGGCTGTACGAGCTCGAAGTACGCGAGGCAGGGCAGACAGTACCGGCGCCCCAGCGTGAGACCGACGAGAAGCTGCGCGGCGAGGAGCGCAAGCAGCCACCACCATCCGGTGAGCACGGCGAGCCCTGAGAGCGTCCCGACCACGGCCTGGTTGAACCGCGGCGCGCGGGAGTCGATGACGTCGAGGTCGCGGTACGGATCCGCGAGCCGCACGGAGGTTCGCTTCACTTTGTGAAGTATTAGCAGGCGCAGGCCCTACACGCGAGCCCACGCCGCGAGGGCATCGACGACAGTGCGGAGACGCTGGCCGTCGGTCGTCAAGACGTACTCGACCAGAGGGGGCCGGGCGTCCCGAACCTCGCGGCGCATGACCCCTGCGCGCTCGAGCTCCACGAGCCGCTGCGCGAGGGTCCCGGGCGGGATCTCGCCGAGCGCGTGGCGAAACTCGGTGAAGCGCGTACAGCCGTGATACGAGGCGTACAGAATCGACACCGCATAGCGGCGCTCGAGGACGTCCGCCGCGCGCCGGACGTCCTCGGGAACGGGATCCTGAGCTTTACAGCGAGACATTGGCCTCGACCCGC
>Ga0247727_10006342_pt1 | contig 23311 bp, 18 predicted proteins | sample WisWelCaveWW1625_FD_202498 | JGI IMG/M metagenome (GOLD analysis project Ga0247727, IMG submission 202498) | Biofilm microbial communities from Wishing Well Cave, Virginia, United States - WW16-25 | ecosystem: Environmental > Aquatic > Deep subsurface > Groundwater > Cave microbial mat | place...
GATGTATGGTCGGGCCAACTTCGACTTATTGCGCAAGCGGGTGTTGCTAAGTTGATGCTGATGAACTCGGTGGGTACCCGATCAAACGGCCCTGATCAGTTTTCACGAAAGTCGCGGGAGACCCAGTATAGCCCGAGGGGTGACAGCAATACCCACAATTAGACAGTGCTGGCATAAAAACTACGCATACAGACGCGTCGGCTGTTGTTGAACCAGAAATATGCTTCAGGGGAAAGGTATCTGGAATTTATCGTCGAGACAGTGAAACCAGCGATTGACCGCGACTTCCGCACCTTGCCGGGCCGGGCGCACACCGGCATGATGGGATCGTCTATGGATAGCTTGATCAGCTTATATGCATTTTTTAGATACTCGCAGGTATTCAACTTTGTCGGCGTCATGAGTCCGGCCTTCTGGTTTGCCAACGGCGCAATTTACGATTACGTGGCGCAAGCGCCGTTCACGCCCGGCAAAATTTACCTCGACAATGGCATGCGCGAAAACAGCGCCCGACGCATGAATACGACTCTAGTTGAGAAAGGATACCGGGTTGACCAGAATATTCTTTACATCGTTGATGAGGGGGGCAACACACCGAGTCGGCCTGGGCAGGCCGGTTGCCGGGGGCGTTGAGGTTTTTGTTGCATCCGTAAATGGGGAGTACAAGTAAAATCGGAACAATTGCCCAATTCATGGCAATTGTTCCGATTTTGTTATATACACAAACAAGTTCTTGCTAGCCTTGTGCCTTTTGGTTGCGCCAAGTTGATCCTACGACGAAAGCGATCAAAGCGAGTGTGAGTACCGACACGACAAAGATGATGGGTAAGAGCCAACCAGGACGGTCTGGGGCTGGCGGAAGCCCATTTAATGCAGCCTGAGTTGCTACTGCAACTGCCACTTGCGTGGCAATTTCTTCTCCAGAATCACTCATCGCACTTTGATTGGGAATGATTTGTTGATCGTCAATAATTAGCAAGTTCCCGACCAGTCTGGTATTCAAGCGCGGTGAAGTCATTGCCGTTCCTGCCCATTGCAAGCTCTCCGAACTACTACCGAGAATAGCGACTATTGTGCGAGTGTTATCCCAAGGAGATGGGAATAGTTGTATATAGCTAACGCCAATACTCCCCGACGTGTTGTAAACCACCGGCAGATTTTGTTCGATGGCAATGTCGCTTCCCGCCTCAAATGGCAGTGGCAGAGCGTCTTTTAGCTCGGAGACGATAGGCAGTTGACTCGGCCGCCCGATAATCATTAAGTTACGCTGTTGTCGAACTTCTAGCGAGACATCATTTCCAAAGGCAACCAAGAACTCGGCCATTGTAAGATCGGCCTTATAACCCAAGTCAAATGCAATCTGGCTGGCGACATTCCAGCCGGCAGGATCGTCAGGTGAAAGCACAAACACCAGATTGTCCAACGATCTGCTAAATGTAAATGGTTTGGGATATTCGCTGAGATCAAAGACAGGTGCGGCGCCAACGGCTGACCCAGGGCCCATCGGCAAATGTAAAAGCGACTCGGCCCGGATCGTCAGCCATTGTCTATCCATGAGTAGATCACTACAAACTTTGTCAGACACTACATCTGCTGAGATCAAGAGGCGGTTATAGCCAGGTTGTAGGAGGGAAGTTGGTATGGACACCCGCGCTTTTCCTTCCGAGGCTGTCTCGTCGCTGAGGCGCACACTGCTGATCGGCTGATCATTCAGATTGACGGTCATACCCGAGACTTGATAGTTCAGCAATTCCGAATGGCTGAAGGTTAGATCAAAGTACGCTGGGGACTGAACAGCCTGGCCAGGCGGAATGAAGAAGAAATATTCGGTGTCGGTAGACCGCCTGACGACCTTATCTTCATAGCCTAAATCAGCCAGCATCTGATCAACAGGCACCACAGACGTCAGCTCGCTGGAACGCACCTCTGAGACCAAAGCCAGATTGTTTTGGGCGCCGACGCGAATGGTGCCGACGCTGATCGCTTTCCCAGCCTTAACTACCCCAACTTCGGTGTTGCCGCCGACCACCAGCACAACCTTGGAACCGTTCCACGGTGAAACTGCCATTTGGATGATGCCATCATCAGGCCCGACCTCGGTTGCGCCATATTGCGAGTCCGCTACTGGCGCGGGCAGTTCAACTTGCTGTAGTTCTGGGAAAGCCGCTGCCGTGCCAACAAAAATGAGGTGATTTAGACTCTGAATGTCAGGGGTCAATTCACTCACCGGGAGGAGAGAAAGAGCTAGCTTGTTCCTTGTCATTTCTCCATAACCAGCTGCCACCGCTAAAGCCGCTTGCAACTCGCTCGCCGTTGGCTGGTTCGGGATCACCATCATCACTGTATCCGGCAGGAACGTATCTTGAAAAATGGGGATGGGCAAACGACGCAGGTCGAGTGACGGCGGAATCGTTTCATGTGGAAAAACCAACGACGATGTATTTCGAACAACAACACTTGATTGCTCGGGATTATCGCAAGCCGTATTACTCAGAAAAGTCAGGCTTAGGTCATGACGACCATCCAGCCGGGTTGAGGTTAAATTCTCTTTTAGAATAGGAATCACTACCGTCCGTTCTCCATTGTAATCCAGCAGCACAGTGGAGATTACTTTGTTATTGAAGGCTACTTCTAGTGAGCCTGTAAACTCTGTAGATGTGTCAGTCGTCGCCGACGCGCCTGGCGCGCTTAGAAAATTGACCAAGTCCAAGCGTATCTCCGCCCCGTCCGTTAACTCCCAGGTTGCCGGCAGATTGAAGAGAAAATTCATGCTATCAACGGGGCCTCGCAGTATTCTCTCAGGTTGGTGCAATAGGCTGAATGGCACCACATCCTCGTCTGCGAGCAATAGAAGGGGTGTAGGCGTGATCACCAGTACCGGCAGCGCAGGCTCGACTGTCTGTGCATAACCACCGGAAGTGGTCATGAAGCAGAGTCCAACCAGTAAACTAGCAATAGTAGTGAGATGAAGCAATTTGTTCATAATCGTCTTCCTTAACTAGCAGGTTTATTTCTTCTGCTTGTAAACTGCCGTAATTGTTTGTGGTTGTTCGCCGATGGCAATCGTTTGGCTGCGTGGTTTACCATTGGACCATGAGTCAAAAACCAAATTGAATTGTTCAACAGGCGCGATGATCGTTTGCTGAGAATGGACAATTGCCTCTACAGTAAATGGCGTGGTATAAGCTGCGCCTTCATAGATCAGTTGCAGTCCGCCAGGTTGAGTGGTGAAGGTGTACTTCACAGTATTTGGCGCTAAGTCAACGCACTTAATATCTGAGAGATTATTTTTGTCGATCACGGTTAAGCACAACTTTAGAGAAGTGTTGTCCCCATGATCGGGAGCGATAAAAGTTCCATTCTGGCCCATGGCCGTAAAGAAATCGGGGTGGAGATGGCTGTTGTGTTGAAGAGAAAGTATCCAATGCAAGCTGGTACCGGGTAAAGCGCCGTCTTCGGCATCCTGACCAGCACCCTTGAAAGAAATAATGTCTCCAGCATTGTATCTGCCGCCGTTGATTGGTGACGTAATAGTTGCCACCGGGGCGCTATTGCCAGCTGTAATTAGGAGAGTATTGGAGCTCGTAGCACCTGCCGAGTCGGTGACACTGAGGGTGACGGTGTAAGTACCAGCTTTAGTGTAAGTATGTGTGGGATTTGGAGCAGCCGAACTAGAATTGTCGCCAAACACCCATTGATACTTTAACGCCTGCGCATCCGGATCAAGTGTGCCAGTACTCGAGAAGGCAATCGTCAACGGCAACTTTCCACTAATGGGTGTGGCATTGAGTTGGACAATCGGCGCGGTGTTACCACCAGCCGTATAACGGATGCGGCGTATTTCGCTGCTTTTAGTGCTCAAAACCACGTAATATAGATTCGAGTCCGGCCCAGTTACGATCTGAACGGGCAAACCATCGGGAGGAGAGACATCACTGCCGAAATCTTTTACCGTCGCCTTGCCATTTCTGGCAAGAGTCAAATACTTAATCGAGTCCTCATTGTAATCAGCAAAAAAGAATGCGCCGCGATATTCAGCAGGGTAAATATTCCCTAGGTAAAGATCTCCGCCGATCACGGCGGCAACCCCTTCGCCAATGTGAAGGTACGCATGTAACGGGGCCTGAACCGCATCCAATCCTTTCGCATAAAGTTCAGCACAAACCGCTTCCGTGTCAGGGTTAGACTGATACGCCGGTTGTTTAGTGCTGCGCCTATCATTCCCCTCGTAACACGGCCAGCCGAAATTCTTACCACGTCCAATGTTGATTTCTTCCCAAGTTTGCCAACCCACGTCAGAAATATATAGCTCACCGGTTTGTGGATGAACCGTGAAGCGAAACGGATTGCGAAGTCCGTAATTTAGTATTTTGGAACGATTATGAGTGGGGTTACCGTCGAAAAATGGGTTGTCAAGGTAACCATTGCCTGTGATCGGATCGATGCGTAAAATTTTACCGCCTAAACTATCGAGGTCCTGAGCACGTAAAGCCCGTGGGTCCACATAATGTGTTTCAGCGCCTTCGCCATTGCTCACCAGCAAAGCACCATCCAAATCAAATCTCAACATGCCAATGGTGTGGGTATGAGAGTCCATTGGCAAACAATCATCTATCGGTTGGCCATTCTCTTCACACGAGGCTGGCCCCGGCGTTTTATTCTTGCCAGTCCCGTCTTTCAGATTTTCATCGCCAATATTTTCACGAGTGCTGTTCTTGCCCAGCAAGATCACCTGGCTATTCGGCAAAGCCACACTCGTATTTTTCGGATCTGCCGTAACCCGAATCAGACGGGACACACGCTCACCCGAACCATCCTTAGCGACACCAGGAGGATCATAGGTAAAGAGAAGATAGACATAAGGTTCAGCAGGGAACTTCGGATGAAGGGTAAGACTGAGCAGACCCCGATCCGCATAATCATTCACCTGATCTGAAATATTGATAAAGTCTCTGGACAAGAGCGCCCCATCTTGAAGGATACGAACACGGCCATCTTTTTGTGCAATAAACATACGCCCATCTGAGGCCCAAGTAATCGCCGTTGGAAAGTTAAGCCCCCCCTTCACCACCACATCCACTGTGAAACCGGCCGGTAATTTGGTTTCCGCGCGGGCGGGTGTCGATGCAGGCCATGACAGACTCGCGATTAACATCAGCAAGCACCAGACCCTCGCTATAAGCTGGCGGCGAAGAATTGTAAACTGGTTCATATACTCATTCGTTTGGCCGAAGATTTGGCTACCGTCTCAATAACAGGCGCGAGCCGATCCACGACTCGATCCCAGGTAAATTCCGCTTCTACTTTGCGCCGGGCTGCCATCCCCCACTGTCGGCTCAACTCCTTATTGGCAAGCAGGCGGGTTAGAGCGGCGGTTAATGCCTCGACGTCGTTGTTCGGTACTAACAGCCCTGTCTTGCCATCCTCAATAATTTCCTGCATAGCCTGGCCTGTCGCACCGATGCATGGCATCCCGTAAGCCATAGCTTCTAACAACACATCGCCCCACGTCTCAAGGCGCGACGGCAATACAAAGGTATCAGCTTTACGATACAAGGCTTCGATTGTCGGCCGCTCCCAAGTGGGTCGAAAGACTTCAACTCCTTCCAAAGAAAACTCAAGAGGAATGGGATCGCCAGTTAGCATCAGCAGGCGAGCATTTGGCACCTGCCGCCGTGTTTCGGCAAAGGCCCGCAATAGCAAATCGCCCCCTTTGCGGTAGAATTCTTTGCCGATGAACAGCGCTGTTGGAGATCGAACGTCTAACTGCTCGTTTACCTCTGGTAAATCGCTGAAGTTAACACCCCCACCCACCACTGTGATCCGTTCGGGCACAACACCATAATCAGCAATAAGCGAAGCCCGCACCGTACGACTGCGAATACAAACGTGATGGGAGCGCTGAAAAGACAGCCGCTCCAGCGCCAGCCATTGTTCAAGTTCACGCGGGCTGAAGGGTGAGCGGTCGACTTCAGGTTTCTGTGCCAACAAGTGAGCGGTGTAATCTGTGTAGATCAGGTGGGGCAATGGATGACCGTCCTCACCGACGTCAAACGAACCACCAACCTGCAACACCACATCCGCCGTTCCATTCAACGAGCAGAAATAGTTGGCGGCTTGCCGGGAACAAGCACGAAAAGCAGGTACATTCCGATAGAAGCGCCGCATCCAACGCTTGCGATTCGGGTGATAGGCGACTAAGGCATTGACTAAACGTGGCAGACCCTTCAGGCTTGCGTCGTAGATTGTAAGTGGAAAGCGCCGCTCTAAGGCAGCGAAGAAGTTGCCAAATTTTACGCGTTGTTGAGGGTTGGTCTCGATACTCCCGACCATTGCAGCCACAACGCGGGTCGAGTGTCGTATCATCGGTCGCCTTCCGCGGCCTGTAGTTTAAGTGTCGCTATTGGATGACCGCTTGCCAGATGAGTATACAATGCCCGATGTTGCGCTACGCATGTAGCCAAGCTGTAATTCCGAATCACCAGTTCGCGCCCACGAGCGCCGAAATTCGCGCGCCGTGTTTGATCGCCCAACAAAGTGACAATGGCATCTCTGAGCGCCGGCGGATTTTCTGGCGGCACGAGCCAGCCATTGTAGTCGTGTTTGATAACATCGGGAGTGCCGCCAACGGCGGTGGCGACGACAGGCAAACTAGTGGAGAGCGCCTCAAGAATTGCGACCGACAGTCCTTCACGCATCGAAGGCAATACGAACAGATCGGCGGTTTGCAAATAAGGCGCGACATCTTCAACAGCACCGGCAAAATGGACATCGTCACCAGCCATAGCTTTTAGCATTGACTCTTCAACACCCGTGCCAATAATCAGTAAGGATGCTTCGGGGTAAACAGAGCGCACTTCAGGCCAAATCGTCAACAAGTTTGCCACGCGCTTTTCGGGGGCCAGCCGCCCGACAAAGATCGCCATCGGCCCAGATGGCAACCCCAAACGCGCGCGCAACAGCTGCTTGTCAGTCGGCGAGACTGGCGAAAAACGGTTGGTATCCACTCCGTTGAGGATGAACACACGGCGGTCGGCGGACATACCGATTTGTTCCAGCTCACGATCTATCTCCTGACTGATCGTAATATACGCATCAACGTAGCGGCGCAAGAAAGCAAAGCGTTGGTTACTAAGAAATTTGTTGTGCAACCGGTAAACTTCACCTCCCCGCCCGCCGCCTTGGTTGCCGACGATGGCTGGGATGCCCAGTATCATCTTGGCCACACAAGCTATAATGGCCGGGGACAACATGGTGAAAGCATGAACCACATGAGGCCGCAGTCGGCGCAACAGAGGAATGGCGGTTGCTATAAAAGAGAGGGCAGCCACGGGTTTGGGTCTGGGCGCGAGCAAGCGGTATACTGGTATGCCATCCACCAACTCAAAAGCTTTCAATCCAGCATAACGCCGAGTCAAAACACTCACCTCAACGCCTTGCGCTTGCAATTGACGGGCCAGAGTCCTTAACTGCACTTCAGCCCCGCCGATGATGGGATAGTATCCCAAAATAATCATTGCAATTCGCAATGGCTCATTCATGGTAATACTTTCAACCTGCGGCGCATGACGGCCACCCGTAAAATCTCACCAGCCTGCAATACCACCTCGCGTTGTACCCACCACAGCGTTCCGCAATAGCTCAACAGGCCCACTAAAACACTTGTCACCAATTGCACCAACGCGGGGGTTGGACGAAGCAAGGCTAAAATTCCGGCTACGGCCGCCGCCATCAGTGCTACGGATACTGCTACAGGCCGGAGTACTTCAAGGACGATACGAAAGGGGATGTTGAGAGAGCGCGTCGCGACGATCAAGTTGATCAGCCCCGCTGCGAAAGCAACGACTACATGCACCCACGACACGGCCGTAATGCTTTTGGGGATCAGCACTGCCCACAAGAATCCAAACACGAGGAAAAACACCCGTAACAGCGATAAATTGCGCAAGATGTTGATATGGCCTAAAGCTTTATAGACACTGCTAATGTGATAAGGGAGAGCCATGCATACAGAATAAAGAGCCAGCGCTTGCAGAGCCGGAATCGACTCGCGCCACTTGGCAGTAAAGGCCGTCAACACAAAAGGTTCAGCGACCAGTGCCAGCCCCACTCCAATAGGCACAGTGAACAGCGCCACATAGCGCATCGTCTCCAAAAAGCCCCGACTCAACGCGTTGGGAGTATCCTTCACCTTGCTATAAATAGGAAAGACAACTGACCCTACGATGCTGCAGAATTGGATCACCATTAATTCGGGAATGCGAAAAGCCAAGGTATAAGCGCCCAGCGCTTCTGCGCCCAGAAACCGCCCGATGAAGAGATAGTCGGCGTTGAGCAAGGTGATCGTCAGTATGTTTACTGAGAATATACTCGCCCCGTAACTCAGCAGGGCACGCGCCATTTCGCCTGAGAAGCGAAATGCTGGTCGCCATGCAAGCACAGTCCAATAAGAGATAACAGAGACAATGGCGCCGCCAACCTGTCCCAACGCTAAACTCCAGGCGCCGAAACCCAGGAGGGCAAAGAAGATTGAGAGTATTCCTTTAGCCGCCATCCGAAAAAAGTCAGGGATGAATTTGCGCTCGAATAACAACTCCTTTCGCATAAGAAAATTCTGTATATCGCCAAAAGCACTGATCGGGAGGCTGAGGGCTAATACGCGCGTTAACAGCACCGCTCGTGGATCATTGAAAAACACACCAACTAGTGGAGCCGCGAACCAAGTGACTACATACAGGCCAAAGCCAATTAATAGATTAATCCAGAATGCTGTGTAAGTAATATCCTGGTTGTCTTTGTAATAGATCAGCGCCGTGCCGATGCCGAAATCGCTGACCACTTCCAGAAAACCGACTGCAACCAATGCGTATCCAACGATACCGAAATCTTCTTTGGTCAACAATCGCGCCAATATGATCGTGCTGAGGAAGACCATCAGTTTACCGCCGTAGAACGCGGCATAGGTCCAGAATGTTCCCCTGACGGTCGTCCCAACAAAGTTCGCAACCCGTTCCGTTTCTGCCATCAACCACTTATCTTTTCAAATGTGCTTAACGTTTCGCAATTGCGAACTTGCTATTGGATGACGCGTTGAGTTGGCGATATATATCTAGTTCGCGCCGGGCGATTTGTGGAATAGCCAATGCAATACCTACTAACATCCAAAATGTGTTCGCATAGGCTAAGCCTATGAACATGCCGCAGAGCAAGTAACCGATCATGGCAACGCCAAACACTATTGCGATTCTGGCTTTATCTGGCTTGCCGACAGCCAGAAAATCTTCTCGCGCCAACCATAGGCCACGAAACATGATCCATAGAATCGCGCAAAACACACCAAAACCTACTACGCCATGCTCCGCGGCAATTTCCAAATATACATTGTGGGCGACACGGTCCTGCGACCTGGGATCAATACCTAGCCGTTCGGAATAGTTAAGGTAAAGGTGTTCATATTGATCGGTTCCAACACCGAGGATCGGGTGTTCAACAAACATCATCCAGGCTACAATATTCTCACTCAAATGTCCGCGGAACGAACCCTCATTTCTAATATCGGCGTTGCTGTTAGGAAACAAGTCGGTAAGAGTCAACAGGCGATCAATGTATTTGGCTGGGAGGAATTGCACCAACACCAAGCAAACTGCAAGCGTGGCCGGCAATACCGTCAAACGTGGGGGGCGGACGATCATCAGCAAGATGAGGACACAGCTCAGAGCCAGGAATCCGCCCCGCGAAAATGTAAAAATTACTGTCAAGGCCGAGACGGCAACTCCCCATCCTGCTAACACTCGGAGCCAAATACTTTTCTCATTCCACATCCGGTCTAAGGCAAGCGGGACAAGCACTATCATCGCCTGTGCAAAAAAGTTCGGACTGCCGGATGGGCCGCCAATTCGGTAGTCAGAGGTTCTACCCACAATATTTGCATACTCGACTTGGGCGAAGCCCCCATAATTCTCTGAGAAAGTGCCGGTCAGGTATTGATAGACACTCAGCGTACCTAAAAAGATTCCAGCGGCTACCAACATCCAGATCACGCGGCGCAGAGCGCCAGAGGTTTGGAGAAGAATAACTACGCTGATAGTGAGGAGTACGTCCTCCATAAGGTTTACGACACCATGCCTCGCAGCCGAATAATTAACAGCAAAGAAGAGCGAAAGGGCATTGACCAGACCATACGACCCAAGTAGCAACGCAACCCGTTCCCAGCCTGATGGTTGCCGGCCACGAAAGATCCAGCGGATGAAAATGCCAACTACAATCAGGAGAATCAGAAAATGGATGGTCGGCGGCGCACCGTGATAAGTCCTCATTACTGATGAAAAACGAATGTAGGTAGTGAAGACCAATACCAGTAGGCCCCACTCCACCCGCTGCACGATCAGTAGCGCCACCACTGCCGCTCCTACCGTAAGCAAAAGATAGTTAACATCCGGGACATATTCGACGATCACCACTGAGGCAAGGCCAGCAACGATCGCCAATACGCCGAACAGGAGTGAGTGCCACTCGATTCGGGGGAGGACTCGGTCAAGCATTGGAGTAAACTTATGGCTCGTGGCGGCGGATCACACTAGATTTCTTTCAGGCAAAACAACGGTCTCGCCAGCCTTGTCAGTATTGGTGTAGCGCATATCTTCCATGGCAATTTCGGCTTGTTTGATCAACTCCTGCGCCGAAAGCCTGTCGTGCGAAGTTGCCACAATTGTATACGGTTCCAAATCGAAATCAATCTGCTCTATAGCCAATGTATCAGACAATGCCTGTTGGATGCGGTCTACGGTACGTCTGGCCGCAGAGGAAGAGGTGGATGGCAGCATAATGGCTAATGTGATGTCATTCCAGCGACCCACGATGTCATTACCACGGAGTTCCCGCTTCAAAACAGTCGTTGCCTGACGTAAAAGCCGTTGGGTGACGGATCTGGGTAAGGTTTCAAAAAGATCGCGCAAACCGTATAGATGAACGAATCCTAAAGAGAGTGCGCCGCCCCGATTAACTTCCTCTTCAAGGCGCCGCTCAAAGTAGCGGCGAGTGTATGCAGAGGACAGAGCATCTATCTTTGTACGTTGCAACAAAGCCTCAAGCGGCGTGCGTAATTGTTCACGAGCAATAGCTAGCGCCGCGCCTATCACTGCTCCGATGAGGGTCGCGAGGCTGATGTTGCGCATCGCATCCGGACTGTAGGGATTACTAGGCGTCGTTGCTGGATCGAGAAATTCCAGGTTATAAACCTGATTCAATCCACGAGTGTAATTAATAGCATGTTGACCCACACTGTTAGCGAGTTGAGCGGCAAGATGAGGGTTAGGCCCCTGGAAGGAAAGGTGCAACACGCTCGCATCGGGCAAAACGACCGCTGAACGGCTATACTCGTTCAACGACCCCCATGGGATTTGCAATACCTCTGCCGCTTCTTTATAAATACTAAGGCTATTTAGTATCTCTGCGTAAGTCAGGGCAATAGAACGGTTGTTGAGCGTATCCAAGCTTCTGATCACATCACTACCGCTCAACGAAGCATTGGGCTTGAGAATAAAACTGGCCGTAGCGCGATACATCGGCGTGGTGATATACGTCGAGATCAGGCCGGCGTTCATAGCTACTAGTGCGGCCAAGGCGATCAGCCACCAGCCGCGTCGCAACATAGTGAGGTAAAGTTTTAGTTCCATAAGATTTGCCACCTGTCATTAAGTGAAAATAGTTTTTTTGCTATTCGGGTCAGCCACAAGGCGCCGATCGCCGCGAGCACTACAACCAACGGCATCGCTATAATTGCATACCGCAAGCGACTGTTCACCGCTATATACATGAGAGTGACGACGGCGATGCTCGTTACCAGTGGCCAAGTGCGGGGCCAACTCTGCCACAATCCCAACAACGCCAGCGTTAGAAAGATAACTTGCTGCGCTATAATTGGTTTATCCAGTATGGTTGGGGGCGCCCCATATGCCTGACTGACACCCACATCAAACCACAAAGCAAAAAAACGATAAGCAGATAACGTTGCATAACGTACTGGCTCAGACAGAATAATACGAATTGCCTCTGACCGATACAAAGCATCCATTTGGGCTTCATTTTCGTCGCCCTGTAAATCTGGATGGCGTGCAACTAAAGTCTTGATTGCCACCAGCGCTTCATCACCGTTAACATATCGTAGATAATTATCAGTCAGCAAAATATAATTGTGCCGATACAAATTGTAGCCAGAGAGTGTCGTAATCAGCGGCTCACCAAACATCACATAATTTCGTACTACCCACGGCAAAAGAGTCAAGGTGAAGGAACCAGCAAACAAGGCGAGTGGCAATAAGCTTTCAGCAATGGCTGTTGCAGATCGATAGCGGATCAATTGTTTCCAAGAAATTAGGCTAACGATCAGAGCGCCAGCAACTGCTATAATCACTGAACGCGACAGTGTTGCCATACCAATGATGATCCCGGCGGCTACCCGATCCCAAGCAGATGTTGTCTGGCGAGCACGTAAAAAGAAGTATATCCCCCATACCATTCCTAGCGTTGCTAACAGATCGCCCGACACTTGAGACACTAAGCGTATCGCTGGGAGGTAGACTGCCCAGAACAACGCTGCCAATAACCCAACTCGCTCATCGCTTAGTTGGCGGGTCAATAAGTACACACCAACCACGATCATCAAATTGATAATGATCTCAACGGCAGTTATCGTCCAGAACGACTCTTGAGTCAATCGGGCTACTGCCGCAAACAACAACACTGGCACTGGCTCACGCTGCGCCGTCACCTGATTTCCCGAACTACAAAATGGAAAGTTTTCAGGGAAACAGGCGACATAGCCTCTACCATAGGCTACGTTGAGGATGACCGGCCACCAATGCGGTGTTTCACCCGATTTGAACTTCGGCGCGTTCCGAGAAAGCCAAATCAAGCTAGTAGCCAGTGCCAGAAATAGGATTGTCACCAGCGTTCGCAATGGCTGTCTGCTAATCCTTTTATCTACTTGTTTTAACACTGGCGTAACCATCTAGAATGTGTTATGCACTGGCCGAGCGTTGTGCTACCCATGTATCACGGCGCTCACCTCGCAAAAAATTAGAGATTGCCAACAGAGCGGCAACGTTAACCATGGCGAAGAAAAGCGGCAAAGTGAATATCTTCAACCGGCCTAAACGTGTCTTCTGGAGTAAAAAGCCCAATAAGGCCATACCATACAACCCAAACTGCGCCACTGTCGCCAACTGATAAAACCAGCTTTGATACCACAGCACAGGAGCGGTGACCAGCAATACCAATAAAGGCAAAACCATGAGCCGGCGCAGTAGTTTGTGTGTTAGGAGTTGAAGCGAAAAGAATCCATATTTGAACGGGTTAAGCAAATGGCGGGAGAGCCAGACGCCGCGCAAGCCTCTAGTGATGATACGCACTTTGCGCCGAAACTCGGCTTTCGTCGAATCCGCCACCGGGCCAAAGGCTTTGGCGCGCGGCTCGAGAATCACGCGATGATGGGTCGAGACAATACTAGCCGCCGTAAAGAAATCATCTGTGACCCCTGACGGCACAGGTGAACGCAACGAACGCCGCACCGCATACAGTGCGCCAGATACAGAAGAAACACTCCCAATACAGGTTTGTAGCATTTTCAAGTTACGGTCGAAATCCCAATACGTCCGTTCTCCAGCGGCTCTGGCAATTTTCATCATGTGGTGGTAGTCGCCGGCCACCCCACCAATGCTCGGGTCGTTGAACGGTACAGTGAGATATCGTAGGGCGTCGGGGGCCAATATGCTATCGGCGTCGCTAAACACCAAAATTTCGCCGCGGGCCGAACTCACTGCACTATTGAGCGTGCGGTTCTTCCCCTGTCGAGGCAGGGTCAATAGTTCTACACCTGCTGAAGCATATTGCCTCACCAGATCGTTAGTGCCATCGTCCGACCCATCCGAGGCCACAATGATTTGTAATCGCTCGCGCGGATAGTCGAGCGCCAACAAGTTATCCAGCTTTTTGGTGATCACTTCCGCTTCATTATAAGCAGCAATAATAAAACTGACGGTTGGCGTCTTGTCGCCGCGTTTGATAGGTTTGGATATCAATAACGCCAACAATGTCAGCAACAATGGAAAGCCAATATAGGTGTAGACGATTACGGTCAATGAGCTCCAGAAAAGCCACCAACTCAATTGGGTAATCATTAGCTTACCTTCTCTGAAACCACATCCACGGGCAGGACAAACGCCGGGACAGACGCTAAACTCCAGTCCTGAGTAAATAACCTATGCAGGCGTGCCACATTGTGGGCAAGATCAAATTCACGCAGGACTTTCGCACGGCCCTCAAGCGCCAAACGTTTGCCAAGTTCAGGGTCACGATACAATTTGAGTATGGCGACCTCGATGGCCTGAGCATCACGAGGTGGGACGAGCAACCCGGTCTGCCCGTCAATCACTAATTCCGGTGTTCCCGAAATTGAAGTAGCCACCACCGGCAGGCTCACAGCTAAAGCTTCCACTAACACATTTGGTAGTCCCTCTTGCCGGCCTTTGGCAGTGGTGACGCTCGACAAAACAAAGACATCGGCTTCCGCCAATAATTCCTGCACCCGATTCCGGGGTTGCCGTCCCAACAAGATGATGTGATCAGCTAATCCGGAACGGGCAATTTCGATCTCAACTTCGCGACGCTTCTTGCCATCACCGACAAACAAACACCGGAACGGGACGCTTTGGGCTTTCAGTCGGGCGCAGGCTTCAATAAGATAGGAATGACCTTTCTTTTCCTCCAGGCGAGCTACACAGATGATAGTGAACAGCTTGGAACGTGATTTAGCTGACGGCGGGTTAAATACTGAGAAGTCGACCCCGTAACGAACAATGACCAGTTTCTTTTCTGCTTCAGTTCCATATAGTCGCTTTAAGAATTGTCGGTTGTATTCGGATATAGTAACGACGAAACTGGCTTCCCGAATCTTCTCGCCCAACATGGCACGATCAACATAAATATCATCGGCATGAGCAGTGAAGCTATAGGTGATGCCCGTCAACTGGTGGATAACGTAGGCTGCGAGAGTCGGGTGCGTGGCCCAGTGGGCATGGACGTGGGTGACATCTAACGCCTGAATCCTGCGGGCAAATGTTGCCGCCCGTAGCACTACGACAACAGCACGCACCAAAAAGTTAGGTGAGCGAACGTTTCCAAAGATTGCTCGCCACCAAATACGCAAGTATGCTTTAGGCCGTTTCCACAGCCAATAAAATTGGGCGCTCAACGCTTCTGTTGAAAGGAGGGGAGTGTAATGAGTCTGTTTGACCAGAGATTCAACTTCAGGATGGACTACTTTCTCATCCTGATGAATTAACGGAAAAATCTCGATCCGTAGTCCTGCTTTCTGAAGCTCAAGCATTTCATAGAGCACAAACGTTTCTGAAATTACGGGGAAACGTGACATTATGTAAGCGACGCACTCAGATGGCCTCGTCGCAAATTTTGATCCCAATAAATCACTGGAGCCCAGCGAGTCATTCACCATAATTAATGTGCCCCTCGTTGTTCCAGTACCGCTTTTACTGTGCGAATTAAGATCTGTAAGTCCAGCCACAGACAACGCTTCTCTAAGTAACGAATATCCCAACGTAGCCAACTGTCAAAGTTTGCGTCGCCACGGCCATACAATTGCCATAGACCAGTCAATCCAGGTAATGCATTCAATCGTTCAGTATGCCATAACATATATGATCTGAGTCCAAATGAGGTGGGTCGAGGGCCAACCCAACTCATTTCCCCTTTGACAATATTAAGTATTTGGGGCAATTCGTCTAAACTCGTTTTGCGTAACCAGCGCCCAATACGAGTGACTCGTGGATCATGGTCAAGCTTCAGCGGTTGGGCCAGTTCGCCTTTTTCATTGATCTGAGCTAGTTGTTTTTTCAACTCTTCGGCATTTACGACCATCGTCCGAAACTTATACATCTTAAACCGCCGCCCTCCTTTGCCTGTACGTTCTTGAATAAACAGGATCGGATCTTGCGGCGACTCAATTTTGATTAGCAAGGCGCAACACAATAACAAAGGTGCAGCCAATGGCATACACCCTACTGAGATCAGCAAATCTACGACCCTCTTGACGGCCAAATAGGCCCTGCCTTTGAAAAGCGCTTCTTTCGGGTTGATTTCATTCAACCAATCGCAATGAGCAGAGGTAGCCTGCTTGGGAGGGGTCGTGAGGGAGATCATAAGCTGGTCTCGTTCGAAGTATAGATGGTCAGTGATGAAACGGCAGTTGACTGCTGAAGCTGAGACTCCGCTTGACTCACCAACTCTTCGAAAGTCAAGGCTCTATCCGGAAAAGATGCTATCCCACAAGACAGATCCACTCCCAATTTTTCTGCCGCCGCTGATTTGATCCGATGAGCCAGAGCCGTCGAATTTACGGAATCAGTATCCGGGCTGACAATAATAAACCGCCCCTGTTCATATTGATCCACCACTATATCTGTTCGTCGAAGTTGATCGCCGATGATACGGGCTAAACTGGCAATCACGTACCGGGTCATCATCGCTTGTTGAACTTCCTGCACCATGCGATGTAATACTGCTTTAACGGATTGGGGGTTGGGTTGAACAACCATGACTGTTAGTGGATAATGATGGCGCCGACTGCGTAACAATTCAACCTGGATATCATCTTCTACCTCGCTCAAGTTTTTCGCTCTGTGACTTACGTCTGCAAAAGTGATGTTCTTTACAACCTCTTCGAACTCGGCAAGGTTACGGGCAACATTGTGCGCCAGAGCCACCGCAATATTCAGCAGAACAGCTTCTGTGACAAAAAGGTATGTGTAAATTCCACCCAACAGCGGGCGATTTTCAGGTAAGACCAGCTTGCAGAAAATGAGTATTCCCGTCCACACGCTCAACGAGCTAAAAACAGATAACCTTGAAAGTACTGGAATGAAAAGAACCGATACAACAGCCACAACGCTGACTACATAAACTATCGTTTGAATATCAATCAAATTCTGTTGTTCAAAATCCAAGCGTTCGATGTTATAAAATATGGCCAGGAAAACAAGCAGAGCCACAGCGGAGAGTCGTAGTCGTTTCATTGGACGATCAGGAAGCAAAGTTTGTAAAACCGTATTAATAATAATACGCACTAAAGCCTATAATTTGTAAGTAATTAGTAAAGAAACCTAATGTTCAAGCAAGATTTTTGTTATCATTGCTTACTTATAACATCGTGCCTTAGCCCAAAAAGTTATGGGGCAATAATTGAACGATACAGTCCAGTTGTATGGTTTTCATAAAAGGTAAGGCAAGAAGTTAGGTCAAAACTTACAGAGGAGTCCCAGCCATGTCTGACTCAACCGAAACCACCGCTGAAAAGCTAAACCTGGATGACTCCAGGTTCTACATCAACCGCGAATTGAGCCTATTAGCCTTCTTCGAACGCGTGCTGGAAGAGGCTAAAGACGAGCGTAATCCTCTACTTGAGCGGGTGAAATTTCTGTCAATCGTCGGTTCAAACCTGGACGAATTCTTCATGGTCCGGGTTGCCGGCCTCAAACAGCAGATCGAGGCGGGCGTGGTGGATGTCCCCCCTGACGGCCTGACCCCCGCTGAGCAGTTGGCCGCCATTCGCAAAGCCGCTCTCAAGCTGATGACCGATGCTCGAAGTTGCATGCTCAACAAACTCATGCCTCAACTCGCCGAAGCGGGTATTTATCTGCTTAATTATGACGACCTGACCGACAAGCAAAGGGCCAGCGCCAATAGCTATTTTGAAGAAGTCATCTTCCCTGTCCTCACCCCACTGGCCTTTGACCCTGGACGCCCCTTCCCGCACATCTCCAACCTTAGCCTGAATCTGGCTGTCACCGTTCGCGATAAAAAAGGCAAAGGCACTGAACGGTTTGCCCGCCTCAAGGTCCCCGACACGTTACCCCGCCTCATTCCGCTCAAACGTTCGTCCGGCGGCACCCGCAAAGACGGCACCCCACCCCACAATCACTACTTTGTCTGGTTGGAGCAGGTGATCGCCGCCAACTTAGAAGCGCTCTTTCCAGGATTAACGGTAGTTGAGGCCCACCCGTTTCGCGTCATCCGCGACGCTGACATTGCCATTCAGGAGTTAGAAGCGTCTGACTTGCTGGAGTCCATTGAACAAAGTGTGCGCCAGCGCCGGTTTGGCTCAGTAGTACGAGTCAGTATCAACGAAGCCATGCCCACTCACATCCGTGAAATCCTGATTGAAAACCTGGAGGTGGAGCGCAACGACATCTACACCGTGGAAGGCCCGTTGGATTACGGCAGTTTGATGAACCTGTACAGTGTTGACCGTTACGACCTGAAGGAACCGTCGTTTGTGCCCGCCATCCCCCCGCCGCTCAATGGCAAATCCTTTGATGGCAACATTTTCGCTGCCATCCGTCAGAACGACATTTTGTTTCACCATCCTTACGACTCGTTCACGCCCATCATTGAGTTTTTCAAAGCGGCGGCCAAGGACCCGGATGTATTGGCAATTAAGCAAACACTTTATCGGGTGGGACGGAATTCACCAGTGGTAGAGACACTGCTCGAGGCCATCGAAAACAAAAAGCAGGTGGCGGTGTTGATGGAATTGAAAGCCCGGTTTGACGAGGAGAGTAATATCGGCTGGGCGAAAAAGATGGAAGCCGAGGGCGTCCATGTAGTTTATGGGCTGTTGGGCTTGAAGACGCACTCCAAGATCGCGCTGGTGGTGCGGAAAGAAGGCGATGGCGGCATTCGCCGCTACATTCATCTGTCCACCGGAAATTACAATGCGATCACAGCGTTGTTGTACACCGACCTGAGCCTGTTCACCGCCGACCCCGACATCGGAGCCGACGCCACCGATTTGTTCAACTACCTCACCGGCTACTCGGCCAAGAACGAATATCGCAAACTACTGGTAGCCCCCATCAACTTGCGCTCACGTATGGAGGAGTTGATCCGGCGTGAAATTCAACACCAGAAAAAGGGCGAGCCAGGCCACCTGATTTTTAAGATGAATGCCCTGGTGGACACTGGGATGATCAAGTTGCTCTACGAAGCCTCACAGGCCGGAGTGAAGGTAGATTTGCTGGTACGGGGCATTTGCTGTTTGCGGCCCGGGGCGGCAGGGGTGAGCGACAACATCCACGTGACCAGCGTGGTCGGCCGCTTCCTCGAACACAGCCGTATCTATTATTTTCGCAATGGGGGTAAAGAGGAAATCTATCTTGGCAGCGCCGACCTGATGCCGCGCAACATTGATCGCCGGGTGGAAGTGCTATTCCCGGTTCAGGAGCAAAGGTTGATTCGTCATTTGCGGGATGAGGTATTGGAAACCTACCTCTCCGACAATGTGCTGGCTCACCGTCTTCAGCCCGATGGCACCTACACCAAACCCAAAGCCAGCAACAAGCAAACGCCGTTGAACAGTCAGACCTGGTTCATCCAGAAACGCGCTGGGAAATAATTCAACCTAACGTTCGGGCGGAAGTCCAAGCGCGCCGCCCGATCAAACGCCGCCCGCATCCGTCACGTCCACCACATTGCCCTCCGAGGCCCGCATCAGGCGATCCCAGATCGCCAGTCCCAGTCCGGTATGGCCCAGGCCCCGCACCAGAATCACATCCACCCCCCGCTTGTCCAATTCACGTATGGCCGCAAACAGGTTGCTGGCGATCTGCGAGAGATCGGCCCGCGGGCCGAGTAGAACCATTTGCGCTTGCAGATCGGCAAAGTAGCGCTGATCTTCATCGGGCACGAGTACGCCAACTTTTTTGTCTTCGGCCACGAGCAAATGCGCCGCCTGCCGCATCGCGCCAATCACTTGTCGGAATGGGCCGGTGAACAACCGCATCTGCGCTTTCGGGGAGTAATGCTTTTTGAGGAGACCAGGGGAAGGGGCGGCCGCCTCAGATTGAAGATAGTGAGCGGCGACTTCAAGAGTCGGCGCAAAGCGGCGGAGGGATTCGACCGGGACTCCGCCGGGGCGCAGGATCATCGGGGTCGCCGCCGTGAGATCGATCACCGTTGACTCCAGCCCAATCGTTGTCGAGCCACTGTCCAGAATCAAATCAATGCGCCCATTCAAATCGTCGAGCACATGTCGGGCAGTGGTGGCGCTGGGATGCGAAAAGAGATTGGCGCTGGGTGCGGCGACGGGCAGGCCTGCAACCGTGATTAAGGCTTGAGGCACCGGATGATTTGGCATACGCACCGCAACAGTCTCACGCCCCGCCGAGACAATGGGCGGAATCTTGGCGTGGCGGCGCAACACCAGTGTCAGCGGGCCGGGCCAGAATTCGCGCGCCAGATGACGCGCCAACTCCGGCATATCGGTGACTACATCTTTCAGTTGATCGGGGGAAGCGATGTGAACGATGACGGGGTCAGAGGCTGGGCGGCCTTTGGCTTCAAAGATTTTGCCGACAGCTTGAGCGTCAAATGCATTCGCCCCCAACCCGTACACCGTCTCCGTCGCAAAGGCAATCAAGCCGCCCTCGCGAATGAGGCGCGCGGCAACTTCGATGGTAGTCGGATCGGGGCGATAGGGATCAACTTTGATAACGCGCGTGTCCATCGGTCACACTGTAGCGTGATTTGACAAATCGCGCTACGAATTTTGTTTTGCCTTCTCCCACAAGGCATCCATCTCCATCAGCGTCATCGCGCTCAGTTCCCGGCCCTGTGCTTTGGCTTCGGATTCGATGAAGGCCAGTCGTTTGGCGAATCGTTGATTGGCCTCGCGCAGGGCAGACTCGGGTTCGACTTTGAGCCAGCGCGCCCAGTTGACGATGGCGAAGAGAAGATCGCCCATCTCGGCCATGGTGGCCGACTCTGTCCTGGCCGCTTCAATTTCAGCAATCTCCTCATCCACTTTGGCCCGCGGCCCGCTCACATCCGGCCAATCGAATCCGACCCGGGCGGCGCGCGATTGATAGGCATAAGCTTGGGCCAACGCGGGCAGGGCCAGTGGGATGGACGAAAGCAAGCTGGCAGGCACGCCGTCTTTTTTCCTCGCCGGATTCCCCGCCCGCTCTTTTTCTTTTAACTTCTCCCAATTCACTACCACTTCGTCCGCGCCATTCAATTTCAAATCGCCAAACACGTGCGGGTGGCGGCGAATGAGTTTGTCGTTAACACCAGCGACGACGTCGGCCATGTTGAACTCACCGTCGTCAATAGCAATTTGCGTTTGCAGGACGACTTGCAGGAGCAGGTCGCCCAACTCTTCGCGCAACATGTCGGGGTCGGCGGCGTCAATGGCGGCCAGCGTTTCGTAAGTCTCCTCCAGCAAATGCTCGCGCAAAGTCTGATGAGTCTGCTCGCGATCCCAGGGACAGCCGTCGGGCGCGCGCAGGCGGGCGATGGTGTTTTGGAAAGCCTCAAAAGATCCGGCGCGGGCGAGGGGAGGGATGAAGAGGGAGGAGAGATGAGCGATGTGGGCCGAGCGATCGATTTCATACAGTGACATCCACTCGACGCGTTCCTCATCTGTGCCAACGGCATGGATCAAGGCGACGCGGTGATCGTCGGCGTATTGATTCATCAGCGTGAGTTTGACATCGGAGGCCAGGCCGGCGCTGTAGAGTTGGGCGATGAGGGCGGGCGAGTCGGGGCTGAAGGAGGGATGGGCGCGGGCGGCGAGGTCGAGAGCATCGGCGACGAACAGGCCGGGCAGGGCGTCCACGTTGAGGGCGGATAGAGTCGGCTCCACAAAACTCAAGCCACTGATCAATCGGACAGGGATGTTGAGTTCCCTCGCCCTGCGCCGAATCTGCTCGACGGTGGCCTCGCCCACTGCCGGATGGCCGGGCACAGCATACAGCACCCCTTGTGGGCGGCGGCCCAACTCAATCACTTGCTCGACGATCTGGCGATAAACATCCTCAAATTTTTCGGTGGAGTCGTAGAGGTCGTCGAAAGAGTAAATGGTTATTGGCAATTGGTAATTGGAGGATTGGAGACTTGTCCTGAGCAAAGTCGAAGGATTGGAGACTGTGGGATGGCGGGCGGTGCGGACGTAAAGCTCGGTGGCGGCGGAGAGCGTCTCCCACGCTTCGCGGGTTAACAGTTCGGCCCGCCCGGGGCCGAGGCCAAGAATGGTAATCATCATCGTCATAGACGCGTATTGTACACGAGACCCTGAGGTAAAATTGGACTTATAGAGTTCTCAGCACGCACGTGGTTGCATCATCGGTTGAGACCAGAAGGAGTCAGATCTCTATTTCACAAACACGCTGGTGGCAAGGCAAACGTGGTGAGTGGTACGTCATCATTCAGGTTATCTTGTTCCTGCTGGTGGCGTTCGGGCCGCGAACGTGGCCGGGCTTGCTGGAGTGGGCGCGGCCTTTCACCTGGCTTAGTTCCGTTGTGGGCGGACTCTTGATCCTGATCGGCGGCCTGCTGTCGCTGGCGGGCATACTCAGGTTGGGATCAAACCTCACGCCCCTACCCTATCCGAAAAACGATGCGGTGTTGGTCGAAACAGGGCCATACCGCCTCGTGCGCCACCCGATCTATAGTGGGCTGATCTTCGCCGCGTTTGGGTGGGCGCTGTGGGTGAACGGCTGGCTCACGCTTGGCTACGCCGCTCTGCTGTTTATTTTCTTTGACCTCAAGTCGCGGCGGGAAGAGGGATGGCTAAAGGAGAAGTTCGCCGGGTATGAGGTCTACCAAAGACGGGTGCGGAAGTTGATTCCTTTCGTGTACTGACTCTGGCCCGCGAATGGAGGGAGTTGGGCAAGCAATATTGCAAGCCGGGACAGAACCGGGTTTGACTTAACGAGTGTTTGGCTTACACTTGCGTCTAAAGGAGTCCCTTATGGCCGAACTAAAGACCAAACGCAACGACGCCAGCGTCAAAGCCTTTCTCAACAGCATCGCCGATGATCGGAAACGGCGGGATGCTTTTGCCATTTTGGATCTGATGAAAAAGGCCGCCAAAGCCGAGCCGAAGATGTGGGGCAGTAGCCTCATTGGCTTTGGCAACTATCACTTCAAGTACGAGAGCGGGCGCGAGGGCGATTGGTTCGTCACCGGTTTCTCGCCTCGCAAAGGTAACCTGACTCTTTACATCATGCCCGGCTTTGAGCGGTATGGCGAACTCTTGAAAAACTTGGCAAGCACAAGACCGGGAAGTCTTGCCTCTATATCAATACCCTGGACGACATTGACCTACCAACGCTGAGGGAATTGGTCAAGCAGTCGGTTAAACATGTGGCCAAGACCGGCAAGTGAATCAGCCACCCATGTGTGAAAAGTGTTGGGCAAACAGGGAGACAGGTAAACAAGGAAGCAGTGGGTCAAAAAAACG
>Ga0247727_10006343_pt1 | contig 23310 bp, 16 predicted proteins | sample WisWelCaveWW1625_FD_202498 | JGI IMG/M metagenome (GOLD analysis project Ga0247727, IMG submission 202498) | Biofilm microbial communities from Wishing Well Cave, Virginia, United States - WW16-25 | ecosystem: Environmental > Aquatic > Deep subsurface > Groundwater > Cave microbial mat | place...
CCGGACGCCCACTTTGACGTCGAGTTCGACGAGGAATTGGGGCTTCGGTCCGCATCCGCCAAGATCGATTCCTCTTACGGCGACACGGTGCTGAAGAAGAAGCGCGACGTGATTGTCGCCGGATCCGGATTTCATCAGACGGTCCAGATACTCGCTGGGGTTCTGCAACCGGGCGCCAGCATCATTCTGCTCGACGAGCCGGACGCGCATTTGCATGCGCGTCTGCAACACAAGCTCATGGATGTGCTTCGTGTGTTGTCGGAGAGTGAAGAACTCCAATTCATCCTGGCCACCCACTCGCCGCAACTCCTCCGGGCGGCTCCCCCTGGTTCCTTGCTGGTGTGCCAGAAGGCGGCGGTGGCTCCCTTCCCCGCGGGACCGGATGCACTGAGCCTGCTCGACAATCTGGGCGCCCTGGAGCGAATGGATCTGGTTCCGCTGCTTCAGAACCGGCGGGTCATCTTTGTGGAGGATCGTGATGACCGCCGGCTGATCGAACTGTTCACCCGGAAGGAACTTGGGGATCAGAAAGCGGACGCCGTGCTGCGGGCGTGGACGTTCCTCTATACATACCAGGAGCCAGTCGCGGCGGGGGTGCGGGACAAGGCGCGCCAAGTGAGGGACTTGCTGGCCGATCAGGGCTTGGCGCCTTTGGGGATTGGGCCGCCAGTTGCGTTCTTGGCGGTGGGAGACCGCGATTACCGTTCCGAAACGGAGATGCGCCGAGCTGTTCGCGGGCACAAGAAAGACGGAATCGAGTTGTTTCTCTGGCCTAGGAACGAGATTGAGAATTATCTCCTTGACGCGAGAGCCTTAAAGGCCGCCTTGCGCGCCGAAGCACAAGGCGCAGGGCGCCTCGGGGATTACCAGGACCTCGCGCAGTCTTTCGAGGCGCGGTTTGAGCAGGCCGTCCAGGACCTGAGAACCGCGGCAGAGGATCGGATGGCTTCGCATCTGCAGCAGGTCGACCGGCGGATGGACTATCAGACTGTGGCGAGCCAATCGAGAGCTTTCTTTGAGCAGAACTGGGGCAACGGGATTGCCTGGAGCGACGCCAAAAAGGTTCTTGCTCAGCTCCGGTCGTGGGCGCAGAAGAACGCGGTACGGGGACAGGTGTTTTCGGAAGCAAACATCATCGCCCATATGTCCGCAACCCCGGACGACGTACGAAAGCTCGTGGTTCGCTTGCGTAAGGCAGTGGCACGTGGCAAGGCGCGGGGGAAACGTGGTAACAACCCATGAATCGTGGTAATAAAGGTGGTAATAACGGCACGCGCACAGGGCCGAAGGCCCCGTTGTGCGCGGCAGAGAAAATGGAGCTTCGATGAGCAAACTACCATGGACCCCGTGGCACAAGGTTGCCCAGCTTCGCGACGACATCCGCTCCGGCGAGTTGTCGATGGCGATCTTCGCGGCCGATCTCCATGACGTGGTGATGGGGCGGGCGAAGCCCGTCTATCAAAAGCCATCGGAGTTCTTCGCCCTGACGTACCCAACGTTCAACCTGCGCGAGCTGGCGAAGGACGTATGCATCCGGCTCGCAGGCAGGAACGAAAAGGCCGTGCGCCAGTTGGAACTCACCTACGGCGGGGGCAAAACTCACACTCTGATAACGCTGTATCACCTGGTTTCCGAGCCGTCTGTTCTGCCGGAGCTCCCGGCGGTGAAAGAGTTCGTCGAGCACATCGGCATGACGCCGGTGAAGGCGCGGGTGGCTGTCCTGGCGTTCGACAAACTCGATCCGGAGAAAGGGATGGAGGTCAAGGGGCCGGCCGGCCAACTGCGGTGGCTTCGCAGTCCCTGGAGCGTTCTTGCCTACCAGATTGCGGGCGATGACGGATTGAGGTTTCTCCACGCAGACGGGAAAGCGGAGGAGCGTGAGAGTGCGCCGGCAGAGAACCTGATGGTGGACTTGCTCGCGATGCCCGCCAAGGATGGCCTGTCTACTCTGCTGTTGATCGACGAAGTGTTGATGTACGCGCGCGGCAAAGTCGGCCTGGATGCGTCCTGGCGGGGAAGGCTCGTTGACTTCTTCCAATACCTCACCCAGGCGGCCACGAAAATCGACCGTTGCGCAGTTGTGGCCTCGTTGCTTGCGACCGACCCCTCCAAGAGCGACACGCTTGGCAAAGAACTGACCGGCGAGCTCTACCAGATTTTCCGGCGGCAACGCGAGGAGGGCGTCCAGCCTGTTCAGAAGGAAGACGTTGCGGAGGTTCTGCGCCGGCGCTTCTTCACGGCGAAGTCGATTGAAAACCGCGAGGTATTCCGCGCCCACGTGGTGGCGGCGCTAAAGGGTATCGCCGCGCTGGATGAACAGACCTCGAAGGAGGGAAAGAACGCGGAGGACAGGTTCTTCAAGAGCTACCCCTTCCACCCCGACCTGACCGACGTCTTCTACACCAAGTGGACCAACCTGGAAAGCTTCCAGCGCACGCGTGGGATACTCCGGACATTCGCCTTGGCGTTGCGCGATTCGGAAAAATGGGACGAGTCGCCTCTCGTCTCGACCAACGTGTTTCTGACCGTACCTGACGTCGACGCGATCTCCGAGGCCGCCAGGGAACTCACCGGGGTCGCCACAAGCGAGGACTACGAGGGGAAGAAACATGAATGGTCTGCAATTCTCCAGCAGGAGCTGAAGTTTGCACGGCAGATTCAGCAGGCGTTCCCAGGTGTGCGGCACCGCGATGCCGAGCAAGCTGTCTTCGCTACTTTCGTGCATTCGCAGCCCATCGGGCAGAAGGCGCTTCTCCGTGAGGTCTACTCTCTCGTCGGGCACACGCGCCCGGACAAGATCGAGATCGAGAAGGCGCTTAAACGCTGGACGGAGGTGTCCTGGTTCCTGGATGAGGCGGGCATCAGCGACACGGATGTCAACGGCAACGGAAAGAAGGGCCTCCCTAAGACGTGGCGGCTCGGGTCGCGTCCGAATCTGCGTCAGATGCACAGCGCAGCCTGCGACAACATCCTGCCCGATGTGATCGAAGTGAAACTGCTGGACGAGATCCAGCGGGTGAAGAGCCTGACGGCCGGCGCGGCGGCGGTGGTAGGAAAGGTTCACAACCTCCCGGAGAAGCCGAAGGACATCGAGGACGACGGCGACTTTCATTACGCCGTCCTGGGCCCGAAGGCCGCCTCCGATTCCGGCAAGCCCAGCGCGGAGGCCCGGCGGTTTATCGACGAAAAAACCGGGGTGGCCTCCCAGCGTGTGTATCGAAATGCAGTCGTGCTCGCCGCTCCGTCCCGAGACGGTCTCGAGGTGGTGCGGAACGCGATCAAGGAATACCTAGCCTGGGAAGAAGTTACGACACAACTGAAGGGCCCGGAACTCGATCCGACCCGGAGCGAACTCCTCGCCGGGTACCGGGACGCGGCCCGGAAGCGGATTCCGGAGGCAATTCAGCAGGCGTACTGCATCGTGGTGACCGTATCGGACCACAACGAGGTCCAGGCGTTTAAGCTCGCGATCGACAACCGGCCTCTGTTCCAGATCATCAAGGAGGACGCTCGTTCCCGGATTCAGGACACGGCGATCAGCGCCGAGGCAATGCTGCCTGGCGGGCCATATGACCTCTGGCGGGAAGGCGAGGAGTCGCACCGCGTGAAAGACTTGGTAAACGCCTTTGCGCAGAGGCCGCAACTTCCCAAGATGCTCAACCGGAAGGCAATCCTGGACACGCTGATCGGCGGTTGTCTCGACGGGACTTTCGTTCTGAGACTGACCCGCCCGGACAAGTCGGTGAAGACGTTCTGGCGTCAGGGTCCGGACGAGGTAGCGATCAAGGACCCGAGCCTCGAGGTCGTTCTTCCAGCGGCTGCGACGATCACCGAGATCGCGCCCGCACTGCTTGTTCCGCTTGTTCCGCAAGTCCTGCCCGGTCTGTGGACCGGAACGTCGATCCGGGCCGGGGATATCTTCCAATATTTCGAGGGAGGCAAGACGGTCAAGATCCAGCGCCAGGGTTACGAAGAGCCGGTTGTGATTCCGAAGGCTGAGCGGACCACGGTCGAAGCCGCTATCGGCAGTGCCGTGAAGGATGGTTTGCTCTGGTTGACCAGCGGCCCGGCGAGTGTCTTCGCCGAAGAGATCCCCACGGGGCTGCTCAGCGAAGACGCCCAAGTGCAGTCCCCTCCGGCAGCCATCTCACCGATGCAGGTTGTGCCTGATGTTCTGACCGACGCATGGAGTGGTGGCGTGGCCACCGGACTTTCCATTTCGGTTGCGCTCTCGAAGAGGGCTGGTCAGCCGCTACCGTGGGCGACCGTAAGAGACGCCATCGACGCCGCCCTCCGCACGCGGATCGTGGAAAGAACAGAGGACTCCGCCGCCTGGCCCTGCGACTACGCGGCCTCGAAGTCGGTGAGACTGATGGCGCCGCAGGATGTACCGCCACCTCCACCGCCACCACCGCCGAAGCCGGGCGCCTTTGTGGCCAGGGCCGATCTCAGATCGAACCAAATCCAGGACTTGGCCGATCAGGTCAGCGAAATCACGCGGCTGGCGGCGGGAATGGAATTGCGTTTCATCGTCCAGGTTGAGCTCGCAGGGGCGAACGCGGGCGCGACCGACACGGTGGCCAGACTCAACGAGGTGCTGGCATCCATCTCCGAGGACTTGAAGCTGAGGTAGCCGCAAAGAGGATTCGGTATGCGATTCGTGCACACGGCCGATTGGCAGATCGGCATGAAGGCCGCCCATGTAGGGAAGGCCGCCGACAGATCAGGCGCGAGAACTCTGGAGCAAGCGCGTTCACGTCCTCATTGAGCCATCGCCAGTTGAGATACCTGGCGGCTTGCTGTACCCATGCCCTCTGGCGCAACGGTGGTCCGATCACGACCCGACGAAGTGGATCGCCGCAGAATCCGGCAGTGGCATCCGGATTGGATTAGTCCGTTATACGCGGCGTAACGAGAATTTTGTTCTCGTTGCGCTTCATCAGGCGGCGGCCTTCAACCCGACGGCGTGCAGGAGAGCGGCCAGTGGCCAAACGAGGCCGGCGAATACCGTCCAGCTCACAGCACTTCTTGAGGAGGTCAGCAAGCTACTGAACGCCTACACCGACGCCATTCTGTTTTCTGGCTCCTGACTTCTGACTTCCATATCCCGAAGGGATATCAAGGGCGAAGCCCTTGGCTAGTTAAGTTAGTTAGCGCACGGCAGTCTCCAATCACCCTTGCGCTTGGCGACTGGCACTCGGTGAAGGAAATCCCTGGACGTGCCGCTGCTGCCTATCAGAAAGGGGCGCGCTTCCTGCTGGGCGCCCAGCTTCCCGACGGCTCCTGGCACGTCCCGACGCGGGCCATGGGTTTCCAGCCGTACTTCGAGGGCGGCTTTCCGCACGGCCGCGACCAGTGGATTTCCGCAGCCGCCTCGAGCTGGGCGGTGATGGCCCTGGCGGCGACGGTGAGCCGCTGAAAAGTCGACAACCGCTCCCTCACGGTCACGGCTCGCAACAGGGTTTACCGAGCCGGCAGCCCACCCCCAGGTAGCTGCCGTCGAACCAGGGCACAGCCGGCATATTATGACATGGCCCCCGATGGGCGCTTCCTGATGGTCCCTGGCGGCGACCCGGTTCCCAGGGTTTCCTCGGCCAGCGCCGCTGCTCCCCACAGAACCGCGTCATCGCCCAGGGCCGCGGGCTGCAAGTCGACGCGCGCGGGCAGCGAAGCCGGAAGCTGGCGGCGCAGCTCGGCGCGCAGGTCCTCGAAGAAGGCCGGTCCGGCCTTGCTGAGACCGCCGCCGATCACCATGCGCTCCGGGTTCAGCAACATCAACGCGGCGCGCAGGCCGCGGGCCAGCAGGGGGACGTAGTTCTGGCGAAAAGCGGGATCGGCCAACAGTTCGGCGGCGGGGCGGCCGGCGCGCGACTCGATGGCGCGCCCGGCGCAGTAAGCCTCCAGGCAGCCGCGCCCGCCACAGGAGCATTCCGGACCATCGTCGTCCAGCGGGAGGTGACCGAGCTCGCCGGCCAGCGAATCAGCCCCGCGCACGATCCGGCCGTTGAGCAGGAGGCCGGCTCCGATTCCGGTCGACAGGGTCACGTAGAGCAGCCAGCCGACCCCGCACGCGGCGCCCGCTCGGTATTCGCCCAGGCCGCCGAGGTTGGCGTCGTTGTCCACCCGGCAGGGGCAGCCCAGCTTCTCTTCGAGGAATCCAGCGAGCGGGAAGTCCTGCCAGCCGCCGACGTGCATCGAGCGCCCGACCCGCTGGGAGGTCCAATCGACTGGACCGCCGAAGCCGATCCCGCAGGCCGCCGGAGGCGCGGCGCCGGACCACTCGCCGGCCAGCGTCGCCAGGCGCTCGGCCATCCAGGGGCGTCCCCCGGCGACGTCGGTGGGGTAGGTTTCCCGCCGGGCCATCCGGCCATCGCGGAACAGGGCCAGGGCATGCTTGGTTCCGCCGATGTCGATGGCCAGCAGGTCCATTCGCTCAATTGTTGCGAACGGCGGCTCGGGCCAGGATTTCCTCCGGGGCGACCGTCCCGGTGCCCTTCTTCATGATGGTGACCCCGGCGGCGAGGTGAGCGAAGCGGATCGCGGCGGCCCAATCGCCGGTTACCCTCATGGCCAGAGCCAGGCCGGCGGCGAAGCTGTCGCCGGCCCCGCAGATGTCCACAGGACACGGGATGCTCTCGCAGGGCACCAGGCGCTCGCCTCCGTCGTCGATCAGCACGACGCCGCGGTCGCCCTGAGTCACTAGCATCGGCCGGCGGCCGATCAGGCCGCGGAGACGCTTGAAATCGCAGGCCCCGAACAGCCGCTGGCAGGCGGCGGTGGCTTCCTGGCCGTTCGGCTTGGCCACGACGTTGCGAAACAGCTCGATGCGCAGGCGCGAGTCGGCGATGATGACCTTGTCCGGGTAGCGCTCGGCCACGTCGGCGATCAGGTCGCGGATCCAGCGTGTCACCACCCCCCCGGAATCCGTTTCCGCCTGGTCGCTGACCAGAATCACGTCGAAGTCCTGAAAGCGGGCGTTAAAGTTGGCGATGAGCTGGTTCTCGACGTCGGGGGGCAGGGCGGAGTTGTTGATGAAATCGCAGCGAGCCAGGTCCTCGCGGCCGGTGCGGCAGTTGATGAGCTTGTTGTAGGTGAAGGTCTGGATGTCGCGCGAAGCGACCAGCAGGTCGTATTCGATCTTGCGCTCGGCCAAGGTGCGCTCCAGCTCGAAGCCAAAGCCGTCCTGCCCGATGGCGCCCAGCACGGAGACGCGGCCTGCGCCGAGGGTGGCCAGGTTATTGGCGATGGTGCCGCCGGCCCCGGGGGTGGCCGTGGTGGAGACCACCGCGACCCGGGGCAGCCCCGTCTCCCGCGAGGCCTCCGCCGCCGCCGGATCGTAGTAGCACCAGCGGTCCAGGCAGATATCGCCCACCACCAGTGCCCGCACCTGGCTGAACCGCGTCATCAGATCCGGCAGGTTCATGGCCCGGCCTCCCGCAGGATGGCCCGGCGCAGCGCCGGCAGGGTGGCCCGATGGTCCCCGCAGAAATACAGGCTTTCGCCCCCGTCGGCTACGGTGCGCACCAGGATCGTTTTGTGCGGGCGGAAGTAATAGCCGGGGTCGGTCTTGGGCAGCTCGTGGCGATAGTCTCCGGCGATCGGAACCAGGTCGAAGACCGCGGTCAGAAAATGGCGGATCTGGCGGTCCTGCTGGTGAGCGATGTTGCGGGCCATCGACAGCGCCTTCAAATACACCTCCGGCCCCATGATGGCCGACCCGAAGCTGAGTAGCACGCCGCCCTCCAGTTCCTCGACGGCGCGGGCAAAGATCAGGAAATCCAGGTAGCTGGCCTTCCCCAGGGCCGCACCGTCGCAATTGGGGTGCTCGTGAATGATATCGTAGCCGACGCCGACATGCACGGTGGCCGGAACGCCGCAGCGCCAGGCGGCGGCGAAGACGCTGAGGTCCTTGTGCGGGAAGTCGCTTTCCTGAATTCGCCGGCCGACGTTTTCCCCCAGCCCCAGGTCCAGCCCGGCGGCCTCGCAGATCCAGTCGTTGAGCAGGCCGGTCTCGCGCCAGAGGCCAAACTCGCCGCTGCGGATGTAGCGGGCGACGCTCTCGGTGGAGGCGCCCACACGGGCCAGCTCGTAATCGTGGATGGGGCCGGCGCCGTTGAAGGCCAGATGGGTGAGCCAGCCGCGCTCGACCAGATCGATCAGTTGCCGCGAGACGCCCACCTTCAGTACGTGCGCTCCTAGCAGCAGGATCCGGGCGGCCCCGCGGCGCCGCGCCTCGACGATCCGCGCGGCGGCCCCAGGCAGCTCCGAATGAGAAAAGGACGGCTCTTCGGCCTCCAGCGGAAGCAGGTCGCTCAGGGTCATATCGTGGCGCCGCTCCGCCAGCGGTTTCAACCGGAGCCGGGAGCGATCGAACGCGGGATAGCGGGAGCTCATGCCGGGAACAGAGCCGACATCAGATCATGGTAGCAGTTGTAATTCGGAATGATCCAATCGGCTCCCACCCCGGCCAGGCGCCGCCTCTTGACCGCATCCACCCGGGCGCAGAGCGGCTCGTCGGTGGCCACTCCCACCGCCACCCCTCCCACCTGCTTGATGTTCTCGATCTCGACGTAGCCGTCGCCGAAGCCCAGGAACTGGTGGCCCCGGAACTCGCTGCTGGAGAGAATCCGCTGGAGGAGGATCTTCTTGGAGAAGCTTTGATAGTCATCCAGAGCTCCGAAGACGCCGCCGTCGAAGTAGCCGTCCACCTGGAGCAGGCGGGCCTCCTCGCGCATGTAGGGCTGGTCGGTGCCGCTGGCCAGGTACATCTTCAAGCCGCGCTCGCGGAGCGCCTCGAGCAGCCGCCGGGCGCCGGGTACCATCATCTGGTCGGGCGCGATCGTTCCCGCCCGGAGCCCGGCGATGCGGCCGTCGATCAGTCCGGCCAGCCGCTCGTAGTAGATCCGCTTGTAGGCCAGCGGATCGAGCGGGCGGCCGCCGCGCAGCTCGATCTGCCGGGCCAGCTCGATCATCTGGTACATGGTCTGGCGGCCGGTCAACCGCCCCACGTAGTCCTCGACCAGGGCGCGCAGCTCGGCCTCGCTCTCGCCCGTCTTCAGCTCCAGCAGAAACTCGACCATCATCGGCGTCATGACCTCGACCCAGCCGGAGCGGATCAGGGAAACGGTGCCGTCGAAGTCGAACAGCGCCACGCGGGCCTGGGAGGCGTTGGCGCCGGGGTTCAGGCGTTCCAACATTTCAGGGGGCCGCGCATCCGGGGACTGGCCGGCCCTGAATCCGAAAGTCGTCGAAGTCGCCGGTCTCGTTGAACGACCCGAGCCCGACGCGGCCGAAGCGGAACGAGTTGTCCTGGCAGCGGAAGAGGGGATTCGCACCATCGCCGGCGAAAACTTCTATCTTGCCGGAAGCGGCCTCCCGGACGATCCGGATCTGGCGCCAGTTCCCGTCGGGCAGAGCGGGCGCGGAGCCTTGGCCGGCGATGCGAAAGCGCTCGCCGCCGTCGACCTTGAACAGCCCGTTGTGGACCGCGTGGTCGCCGTTGTCGGACGACAGATGCGCGTAGTAGAAGTGCAGGGTGTCCTGGTAGCCGAAGGCGATCAGCAGGCTTCGGCCGGCGCGCCGGACTTTCACCCGCAGGTCGAAGTCACCCAGGCATAGGTCGCGGTGGAGGGCGTATTGCAGCGGCCGGCGCGGCGAGCCGATGGCCCCCGGAGTGCGCAGCCGCAGGAAGTGATTCGGAGCCGGGCCCGGCTCGGAAGCGATCTCCCAGTCGGCGGGCTGCGGAAGGATCCAAGGTTTCAGGTCGCGCTCCTGGAAGTTGGCCACCCGCTCAACGGATCCGGCGGCGAGCAGCGTGGCAGCCAGCAGCGTGGCGAGCGGCATCCATCCTTTTTACCAGAGAAGCCGGAAATCCGCACCGGGCGGTCAGGGGCGGTTCTCTCTGTTGACTGGCAGGGTTGAACCACTGCCCGCCGATGACGGACAGCGAGCTTGCAGATTCCCTGCAGCCACGACGGCTTGGGTCACTCAAGGTCAGACCGGATGGGACCGTCATCGACGGCCACCACCGGATCAAGATTCTTCGGGACCGAGGATTTCCTGTCGATTCGCTACCCCAAGAAGTAATATCGAAGGAGGAGCTTTCTTCGGAGGAACTATGAGAGCTGAACTTTCGTGGATCGAGGCGCCGTGGCAGGGTAGACTGGCGATCTTGCCTCGCCCTCGAGGTGGAGATTGGCTTGACGACGAAGTTCGCGAATGGCGCTCGGCAGGCGTGGACGTTATCGTCTCACTGCTCACGAGCGATGAGATCGCTGACTTGGATCTTGCTCAGGAACCTCGGCTGTGTCGCGAGAATGCGATCCAGTTCGTATCGTTCCCCATAACGGATCGAGGCGTTCCGGCGTCACGAACGGTGACTTTGGAGCTCGTGAAGTCATTGGAAACCATCCTCGCAGCGGGGAAAACTGTTGCGGTTCACTGTAGACAGGGGATCGGTAGGTCGGCATTGATAGCAGCGTCCGTTCTCATTCTAGCTGGCATCAGTTCCGAGGCGGTTTTCCAGCGGCTCACTGCGGCGCGGGGATGTTCGGTGCCTGAGACTGCTGAGCAGCGACAGTGGGTCATTCAGTTCGCCCGGGAATTGACGCCGGCGTCCGCCTAAGCAAGGCAGGCACCCGACCGCCGCAGACGGCGCGGCGGCGGGTGATGCCTCAGTCGTGAGATGTCCGGACTGACCATGAAGCCCTATCCCGAACACAGGAGTTCCAAGACTTGGCTTCTGGGGGTGACTCTGCTGCTCGCCAGCGTGTCCCCTCCTGCGGTGGCAGCAACCTGGGCGGAAGTGCAGTCCCGGATCACCCAGGACCTGGCCGACGGCCGCCCCGTCGTGGTCCATGTCACCGTCGCCCTTTGCGACAACGCGAACCAAGGCATCGTCCCGGTGCCCAGGCACTTGGGTAACGGCCAGGATCCCCGCTCCAATCTCTGCTGGGGCGCCATGTACGGCGTGCGAACGTACTTCTCGCGGCGGGCCGGCTGGACCGCCATTCCCGCAGAGAAGCGTCCGACCCGCGGATTCTTGAACGAGTCGGAAGTGATTCGGAACCGGGCCCGGCTCGGAACCGATCTCCCGGTCGGGCGGGCTGCGGAAGGATCCAAGGTTTCAGGTCACGGTCCTGGAAGTTGGCCGTGAGCTGAGCCCGTGAGCGGCATCGCTTGACGCCTGCGGTCGCAGTACTCTACAATGCGGAGGTACGAACTCATCAGTTTGGAGTCACTGAACATGAAGAACGCCAGAGATGCCTCCATGGGTAACATCATTTCCGCCTTGACCGCCCGCACCCAGTTCGGACGAGTCCTCGACGAGGTGTCGGAGAATCAGCGCAGCTTTATCATCAAGAAGCGAGGCAGCCCGAAGGCGGTTCTTCTTGGCATCCAGACTTACCTCAAACTGGCTGCGCCCGAGCCGGAAGTCCTGAAGGCTATGGGCGAAGGATCGATCCGCCGAGGCACCGATAAGCTGACCACTCGCCAAGTGGACCGGATCATCCAAAAGGCCCGGGTCTCGCGAAGGCATGCTGCCTCTTAAGCTCGTCGTCGACACCAACGTCATTGTCTCGGGGGCGCTCAAACCCAGGGGACTGGAACGAGCAGCCTTGATCTTTGCGGTCACGCGCCCGGCTCGCCTGTTTGTCTCGCCCGACATCCTGGCAGAATACGAGGAAGTTTTGCGCCGCCCGGACTTGCGTATCCCCGACCAAGAACGGAGAGATCTCCTCGTCCTCCTGGCTGCCCATAGCCGCCAGGTTGTCCCTTTGTCCAGGATTTCCGCCTGCTCGGACCCGGACGACAACATATTCCTGGAAGGTGCGGACGCTGCCGGCGCAGACTACCTCGTCACGGGCAACAAGAGGCATTTCCCTGCCTATTGGAAGCAGACCAAGGTCGTAAACTGCCGCGAGTTAATGGAAATCATTGCGCCACACCTCAGACCTTGAAGCCCGCCCCCATTCGAGCGCCAACAGAGGGGAGCGCATGGTCTGCCTGGCGGTCGCGACCGGGATCTGTTCCGTCCGGGTATAATGTGTACGCTCGGGTCCGGATCGTGTGGATCGACATGATTGGCCAGACCTTCGGTCACTACCGCATCCTCGACAAGCTGGGCGCCGGCGGCATGGGCGTCGTCTACCGCGCCCGCGATGAGACCCTCGAGCGCGACGTGGCCCTGAAAGTCCTGCCCGCCGGCGCGCTGGCCGACGACGCCGCCCGCGCCCGCTTCCGCAAGGAAGCCCTGGCCCTGTCGCAGCTCAACCATCCGAACATCTGCACCATCTACGAAGTTGGGGAAGCCGGCGGCCAGTCCTACATTGCCATGGAGTACGTGGAGGGCCGCCCGCTAAGCGCCATGATCCCCGGTGACGGCCTGCCGGCGGAGGCCGCCAGCCGGTACGGCTCTCAGATCGCCGGCGCGCTGGCGCACGCTCACCAGCGCGGCCTGGCCCACCGCGACCTGAAGAGCTCCAACGTCATGATCACCACGGACGGCCGCGCCAAGGTGCTCGATTTCGGGCTCGCCCGCCGCATTCGGGAAGCCGAAACCGGCGAGGCCACGCGCACGGCCTCTCTGGAAGGCGGCGCCATCGCCGGTACGCTGGCCTACATGGCCCCCGAGGTCCTGCGCGGCGAGCCTGCCGACGCCCGCAGCGACCTTTGGGCTCTCGGGGTGATGCTCTATGAGATGTCGACCGGGGAGCTGCCCTTCCGCGGCCAGACCGGATTCGAGATCAGCTCGGCGATCCTCAAGGAGGCGCCGGCCCCGCTGCCGCCGCGCCTGCCGGCTGGGCTGCGCTCCATCGCGCAGCGTTGTCTGGCCAAGGAACCCGGCCAGCGCTACCAGCGCGCCGGCGAAGTCGGCGCGGCGCTGGAGGCGATCCAGTCGGACGCAGCCGTGGCCGTCCCCGCCCCGCCGCGCCCGGCTCGCCCTCGCCGTCGGCTGCTGCTCGGCGCCGCCGCCCTGCTGGCGGTTCTGGCGGCTGTCGCGGTTTGGAGCGGCCGCCGGGAACGCCGCCCCGCCGCAAGCATCGAGGCCCTCGCCGTGCTGCCGCTCGAAAATCTCTCCGGCGATCCCCAACAGGAATTCTTCGCCGACGGTATGACCGAGGCGTTGATCGCCGACTTGGCGAAGATCAAGACGTTGCGCGTGCTGTCGCGTCCCTCGGTGGCGCGGTTCAAGGGCCAGCGGCGGCCGCTGCCGGAGATCGCCCGCGACCTGAAGGTCGACGCGCTGGTAGTGGGGTCGGTGCTGCGCTCCGGCGACCGCGTCCGCATCAGCGCCCAGCTCATCGTGGCGGCCTCCGAAAAGAACCTGTGGAGCGAAACCTACGAGCGCGACTTGCGCGACATCCTGTCCCTGCAGAGCGAAGTGGCGCGCGCCGTGGCCGCCCAGATCCGCGTCCAGTTGACGCCCGAGGAGCAGAAGCGGCTGGCGAAAACCCGCCCCGTCAACCCCCAAGCCTATACCGAGTACCTGCGCGGCAACTTTCAGCGGAACCGCGGGTCCCGGGAGGGCCGGGAAGCGGCCACGGCGCTGCTGGAGCGCGCCGTGGCCCTGGATCCGGATTTCGCCGCCGGCCATGCCGCCCTGGCGCACGCCTACGCCAGCCGCGTCTTCTTCGACCAGCCGAAGGCAATGGACCTGCAAGAAAAGGCGCATGTGGCGATCCAGAAGGCGCTGTCCCTGGAGGCGGACTCCGCCGAGGCCTACGCCGCGCGCGGCTACCTGTTGTGGACCCCCCTCTCGCGATTCGCGCATGAAAGCGCCGTTCGGGAATACCGTCGCGCCCTGGATCTGAACCCCAATCAGGAGGACGTCCTGGAGCGGCTGGCCCTAGTCTATATCCACGTCGGGCTCTCCGAGAAGGCCCTGGAGCTGGCCCGGCGGACCCTGGAGGTGAATCCCGCCAGCGCCTGGTCGCGCTTCCGTGTTGCCGAATCGCTGCTCTACGACGGCCGGTATGAGGAGGCCCTGGCCAATTACGCCGAGGTTCCCAGGGAGCTTCTGCCCGATGTGCGCCTCTCCCAGACCACTCTGGCCTTACTATGGCTGAACCGCAAGCAGGAGGCGGCCGCGCAACTCGAGCAGGCCCTCCAGGCCCGGCCGCCGGATCCGGCCGGCAACTTGGCCAGCCTGCGGGCTCTGCTGGCCGCGGCCAACGGCGACGCCCGGCGCGCCGAGCAGCACATCCAGCAGGCCGCCGCCAACCGCGGCATCGGCCACTTCCATCACAGCGCGCACTACATCGCCGCCGCGTATGCCTTGATGAACCGGCCGCAGCCGGCAGTTCAGTGGCTCCAGGTGGCGGCGGAAGAAGGATTCCCCGCCTACCCCGTCTTCGAGCGCGATCCCAGCTTTGGCAAGATCCGCTCGGACCCGGGCTTTGTCGCCTTCATGACCAGACTGAAGCAGCAGTGGGAGCGCTACAAGGCAACCCTCTAGCCGTTCGAGCCTAATCAACCAAGACCGTGATACGGCCTGTCAGGAGACCCTCCACCGTTCGGTTCGCGGTCGAGAAACGCAGCAATCCGCTCACGCCGGCGCCGACGCTCGGGGCGGCGAAAGTCAGACTCAGGCTGGCGGAAGTGATGGCCTCCGGCGGCAGCCCGGCGCTGTAAACATTCGGAGCCTGGGGATCGAGGTCGGGAAAGGTGATGCTGCTTTCCGCAAACCGCCGTTCCCGGAAGCGAATGGTCAGGCTGACCAGGGGAGACAGGCTGAACAGGAGCGCGGCATGCGCGTCGGCGCCGCCGCGCGTCATAGCGACCTGAACCGGCGCCTGTGCGGCGCCGGAGGTGAAGGTCCCCTCGATCCGAATGAGCGACCGGTCGGCGAAGGGCGAGCGGCCCAGCGCGCGGATAGTCAAGGCGGCGACGACAAACACTCCGTCATGGGTGGCGGTGATGGTGACGGTCCCCGGACTCCGCGTCGCGATCGGGAAGCTGGCAGAAGCCTGGCCGGCGGGGACCGTGACGGTGGCGGGTGGTTGCGCGGCGGGGCTGCTGCTGGCAAGCAAGACGGTGATGGGGGCGGGGGCCGGAGCGCTCAGGGTGACGACTCCGGTCACGGTCCCGCCTTCGGTCACCGCCGCCGGCGTGACTTCGAGCCGGACCAGTCTGGCCGGCGGAGCGATGGCCAGCGTCACGCTCGACTGGCTGGCGGCGCCACCGATGGTGACCATCACCGGAACAGCGTTACCCGCCGCCACTCCGGAGGGAATGACCGCGTTGATCTGCAGGACCCCGGCCACCAGACCAGGCGCCGCGCCCGCGTAGAGCACCTGAGCCGGCGCTCCAGCGACGAGCACGCTGACCGGCAGCCGCGGACGCGGCAGCGGCTCCACCGCCAGTTTCCCGTCGACCCCGGCCGGTTCGGTCTGTCCCTCACCGGTCGCGAAGATGGCCACGGTCGATCCGACCCGCGCGGGGTTGGCGGCGGAGTTGACGGTTCCATCCTGATTCACAATGGCGCCCGGGCCGCGGCCCGACGAGTTCAAGGTGAAGATGCCAGGGGCCGCAGCGGCCAGATCCAGGTTCACGGCGTTGGAGCGCACCCCAAGGTATTCGACCTGGAACGAGACTCGCGTCCGGCCGGCGACAGCATAGGGAACCACGGCGGCGACCTGGCTGGCCTGCGCATAGACCAGCGGGGCTGGGATCCCGTCGAACAGCGCCCGGGTTTCGGCGAGCTCGCCCTCTACCAGTCCGGCTGAATTCAACTGGAGGAGCGTCAACGCCGGCGGTCCGATATCGACGCCGAAGATGGTGACCAATTCTCCCGGCGCAACCGGGCCGCTGACAAAGGACGCCGCATTGACCACTCCGGCGGCCGAGATGCGGCCGGACGGCTGCGGCGTCTGGGCGAACAGCGCCGCCGGGATAGCGAGCAAGGACGCCAGCAAGGCCCTGCGGGCGGCCAGCGCCAGGGTCTGTGCGTCCCTGGCGCCCCGGAGAAAGAGCGGACCCACCTAATAAGGATCGCCGCCGACCGAAGCTAGCCCTTTCCCCGTCCGATGGCTTTCTCCAGCTCGGCCAGCGGGACGACGCGGCCGTGGATCGGCGCCAGTTGAGACACGTCCAGCTTGAGCCGCTGGATGTTCTCGTAGAGGTTGACGCTGGCTGGGTTGGGGGTGGCCGGGGACGGGGCGTTGGGCGCCGCCGGCGTGTAGACGTCGGCCTCCACCAGCAGCTTGTGCTTCGGTAAGTAGGCCAGCAGTATCCCCTCGTTGTGCGGGTTGCCCTGGATGTGGTGGAGCTCGATGGTCTGCCCGCCGTCGGTCAGGACGCGCTTGTCGGCCACCGTCAGGTAGGAGCCGCCGCGGAAAGTCTTCTTGTAGAACGGCTTGTTGATGCGGTGGGTGACGATGCGCGCCCGCTCGCTGACGAAGGCGCGCAGCCCGCCGGAATGGTCGAAGTGGTGGTGGGTATTGATCAGGTACCGGATGGACTTGGCGGGTATGAGCTTCTTCACTTCGGCGATAACCGCGCGGGAGCGCTCCTCGCTTTGAGGGCCCTCAATGACCGCCACGTGATCCTTGAACTCGACGGCCAGGCTGTGGTGCGAGCCGCCGGTGAGATACCAGACGCCGTCGGCCAGCTTCTGCGAGTCGACCTTGATGGCGGGCGCCTTGGCGTCGCGCGCCGCGGCGGGCGCTTCGATGGAGACCGGCGCGTTGGGCAGGACTTCGGTGATGGTAAGCTCCAGGGTCGGGAAGCCTCCCTGCCTCTGAACGATTTTGCCGGGGAACTTCACGCCGCCAAAATCGCGATAGTCCGAGTAGGAGACCTCCACCGGCATGTCGCCGAGCACCGGGTTCCGGATGGTAGTCTCGACGCGCTCGACCAGGTTCTCGGCGTTGATCACGCCCCGCATGAGGTGCTTTCCGTGGGCGGTGAAGGTAATGGTCTTGCCCTTGACGGTGGCCTGATTGGCCTGAGCGGCCTTGACGAAACCATGGGGTGTGATCCAGAGCTGGGTGAGCCGCTCGGCCACCGCCGCCGGCTGCGGCGTTGGGTTGTTGCCCGCCATGTTCCAGGCCGCGCCGGTGCTGACCAACTGCACCGCCGTGCCCTGCGGGCGGGTGACTTCTTCGCGGGAGGCCGGCGTGGCGTAGTCGACGGCGCGGCGGTAGCTTTTCACCTCTACGCGGGGCCAGGGAGCCGTGGGGCTCACGTTCTGTCCCAGCGTGAAGCTGGCGCCGCTGCCGGAATACTCGATGGTCTTGAGGTTGGCGGCGCCCATGGACTTGGCAATGCTGTCCAGCGTCGTCTGGGCGGCGGCGATGGAGCCGGTGAGAATCAGGATCGAAGCGAGTCGGAGCATGGGGGTCTCCTTGTGGCCGCTCCCTTACGGTCGCGGCTCTGTAGCGCGGCGTCGTCGATCGGCGCCCTGCGCAAAACAGTATAGCTTGTTTCGGGCGCGCAGGTAAATGCGGTCGCCGGCGATAGCTGGCGTGGCGTTGGCTTCCTCCCCGAGGTCATTGACGGCGAGAATCTCCCACTGGGCGCCGGCGCGCAAGACGGTCGCTTTGCCCTCCAGGCTGATTGTATAGATCTTCCCGTCGCCGGCCACCGGTGAAGAGTAGTAAGTGCCTGGCGCGCCGGCCAGGCGGGCCTGCCTGTGAATCGCGCCGGTGGCCGGATCGATGCTGGTCAGGATTCCTCCGTCCTTGACGATATAGAGGACGCCTTCGTAAAGCAAGGGCGAGGGGACGTTGGGGAGGAACTTCTGCATTCGCCAGACGACGTTGGCGCCGGTCAGGTCGCCGCCTCCGCCGTGGCGAACGGCGACCAGGGTATTACGGGCCGCGCGGCGAGCGCGGTAGAAGTTCCAATCGCGTTCCTCGAGGGTTCCGTTGCCATCCAGGTCGAGCAGGAAGAAGGAATTCTTCTGGCGGGGATCGGGGAGCTCAGCGGGGGAGATCTTGCCATCCCGGTCGGCGTCATGGCCGGCCAGGGTCTCGGCGAAAGTCGGCGTTTCGGTCGGCTGCTCCGCCTCGCCGCCGGATTCCCAGGAGTGGGCGTAGATCATATCGCCGGCGATCACCGGCGCCGATTTCGGCTGCCAGGACATGCCGCGGACCCACCACAGCTTTTCGCCGGTTGCGAGGGCGTAGGAAACCAGCAGATAGGCGCCGGGTACGATCAGCTCGGCGGGGCCGTGGCGGGGGCGAAAGATCGCCGGCGTGGCGTAGCCGCGGGTGATTTCGGGCCGCTCGACCTTCCAGCGAACCCTTCCGTTGTTCTTGTCGAGGGCGATCAAGAATGAATCCGTGTCCTGATCGCAGAGCAGCACGACCAGGTCGCCGGCAACGATCGGCGAAGTTCCGTGACCGTTGACGTTGTTGAAAGGACCCAAGGGGAAGCGCCACAGCTCGTTGCCGTCGGGGCCATAGGCGACCAGTCCGTAGTCGCCGAAGAAGACGTAGACGTTGCGGCCGTCGGTGGCCGGGCTGGGGGAGGCGGCGGAGTTGGCCGGCTGAAACCGCTCGCGGCGAGGACGAGGGGCCTGGCGGCGCCAGAGGATGGCGCCGGTGCGGCGGTCGATACAAATCGTGAGCAGATTGCCGGAACCCGCGTCGGCGATTTTTCCGCGTCCGGCATCGGCCAGTTTCTCGTCCTCGGCGGCGGTCAGGAAGATGCGTTCGCCGGCCAACACCGGGGAGGAGTGTCCCGGGGGCAGGTCGGTTTTCCAGACGACATTGGCGGCCGGCCCGAATTGGACGGGCAGATGGCGGGCCTTGGCGACACCGGATCCGTTGGGGCCTCGAAACTGCGGCCAGTCGGCGGCCAAAGGGACGGCCAGGAGGAAAACAACAGATAGGCGAATCACGGACGGCTAAGCTCCTTCGCGCCGGTCAGCGCCGGATAGGCGGCCCCAAAGAGTCCCGCGTCTTCGCCCAGCTCCGCTTTGGCGATGCGCGTATCGGTCTGGCGGAGTGTCAGGGACCGGCGGCGGGCCTCCTCGAACATGGCCGGGGCAAACAGGTCCCAGGCAGGCAGCACGCCGCCGCTGAGCAGGTAGAGCGGGAAGTTGAAGGTATTGATGAGGATGGCCAGGCCCAGGCCCAGAGCGCGCCCCATTCGCTCGAATACGGAGCGGGCGGCGGCGTCGCCGCCGGCGGCGGCCTGATAGACCATTTCCGAGGTGATGGGCGCGGACTGGCCGGCCAGCGCCGGCAATCGGCCCGCGCGGATCTCCTGCTCGGCCAGGCGGACGATGGCGGTGGCGGAGGCGTGCGCTTCCAGGCATCCCTGGCTGCCGCAGCCGCAGGGGGCGCCGTCGCGCGGTTCAACAGTGATATGGCCCAGCTCGCCGGCCATACCCAGATACCCGTGCAAAACGCGGCCGCGGGAGAGGATGCCGCCGCCGATGCCGGTCCCCAGGGTCAGCAGGACCAGGTCGTCGACGCCGCGGCCGGCGCCTCGCCATTTCTCCCCCAGCGCGGCCGCGTTGGCGTCGTTTTCGAGGATGACCGGACAACCCAGCCGCCGCTCCAGATCCTCGCGCATGGCGAAGTTTTCCAGCCCCGGCAGGTTCGGCGACTTGGTGACGATTCCTTTTTCGATCAGGATGAACCCGGGGACGCCGATGCCGACTGCCAGGAGCCGATCCCCGGATCGCCTCTCGATGATCCGGTGAACACCTCCGCTGATGGCCTGCATCAATGCCTCGCGGCCGGCTTCGATCCGGGTAGGGGCGCTGAGCCGATCCAGAATCCGCCCCTCGGCGGCGAAGGCGGCCACGCGCAGATTCGTCCCGCCCAAGTCGACTCCCACGGCGTATTCGGACACCCGACACCCCTTCTGCCGCGCCCGGCAAGCGCTTCGAAACCCCTCAGTATAGCGGAAACCTCCAGGTGGCCAGCGGCTGCCACTTAACGATTCTGTCTCGTCACCGCTCCCTCCGGTCGCGGCTCGGTAACTGCCTGCAAACACAGGCGCCCGTTTCTCTGAGACCTGCTCTGCTCCTAGTGTGGTGTTCCATCTCTTCTTGACAGATCGTGGGGCGGGCTTCAGCCCGCCGGGGACTTCAGTCCCCGCTAGGCCGGGCTAAAGCCCGGCCGCGGCCTGAAGGCCGCCCCACCGAGCACGCTAGGTTTCGGTCACCGCACATTCGTGGGCCCCCCGGCTTGGCGGCGCAGAAACCTCTCCGTATGGTGGAAACATCCAGGCCGCCCGCCACGTACTTATACTGGAAGGTTGAGCTCCGCCATGAATCGAGGCCACGGCTCGAGGGCCGCGCTGGGGGAATCCGTCAGTGTCGCCCTGCACTCGCTGGCCGCCCACAAGCTGCGCAGCTTCCTGACCCTGCTCGGCATCATCGTGGCCACCACCACCCTGATCGGCGTGATCGCCCTGATCGAGGGCATGGACCGCTACATCGCCACCACGATCATCGCGGAGATGGGCTCCAACGTCTTCGTGGTCGAGCGGTTTCCCATCATGGGGGACATGAGCCCCAAGAAGTTCCTGGAGCTGCGCCGGCGCAATCCGCCGCTGAGCGAGGAGGAGTACCAGTTCTTGAAGGAGCACCTGACGCTGGCCCAGGACGTGGGACTGCAGTCCAGCCGCGGCGTGGATACGCAGTACAAGGACGAGAAGATCGAGGGGACGCAGTTGCGCGGCGCTACCCCCAACATGGTAAACATCGAGACGCTGCGCGTGTCCAGCGGCCGGTATCCCTCCGAGTCGGATAACGCGCGCCGCATGGCCGTGGCCCTGATCGGCAATGACCTGAAGGACAAGTTCTTCCCCACCGTGGATCCGGTGGGCAAGACCATCGACATCGAGGGGCGGCCGTTCGAGGTGGTCGGGGTGGCGCAAGCGCAGGGGAGCATCTTCGGCGAGTCGCGCGACAATTTCGCGGTGATCCCCATGGACACCTTCATGAAGATGTACGGGCGGCACACCTGGAAGAGCTACCGGGTGGCGGCCGCCGGTCCGGAAGTGATGGAGCAGACGCAGGACCAGGCGCGCATGCTGCTGCGGGCTTACCGGCACGTGAAGCCCGGGCAGGACGACACCTTCGGGCTGTTCGCGGCCGAGTCGATCCTGGAACTGTGGGACAGGATGACGCGCGCGCTGGCCGCGACCATGGTGGGCGTGGTGTCGGTGTTCATGGTGGTGGGGGGCGTGGTGATCATGAATATCATGCTGGCGGTGGTGACCGAGCGGACGCACGAAATCGGAGTCCGCAAGGCTATGGGGGCGCGGCGGAGCGACATCCTGCGGCAGTTCCTGGTCGAGTCGGCGGTGCTGTCCGGCTGCGGCGGGCTGCTGGGGACGGTGGGGGCCTGGCTGGCGGGGATCCTGGTGCGGGCCCTGACCCCCGTCCCCATGGCTATGCCCTACTACGCGGTGTTTCTGGCGGTGGGGATTTCCGCCACCGTGGGGCTGTTCTTCGGCATCTATCCGGCCCATCGGGCGTCCAAGCTGGATCCGATCGAGGCGTTGCGGGCGGAGGCTTAGTGGGCACGCTGAAAGCATACCTTCAATCCAGCTTGCCGCTGGCGTTCCAGACCATGCGCGAGCACAAGCTGCGGTCGTTCCTGACCGTGCTGGGGATCATCATCGGCACCAGCACGGTGATTGCGGTCAGCGCCATCATCGTCGGCTTTGACTCGACCATCACCGGAATGGTCCGCGAGATGGGCGCCAACACCGCCATGGTGTTCAAGTTCCAGCTCGGCTTCCGCACCTCCCATCTGACCAAGGAGGAGCGGACCCGCAAGCCCCTGACTCTGGAAGACGCGCGGGCCATCGCCGAGCGCTGTCCTTCGGTGGAGGCGGTGAGCCCCTACCTGTTCAACATCTGGGGCAGGAAGGGCCTCCGTCATAAGGGCGACATCATCTACGGGGTCGAGCTGGCCGGCACCGAGCCCGGTTACGCCAGCGGCGGGACGGTGATGAAGTTCGGCCGCTTCCTCTCCGACGTCGAAAACCAGCATCGCATGCCCGTGGTGGTGGTGGGGGAGGACATCCAGCGCTCCTGGTTCCCCCACGCGGACCCCATCGGCAAGTGGGTCGACGTGGACGGGCACAAGGTCCAGATCGTGGGGGTGATGCAGCGGCCCTCGGCCAACTTCGCCAACCAGGAGGACCGCCGGGTGCTGCTGCCTTATTTCACGATGCGCAAGATGTTCCCCAACATTCGAGAACACATGCTGGTGGTCATCGCCCAGCCGGGCAAGCTGGCCCAGGCCATCGATGAGACGCGCACGGTGCTGCGCATCCAGCGCCGGGTGGCCTTCGACAAGGCGGACAACTTCTATGTCTCGACGGCCGAGCAGATGATCGCCGATTTCCGCAGCATCACGGCCATGGTGGCCATCGTGACCGTGGTGCTCAGCTCGATCGGGCTGCTGGTGGGCGGCATCGGGGTGATGAACATCATGCTGGTGTCGGTGACCGAGCGGACCCGCGAGATCGGGATTCGCAAGGCCATCGGCGCGCGGCGGGCCGCCATCACCCTGCAATTCCTCACCGAGGCGGTGACCCTGACGCTTTTGGGGGGCGTTCTGGGGATCCTGTTCGGCTGGGGCATCTCGTCCTTGGTTCGCGCGGTCTTTCCGTTCCTGCCCACGGTGGTGCCGGCCTGGGCGGTGGCCCTGGGGATCGGCGTTTCGGCGGCGGTGGGACTGTTTTTCGGGATCTGGCCGGCGTCGAAGGCGGCGCGGCTGGATCCGGTGGTAGCGCTGCGGCATGAGTGAGTTACCATGAGGTGTACGGGAGGTGGCCCAATGATGGTAGTCGCAATTCTTCTGTTGATTCCCGGCCTGGCTTTTGCCCAGGCCAGCTTTACCGGCGCCATTCTCGGGACGGTCACCGATCCGGACCGGGCCGTCATCCCCGGCGCGAAAGTGGTCGTCACCAACACTTCCACGAACGAGGCGGTGCGGGTGGCCACCAACGAGTACGGCAGCTTTTTCGTGCCGAACCTGAAGCCCGGCCTCTACCGCGTCGAAGCCGAGGCGCAGGGATTCAAGCGCAGCGCTCGGGGCGGCATCCGGCTCGAGCTGGACCAGAAGGTTCGGATTGACTTCCCGCTGGAGCTCGGCACGACCACGGAAATCGTCGAAGTGGCGGCCGCTACGCCGGTGCTGCAGACCGAGTCGGGGGCGCTGGGGCACGTGGTGGACAACCGCCGGGTGACCATGATCCCGCTCAACGGCCGCGGCGTCTTCAGCCTGATCCTGGGCGTGCCGGGCGTCACCGACGGCGCCCCCGGCGCGCAGGGCGCCGCGGTGCGAATCAACGGCGGCCGCAACCGCCTCAACGAGATCCAGCTCGACG
>Ga0247727_10006344_pt1 | contig 23308 bp, 17 predicted proteins | sample WisWelCaveWW1625_FD_202498 | JGI IMG/M metagenome (GOLD analysis project Ga0247727, IMG submission 202498) | Biofilm microbial communities from Wishing Well Cave, Virginia, United States - WW16-25 | ecosystem: Environmental > Aquatic > Deep subsurface > Groundwater > Cave microbial mat | place...
TGGTAAAGAAGATTTGATTTTTTGTAATAAGGCTGGGAATCCGGTGGATCCCGCTAATTTTGTTAAAAGAGAATTCGAGCCAGCTTTGATGTGCGCTGGTCTTCACAAAATCCGCTTTCACGATCTACGTCATACCTATGCAACTTTCCTTCTTGCCCAAAATGAGAATATCAAATTTATTCAATCACAGCTTGGCCACGCTTCTATTCAGACGACCATTGACCGTTACGGCCATGTTTTACCGAGCAGTCATAATGGCGTTGGGGAGAGACTCGATCAGCTAATTTTTAACAAACAGCCGGTGTTGTCTCTTTTAAATGTTGATGTTTCTGGGCAATGAATTTGCTATCTTAAGAGTCTGAGATTAGAGAGGTGAAGGATGAATATAACAAAAGAAATTTTTAAAAGTTTTTTGGTATGTCCGTATAAAGCCTATCTTTTGTTGAAAGGGGAATCGGGGGAAAAGTCTGAATTCGAGGTTATGTTTAAAGAAACATCAGATAGGTATTGTACGGACGGGTTAAAAAGGGTCGCCGCTTTACCTATTTCAACTGAGAAGATTAGAAAAGTTGGTTTAAAGGATAAAGAAGGGACGATTTATCAGGCAGTTCTTGGTCAGAATAGTGTGTATTCCAATTCTTGTATACTGGAAAGGGTACGAGGAGGATCCGCGCTGGGGACGTTCCATTATGTTCCTGTGATATTTTCGCCAAAAGAAAAGCTTTCGAAAGAAGATACACTTGAGATAGCTTATGATGGTTTTGTTTTGGAAACATTGCAGTCCAGAAGACCTGAGTTTGGAAGAGTAGTTCATGGTGACGACTTTAAAATAGTAAGGCTAAAGATCGGCGCTCAAATTGAAAAAATTAAAAATATCGTGGCTAAGATCAAGAAAATTGACTTAAACAATCCTCTGAAGATGATTTTGAATCGTCATTGTCAGATTTGTGAATTCAAGAATGCGTGCCGTACAAAGGCTACGGAGAAAGACGATTTAAGTCTTCTCACAGGGATTCCACTGAAGGAAATTGAAACTCAAAATAAGAAAGGTATTTTTACAGTAACGCAATATTCTTATACCTTTCGCCCGAGGAAAAAATTCAAGAAATCTTATCCGTTTAATCTTAAGGCCCTGGCAATACGTGAGAATAAAATTCATATTTATGGGGCGCCACAAATACCCACATTTGGCGTCCAGATATATTTAGATGTGGAGGGCGATCCGGAGCGAGATTTTTATTATTTGATAGGGATCATTATTGTTCAAAACGGGATAGAAAGAAGGCTTGCTTTTTGGGCAGAAGATAAAAATCGAGAGGCTGCTGTTTTTCAAGAATTCATAGGTTGTATTAGAAATTATTCCGAATTTAAGTTGTACCACTATGGGAGCTACGAAATAAAATTTTTACAAAGAATGCGGAAAGGCCTTAATTATGAGCAGAGCCAGATAGTTGACAAAATATTGGAGAATGCAATAAACGTTTTATCTACTGTCTATTCACATGTGTTCTTTCCGACCTATTCAAACGGGTTAAAAGATATTGGGACATATTTGGGATTTAGATGGGCAAGTCCGAATGCTTCAGGGATCCAGAGTTTGATTTGGAGGAAACAATTCGAAACAACTAACGACCAGACAATTAGAAATAAACTAATTGAATATAATTTGGAGGATTGTCTGGCATTAAAGTTGGTTGTTGAATTTATTGATAAAATTAGTCGTAATTGTGATGACGAAACCAAGGCGCATGCTGACATTATTTGTGCAGATGATTTAAAAGATGAATCAAGACATAAGAAATGGGGTGTTATTGCTTTTGTTTTGGAGGACTTAGCATACATCAATAAATGCGCATATTTTGATTATCAAAGAGAAAAAGTTTTTGTCAGAACAAATAAAAATCTACGAAATGTAAAGAAATCAGGAAGATTCCAGGAAAGTCGGTCATATAAGATAAATAAAAAATTCATAACTCCTATTCGTCGAGAATGTCCACATTGTAAAGGTAAATTATATCGCAATGGAGACGGGTATATTCGGACAATATATGATTTGAAATTCTCAAATTCAGGCATTAGAAGATGGGTTACCACTTATGAAACTATAGGAATGAGATGCTTCCCTTGCAGAAAATTAATGACTTTTGGAAGTTATAAAGGAATGCCCAAGTATGGCCATAATTTGATAAGTTGGGTAAATTATCAAAATATTGTAAGTCATCAACCATTTTATCGAATTCAACATATCCTAGATGATCTTTTTGGATTATCCATAGCTGGTACAACTCTTCAGAGATTTAAAAGTATAGCAGCGGAATATTATCAAGTAACTTATCATAAAATTATTGAAAAGATTAAACAGGGCAATTTAATTCATATCGATGAAACACAGGTATCTTTTTACGATGTGAGCGGATATGTTTGGGTTTTTACAAACATGGAGGAGGTATATTTTCTATACACCACTTCACGGGAAGGAGGTTTTCTGAAGGAATTATTAACTGGATTTAAAGGTGTTTTAGTATCTGATTTTTATGGAGCGTATTGTTTTTCAGAGTGGACACAACAAAAATGTTTAATCCACTTAATTCGTGATTTAAATGATGATTTGCGAAGCAGTCCATTTGATGAGGAATATAAAAAGATTGCAAATAATTTTTCATCGTTATTACGTAAAATTATTGATACGGTCGATAAGCATGGGCTCAAAAAGAGGAGGATCGTTAAACATAAAAAAGATGTATTGAGATTCTTTAGTGATCTATTTGGTCAAAATTTTAAGTCTGAGTTAGCTCAAAAATATCAAAAAAGGTTTCAGAAAAATGAGCATACTTTATTTACGTTTTTAGATTATAACGGCATTCCTTGGAACAATAATAATGCCGAACACGCCATTAAATATTTTGCCGATTTTCGCAGAATAATGAGGCGAGGAGGAAATTTTACAGAAAAGGGATTAAAAGAATACCTTATTTTGTTAAGTATTTTTCAGACGTGTCAATACAAGGGAATAAATTTTCTAAAGTTTCTGGTTTCTCAAGAAAAGGATATAGATCGTTTTGCTTCAGGCAGTACGTCGCGTCATGCCTCTTCTCATATAAATTTACTGGAAGAAGATAAAGCTAATTAGAGCAGAGTAATGATCATGCAGATAACTGAACACTTTTTTCATAGTTCTATTCGTTGCCCATATAAAGCGTATCTTTTGTTAAAAGGCGAATCTGGGGAGACATCGGATTATGAAATTTTGCAGAACGATTTACATAGTGCGTATGTCCAGAAGATCTGTGGGAATGGAGTTGATTATGACCATCTTTCGAAACCGGTCAACTTTTTACGTGGTTCCGGGTTAGATCAGGAATTATTAAGAGGTGTTCATCTCGTCCATGATGATATTAGTGTAGCGTGTGAAGGAATATTTAAGAATGTTAGCGAATCCTCACCGGGTGGCTTCTATTATTCCCCTCTCATCTTTTCACATAAAAATAAAATATTGAAAGAAGATCGATATATTCTAGCTTTTCGCGCGTGGATTCTTGAGAAGACGCAGGATCGTCGTATTGAATTTGGTGAGATCATTTATGGCGATTCATTCAGGCGATCCAAGGTAAAAGTCGCTAAACACGTTAATGAAATTGGGCGGTTGATTGGACAGTTGAGGGGTTGTCTGGTTAATCCACCAAAGCTCATCCTTAACGAGCATTGCCAGATATGTGAATTCAGAGAAAGATGTCATGATAAAGCAATCAAAGAAGAGAGTCTTAGTTTGTTGGGAGGCATGGGTACCAAGGAAGTTGTAAAAAAGAATAAAAAAGGAATTTTTACTTTAACACAGCTTTCATATACCTTCCGTCCGAGAAGAAGACGAAAGGCGCCAGAAAATTATAGAAGACCACATTCTGTTGCGCTAAGAGCTCGGGCTATTCGAGACAGGAAAGTGTATGTGCATGGGACTCCAGTTCTCCCCCAAAAGCCGATAGAAATATTTTTTGATGTCGAAGGAAGAGAAGAGAGTGCTTTTATTTATCTTGTAAGTCTGGTCGTGGTAATAGATGGGAAAGTTGAAGAGCATTCTTTCTGGGCAAACAGACCTGAAGATGAAGTCGATATTTTCTCCAAATGTCTCCAAGTCCTTAAGCGGTATGATGATTATGTTTTGTATCATTATGGAAGTTATGAGGTATCGTATTTAAAGCGAATGAAAAAGAAGCAAGAAATTTTAGATGCCGATATTGACGTGGTTTTATCGAAGTCATTTAATCTGCTTACGTTATTCTTTGATAGCGTTTACATGCCCACCTATACAAATAGCCTTAAGGATATTGCTCAGTATTTAGGGTTTCAATGGAGTGATAAAAATGCTTCTGGTCTTCAAAGCATTGTCTGGCGTACGAGATGGGAAATGACAGGTTTAGAAGAATATCGGGATAAACTTATTCAATATAATATGGAAGATTGTTATGGTTTATTGAAGGTTAAGAGGTTTATTGATTCCCTGGTGGCGAATAAAGCGCAGGATAAGAAACTGGCAGATATTGTTTTAGTTGAAGACCTAAAAAAGAAAACAATCTTTAAATTTTGTGTTGGCGAGTTTGCATTGCCTGAATTTGAGGCGTTAAATAAGTCTGCTCAATTTGATTATCAAAGAGAAAGAGTTCATGTTCGTACGAATAATTACTTGAAGAAATATTATGCCAAGAGCGTGGTAAGATCACAAGGTAGGGGTGTGTATAAAGGGAAACCAAATTTGTCATTACCATCACCCAAAAAAGAAGCTTGCTGGCGTTGTGGTAAGATTGCCAGAAAAATTGATAAGAGTTTATCGAAAAAGATCATCGATCTTAAGTTTTCTCAAGTAGGAGTGAAGAAATGGATTGTACAGCTAAATTCGAAGCAATATTATTGTTCCCAATGCAGCAAGACGTTTATCCCTTCATGGTATACCAATGTAGATAAGAAATATGGACACGATTTGATGGCATGGACAATGTATCAACATATTGTTAAAGGACAGAGTTTTCGTCAGATATCTGCCGATTTCAACGAAGTTTTTGGGCTTAATGTTTCCAAAACAAATGCCCAGGTATTTAAGTCATACATAATGGATTATTATCAGGAAACATTTGAAAATATTAGCAGGAATATTTTGAATAGCCCTGTGCTCTATGTTGATGAAACGCCCATTAACATGCGGTATGAGTCTGGGTATGCCTGGGTTTTAACCAATACTATTGAAACGATATCTATTTATAGGCAGTCACGTGAAGGAGATTTTATAAAAGGATATCTTGCCAATTTTAGGGGAATTTTGGTGACAGATTTTTATAATGCTTATGATGCTTTAAATTGTTTACATCAAAAATGTTTGCTTCATTTTATCAGGGATTTTAACGATGATTTATTGAAGAATCCTTTCGATGATGAATTTAAAGGTATAGCAAGGTCTTTTACTGTTCTGCTACAAGAGATTGTAGGGGCTATTGATAAGTATGGATTTAAAAAGAGACATTTAAGAAAATATAATAAACACGCAGACCGTTTCTTTAGGAATATCTTTTCGAAGGAATACAGCTCTGAGGTTGCACAGCAATATCAAAGGAGATTTCTTAGAAATCAAGAGAAGCTATTCCTTTTTTTGAACCACGATAATGTTGCATGGAATAATAATGCTGTTGAACACGCCATAAAATTATTGGCGACGCACAAAAACAAAAATCTTACATTCTTTAGGGAGTCAAGAATAGGGGAATATTTGAAGATAATGAGTATTTATCAAACCTGTAAATATAAAGGGATAAGTTTTCTTAAGTTTATGCTCTCAAAAGAAAAGGACATCGACAGCTATTGTGAAAAATATTTGAGGAAAAGAAAAATAATTTCATTACTTGGATAATGCCACATGCATAAAGTCATTAGTTCTGATGTCGTGATCGCGCACATGCAATGCCAGCGAAAAGCATTTTTACTTCTTCGTACCAATGAGAAAGGTATCCCAAATGAATATGAGGGAATTATACAGAAACAAGAAATAGCTGCTAGGGATAAATACATAAATATTCTTAAGCAAAGCATTTTTGATATTCAACCCTATACTACAAATAATTTAAAAGTCGGCAGTGATTTTTTATTCAATGCGACACTCACAATCAATGGTGATGAAGTTAATGGCGTTATCCTCAAGAAAGTCAAGGCGCACTCAAACTTGGGAAGGTACAGCTATGAGCCAATAATCATTGCGGCGGTGAACAACATTAGTAAAGAACAAAAAATGATTTTATATTTTGCCGGATATATTTTAGAGCAGATACAAGGTAGGCTGCCTGTATCTGGGACAATCATTGATATGGATGGCAGATCTCATAAATTGAGAATGGACAATGGCATTAAAATACTTGATACAATTCTCAATTCTTTAAGGGAATGGCTAACCGCCACATCCGTTGAGTCCCCGCCAGTAATTTTAAATAAACATTGTTCCTATTGTCAGTTTCAAGGCTTATGCAAAAACGAAGCAGAAAGCAAGGATGATCTTAGTCTTTTAAAAGGTGTTACACCCAAAATTATGAGGAGGTACGAGAAGAAAGGTGTCTTTACTGTTAAGCAGTTGTCCTATTTGTTTAGGCCCAAGAAACGCAGTAAAAGAAAAAGTAAGAAAGCATCAACCGTACATAGTTTGGAATTACAGGCTTTAGCAATAAGAACAAAAAAAGTATATATTCAAGAATTACCCGAGATATCTAGGCAGCCAATCGAATTGTTCTTGGATATTGAAGGCATTCCTGACAAGGATACATATTATTTGATAGGATTGCTAATAAGTAATTCAAAAGTATGTGAGCATCATGCTTATTGGGCTGATTCCGATGAGAATGAAGAACAACTCTGGCGACATTTCTTAGAAAAAATTAAAGAATACCCCGAAGCCCCCATTTATCATTATGGGAGTTATGAGCTAAGGGCAATCGAAAAATTAGGAAATCGTTACAAGGCGGATATTCAAAGTATTAAAAACCGATTATTTAATATTAACAGTTGCATCTATGGAAAGGTATATTTTCCGGTTACCGCAAATGGTCTAAAACAGATTGGAAAGTTTATTGGGGCCTCTTGGACATTACCGAATTCTTCTGGCTTGCAAAGCCTTGTTTGGCGGTATTACTGGAATACAACCCAAGACATTAAGTACAAAGAATTTTTAATAACGTATAACAAGGAGGATTGCCATGCTCTTAAGCTGTTAACAGATGAGCTCTCCAAAATAAAAGATCAAGCGGATTCTTTATCATATATCGATTTTGCGCATAACCCGAAACAGCATGTAACAGATAGTTCTGCTCAACTTCACAGTCAATTCGATAGTATTTTGAGATTTGCGCACGCTAATTACGATAAAAATAAAATTAGTTTCTTACAAAATGACAATAGAGAAAAGGATGCTAGCAAAAGAATCGGATCGAAGAAAGGGCATCTGGGTTATACAAGAGTAAATCCGAAAGCTAAAACGGTCATTCATCTGCCATGCAGGAAAAAATGTCCAAAACATAAGGGAGAACCTCTGGAGATTTCCAAGGAGCTTAGTAAACGAACGATTATTGATCTTGTTTTTGGGAAAACGGGTGTTAGAAAGAAAGTGATAGATTTTGTTGGAGAGAAAAGCTATTGCCGAAAATGTTGCGAGTATTATATCCCACCGGGTATCCAAAAATTAGGAACCAATTTGTATGGTCATAGTTTTCGCGCGTGGGTGATTTATCAAAGACTTTCTTTGCGGTTACCCTATAGGATTATTACGCAAGTATCGGAAGATTTATTCAATGAGAAATTTAGCGAAGCCACCATTATAAATTTCATCAGGGGTTTCTCTTCTTATTATTCCGATACAGATGGTATGCTAATTCAACATATCTTAACGAGTCCTTTTATTCATATTGATGAAACAAGGATTAATATACAAGGAGTTCATCAATATGTTTGGGTGTTTACGGATGGGAAGCACACGATTTTTAAACTGAGCTCGACAAGGGAAGCAAATATTGTCCATGAGATTCTGTCTGGTTATCAAGGTACGCTTATCTCGGATTTTTATGGTGGTTATGATTCTGTGCAGTGCAAACAACAAAAATGCTGGTCTCATTTAATACGGGATTTAAATGATGACCTTCGAGAAACGCCATTTGACAGCGAATTTGAAACATTCGTTTTAGAGGTAAGAAATATTATCTTGCCTATTCTTGAATCAATTCAGGGGCATGGTTCTAAAAAAAGACATTTTAATAAATTTAAGAGAGGTGTTGAGCGATTTTATGCCAGAATTATTGGCGTTAAAATTTATAAGTCAGAATTAGTCCTTAAATATCAGAAACGATTTATACGCTATAGGGAAAGTTTGTTTACTTTCTTGGAATTTGATAACATTCCTTGGAATAACAATATGGCAGAACGAGCCATTAGACATCTCGCCGTTCAGAGGAAGATTTCGTTTACTTTTCATGAAGGGTTAGTACACCAATACTTGCTGCTTTTGGGAGTTATGCAAACTTGCAGATTTCAGGATAAACCATTATTGAAATTTTTTTTGTCAGGTCAGAAAAATATTGACCTGTTTAAGAAGCCGAAACCCATAAGGAATTCACAACCAATTAAGCGACTTGAAGCAAGTAATACAATGTAAAACAGAATGGACTATTATGAGAGCGAGAGAGTTGACTTAATATGGCTTGCAGTATATGATGTTTCAAAATAGGGAGTGGAGAGGATTAACACAAGTTACAGATTTTTGATAAAAGAGGCAACGATATGGATGACATAAAGAAATATTTAACAGTACCGGATGTCGCAAAGGAATTGGGGTTATCAGATGAATGGATTAGAGATTTAATCCGATTGAAGCAAATCAAGGCGATTAAAATCGGGCAGTGGAAGATTAACCCTAAGGATTTGGAAAAATTTATTAAATCCCGCAGGAATTATTAGAGGGGTATCTATGGCATTACCAATTAATATTCATGAGTTGCTTCATGGGCGTGTGGTCGAGACCGAACGTCTTGAATTCAAAGAAGGTTGGAATCCGGAGGCGACCTTGCATACGATGTGTGCTTTCGCCAATGATATTAATAATTGGGGTGGTGGCTATATCGTAATTGGTATTGAGGACAAGAAAGGCGTTCCGGTTTTTCCACCGAAAGGTCTTTCTCCTGCCGAGATTGCTAAAATTCAGAAAGAGATTCTGAATTTATCTCACAAGATCAAACCGGAGTATTCTTCGATAGTTGATGTTACGAAGTATGAAGGTCACGACATTATCATCATCTGGGTTCCGGGTGGAACACATCGTCCTTATAAAGCCCCGGTGAGCTTGGCTAAGGGGGCGGAGTACGCATATTATATCCGTCGTAATGCGACAACAAAACGGGCGTCCGTATCGGATGAGCGCGGTTTAATGAAACTTGCCGAAAATGTTCCGTTTGACGATCGTGTTAATCACAAGGCTAGTTTGGATGATTTAGAACCTTCATTGATTCGAGAGTATTTAAAAGAGATCGGCAGTGATTTAGCTAAAGAAACTAAAATGCCTTTTGAGGATTTGTGTCTGCAGATGAATATTGCGGAGGGACCGAAGGAATATTTGAAACCAAAGAATATCGGGCTTATGCTTTTTAGCAATAATCCACAGAAATTTTTTCCAGTGGCTCAGATTGATGTGGTGGAATTTGAAGATGAGGTTGGGGATGTGTTTAGTGAGAAAATTTTTAAAGGGCCTATACATCAGCAGGTACGTGCGGCTCTTGCCTATTTAAAGAACTCAGTGATTAAGGAATTTGTTCGTAAGGTGCCGGATCGAGCTGAGGCCGACAGATTTTTTAATTATCCTTATGTGGCTATTGAAGAAATCTTGGTTAACGCGGCATATCATCGCAGTTATGAAGAGCGCGAACCGGTTGAGGTGAGGGTGTATCCGGATCGTATCCTGGTATTAAGTTATCCTGGCCCGCTGCCTCCGCTTGGCAAAGAAAATATCAACAAATCGATTGTCACGTCTCATATGTATCGTAATCGTCGTTTAGGAGATTTTTTTAAAGAATTACATTTGACTGAAGGTCGTTGTACCGGATTTCCAAAAATCCGCAGGGCGATGAAACATAACGGTTCCTCAGCTGTGGTTTATGAAACGGATGAGGACAGAGTATATTTTATGGCGACGATTAAAATCCATCCAAAAGCAAAAGAAACAGCCGAGCAGATCAGTTCTGGAATTAAGGGGGGAACTAGAGAGAAAACTGAGCAAGTCAGTGAGCAAGTCAGTGAGCAAGTCAATGAACAGGCTAAAGCGATTTTGGAATATTGTCGTCAACCAAGGACGAAACAGGAAATTCTTTTGGCCCTTCAGCTTGCACCAGTGTATTTAAATTACAAGCGGCATATTTATTCATTATTGCAGGAAGAATTATTGGGATTGACAGTTCCTGAAAAACCTAATAGCAGATTGCAGAAATATAAAACTACTCCTAAAGGACTTTTAGTTTTAAGAGATGAAAATAAGGGTTAATTAAAACACCCAGTCGATTAGAAGATAATCCGATGGTATGGATACTGCAAGTCGATGGATTTATGGTTGATATAAGGTCTATGCCGCGAGAACTGCAAGAAGCCACTTATCAAAAAGGGTTGATTCCATATATTCCGGCCGATCGCAAAATTAGCAACGGGTTAAATTAAGTCTAAAAAAAGATTATGACAGTTCATAGGAAAATAAATAAAGCCAGAGAACACCGTATTGATATGGAAGCCGTCGTCGATGCTTATGGAAGTGAGGAGCGATCCATGGGATGGTATTATTATTTGGAGGGTAAGCTTGAGTTTCCATTTAAAGCAAAGTGTTTTAGGAAAAAATCGATTTCGCCATTGAAAAAAGAAGAAATCGTTGAGGTTCAATCCATGGCTTCTGAAGAAGATTGTCAGCACGATATGTTTGTTATGGTTCAGTGGGACGATCGTAAATTAGCAATCCCTTTATCTCAATTGAAAGGTCTTTCAGTCAGTGATGAAACAAAGGAAGCCATTGAAGATTGGCACTACTGGGTGGCTATGGGGTATGAATTTTGATTAGAAAACAGGGTTGATCCGCCGCGTGAAGAGGATGAGTTTTTATGTCTAAGAAAAAATGTGTTGTCTGCGATGATCAGAAAGCAAGGAGGATTTGCCTACTGCGTCAGGGAGAGATGATCTGTTCTTACTGTTGTGCTCAGATACGGAATCCAGATTGCGAGGGGTGTGATTATTATGAACAAGCCCGAGCCTATCAGTTAACCAAAACAAACCCGGCGGGTTCTAAACATTTCTTTGCCGAAATAGACGAACAGGTTGAGGATGCTGTCGATGAGGCTTTAGCTTTAGTCGAGGCGGGGGATGTAGAAGAAGCTCATCAAGAGATGCTCCGTCTTAAAAAAGATAATCCTAAAAATTATATGGTGTCTTATGGGTTAGGGGTTGTGCATGCTTTTAAGGAAGAGCTCGATGAAGCTATACAATGTTTTGATGAGGCCACCAATATTTTTCCTTATTTTTTAGAAGCCCATTTTAATAAAGCCATCGCATATAAGAAGAAATTCGACATTGGCAATATGGTCAAAGCTTTTAGAGAGGTTGTTGCCTTGGGTCGTCACGATGATGAGAAAGTCCTAGAGGCTAAGATTTGTTTAAGGGATTTAGAAAAACAATGCCTCCAGACGGATGGGGTCAATTTAGATACATACTTAGAAGGGATGAAGATATTTGAACATGCGTTTGATTGCATGAGAAGCCGTGAATGGGAAAAGGCTATTGACGGATTTAAGAAATGTTTGAGTAAAAACAAAAAACACACTCAAAGTTACGGGAATCTGGGAATTTGTTGTGCCCAGCTAGGAAAAAGAAAAGAGGCTTTAGAGGCGTTAGATAAGGCTCTTGAGATAGATCCCAATTATGGACCCGCTATAAATAATCGAATACTTGTCGAAGCTCTTGTAGAGGGTGAGAAATTGGAGAGTGTGCAAATGAATGAAGAGGAATATTATAAAGAATTGTATTTTCGAAAAAAAGAGGGCACTAAGAATTTATAAAAACTGTATTTCTTCGATACAATTAAGCCTCATAAAGAAATTGAAAGAGAGGGGCTTTTTGCAGTAGGCCAGTCCTGATCGTGGAGGTCATTGGAAAGTTGTACAGAAATGACGAACAAAATAATACTGATCAAGAACGAAGCGCTCTTGAGGCCAAGGTAAAAAAGATTGATGAGCAAATTACCCTTCTTAACGACCTCAAGAATCAATGCCTGACCAAATTACAATCTCCCTCGCAAGTTGTTTCCCACCCAATTTTATCTTTTCGCAGTCAATCCTTAGACGAAAAAATTGTCTTGTTCAAAAGTTATTTCCGCGGTCGTGATGATGTTTATTCCAAGTTGTGGATTAATAACCGAACAGGCAAGCGTGGTTATAGTCCTGTTTGTAAACATGAATGGGATCGCGTTTTGTGCCGTAAGCCTGCCATTAAATGTTCTGAATGTCCTAATCAGGGATTTCTGCTATTAGATGAGTTGGCTGTCAAACAGCATTTGAGCGGCGCTCAGGTTGCAGCTATTTATCCTATGCTTAAAAATGAGCACTGCCATTTTCTCGCGATGGATTTTGATAAAGAGCATTGGATGGATGATGTACGGGCAATTATGAGGACGTGCGGCGAAGAGAAAATTCCAGCCGCGGTTGAGCGCTCTCGTTCAGGAAACGGAGGGCATGTCTGGATATTTTTTAGTGAAGAAATTCCCGCCGTTTTAGTCAGACGTTTAGGAACAGCAATCATTACTAAAACTATGGCCAAGCGATATCAGATCGATATGAAAAGTTATGATAGATTATTCCCGAATCAAGATACGATGCCTAAAGGCGGTTTTGGAAACCTCATTGCTTTGCCGTTTCAAAAAGACGCAATGATGAGGGGCAACAGTCTTTTTATCGACGCCCATGGCACGCCTTATCGAGATCAGTGGATATTTTTGTCATCCATCAAGAAGATGTCTTATCGGGATGTAGAAGTTTTCGTTGAGGAGGCTTCTCGTGCAGGGCAGATCATCGCGGTTCGTCAAAGTCCGGTTGAAGAAAATGATGAGCCGTGGATGCGGCTACCTTCCGGCAAGCGGCGATTTAAGGTCGATATTAAAGAACTGCCGGAAGCATTGGATGTTGTTTTATCCAATCGGATTTATATTAAAACTGGAAAAGGCCCGTCAGTATTATTTAATCAGCTTAAGCATCTGGCCGCGTTTCAAAATCCGGAGTTTTACAAAAAACAGAAAATGCGATTTTCAACTCATGCAACACCACGGGTTATTTGTTGCGCGGAGATCGTGGATGGTTATCTTTCATTACCTCGAGGATGTTTGGATGATATGAAGGCTTTATTAGAGGAATACAACATTCGGATGAATATTGAGGATAAACGAATCGTGGGCAAAGAGGTCGACTTTGTTTTTGATGGAACGCTCAATGAAGAGCAGGAAGAAGCATTGGAAGGTATTCTTGAGTCGGATGTTGGCGTCTTTGTCGCTCCACCCGGAACAGGTAAAACAGTTTTAGCGATAGCGGCTATCGCTAAACGTAAAACAAATGTGCTTATTCTTGTTCATCGAAAACCATTGATGGATCAGTGGCGTTTGCAGATTGCATCACTTTTAGGTATCGATAAGAAAGAAATCGGTCAGATCGGCGGCGGCAAGAATAAGTCAAATGGCATTATTGATATTGCCATGGTTCAGAGTATGGATTTGTCTCATGGTGTGGATGATCGCATTGCAGATTACGGTTTTGTTATCGTTGATGAGTGTCATCACGTTGGTGCTGTTTCATTTGAAAAAGTTTTGTCACAGGTGAAGGCGAATTATGTTTTGGGGTTGACCGCAACACCATATCGTCGAGACGGTCATCAACCAATTATTCATATGCAGTGCGGCCCGATTGCTCACCGCATAAAACAGAAAGATCTTTCTGCGCACATTTCAGCTTCTTGGATTCTTCCACGCATAACTGATTTTAATCTTGCATGGAATGACGATATTCAAATACAGGATGTTTCAAGTCGAATGATAGAAGATATGGAAAGAAATCAGCTTATCGTGCAGGACGTTGTTGAATCATTGGGTGAAGGAAGGTTTCCGCTGATTCTGACGGAAAGACGTGAGCATTTAGAGATTTTGGCGAAATTGTTGGAGGGTAAAGTTGAAGTTCTATTCCAGTTGCATGGTGGAATCAAACAGAAAGCACGTAGAGAGGCTATCGAAAAAATAAAAGAATCTCCGGAGGAATGCCGCAAGGTTATTCTGGCGACCGGTTCTTATATCGGAGAAGGGTTTGATGCGCCTCGTTTGGACACATTATTTCTGACCATGCCGAGTTCATTTAAAGGAAGGATCGTTCAATATGCTGGTCGATTACATCGGTATCACAAAGATAAGCAGGATATTCGGATTTATGATTATGTTGATGGGAAAGTTTCTGTTTTAGCCAGAATGTATCAACGGCGTTTAAAAACATATAAAATGCTGGGTTATGAGATAAAGAAGGAGGTGCTTGATGGAGCAGGACATTAAAGATTTGACGTTACTTTTGTTGTACCTTACGCATTGGCAAGAAAAAGGCCTTGATGAATCGATTCGGCGCAGTTGGAAGGGTTATCCGTGGGAGGCTTTAGATACTTTGCATGAGGAAGGATTTATTAGCCAAAGCCGACGGGCGAAATCAGTTTATTTGACGGTTAATGGCATTAAAAGAGCGGAATCATTGAGACATAAATACAAGATTGGAGCATCGTGCTAGCACTGTGCTAGCATAATAAGCCTAATGGTTGGCAAGAGTGGGCAACCATCAAGAAAACAAGAACGTCCCAAGCTTTAATAATCCTAAGAGATAGCAAAGATTATCAACTATCGGGAACATCCGTTAGCCCTCTCATAACCTGAAGGTCACAGGTTCAAATCCTGTCCCCGCAACCAACTTAACCCTTTGTGAACCTAGTGTTTACAGAGGGTTTCGTTTTTGTGCCTTCCGCCGGAATCCCGCCGTGCTAGCACTGTGCTAGCAAAATAAAATTTCCTCCTGAATCAGTGGAGCAATTTACCCATTGTTTGATAATGGTGTATTATGTTTGAGGATTTTGGTATTATTGAACTTGACTATTCCCTGTGGTCTTGCCACAGGGATACCAAATTGAGGGAAAGATTGAAAACCGTAGGTTTTCAAAGTAGCATTATGAACTATGGGAGAAGTACACAAAGGACATCATTGCGCGTACCAAATACATTATCATTTGGTGATGCCGGTGAAATATCGGAAAGCTTTGCTTGCGGAAGAGATAACGCAGGGGTTGAAAGAAATAGTAAAAGGGATAGAAGAAAGATATGGCCTGGAGATAGAGCGGATGGGATGCGACCAAGATCAGGTGCATATCCTATGCAGCGCGCATCCGAAATATTCGCCTGGACAGTTGGTGCGAGTGTTCAAAAGCGTGAGTGCCAAGGAATTGTTTTGGAGATTTCCAGCGATCAAGAAAGATTTATGGGGAGGGGAGTTTTGGTCAGATGGGTATTATGTGGGGACGGTAGGCGAACGAGCGAATTGGGAAGTAGTAGAAAAATATATAAAAGAACAAGGCAGGACTCCCAAAGAAGTTCAGTTACGTCTTTGGGAATAAACCTTCATACCCTGTGCTCTTGGCACAGGGTCATTGATTAGACTGCATTAACGAAAATGTGAGGACGATTTGATCAGGGCCGGAGTTTTAACTAAACGCGAAGCGCTTTGTTTAAAGTATCGCTGGGAGTTTTTAAGAAGAAACAGGGAATACCAGAAAGACTACCGCTATATCACAATAAATCTCAAAGTTGCGGATATTATCCGCAATCAATATCCAAAACACCTTGTTGATGAGGCTTTAGGTGTCCTCTCCAAATGGGGTTTATTAAATCCTATCCCGCCGGGATTGTCCTTCAGTGACCTTTTAGAAGGTGATAAGAAGCTAAAAAGTTTTCATATCGATTCTTTGTCGGTGAATGATTTCGCCATTGATATCTATGATTCGCCGGATTCTTTAAGCCAAAAAGATCTCTATGTTAAGGGTTCTCTGGTCAAAATGTACGTCAATATGAGATTCCCTAAAGAAAAGATACTTGATGAGTTTGAACTATTGGTTGATCAGTGGCAGAAGCCATTGAAAAAGATGCTAAAAAAGCTTCCGCATTCCAAGTCGGAGAAAAGATTACAACTCAAACAATATGAAAAGTACTTAAAAGTATACGATGATTATCAAAAAGGAATGTCCATGGCCAAATTGGCTAAGAAATTTTATTCCAATTATATTAGGCTATCAGGTAAGGATTACGCCGAACGAAAGGTCTTGAGAGATTTGAACGCTTGTCTGAGATTAATCCACGGAGGATACAAACAAATAAGGTAACTACCTTGTTTGTCAATGACAGACGTTGTTCGCTCAGGTAAATTGATCCTGTAACCAAAAGTTACGGGATTTTTTATTTTATCGAGGAGAAAGTGATGATCAAGCTAACAGAAATTGAGATTGTGCCGGTAAGACCTAACAAGGGATTGGTTGCATTTGCATCGTTTATTCTTAATGATTCATTTTTTGTCGGGGATGTAGCCATTTACACGCGTATCGATCAGCCCGGATACAGGCTGGTTTATCCGGTGAGGTATCTGGTCACAGGATTAAGAGTACATTGCTTTAAGCCGATTCATAAGCCGGTTGCCGATGAGATTGAAAATCAAGTCAGCAGTTACTATGAAAAATTGATTGAGAAAGCGAAGAAGACGGAAGGAACCATTCAAGATGATCGATTATCAGAAATTGATTAACAATGTGCCCGATAAATTAAGGAAGTTGCCCAACTGGGTCGGGTGCAAGATTGTTCCCTGCAAAGACCGGCCGGGCAAGACCGATAAAATCCCCATGAACGCCTTGACCGGCGAGTATGCCAAGTCCAACGACCCTGCCACGTGGACTGATTTTGAAACTGCATTAGATTTATCCATCCAGCGAAATTACGATGCCATTGGATTTGTATTTCAACCGCCATATGTTGGCGTTGACCTTGACCATTGCGTTAAGAATGGCGTGATTGCACCTCATGCTTTAAAAATTATCAAACAGTTTGGGTCGTATGCAGAGTTCTCTCCCAGTGGCACGGGCGTCCATGTAATCTGTAAAGGCGAAATCAGTCGCGCTCTCAAAAAATCTGAGATAGAGATTTATACCGCTGGAAGATTTTTCACGTTCACTGGCAATCGATTGGAAGAATACCCCGCGGTCATCGAGGACCGAACCGAGATTTTAAATAAATTAATCGAAGAAAATTCGCCGTCTAAATCAAAGACGAAAAAATCATCAAAAAAAAGCAATCGCAACGCAGAGGAAATTTTAGAAGTCATTGCTCAGAGCAAAGACGCCGATAAGTTCAATCAACTTTTTAATGGAGAATGGAAAGACAATTACGGGTCACAGAGCGAAGCAGATTTGGCATTGTGCGGTAAGTTAGCATTCTGGACGGCGCGGGATCCGGCGCTCATGGATTCCATCTTCCGGAAATCCAAATTATTTAGGGAGAAGTGGGACACCAAACATTATGCCGACGGCCGGACCTATGGCCAAGGTGTGATTGATGAAGCAATCAATGGATGTGATGAGGTTTTCACTTCTGCAAGACCAAAAATTTCTCAAGGTGAGATCATTACAAAGGAATGCGAAGAGCTCATTAAAGATTGCTTTCGCGATCAGCAAGGGAATTTCTATGTGGTCTTACCGATTAATCAGCACTTGGAAGTTTGTCAGACCAAAAGTACAAGATTCCGCAACTGGATAGCCAAAGGTTATCGCGCCAGACACAAAACCCCGCCCAATAGTGAATCCATCAATCAGGCTATCATTCAGATGGAAGCCAAATGCGAAGACTCGCGACAAGTCGAGCTCTTTAATCGAGTGGGTCATTACGGTGGTGCAATTTACTACGACTTAACGACACCCGATTGGCGAGGTGTGCGAATTACGCCAAACGGATGGGAGATCATTTATCTGCCGCCGATTTTTCGTCGGTATGGTCATCAAAACGAGCAAGTCATTCCGGTTCTGGGTGGCGATCCGAAAGACATCCTCCGGTTTTGTAATCTCAACGCGGATGATCACTGTCTTTTTGTGGTGACTACGGCCACATATTTTATTTCCAATATCCCCCACGTGATTATCAGTCAAAACGGCGAACAGGGAAGCGGAAAATCCTACAATAGCCGTGCAGTCAAAAGGCTGGTCGATCCTTCCAAGGCCGAGCTTATTTCCTCGCCCAAAGACCTTGAACAAGCACAAATGACGGCGGACAAACATTGGGTGAGTGCGTTTGACAATCTTTCTAGGATCATCGAATGGTTTAGCGATTTTCTTTGCCGCGGTATTACCGGCGAAGGCGACATGAAGCGCAGTCTTTACACTAACGATGACGAATTTATCCGGTCCTATCGCCGCTGTTTTATTCTCAACGGCATCGGTAGTTTGATGTGGCGGCCGGATTTGTTGGATCGTTCCATTCTTTTTGATATCCCAATCTTGGAAGACGGACGCTCCGAATCCCAGATTAACGAGGAATGGAAAAGTTCTTTGCCCGGCATATTAGGCGGTTTCTTTACCGCGATTTCAAAGGCCATGAATCACGTCAACAGAGTCACCGGCCATGAGAAATTCCGAATGGCTGATTATGTGCGGTGGGGCATGGTGCTTGCTGATGAGCTCGGATTTTCGCGGCAGGAATTTTTGAGTAATTACAGGGATTCAATTGCTTATAAATGGGAAAGCACGGCTGAGGAGAGTTCACTGGTTAAGCGGTTGACGACGTTTGTTATGAACAATGGCGGTGAGTGGATCGGGTCTTCAACGGAGTTACTGCAGAGCATTAAGCCGGAAGGGGTCAAGGATAAAACCATTCCCGATACGGCTCGTTGGTTATCGAGTGAGCTCATGCGTATAGCGCCGGTCATGCGTAACGTTGGGATTGACGTGAGCCGTTTGCCTAAGCGCGAGGGCGGAACGGGACGGGCTCGTTTTGCTTTGCGCAAGATGGACAAAAAGGTTTGTGAGTTGGCCTGTGAGCAGGGCGTGAGCACCCAAGGTCAGGATGAGTCATCTTACAGTCTTTTTGAGGAAAGGCCTTATTAAGGGTGTGGGCAAAAAGTTGTACTCACATCCAACTCACGGCGTTGCTCACAGAGTTAAGCGGTTAAAACACAATTGGTTAAGTTAAAGTGTGAGATGTGTGAGGATATTTTTCTTGGGGTAAGAAAAAAATAAAAGAAGGACGCTCACACGACGGGCAAAAGGTGGCAAAAAGCGTGTGGTGTAAGGGCGGGGATTTTAGCTTCACAACGTTCACAAATAAGAATGGGTCCCTCTAGAGGCGGCTGGGGTCGCAGGTCGGGCGAGGCGCATGTTGTCAGTGATACAAAATTTTAAAAAAGTGATGTCATGTCCATTGAATTGGCAAAATCGTTGTTGATGGTTGTTGTTCGTCGCTGTTGGTGCTTATTGTTTTTTGTTGTTGGCGACACATTCGGACATTGAGTGACATAAAAAATGTCCGAATGTCCTATTAAAAGAAAGGAGATGTCACAATGCAGGCAGATGAATTGATCACAGTTCAAGACCTGGCCAAACGGTTGAACGTTCCGGTCAGCTGGATTTATCAGCGGACAAGACGCGGACAGCACAGCATCCCGCATATCAAATTGGGAAAATATGTGCGCTTTAATTGGTATCAAGTCGTTCAATTTTTGCAGGAAAACAACCAGCGTTAAAGTCTCAGGAACTCCTTGAAAAGGGCGCAACCTATGGCACAATACGCCCCCTTATTGGATGTTGTTAAAAATTGGTTGATATTATTAATCCTGCCCGCCCCGGCAAGCCGGGACGGCGGGCCGGGGAGCAATCGACAAAGGAGCGCGTCGAAGGAATGGCTCAAGGCAGTACTGTAAAACGATGTAAGGTTTGCCGACGGGAAGGCAGGAATCAATTTGAGGCCTGTGCTCATGCTGAGCGGGTCTATGCCATTTCTTATCGGGTCGGCAGTAAATCAATTTTTAAGACCATCGGCCCCAACAAAAAAGAGGCCGAAGCGGTCCTTGCCAAGACGCTTTCTGAGGTCAATAACGGGACGTTTTATCAGGCCGAAGAAATTTCGCTTAACGATTTCATCGACAAGTGGCTGGATGAATACGCCGCGCCGCGAATCAAAGCTAACACGCTTTACAAATATAAAAACGCCCTTCAAACGCACGTGCGTCCAGTTTTGGGTCATCACTATCTTTCCAAAATAAATCAGAACGATATTCGTGCGCTCATGTCAAAACTGATCAAGGTCAAATCGGCCAAGACGTGCAACAATCTGTTGACGATGCTGAAAACTATTTTTAAATATGCCCGACGTTGGGGCTATATTCGCATCAGTCCGACTGAGGACGTTGACAAATATCGTGTTGAACGCGAAGAAATGGATTTCCTGCGACCAGATGAGATTACTTTGTTGCTCAAGCATTGCCACGAGCCGTTTAAAACATTTGTGCTGACGGCTGTCCTGACCGGCATGCGCAAGGCCGAGCTTTTAGGATTACAATGGGGTGATATCGATTGGAACAGCAATACGATCTTTGTGAAACGCAGTCTCAAGTATCGCTATCGAAGCAAGAAGAACGGTGAGAAAAGTTGGTATTTCGACACACCTAAAACAAAATATTCCGTTCGGGCAATCTCAATGTCACCGCGACTCAAAGAGGCACTGGAAATCCACCGGATCACAGCACTTGTTACTGAAGACGATTTAGTTTTTACTAACGGCGCTGGCAGTCCTGTCGACCCGGACAACGTCATCAAGAGAGATTTCCAGCCCGCCCTCCGCATGGCCGGTTTACGGCTTGTGCGCTTCCACGATCTTCGTCACACCTACACCTCACTTCTTATCGCCCAAGGTGAGAACATCAAATTCATCCAGTCCCAATTGGGCCACGCCTCAATCCAAACCACCATGGATCGTTACGGTCATATCTTGCCGAATACAAACAAAGGAGTTGGGGAGAGGTTGGATCGATTGGTTTTTGGCGAAATCGATCAGGTCACCTCGACGATTCAATAACCCTAAATCTATACATTTGTTAATCAAAAGAATTCCTCGCAGCATTGCTGCGGGGTAGTAAAATATGCTCGCAATGAGCGAGCATATTACCAAAAGACATAACAAGACATTGTTGTTGTACCATTTGGTGTGTCCAGCAAAATATCGAAGAGATATTAAAAAGACATCCAGAGGTAAAGAAGAAAATCTGGGGCGGGAAGTTTTGGACGAGCGGATATTATATGAATACCGTTGGCCGTTATGGCAACGAAAAGGTAATCAAAGAATACATAGAAAAACAGGGTGGCCTTCACCGGCCAATTTATCGAGGGCAACTTGAACTGTTTGAAGGGAACTAACAATCAACCGTAGTCCAATACCTCGCAGCTCTGCTGCGGGGTAGTTTATTAAGTGTATAGGTTTTGTACGGGACCCAAAGTTATCTTACAAATGATGAAACTCGTATGTTTGTATGGTAACCTCAGCTTCATTGACCAATCGTCTTGTTTGTGCTATAAGGTGCTATACTCCTAACAATCAGAAATAAGCATTTCAAGGAGTTTTACTTATGGATATTGTTAAAAAACTAGAGTTATACCGTTTGGAAAATAAAATCACTCAAGAGGAGCTGGCTAAGGAACTGGATGTGGCCTTCTCCACTGTCAACCGTTGGTTTAACGACAGAACCGTTCCAAGCAAAATTCAGCAGTATCAAATTGAAAAATATTTAAAGAAACGCGCGCGTAAATCATAAAAGGATCATCTGACTTTGTTGTACAAGAAAAACAGCATTCTATCGACGCTAATCGTTCTCTGAAAACTTGACACGTTTGCTGAAGGCTGTACAGTAAGGGCATGGATAAAAAAGACACCCTTCAAGATTTGTACAGTTGGCCCGGCTTTCGGGCCCAGGCGCGAACCATCAGCCATGTTTTTGATCCACAGGCCAAGGTGGTCGAATTACGCCGTCGTCAAAAAAAAGCATTTGTTCCGGTTGTCAAAAGACAGTGCGAGCCATTCGTTCACGGCGCACGCACATGGTCAGGGATTTGGATGCCGCAGGGATCACGATTTACTTGGCCTTCGAATACCATCGGGTCCAATGCCCGCATTGCCAGGCCGTGAAGCAGGAATCTTTAAACTGGCTGGCTAAGTCCAACCGGTTCACACAGCGCTTCGAAAATTTTATCGGCAAGCAATGTCGAGACATGACCGTTAAGCGTGCGGCTGAACTCAACCGGATCAGTTGGGACCAGGCCTGGCGCATGGATAAAGCCTACATGCGCAGACTGATGGAACAAAATCCGCCACCACAGCAACTGCGAGCCATCGGCATCGACGAGGTGTCTGTCAAAAAAGGACATACCTATGCGATCACGGTCGCCACACTGGAACCGGGAGCGGAACGCCCGGTCTGGATGGGCGGCGAAGGCCGCAAAGAAGAAGACATGAATCTCTTCTTCGAGGCGATCGGCCCACAGCGTTGCCAGTCCATCGAACTGATTGTGATGGACATGTGGAAAGCATTTCGGAGTGCCGCCAAAACGTATGCGCCCCAAGCCCGAATCGTCTTTGACAAGTTTCATGTGCTGCGGCATTTATCCGATGCCTTGGATGAAATCCGTCGCAGTGAATATAAACGTGTCAGTGAGAAAGAGCGTCGCTTTATCAAAGGCCAGCGGTACACTCTGCTGTCCCATAAAGCCAATTTGGATATCGAAGGCCGTCGGGCCTTGCGCATGCTATTAAAAGCAAATAAGCGATTGCATAAAGCATATCTTCTTAAGGAATCTTTTGACCAGCTTTGGGCGTATAACAATGCAACTTGGGCCCGTAAATTCTTTGAACATTGGAAAGATCAATTACGCTGGCAACGCCTCGAGTCTTTTGAAAAATTCGCTACTATGATTGACCGGCACTGGGACGGCGTCGTCAGTTATTGCCATCCTGATAACAAAGTCTCCCTCGGCTTCATGGAGGGCCTAAACAACAAAATCCGCGTTCTCCAACGGCGAGCCTATGGCATCAAAGATCGTGAATACTTGATGCTCAAGGTTATTACATCGTTCATCAAGGAGCCTTAAACTCGCTCATTTCTTGTACAACAAACTCGGAAGACCC
>Ga0247727_10006345_pt1 | contig 23303 bp, 20 predicted proteins | sample WisWelCaveWW1625_FD_202498 | JGI IMG/M metagenome (GOLD analysis project Ga0247727, IMG submission 202498) | Biofilm microbial communities from Wishing Well Cave, Virginia, United States - WW16-25 | ecosystem: Environmental > Aquatic > Deep subsurface > Groundwater > Cave microbial mat | place...
AAGCATGCGCGCCTTTTCCGCGGCGTCGATACCGGCGGACGACACGGCCTTGAAGGAAATAATGAAGCCGTAAACCGTGCCCATCAGTCCCAGCAGGGTCGAGACATTGGCTAACATCGCCAGTGAGCCGGTGCGCTGGTGCAGTGTGGGAATAATTTCGAGCGTGCATTCATCGACGCTGTTCTGGATGGAGCGAAAATCCGCCTGCTCGTTTTCTGCCACCTTGCGTAGGCTGGCGCCCACCACGCGCGGCAACGCTTTTTGCGGCGCAGCTTCGCACAACGCCAGCGCTTTTTTCACTTCGCCGGCGCGCACCAGCTTGCGAATCTCCGACATGAACTTCGGCGCATTGATGTTGGCGCGCACCATCAAAAAGTACGAGCGCTCGACGGCAATGGCCAAAACATATGCGCCCACCATCAAGATCATGTACATGAACGAGCTGCCGTCGTCATCCCAGCGAAAGGCATTGATGAATTCCTGCCAAAAAGCTTCCATGAAAAAAACCTCCTGTGTTTATCGGTTATGATAATTGACTTTCGTCTCGCCACGGCGTTTGGCGCCGTGATACCTGTCTGGCGCTCTGCGGCCATCAAATCTGATTTGGCGCGGAGCGTTTGAAACGCACTCCAACGGCGACCGTCGGAACGAGAACCTCAGCTTTATTTTTTCTTCTCGTCTTTGGGCGGATCGGCTTTTTTCAGCGTCTCCAATTTCTGCGCGCGATCCAATTCCTCGTCGCGCAACATCAAGTCGTCCGGCACTTCTTTCAATTCCTGCCCGAAACTGCGTTCGAGCGCACGCGTCTCTTCCCAATCCGGCTCGGCGCGTTTGGGAATGATGTCGACGTTCGGCTTTTCAATCACCGCTTGAATCGCAACCGTGCCGAGATTGATTTCTTCTCCGTCCGGCTCTTCCTTCTTTTCCGCGCCGGCCTGCTTGAGGCCGGTCGCTTTGCTGCCGGCAGGAGTTTCGGCCGCAGGCCGTGGGCTGCGATCTTGGTTGAGTTTCTGCAATGCCGGCACGGAATCCGGTTTGGCGGTTGCGGGCGGTTGCGAGCTTTCTTGCGCCCCGGCCAAAGCCGGCAGCAAGAGAAAAAGGATCTGCAAAAATATTTTTCGATTCATTTTCAATTTTCCGTAGAATTTATTCGCAGGCTCGGGCTTTCACTGCAACTGCGGCGTCACGCCCGGCGGCTGCGCCGAAGCTTCCTCGGTTTTTTGCTGCCCGGCTTGCAATTCAGATTGTCGCTTCTCCCAGCCCGGCAAACTTTTGACGAACACGATTGCTTCGAGCGCGTGCTCCACTTCACCCGCAGGTTGTACTTCCAGCGCGATCACGTTGACGCCGGCTTTGAGATAATCGGCCACCTCGTGCACGCGCGGCGCACTGCCGCCGTTGGCGGTTTTAACCACTTGCGAAATAAATTCGCCGTTGACGAATAAATTATAAGAGCCTGCGGCCACGATTTGAATTTGCCCGGCAACGGGCAAGCCGCGCACGGTTAAAATCTTGCGAAAATAAACGGTTTTACCGGTTGGCTTCGGCGTTCGCGCCGCGCTGCTATCGGCTTGCGCCGAATCTGCGGCCGGATTTTGCGCGAGCCACAAGCGCCTGGCTTGATAGCCGGTAAAGTGCAGGCTCTCGCCTTTGATTTGCACCGGGAGCCATGGCATTCCTGCGGAAGCGAGATCGGTCCATCCGGCCGCGTAAACGGCAGCGGCCTGCCAGGTGGTATCCGAAGGCAAAGTGGTATCGGCAATCGCCAGGCCTAACTCAACGGCATACTTCTCCGGATCGCTGCGCACCAATGCCAGGGCGATTTTTTCCGACCAGGTATTGCGAATGTCATGCGCGCGCATGGCGCCAAAACCTGCAGCCAGCAATTCTTTGCGGCCATCCTTGAGCACGAGGGCGTGGTCTTCATAAGCAAACAAAGCTTCTTGATAAATTTTTTGGCCGCCGGCGCGCAATTTTTCTTCACACCCACGCGCTTCACTCTCGGCCGCGGCGGCGAGCGAATCGGCGTGGCGCGCATGCAAGAACGCGAAGCGCAGCATCTCGCCCCGGGTTTCCGCCAGCGCCTGCGTTTGCACCCGGCCGCGCCGCGCATGATCCAGCGTTTCCAAATAAACTTGCAGCGCGGATTTCGCGAACTTGCCGTTATAATCGATCAAATTCGACATGGCGTCTTGCACGTTCACGGCGCGCACATCGTTCCCGGCAATCAAATTTTTATATTCACCGGAGTTTTCGGAATATTGCGTGAGTGCGCGTTGCGCCAGCTTCACGTATTCCCGCGCAAGAATGTTATTGGTCTCCACGATCCTTTTGCGCGATTGCTCCACCCAGGCGCTTTCGATCTGCAAAGAATCACATTGCTGAATGTTGCGCTGGTGCGCCGCCAAAATTTGCGCGACGATCGCCTTGACGAATTTATCCAGCAACTGGCGGCGAAATTCCAGCGCCGAGATTTTGTCCATGTTGTCCGGCAGCGGCGCTTCCAGCAATTGCTGCATCGATGAATGATTCAGCTCCGCAATGTCGAAAATCACTTCGGAAACTTTTTCCCGGCTCTTTGCAATCCACGGCCGCGCCACCAATAACGTGGTGTCGGGCGGCGCCATTTTGCCGGCGCGCGCCGCGACGGTATCGGCGCCCGCACTGCTATCCGCGTGCGCCAGGCTATAGTCGCGCGCAATGCGCGCCAGCGCGATCGCGGCATTTTTATAGGCCGACAACGCGCGCTCGTAAAGCTGGGCCGCAGTTTGGTTGATTTCTTTTTTGGCCACGATGCGGCGCTCGTCGCTCACTTCGGGAATTTCCTGATCGGACCAGGTTCGGGCAAACTCTTCATAAGACTCACCGATCTTGTAGGTGGCTTCATACAGCCGCAACGTGCCGTAACCGGCCACGCGCGTGTACCCTTCGACGATTTCGATCAGCGCGTTTTTCTTGCGTTGTTTGTTTTCTTCCATCGCACCGGCCGGCAGGCGGAAGCGCACCTGCGCGAAGTTGCGATACTTCAAATCACACAAACGGAACAAGGCCTCCGCCGCGAAGAAGGGATTGTAATCCAGCGTGCGCTTGCGAAAATCGTCGCTTTTGGCCACGGCCTTTTCATATTCCGTGCGCGCCGATTCGATATTGTTCCGGCTTTCGTAGTATTCGCCCCGGCGATAAAACGTTTCCACCGTGCGCGGCGAATTGGGAAAGCGCTCGGCGTATTCGCCGTACACCTGGTTCGCGCTTTCGAGCTCGTTCAATTTCAAATGAAAATTGGCGAGGTCATAATACAAATCCGGTGTATCTTTGGAGCGGGGATATTTCTCCACGAAGCGGCGATTGACGCGAATGGCGCGCGGCCATTCCTGCGCGCGCACGAAAAACACGCTGGCATTGAACAAATTCACTTCGGCTTTGGCCGAATCCGGCTCTTCGTTCGCCAATCTTTCAAACGTGAGCGCCGCGTTCAAATGATCTTGCAACTCACCGTAATCATGCGCCATGTTATTGAGCGCGCCGAGATAATGCGGCGATTTCGGAAACTTGTCCGCCAGCGTGGCATAAGTTTCCACGGCGCGGCGATACTCGTGCGCTTGATCAAATTCCAAGCCGCCGTTATATAAGGCGAGATCAGCAAATTCTGCATTCGGCACTTCTTCGAAAACGCGGCGGTATTCCTCCGCGGCGAGCACATGCTGCTCGGCGTTGGCCAGGCCCTCGGCTTGCAAAAAAATCGATTCCGCCAAGCGCTGCTCGGCTTTGGCCATAAACTCCGAATGGCCGAGCACTTTAATGCGCTTCGCGACGATCTCGCAGCTCTTGTAATCGAGCTTGCCGAAATAGCATTCCATCGTGAGATATTGCGCGTAGAGCGCTTCCGGGCTTTCGGGAAAATGCCGCAACAGCGTTTTGAAGTATTTCAGCGCGCCGGTGAAATCGTTTTTGTTGTAATACAGCGCACCCGCCTGCGCCAAACGCTCGGAAGTAAAAATTTCGTGTGGAAAAATTTTGATGTAATTGTCGAGCGCGGCGGCGAGTTTTTGCTCGCCCGGCGTCATCGGCTTGGGATCGAGCTTGAGCACGTGCCGCGCCTTGGTGGAATCCATCTGCACGACGTTCTTCATCTCGCCCAAAGTCAGCGGCAGCGTGGCCGGCTTTTGCGTGCTGTCCACCGCCACCATTTCCTGCGCCAGCGCGACGGCGTTTTCCGCTGCCAGCTTTTGAAAACGGCTGTTCCAATAAAGATTGCTGATGTTGAGATATTCGCCGAACGCTTCGTTCATCGAACGCAGCTTGGTATCGAGCGTGAGCGCGAGATTCCAATGAATCTGCGCCGCCGTCGTGTCTTTGGCAAAAGCGGCAAGATATTTGCGGCTATCGTTGACGGCCTGACCATACAAGCCGGTATCGGAAAGCTCGTCCGCGCGCTTCAACAGCAAATTGACGTTTTCCCGCAGCGCGCGCTCCGCCAGGTTTCTGCCTTTGGCGCGCACTTCTTCATTCGGATTCTTTTCCCACCACGGCGTGCTTTCGCGATAGCTGAGAAACAGGCTGTCGCGGTTGGTGTAAGCCATCTCCTCGTTTTCCAGCGCGCGATAGGCTTCGGCAATTTTCGCGCGCGCCACCGGCGCTTCTGCGGCATAAGGATACAAGCGCAGCAGCAAGCGAAAGGAATGAATCGCGCTGTCGTATTCTTCTTTGACGTTCATGTAAATGTCGCCGATTTGCCGCAAAATATCGACGCCGTAGTCCCTTCCGCCCAGGGCCGCGATAAAATCGGCCGCGCCGTTCACGCCATTATATTCGAGAAAAGAAATGCTGATGTATTCGATGGACTCGCTTGCCAATCCCGGATTGGTCATCTTGTTTTGCGGATCCAGCATTTTGGCGCGCTGCAAATCATCCGCAACCAAAGTGAAATGTGAAATCGCTTCGGGATAATTGTTCAGCTTGTAATACGACCAGCCCAGGCGGTAAAGCGCTTCGACGTATTTCGGGCTGTCTTCGTATTTCATGACGCGCTGATAGATCGTGATCGCGCGCTGCAGATCATTCACCGGCGGATTGAAATAATATTCCGCGATGCGAAACAGCGCATCGGGCAAATAGCGGCTATCGGCATGATCTGCGGCAAACTTTTCATACAAGCGCACTGCCTCTTCGCGCGTGCCGAGGTCTTCGGTCAAAAAAGCGAGGTTGTATTGCGCATCGTCGCGCAGCGCGCTTTGAGGATATTCGTCGAGAATGCGCTGATATAAAGAAAGTGCGCGGCCGTAATCCTTGCGCGGCTCTTGCGGCTGCTCGGCCAACTGGCCTTTGTCAAACTGTTCGAGCTGCACCGTGTATTGCTCCTGGCCGGTGGTATATTGCTCCAACGCGCTTTCATAATAAAGCTCGGCGAGGCGCATGATAACTTTGTCGAGAATGCGGCTGTCCGGCGAATTTTTGACGAAGGCCTCCATGTCGAGAATGCCCTTCTCGCGCAACCGCACGCGCTCGCCTTCCCAACGCAGGCGCCGGCCTTCGTAAAAATCCTTGTATTCGAGCAAGTCGGTAATGCTGTAGCTTTTCATCACCGAATCGCGCGGCGCGCCTGAAGCCGGTTTTTCGGTGCGGCTCGCCGGCGCTTTCGTGCGTGAATTGGCGGCTTTATTCTGCTCTCGGGTTTGCGCCCAGCCGGAATTCCAAGCGCACAAAGCCGGCAATAATGCCGGCAGCAGCAACATGAGCATGCGTGGTCTGATCGTCAATGACACCCTCCGGCTCCTGGCTGGGAAATGGCTCGAGGTCAATTTGCTTGCAATCGTCAAGGTCAATCTGGAAGTTTATTCAAAACGTATTTTGTCGTAGCCCCGCCCTGTCATTCTGAAAGAATCAGACTGTGTGAAAACGCTCGAATTTGTCATTGCGAGCGGAGCGAAGCAATCTCTGACTCCAATAACGTGCACGTACCGGGATTGCTTCGCTCCGCTCGCAATGACGTTTTCACACAGTCTGAATCTTTTTCAACATTTAGTAAAATGCCTAAATGCGAAATATTTCCAGTGCTGAAAAAGATTCTTTCAGAATGACAGTACCAGGGGGATTCAGCTTCAAACGGCTAAACTCTCACTACAAATCAATTATCCCGCAGCAACTCCTCGATCCCGCTGTCGCGCGGCGCCGCTTTTTCGGCGCCATATTCGGCTTCCGATTTGTCGAAATAGACGTTCTCAAAATATTTTTCCGACTCCAGCTTTTCCAGGCGGATTTGCTCTGCGACGATTTCTTCTTCGATGCGTTTCATCTCCGCATCGATCTGCTTCAAGAACGTTTCCAAATCCGTTTTGCGCGCCTCCAGCAAGCCTTGAATGGAAGACAAATTCTGTGACGCGGAGGCGATGTTGTGCTCGCGCTGCTCGATTTCCTGAAACGCGAGATCGCTCAATTCGAAGCCGGAATAATCCGCCCATTGATCGAAGTTGCTGCGCACGGCATCGGCTTTATAGCCTGCCAGCCAGCTTTGAAAGCGATCCATGCGGAATTTGAGATGGTTGAGATCTTCCTGCAAAATTTTCACGTCCAACGCCAGCCTTGCCGATTCGCCGGCAAGCGCCCGGCCGTCGCTTCGGGACGCAAGCGCGCTCAAACTGTCGATATGCGCGCGCACGCGCTGCTGCTCGCTGGTGAGATGCGCGGCCAAATTGGCAATCACTTCGCGGCGATATTCCACGCCGCTTTCCTTGATCGCCAGGGGATACTCGACGATGTAATTGACCGCCTGAAGGGACTGGTCCGCGCGGTAAGTTTCCAGCGCTTTGAGCAAACGCTGCCGGCGCGACATCGCGTCCTGCAGCACCTCTTCCAAATTTGCCGCTTGCGCCTGCGTGATCACCTCGTCGAGCTGCTGCAATTGGCCGATAATATTGCGGCGCTCTTCCGCATATTCTTCGCCGCGTAAATTGCCCTGCGGCCCGCGATAATTGAAGCTCACCAGCGTGGCCTGCAGCGATTGCCGCGCCTGGGAAACGAGATCGTACAAGGATTGATCTTGATGCTCCAGCGCTTCCCGTTCCATGCGGTTGAGCTCGCTCATTTGCGCCACGATCTGGTTGCGCTCTTCGCTGTAGTCGCGCGAAAGCTCCAAAATGCCGCGCGCGCTGCTGACGTAGCGCAAATCGCGCATCGCGGCCTCGGGCTGCGCCAGCAAACGTTTGCAATGCGCGCTCAACACCAGCGCTTCGTACACATAATCCGACATCAAATTGCCCTGCGTCAGCGCGCGCAACTGCGCCACGGCGCGGCCCACGCTGTCCTGCCTAACCAAAGTCCACGCCTTGCCCAGCATGCTTTGTTCGTGCTGCTCCGCGCCGCGCGAAACCTGCTCGAAATATTTCAACGCTTCGGCAAATTCGCCGCGCTCGTAGTGCAGGTAGCCCAGGCGCAGCAAAGCATGATTGCGAACCGAAGTCTGCTGCCCGCCGCTCCAGGGCAGGGCTTGCGCGCCGGCCGCTTCTTTGAACAGCGCCGCCGCCGAATTGAGGTTGCCGCGATTGGACTGCGCGATGCCGCGCAGATAACGCGCCGCCTGCGTATATTTGCCGCCGCCGGCAATCAAGCCCAGCGCCGAATCGGCCGCGCCGAAATTTCCGAGCTTGAGCTGATAATAGCCGGACAAATAACGCGCGCGGTCGAGAAGTTTGTCCTCCACGGCCGGTGACAGCGCTTCAAGCTGGCGATAATAAATGAAGAAAGCTTCGGCGCGATTGAGATGATGCGCCATCGTGAGCAAGCGCAGCAAAATCGCCGGCCGAAATTTGCCGGCAGGGTAATCGCACAACAGTTGTTCGTAAGCGTTCGTGGCTTCCTCGAAAATGCCGCGCGCATACCGGCATTCGGTGCGATAAAAACGCACCGCTTCCCAGTTGGAAAAATAAGCCCCGTAATTTTCGCTCACCGCGCCGAGCTGAATGTCGGCGACGTCGTAACGCTCGGCCGCGTAATTCAGCAGGGCATCGGTCAAATCGCGATTGAGCATGCGGCTGCGCTCTTTCACCGTGCCGGTTTCGAGCAGATTCTTTTTCACGATTTCATATTTCGTGCACCGCACTTCAAACGTCGCGATTTGTTTTATGCGCCAGCCTTGAAAAGCTTCTTCCAGCGTCGGGCGATTGCCGGCATATTCGGAAAAACCCAGCAGCGCCATCAGGTTTTTGTCCAAATGCTTGACCAGCTCGCGGCGCAATTGCTCGGCTTCGATCGCGGTATCCAGTGCCCGCCTGGCCGCAGGCCGCTCGAGCTGGTCCAGCTCGGTCAATAATTTGAGAATTTCATCGACTTCATTTAAATAGGCGGAAGTCACTTTGGGCGCTTCGTTCTTATCGCTTTGCGCCGCCGCCATAATCGTCTGCACTTTTTGTTTTTGCTGCCGCGCCAGCCGCACCGCCGAGGTGTCGTACCGCGCCGAGGCCTTGCGCTCGAATTTTTCCAAACGATGGTACATGCGCAGCAGCGAATCGACTTCGACGTTATATTCGCGCACCAAGCCGGTTTTATACGCCGTGGTGCCGAGGGATTTTTTATAAATCGTGCGGCTGTCAATGGTGGCCACCAGCCGGTCTTTCAAATCGCCGAATTGCTCGAACAAATCGTGGCGTTTTTCCTGATCCAGCGTTTGTGACAGCGCTTGAATCTCGTCCAAAATTGCGAAAATGGCGTCGAGCTCGGCGGAATAATCCGCCGCCATTTTTTGCATGTCGCCGTAGATCAAATTGAAGCCGGCCGCATCGCTGCCGGCGCCGGCCGCGCCGCGGTGCTTGATCTCCAGCGCCAGATTTTTGATGGTCTCCAGCAACAGGCGCTCTTTCGCCGCCATGTCGACAAGATGATCTTTAGTTTTTTGGTCGAGATAAAATTTCAGCCGCTCGTCATAATGCACGATTTTTTCTTTGTCGAAAACACGGCTCTCTTGTGAAAAGAGGGGAGAGACCTGAAGGGCAACGAGGCCGGCGACAATCCAAGTGCATGCTGAAATACGAATGAGGTCTCGACCTTTCCTTAGTCTATTAGGCCACATGTTTGTTCCGATGAACGAATGATCAAGCCCACCGCTCCAATTATGCTCTGCTTGCGCACAGCATGCGATATGTACGTCCAGAACGCCGGGAATACGTAAGGGCTTTTCAATTAAATCAACCCGTAGTTCCGATCCTTTATCGGCCGCTTTTACAAATAGATATTACTTTCTCATTTTCACCTTGTTTAGAATACCTACCAATAGGCGAAAATGGCGAGAACGGAGAGAGAAGTTTGGGATTTTGATGAGTGCGAAATGAGGAGGAAAAACTGGCGGTTAAGTTTTTGCAATATCACGACAAGAATATGGAAGGAGATCAGTAGAAAGGCGCTGAATAAAAAACAAAAAGCCCGAACCATAATTCGAGCTTTTTGCTTGCCATAATTTTAATAAGCAGAAATTTATCTCGCCAGAACCTCCGCAATCTTCAACCGGTTCGTCGCGCGAGCGAGAGCCAATTGTGCGCGCTCGACATCCCAATCTTTGTGGCCTTGCTTGAGCTTGGTTTCGGCGCGGCCGTGGGATTGTTTGGCGCGCTCCATGTCGATTTCCGAGGCTTCCTCCGCGGTCTCTGCGAGAATGCGCATGCCGCCGGGCAACACTTCGGCAAAACCGCCGGAAATGGCAAAGTGCAAAGTCTTTTGCGGCGTTTCCACTTTTAAATGGCCGATCGCCAGGCTGCTCAACATGGCTGCATGCCGCGGCAGCACGCCAAAATATCCGTCTTCACCCGGCGCGATGAGGGAATTTACTTGCCCGGAAAAAACCTTGCGCACGGGCGTGACGATTTCTAATAAAAATGTTTTATTCACAATTTGCTCTTTGGACTGGTCCCTCCTCGAGATGTCTCACGAGGAATCGTTAGAATTTAACCGTCTGAAGTTCGGAGTGCAAAACTTTAGTTTTGCGATTTTTGACCCATCGTAATGCTCCGGTTCGGATGGCTAAATTCGTACAAGGAATCTTTTTAAGGCCTTACACTTCTTCCCTTTTTCCAGATTTAAAAAAGATTCCTGAATGACGGCGAAGAGGTGTGCTTGGAAGAAAGCTCACACCTCCTGTGATGGTCTATGCCGCCTTCAATTTCTTCGCTTGCGCCGCCGCTTCTTCGATCGTGCCGACCATGTAGAAAGCCTGCTCGGGCAAATCGTCGTATTCGCCGTCAACGATGCCTTTGAAGCCGCGCACGGTATCTTGCAAGCGCACGTATTTTCCGGGCGTGCCGGTGAATTCTTCCGCCACGAAGAATGGCTGGCTCAAAAATTTCTGCAAGCGGCGCGCGCGATTGACCACGATCTTGTCGTCGTCGGACAATTCTTCCATGCCCAAAATCGCGATGATGTCTTGCAGATCCTTGTATTTCTGCAAAATTTGCTGCACCGCGCGCGCGACGCGATAATGTTCTTCGCCCACGACCAACGGAGTTAAAATTCGCGAAGTCGAATCAAGCGGATCCACCGCCGGATAAATGCCCAATTCGGAAATCTGCCGCGACAACACCGTGGTGGCATCGAGATGCGAGAAGGTCGTGGCCGGCGCGGGATCGGTAAGATCGTCTGCGGGCACGTAAATCGCCTGCACCGAAGTGACCGAACCTTTTTTAGTGGAAGTAATGCGCTCCTGCAAAGCGCCCATTTCGGTGGAGAGCGTGGGTTGATATCCCACAGCCGAAGGCATGCGGCCCAGCAACGCGGATACTTCCGAGCCGGCTTGCGTGAAACGGAAAATATTGTCGATGAACAGCAACACGTCCTTGCCTTCAAAATCGCGGAAGTACTCGGCAATGGTCAGCGCCGAAAGCCCCACACGCGCGCGTGCGCCCGGCGGCTCGTTCATTTGGCCGAACACCATGCTGGTTTTGGAAATGACGCCCGAGTGCGTCATTTCCAGCAGCAAGTCATTGCCTTCGCGCGTGCGCTCGCCCACGCCGGCGAACACGGAATAGCCGCCGTGCTCGGTGGCGATGTTGCGAATGAGTTCTTGAATCAACACGGTCTTGCCCACGCCGGCGCCGCCGAAGAGGCCAGTCTTGCCGCCTTTAGAATAAGGCTCGAGCAGATCGATGACTTTAATGCCGGTTTCCAAAATATCCGAGCGCGGATCCAAATTCTCGAAGGCCGGCGCCGCACGGTGAATCGGCAGATAATGGTCGGTTTTCACCGGGCCTTTTTCATCAATCGGCTCGCCGATGACGTTCAGCAAGCGGCCGAGCGTGCTCGTGCCCACGGGCATGGTGATGGGCGAGCCGGTGTTTTTCACTTTCATGCCGCGCACCATGCCGTCAGTGGAATCCATTGCGACGCACCGCACCGTGCTCTCGCCGAGATGCTGCTGCACTTCCAACACCAGCCGGCTGCCGCCGTTGTGATTCTGCACCACTTCCAAAGCCGTTAAAATGGCGGGGAGATCTGCGCCTTCGAATGCGACGTCCACTACGGCGCCGATGACTTGAACTACTTTACCTTCGTTCATTGGGGCGTTGCCTTTCTATGGAAAAACTTTTTTCTTGAAAGTTTTCAACATTCACAATTAGCAATTCACCATTGGCAATTTATAATTGACAATTGCAGGTGAATAGGTTGCGGCTAAATGTCGCGCTAAGAAAACCGGCGCAGAGCGTTGTGCTAAATATAGTCGGGTATTGCAACAAATAAAGACCCCGAGCGTCTGAAATGCGTTCCAACGGGAACCGTTGGAACGAGAATAAAACCTATCCCAAATGTTCTAAATCATTCAAGTCCTTCAGTCGGCCGCTCGCCTTTTTATTTATCTTCAAATGCTCCAAATTCAGGTATTCAGGTTCTGCAAATTCACCAGGAGTGTTTTCTATTTCTTCAACGCCTCTGCGCCACCAACGATCTCCAGCAATTCTTTGGTAATCGTCGCTTGCCGCGCTTTGTTGTAATGCAAGCGCAATTGGCCGAGCACTTCTTGTGCGTTTTCGGTGGCGGCGTCCATGGCGGACATGCGCGCGCCCAATTCTGCGGCGTAGGATTCCAACAGCGCCTGCCAAATGGTGAGGTTCAAATACTTCGGGCACAGGCTGTTGAGAATTCTTTCGGGCGAGGGTTCGAAAATGTATTCGCTGGAATATTTTTCCTCCTGCGGCGGCCGGGGCACAATCGGCAGCAGTTGCTTGACCACAATTTGTTGTTGCATGATCGAGCGAAACTCGTTATAAACGAGAAAAACACGATCCAGCTCGGCGGCAAGATATTTCTGCTGCACCAAATGGCCGATGTCCTGCGCATGCACGAAATCGAGATTGTTGAAGAAGCCGGCGTATTTTTCCAGAATGGGAAAATTGCGGCGATGGAAATACTCGAAGCCTTTTTTGCCGATGCAGAGCAACGAAACTTTGGCGCCGGTGTTTTGCAAAGTGTAAAATTCGCTTTGCGCGCGGCGGATAATATTCGCATTGAAGCTGCCGGCTAAACCGCGATCGCCGCTGAGCACCAACAACGCCACCTGCCTGGGCTCGCGCACGGCCAGCAACGGATGCAACGAAGAATCGACTTTAGCGCTGACGTGGCCGAGCATGTCGTCCAGGCTCCGGGCATAGGGCCGCGCGCGCATCATGCGCTCCTGTGCGCGGCGCAGCTTGGCCGCGGCCACCATCTTCATGGCCCTGGTGATTTGCTGCGTGCTTTTGACGCTGCCGATGCGGCGCCGGATGTCGCGCAGAGTGGCCACTTATTTTTTCCCTTCGAATATTTTTAAAAATTCCTCGGCCGCGCGCGTGAGCCGGCCCCGAAGCTCGTCGTCGATTTGTTTTTTCTCGCGAATGTTTTTCAAGATTTCGGGATGGCTTGCTTCCATGAACGACAAGTATTCGCTTTGCAGCGCTTTGAGGCGAGCGACCGGCACGTTGTCGAGATAGCCGTTGATGCCGAGAAAAATTACCGCGATTTGTTGTTCCACGGGCACGGGCCGGTATTGATCTTGTTTGAGCAATTCCACCATGCGCTCGCCGCGGCGCAATTGCTGTTGCGTCGCTTTGTCGAGATCGGAGCCGAATTTTGAGAAGGCCGCCAGCTCGCGATATTGCGCCAAATCCAGGCGTAAACGGCCGGCGACCTGCTTGGTGGCTTTGATTTGTGCGCTGCCGCCGACACGGCTCACGGAAATACCGACGTTGATGGCGGGCCGCACGCCGGCATAAAACAAATCACTTTCAAGAAAAATCTGGCCGTCGGTGATCGAAATAACGTTCGTGGGAATGTAACCGGAAACGTCGCCGGCTTGCGTTTCAATGATCGGCAAAGCCGTCAGTGAGCCGCCGCCTTTTTTGACGCCGAAACGCTCCAACATTTTCAGGTCGTCGTTGAGCTTTGCCGCGCGTTCCAATAAACGTGAATGCAAATAGAAGACGTCGCCCGGAAAGGCTTCGCGGCCCGGCGGGCGGCGCAGCAGCAGCGAAACCTGCCGGTAAGCCGAGGCGTGTTTGGAAAGATCGTCGTAGATAATCAAACCGTGCATGCCGTTGTCGCGGAAATATTCGCCCATGGCCGCGCCGGCATAGGGCGCAATATATTGCAGCGCCGCCGGATCGCTGGCATTCGCAGCAACCACGATCGAATAATCCATCGCGCCCGCGTCTTCCAAAGTTTTGACCACCCGGGCCACAGACGAGCCTCTTTGGCCGACGGCGACGTAAATGCATTTCACATCTCCGCCCTTTTGATTGATGATGGTGTCGATGGCAACCGCGGTTTTGCCGGTGCCACGATCGCCGATGATCAGTTCGCGCTGGCCGCGGCCAATGGGGATCATGGCATCGATGGCTTTGATGCCGGTTTGCAGCGGCTCTTTCACGGGCTGGCGCTGCACCACGCCCAATGCTTTGCGTTCGAGCAAGCCGCGCTGCTTGGTGTTGATCGGGCCTTTGCCGTCGATCGGATTGCCGAGCGGATCAACGACGCGTCCGAGCAACTCGGGACCGACGGGGACGTCCATGACGCGGCCCGTGCGTTTGGCGATATCGCCTTCTTTGACTTCGGTTTCACGGCCAAAAAGTATGACGCCAACGTTGTCAGCCTCGAGATTCAAGGCCATGCCCATCACGCCGTGTGGGAACTCGACCAGCTCGCTGGCCTGCACGTTTTGCAAGCCGTACACGCGCGCGATGCCGTCGCCGACTTGAATCACCTCGCCGACTTCGGAGATGTCGATTTTCTTTTCAAAACCTTCGATTTGCTTTTTTAAAATCGAAGTGATTTCATCCGGGCGAATATCCATTGCCGGAAAGCCTCCAGGTATAAAAATGCAAAGGGCAAAAAGCAAAAGGAAAAGGAAAAGAGAAAGAATTCGTAACTCTGTAAATAACACTTCGCTGTCATCCTGTAAGGAACTTTTTAAGCACCGGGGAACAGTGCTTATGCTGAAAAAGATTCTTTCAGAATGACATTCGAGAAGCGGCCTTTTTGAAAATCAATTCAACTGATTCGCCATCACGTGCAGCAAGCTGTCGAGCTGGCGCTTCACCGAAGCATCCAAAATCTTGCCGTCGAGATTCAGCACCAAGCCGCCGAGCAGGGCCGGGTCGATGCGGTTTTCGATTTCGAAAGTCAATTGCAGCGCCCTGGAAAGATCTGCTTGCAGCGTGTTCAAATCGTCTTTGTCCATGGGCGCGGCCGTGATGGCCAAAGCCCGCACCTTGCGGTGATGGCGGTCATACAACTCGTTGAAAGCTTGATGAATGTCGCCATAGAGTGTGCTTCGCCCTTTGTCCACCACCAGCGCGAGGAAATTGAAAAAGACGTTGGAATAGCGGTCTTGAAACGCTTTCTCCAACACCTTGCGCTTGTCAGTGCGACTGCTTTCAGGCGAGCGCATGAACTCCGCCAGATTCTTATCGCTCTCCAAACGCGCGACGAAATCATGCAATTCGCCGCGCACTTTGTCGAGCAGCTTGCGTTCCAGCGCCACGGCGAACAAGGCCTTGGCGTAGCGTTGTGCCAGAATGCCTTCTTTCATGTGCGAAAGCCGCTCTTCTCCTCAGGTGATAAACTTGCTTGCGCATTATTTACGAGCCGCGTGAGGCGTAATCCGTGAAACGTAACCCCTCTGCCGGGTTGCAGCTCGTTCGAATGCGGGATCAATTCGGCTCGCCGACCAGCGGGCGAACGTCACGCAGCGCTTGCTTGATTAAATCTTGATGGTCTTTGGCGGTGAGCGATTTGCCGATGATCTTGGCCGCGATCGCCACGGACAGTTCGCCGGCCGTGCGCTTGAGTTCTTCCACCGCTTTTTCGCGCTCCAACGCAATGTCGCGCGTGGCGCGCTGCCGCAGCACCTCAACCTCTTGCTGCGCTTTGTGCACCATTTCTTCACGCACACTTTCCGCCGTCTGGCGGCCTTTTGCGATCAGGTCTTGCGATTCCTGGCGCGCCGCCGCCATCATTTTTTCATACTCGATGCGCATGCGCTCCGCTTCCTTTCTGGCATGGTCGGCCTGCGCCAGCGATTCGCGGATGGTGCGCGTGCGTTCGTCCAGCGCCGCGAGAATCGGTTTCCACGCCAGTTTGCGCAAGAGAAACACCAGCGAGAGAAAAATGACGATCGTCCACAGAATGAGACCGGTATGCAATTGTAGCATGTTTTATCCGAAATGAGAGTGGTTCTCACCGCAGTACGTGAGGCGAGGCCCGCTAAATTATTTGATCGCGAGCAACACGCAAATAACTTCGCCAAAAAGCGCCACGCCTTCGATCAAGGCCGCGGCGATGATCATCGAGCCGCGCACGTCCGCCGCCGCTTCCGGCTGCCGGCCGATCGCTTCCATGGCCGCGCTTGCAATTTTGCCGATGCCAAAACCTGCGCCTATGGCCACGATGCCCGCGCCGATGCCTGCTGCCAGATGCGCCATGCCAAATTCACCCATTGCAGAGTTCCTCCTTAAAAAGTGTGAGCAATGATTCGTGATACGTAAAACGCAATACGTAATTATTTCAATGTGAAGCTGAATGCGCTTCTTCGTGATGATCCGAATGCGAAGCGATGCCGATGAACACCGAGGACAACAACGTGAAAATGTATGCTTGCAGAAAAGCAACCAGGATTTCCAGCAAATTGACGAACAGGCTGAAGCCGACCGAGATCGGTGCGATGCCATAGCCGGCAAGGGGGCTCGCGCCGCCTTTGCCAAAAATAAAAATCAAGCAAATCAAAGAAAGAATGATCACGTGCCCGGCGGTCATGTTTGCGTACAAACGAATGCACAAGGCAAACGGTTTGGTAAACAAGCCGAGAAACTCCACCGGCACCATGATCGGCCACATCGCCCAATGCACGCCGCCGGTCAAATGCCTTAGATAACCGCCAATGCCGTTGGCTTTGATGCCCATGGCCTGCGTGAGAATGAAAGTCAAAATCGCCAGGCCTGCGGTGACGCTGATGTTGCCGGTGGCGGTTGCCGCATAGGGCACCAGGCCCAGCAAATTGCAGGTTAAAATGAAGAAGAAAACCGTGCACAGGTAGGGAGTAAAAGAGTTGGCGAGTTTTTCGCTCAGGTTCGGCCGGGCGATTTCGTTGCGAATGAATTCGACCACGGCTTCGATCGCCGCGGCAAAACCGGCAGGCACTTCGCCGGATTTGCGGCGCGCCGCCAGGCGCATGACGATGATCAAAAGCGCGGCGACCACCAGCATCATCACCACATGCTTGGTGATGGAAAAATCGATGCCGAATAAATGCAGGTGCGGCAAATGAACTTCGCCCACAAAGGGCAATTCCAGGGTGTTGCTGTCGCTGATATGATGAATGATCACATCGCCGATATTTTCTTCGCCACCGCCGTGGCCGGCTTCAGAGCCTTTGCCGGCGGCATGTGTGCTATCACTAACGCTTGAAAACGCTTCAGGAAAAAAGTTGGCCGCCAAAGCTGTCACGCCCTTCAAAAGGTCAAATTTTTAAACCTTGGTCTTATGAAGACCTTCTCGCCAATTTCATGCGTTGGAGGAGCCTTTGCAAAATCGTCGTTTCAATAATCTGAAAAATGAAATAAGAGCCTAACAACGCTGCGGTGAAAGCCTTGCCGTTCAGCGCGGTGAATTTCCAAATCCATAAAACCGCTGCCGCCACCAAAAGCAGGCGCAGCAGCAATCCGCCGAACAGCACCACCATGAAAATTTTTTGAGATTTACTGGCCGCCCACCATAGGGAGACGAAGCTGGCCGCTGCCAGGCCCGCGCTCAACAACAAAGCATATGAAATCGCGCGCATCATCGCCAAATCTTCTGTCAATAATCCGGGTACGGGCTGGTTATTTTTCTTGCCTTGCTTCTTTTTCTTCCTGAGTCAAGCGCATGGTGGTGCGATAAAGATTCACAAAGCCGGCAACGCCGCCCAGCATCACGCCCAGAATTAAAAAAATCGGGCTGGTGTGCAGCTTGCCGTCAAGCCAATAGCCGCCCACGCCGCCCAGTGCTGCAGCCACGGCGAAGCGCAATCCCAAATCCGTATACGTTGCGAAATTGCGCAAGGACGAGCTGCCGGTAAAATTTTTATTGAACAATTTGCTCATCGCTTTGATTGAAGCCAAAGCTACGCGCCCGCGCCGATTTCCTTGCGCAGCGGCCGTTCGACATTTTGCGGGCGAACCTCGTTTTCAGGCAGCGCCAAAATTTTTGCGCCGTCGCTCATCGAGCACGTGCCGTCGAATACCGCGCCGTCGTCGATCACCAGCTTGGAAGTTTTCAGCTCGCCTTGAAACACGGACTTCGCTTCCAACACCACTTTGCCGCTGGCAAAAATTTTTCCTTTCACGCGGCCGCCAACGATAATGTTTTTGGCGCGAACTTCGCCATCGATCTCGCCGTCCTTGCCGACCACGAGAGAGTCGGTGACTTGAATCTGCCCCTTGATGCGGCCATCGACGCGCATACTGCTTTGCACTTTGAGGCTGCCATCAATAACCGAGCCCCGCCCGATGATCGAATTGAGCTCACCGCTTTTTTCAAAATCTTCCATTTCTTTTTTCCCCAGCATGTTCACCTCTGCCAGATCGTTCGTTGCTTGTTATTTCGCCGCTATGCGAGGTTCGCTGCGGAATGCCAGCACATACTGGCGGGGATCGAGGGCTTTGCCATCCTGCCAAATTTCAAAATGCAAATGCGGACCGGAGCTGCGCCCGGAATTTCCCAATAATGCGATCGAGGTGCCGCGCCGCACGTATTCATGTTCGCGCACCAGCAGGCGGTCGTTGTGGCCATACAACGAAAACAACCCTTCGCCGTGATGCAGAATCACGACGTTGCCCAATTCCAAATGCCACCCGGCATACAAGACATAAGCGTCGCCGGCCGCCATCACGATCGAGCCTTGCTTCCCGGCGATGTCAATACCCGTATGCTCGTCGAACGGAAACCAGGGATTGCGCGCAAATTCGCGCGAGAGATAGCCTTCTACCGGCAACAAAGACGGCCAATGCGGCGCAACTTTCGCATCCGCATTTTTGGAAGACCGCAAAAAATTGCCGCGCAATTCCGGCGCCCCCTCGCCGCCATTTGCAGACAACGCCATTTCCGGCGAGGCCGATTCAAACTCCGTTTCCGGATTCGTGCTGCCGCCGGTGGCCATGGACATTTTCACTCCGCCGCGCTGGCCGAAGCGATTTTCCACCCCCAACAGGCTCATAATTTTCCCCTGATCTTTGTCCATCTCCTCCAGCAAAGCGGCCAGCCGGTAAACGCGTTTATTGTCTTCCAACAAACGCGTATTGGAGCGCTCCAACTCAGTATTTTCTTTGCTGACTTTGGAAAGCTGCCAATAGCCAATGGCGCCGCCGGCGAGATGCAAAACCAATACGCCGGCGATGATCATCATGATCTTGGCCGTACTCCAACTCAAACGAAAACTGTAAGGCTCGGCGTTGTCATCCGGAATGAGCAGAACTGAAATTCTGCGCTCGCGTTTTTTTCTCATGTGATTCTTGCCTTTCCCTCCCTCACATTTCGAGGTTCAAAATCCGGAAAATTAGAAATGATCCAAAGGGAAATCCATGCGCAGTGCGGATCACTTTCAGGTTGAGCTTTCTCAAAGAGCTCGCGTTAATTTTGCTCCGCTCCAGCAGCCTCTAAAGAAAAGATGATAGCCAATCTGCGCTAAAAAGTCAATAGCTTTCTCGGCCTAAAATCGCGGAAATGGGCAAGTTTTTATCTGATCTAAAGATGTACAAATATTTTTATTTATTAAAAATTTTTCATGACTTGCACTAAGCCGCAATCTTTTGCATCAATTCCAATATTCTCTCCAAATCCTCGGCGGAATAAAATTCCACTTCCACCGTGCCTCCTTTGCCGCGTTTGTTGATGCGCACCTTTGCCGCAAAAATGCGTTGCAGCATGCTCTCGGCTTCGCGAATATCGTGAGGAACGTTCGTTTCTTTCTTTTTGCCCGCTTTCTTGCCCTTGGCGCCTTGCTGCGCGAGTTTTTCAACTTCGCGCACGCTCAGTTGTTCTTGCAGGATTTTTTTCCACACGGACAATTGCGCCGCATTGTCCGGCAAACCCAACAATGCGCGTGCGTGCCCGGCGGAAAGCTCGCCCTTGCGCAAACTTTCCTGCACCGGATTTGCCAGCTTGAGCAAACGCAACGCATTGGCAATGGTGGTGCGGTCGCGCCCCACTTTGCGCGCCACCTCTTCCTGCGTCAGCCGGCATTCTTCGATCAACCGGTGATAACCTTGCGCTTCTTCAATGGGATTGAGATTCTCGCGCTGCACGTTTTCGACCAGCGCCAATTCCAGCATGCGGCCGTCCTCGCTTACTTCCAAAACATAGGCCGGAATGGAATGATAGCCTAACTCCTGCACCGCGCGCAAACGCCGCTCGCCGGCAATCACTTGAAAATTGCCGCCAAACGGCCGTACCGTGATGGGCGTGATCAAACCGTTGCTGGAAATGGATTGCTTGAGCTCGGCGAGGCTGGCGGGATCGAAATCCGTGCGCGGCTGAAAAGGATTGGGGGAGATGCGGGAAAGCTCGATCGCGCGAATGGCTTCGGCACTGGCATTGTCCTCGCCGCCCACCATCGGAATCAACGCTTCAAGCCCGCGCCCCAGGCGTTTAGTGACCATTCTTCAAAATCTCGGAAGCTAAGTTCATGTAGTTGTCCGCGCCGCTGCACACCGCATCGTAAAGAATGATCGGCTTGCCGTAACTGGGCGCTTCGCTCAGGCGCACGTTGCGCAGAATGCTGGTCTTGTAAACCTTGTCGCCAAAATATTTGCGCACGTCGTCCGCCACCTGCCGGCTGAGATTCAAGCGGCCGTCATACATCGTCAGCAACACGCCTTCAATCTCCAGCCGCGTATTGAGATGTTTTTGCACGAGGCGGATGGTGTTCAACAATTGGCTCAAGCCTTCGAGCGCATAATACTCGCATTGGATCGGAATCAAAACCGAATCGGCGGCAGTGAGCGCGTTCAACGTCAGCAAGCCGAGCGAAGGCGGGCAGTCGATAAAAACGTATTTATACGGGCGGCGTTTCAGTTTCGCAAGCGCGCGCTGCAATATTTTTTCACGTGCAATGCTGCTGGCCATTTCCAATTCTGCGCCCACCAGGCGAATGTGCGAAGGCAGCAAATCCAGCCACTCCAATTGCGTGCTCACCACGGCCTCGTTGATGTCGAGATCGTTGATTAAAACTTCGTAGATGCTATTGCGCACTTTTTTGGCGTCAACGCCCAGGCCGCTGGTGGTGTTGGCCTGCGGATCCATATCGATGAGCAATACCGGGTTCTCCGACACCGCCAGACACGCCGCAACATTCACCGCCGTGGTGGTTTTGCCCACGCCGCCTTTTTGATTGGAAATAGAAATGGTTCGCGCCATTTCGGTATTTTTAGCCTTTTAAAGATTCAAAAATCATTGAAATGTCCTGGCACAAAAATTATTCGCTAAATGGTTGAAAAGCAAGACAATTTTTGTGGAGAGGGAGGAAGGGGTGAAAGCAAATATTGGAACGAGCGCACGAGGCCGGTCGCGTCCATCACCACGCGCGTCGAGCCGAGATAATCCTTCAACAAGAAAAGCACTGTGCTGCCAACGCGCTTGGCAATTGCGCCACTCGCGCCGTAGATATAGACCGCCGACGTCTCGGCCGTAACACTCACGCGATTCTTCTCGATCAAAGGATAATCATTTTGCCCGTGCAAGTAAAGCTTGGAATTGACGCTCGTGCCCTTGCTGTAATCTTTGAGCACGCGCTGGGTGTTGCCGCCGTATCCGAGCGTCATCGACTGGCCCGAGCTCTTGGACACAGATGTTGGCCGCTGCGTGAAGGAATCGTAAGAGATTGCGGAGACGGACTTCGGCGATGCACTCACGACATTCGCATTGCTGTCATAGCTGTAGTCGTTGCCAACGCCGTCAGTGTTTTGTACTTTATTTGTGCCGGTGTAATAAGCATAGGTTTTCGTCGCACTGCCGCGCTTGAGATCGAGAATGTTGCCATTCGCGTCGTATGTAGTTGTGTTGCCGATTCCGATGTCCCAAGCGTTATTCAAATTGTTATCGGCTGAAGTGAGCTGGCCGAGATTGTCGTACGTGTACTGCACCGCATAATCCGCCGGCTCGCCTACCCAGTTGTAGGTAAAGCTGGTAGTTTTAATGCGGCCATCATAGTATCCGGCGGCACCGCTTCAGCCGGTGGTATGCGTGATGTCTTCGGTGAAGCGGCTGCCGTTGATTCGCAAAAGCCAGCCGGGAGAATTGTAGAAATGGTTGCGTGTTTTAAGGCTGTTGGCCAGTTTTTTGGAATTGAGCCTGCCGTCGGTGTGATAGGTGTAGCTGGCATAAAAATCCGCATCGCTGGGCGTGCCGACCGAGGTGGGTCCCCCCAACAGCAACATAACTGTGTGTATGATATCAAGGCCGTTATTTCGGAGAACGGCAATTTTGCAGATTGAAAAAACAATTCGAAGACTCGAAGAAATGAATGAAAACGTGAAGTTTTGTGTGCGTTAGCCCATAATCTATTTTACTGTTAATTCGACCTTATTGGACACTACATAACCCAAAAAGAGTTCTTTGCTTGGACGAATATACTCAAAAATTTTTGAGTTCATCACGTAGAATATAACGATCTCGTAATTTCCTTTTTTTAGATGAAAATCATGAAGATCAATTTCCAATTCCGTAGCGACGCTGTCGCCTGGCAACAAAAAATGCTCGCTTTCAATAATCCTTTTTCTCTCGAGGTCTTTGCTGTTTTTGAACTCGTTATATCGTTTGTTCAGCATCATTTGTACAGAATCCGTCAAAAATAATTCCGGATCCCCCAGCATGATATCAGCTTCGGTATCAACGATGATCATTTGTTGGTATTGCATTTCACCTTTTTTGTCGAATACACTTACATTGAAACCTGGGTGTGGACACTCAGGAAGTTCGTCAATAGAACATAACATTTGGATCCAGTCATTGTAGAAACAGCTTAATTTAATTTTTCCCTTACTATCATTTAAAAGTTTCAAACGCAGCTTAATCGATTGATCACGCTCACTAATGCTTAACTTAGCATCATGGACAACCAACTTTAAATGTTTCGATTCTTGTCCCATAAGACTATCACCATTCAAGTAGAGACCGCAGAGGAAAACCCCAAAAATCATCCGAACAAATCCTGCCATGATCACCGTCCTTTTTGCGCATTACTTTATGCCGAAATTAAACCCATGATATGCCTGCAGCATTCTGAAAAATGCTGCGTTTGTTTCTGCGTTACTGTATCACAATGCCTGCATCATAGGCATATGGAATCTTCGCATATTTTGATATTCCAAATGACCGGCGTGAAATTTCTTTTGCCATGCAATTCCAGTATAATAGACCTTATCCGAAATAAGGATTTTAGCGTGAATTTCTCAGCATTTTTGGTACTAAATCGTTATTTCGGATGAAGCCTAATACTGATGAGCATGATATAGCTCATGGCCAATGGTAAGATACAATCTTCTCGCACTTGCAAATGCCTTTCCCGCAATAAAAACCCTTGATTTGAAACCCTTACTGCCATCCGGTAAGTTAAAGCGACTTTGTATGTCAGGCTGGGTTGCACCTAAAAGAGGCCCTAACTGATGAGTGCCAAGACATCGTGCGTAAAATAAGTGCCAAGACATCGTGCACATTTTAAGTTTTGGGGTTTGGATTTTTGCCTGAGATAAATATCTTTCTTTCAAAACTCAAGGAGGTTATTCATGGCTCAAAAAATCCAAACAAGAACGTCAACTGGCTGTGCA
>Ga0247727_10006346_pt1 | contig 23302 bp, 22 predicted proteins | sample WisWelCaveWW1625_FD_202498 | JGI IMG/M metagenome (GOLD analysis project Ga0247727, IMG submission 202498) | Biofilm microbial communities from Wishing Well Cave, Virginia, United States - WW16-25 | ecosystem: Environmental > Aquatic > Deep subsurface > Groundwater > Cave microbial mat | place...
CCCATGACTGTCGCTGCTCCGCCTATTCTTGAAACCACCTTTAATCCCGCCGAACAATTTCCCGAGGCGGTTAAGCCGGATGCCCGCAAAGGTTACAGTGGCTACATCGTCAATGCAGATCATCTGATTGAAGTCGCCACCGCCGCCCGAACTCAGGGCTATGCTTATCTCTCCTCCGCCACCGCGGTTGATTATTTGGAAGCCGGGCAAATGGAGATGGTCTACCATCTGTACCGGATGAGTGGTGGCCCCGCATTGCTCCTTAAGGCGCAGACCCCCCGCGAGAATCCCAGCATTCCTTCGCTTGTTCCCGTTTTCCCCGGCGCTGATTTTCAAGAGCGGGAAGCGTGGGATTTGTATGGCATCAAATTCCCCGGTCACCCCAACCTTCGCCGCATCCTCATGTGGGAAGGCTTTCACGGCCACCCGATGCGGAAGGATTGGAAAGAAGCCTACTACGAGGAAGACACCAAGCCCTTTGATGCGCGCTGGCCCGCCGGGCAGGTCTTTCGCTCGGAGCAAAACAACCCCTTTGGCCACAACGTCAATTACCCGGATGGCTTCACCATCGAAGGCTGGATGCCTGAAGGCGATGCCGCGATGTATGCCAGCCTGGGCGCGATTAACGCCAATGGTGGCAACGGCGCGCAACTCAAGACCGACCATATCGTGGTCAATCTTGGCCCGCAACACCCCTCCACCCATGGCGTGTTTCGCATCGTGGTCACGCTCGATGGCGAGACCATTGTGAAGCTGGAACCGGTGATGGGCTATCTGCACCGCAATCACGAGAAGATTGGCGAGCGCAACACCTTCCTGCAAAATCTCCCCTTCACCGACCGGCTCGATTATATCTGCTCGATGTCCAACAATCATGGCTATGTGTTGGGTGTGGAAAAATTGCAGGGCGCGAAAGTGCCGGAGCGCGCGGAATATATTCGCGTGTTGATGGTCGAGTTGACCCGTATATGCAATCACTTGTGGGCCATCGGCTTCTTGCTCAACGACCTCGGCGCGTTCTTTACCCCGGCCTTGTATGCCATTGAAGAGCGCGAGTTGATTTTAGATGTGTTCGAGGCCGTGGCCGGTTCGCGGATGATGTGCAACTATATGCGCTTTGGCGGCGTGGCCCGTGACCTGACACCCGCAATGGTCGAGCGCATGCGCGAACTGATTTTTGAGCGCCTGCCGCGCAAGATTGATGAACTGGACGCCTATCTCACCCACAATGAGATTATTGCCTCGCGCTGTAAAGGTGTAGGCGTGCTGTCGGCGGAAGACGCGGTGGCTTACTCCACCTGCGGCCCGGTCTTGCGCGCCTCGGGCGTGCCGTATGATGTGCGCCGCGCCGAACCGTACAGCATCTATGACCGCTTCGATTTTAATGTGTGTGTGCGCTACAATGGCGATGCCTTCGATCGCTACCTCATCCGCCTGGATGAGATGCGCGAGAGCCTGAAAATTTTGCAACAGGCCATCCGCGATTTGCCCGGCGGCGAGATTCTGTCAGGCAAGCCGCAATACCTGGCGCGGGTCCCGGCGGGCGAGGCCTATGGCCGCGTGGAAAACCCGAAGGGCGAACTGGGCTATTACATCATCTCGACCGGCAAGCCCAATGCCTATCGCTATCACATTCGCGCCCCTTCGTTCATCAACCTCACCCCGTTTGGCAAGATGAGCGAAGGCCACAAGGTGGCCGATGCGGTGGTGGTGCTGGGAAGTATTGACATTGTGCTGGGGGAAACGGATCGTTAGCGTTATGGCTGACATTGGCGTATTGACCGCACCACCCCCTGGGCCTTCAACGGCTCTGCGCCGCCGCTTCACGGTGGACGAGTATTACGCGATGGCCGAGGCTGGCATCCTGCATGAGGACGACCGGGTGGAACTCATCGAGGGAGAAATTATCAAGATGTCACCGATTAATGCGCCTCATGCCGGTCATGTTACCCGGCTCAATCGTCTTTTTACCAAACGCCTGGGCGATAAAGTGCTATTAAGTGTGCAAAACCCCATCCGTTTGGGCGATGATACGGAACCTCAGCCCGATGTAACCTTGCTCAAGCCGCGGGCGGATGATTACACCAAGTCACACCCTAAACCGGCGGATGTGTTGTTGGTGATTGAGGTCTCGGACTCGACCGTAGACTATGACCGCAACGTAAAAGCGCCGCTGTATGCGCGCGCCAAAATCCCTGAAATGTGGATGGCCAACTTGCCGGAAAAACGGCTGGAAGTTTTTCGTGACCCCAGCCCCAAAGGCTACAAGACGCGGCAACTGTTGGAGCAGGACGATATGATTTCGCCCCTCGCCTTCCCGGAGATAACGTTTCGGGTGAGCGAGATCCTTGGATAAACTGGAGCAACTATGTACGGACTCGGCATTCTGCGTGGCTTGGGCGTGGTTCTCAAGCACTTTGTAGATTCGTATACCGACGACCTGCGCTGGCTCGGCAAGCGTTATTACAACCCGCAAGCCCTGGCGGTGCGGCAGGGCCCCAAGGCGGCGGGCGTGTTCACGGTGATGTACCCCGAAGAGAAACTCCCCATCCCGGAGGAGTTTCGCTACATCCCATTTTTGCTGTATGACGAGAAAGCGGATGGGACCAAAGAAGACCTCTGTACCTCGTGCGGCATTTGCGCCAAAGTCTGCCCGCCACAGTGCATTTGGATTGAGCGCACCAACGACCCCAAGACCGGCCGCCCGGTGCCACAGCCTAAACAGTTTTACATTGACATTGATATCTGCATGAATTGCGGCTTCTGCTCGGAGTATTGCCCGTTTGACGCCATCAAGATGGATCACGATTATGAGATTGCGTCGTATGATCGCACGACGGCCCATATCTTTGACAAAGACAAACTCTCGAAGCCGGTGAGCTACTACGCCTCCATTCGCCCCACGAACTATGCGCGCGAGGAAGCGGTGCGCGCCGAAGAAGCGGCCAAGAAAGCGGCCAAAGCCGTCGCTCGCTCCGCCGCGAGTGCCACTGCCGAGGAGGGTGCGGCCAAGCCGGCCGCCCGCCCGGCCCCCGCCGCGCGGCCCGCTCCGGCCAAGGCCGCCGCCGCGCCGGCTGAAGAAAAGAAAGAGTAGTTTCACCCGTCGTTCAGACTTCGGAAGTGCGCGCTTAGATAGCCCATTTCGGCCAAAACTCGTTGGGCGCGCACTTCCGAAGTCTCAACCGCCTAATTCCTTTAGGACTTACGCAGTTGGTCAGCGTGGGAGGGCTTTGCAAGCCCGATTTCATCGCGGTTGCACGCTTCGCGGCTCCCACGCTCAACGGCGTAATTCCTAAAGTTGCTGTTCGCGGAGGTCGCATGTATCAGAACGATACCGAAATGCTTTTCCCCTCGCGCGTCATCCCCAGCCTCACAGGTTTGCGCGGGGCGGGCTGGAAAGATTTGGTGGAGCAGGTTGCCCAGGAACCGGATGGTTCGGACGAAACCCTGGCGTTTGGGTTGATGATGATTCGGCTCAACGGTTGCCTGACCTGCCATGCCGACTCGTATCGCGCCATGCGCGGTTGCACCGCCTGCGCCCAGCAGAGCGTGACCCGCTTCAAAGAAACCGATGGCGCGCTGGTCAAGTTGTATCACGCCGCCGAAAAAGATGTAAACCGGTATCTTAAAGACGGGACGGTGGTGGATGACTAACTCCAATACTGTATCGAAACAGTATTGCGCCTAATTCCGGGTCGGGCTGGTCCCGGCCCTTATTTTGGCTTACCCGAAAAGATGGAACGTTTAACATAAAGCCACTAAGACACCAAGACACAAATTCCTTCGTGACCGGGTGTCTTTGAGTCTTGGTGTTCAGCAAAGGACTGTGGTGATGTTTGGTAAAAAGACTGTGGTGACAAATGAACAAATCATGTTGGCGTTGTCGAAGGTGCAAGAGCCGGAACTGCACCGCGATTTGGTGACGCTCAACATGATCAAAGACCTGACCGTGAAGGGCGATCGTGTGGGCTTTACGATTGTGTTGACCACGCCCGCCTGCCCGCTGAAAGGCGTGATGGAAAAAGATGCCCGCGCGGCGGTGGGCGCACTGCCCGGCGTCAACAACATCGAAATCAAATGGGATGCCAAAGTGACGTCCAATAATCGCCTGGCCGGGCAACTGACCATGCCCGCCCGCAATGTGATCGCGATTGCGTCGGGCAAAGGCGGCGTGGGCAAAAGCACGGTGGCCGTAAATGTAGCGGTGGCGCTGGCCCAAACCGGAGCGGCGGTGGGCCTGCTCGACGCCGACATCTATGGCCCCAACACACCCATCATGTTAGGCGTGAAATATCGCCCGGTGCAAAATGAGCATGGCAAACTCGCGCCCCCCAAGGCGCATGGCGTGACGGTGTACTCGATGGGCTTTCATGTCAAAGACGAACAGCCCATCATCTGGCGTGGGCCAATGCTTGATAAAGCCATCCGCCAATTTCTTAACGATGTGGCCTGGGGTGATTTGGATTATCTAATTGTGGACATGCCCCCCGGCACCGGCGACGCGCAACTCACGGTGTCGCAAGCCTTTACCCTGGCGGGCGGCGTCATCGTCACCCTGCCGCAGGCCCTATCGCAGGCCGATGCGCGGCGCGGGCTGGAGGGCTTCCGGCAAATGGAAGTGCCGATACTCGGCGTGGTGGAAAACATGAGCGGCGAGGTGTTTGGCCAGGGTGGGGGGCGCGTGCTGGCCGAGGCCGCGGGCGTGCCATTCATTGGCGAAATTCCGCTGGAGACGCAGGTGCGCGTGGGCGGTGATGGCGGCGTGCCGGTGGTGGTGAGCCATCCCGACTCGGCGGCGGCCAAAGCCCTCATCGCCATCGCCCAGGACATTGCCGCCCGCGTCAGCGTGCAGAATTTTATGAATCAAAACAATGTGATTCCGATCATGGAGATTGGGTAGCGCCGTTCTCGAAATTTTGTGTTACACTCACTGGTACCGATCGTTTTGCCGCCGGTCATGGCGCTCGTTGCCGTGACCGGTTTGTTTGTATAAGTGATTGATGATGACCCAACCTACCTCTGCTGAACTTGTCGAACACATCGCCGCGCGCCGGACCTTTGCCATTATCTCGCACCCCGACGCGGGCAAGACCACCCTCACCGAGAAGTTGTTGCTCTATGGCAACGCCATCCACCTGGCCGGCAATGTGCGCGCGCGCCGCAACCAGCGCCACGCCACCTCCGACTGGATGGCGATTGAACGCGAGCGCGGCATCTCCATCACCTCCACCGTTTTGCAATTTCCCTATGCGGGCCGCGTGATTAATTTGCTGGACACGCCCGGTCACGAGGATTTTTCCGAAGACACCTATCGCACGCTGGCCGCCGCCGACAGCGCGGTGATGGTGCTGGACGCGGCCAAAGGCATCGAGGCTCAGACGCGCAAATTATTTGATGTCTGCAAAAAGCGCGGACTGCCCATCTTTACTTTTATTAATAAGATGGACCGCCCCGCGCGCGACCCACTGGACTTGCTCGACGAAATTGAGACCGGGCTGGGGATGCAGGCCGTGCCGATGAACTGGCCCATCGGTGACGGGCCAGGCTTTCGCGGGGTGTGTGACCGCGCCACGCGCACCGTTCATCTATTTGACCGCACGGTCCGCAACCAAACCGCCGCGCCGGAGACGCTCCTCGCGCTGGACAACGTTCAACTGGAAGAGCATTTGAGTCTGGAAGAGATTGCCAAACTCCGCGCCGATTTGGATTTACTGGATGGGTTGGGCTATGAACTCGACTCGGAACTGATGCTGGCGGGCGCGCAAACGCCGGTGTACTTTGGGAGCGCCCTAACCAATTTTGGGGTACGAATGTTTCTCGATGCCTTTGTGCTTCAGGCCCCTGCGCCGCGCCCCTATCCCAGCAACAGTGGCCCGGTGGCACCGGAGCGCGCCGACTTCTCCGGCTTTATCTTCAAGATTCAGGCCAACATGAATCCCAATCACCGCGACAGCGTGGTGTTTGTGCGCGTCACCTCCGGGCGTTTTGAACGGGATATGAGCGTCTACCACCCGCAGAGCAGCAAAACCCTGCGCCTACCACGTCCCTACAAGTTTTTTGCCAACGAGCGCGAAGTGCTGGACGAAGCCTACGCGGGCGACATCATCGGCCTGCCCAGCAACGGGCATTTCGCCATCGGTGACACACTTTGCTCGGGTATTCATTTCACCTTTGCGCCCATGCCGCGCTTTCAGCCGGAGCATTTTGCGCTCCTCCGCAACACCGACGTGGGCAAGCAAAAGCAATTTCTCAAAGGTCTCAAGCAATTGGAGACCGAAGGCGCGATGCAGGTTTTATATGATGTCGAGGCCCGCCAGCGCGACCCGATTCTGGCGGCGGTCGGCCAATTGCAATTTGACGTGGTGCGCGCCCGCCTGGAAGCCGAATACAACGTAATCACCATTCTGGAACCCTTACCCTATCGCCTGGCGCGCTGGGTGGAGGGCCAGGCCGAAGATATTGACCGTCTGCCCTGGGGCCACGGCCTGCTCAAAACCCGTGATGGCGACGAGCGAACGGTGGCGTTATTCAAATCGCAGTTTGATGTGAATTATTGTTTGGAGAAATATCCCAGCGTGGCGTTGAAAACATTTGGGTAAATCCGGCTTGACCGGCAAGAGCGCCAAGCGCTTGAAGGATTATCTTCGAGGGCTTGGCGCTCTTGCTGATTTAAATAAGAGTTATAGTTGTCCAGATATATTTTCCCCGCCATTCTGTCAACGAATATGAAACGAATAAACGAATAAACGAATCCAGAGACTCGCCTGAGACTTCCGAAGTCCGCGCACGCGGTGCCAGTAGTTAGGATTAGCTTTGCGCGGACTTCGGAAGTCTGGCCCGGATTGACCACGATTGGCGAATGCACCCCTGGGCGATGGCGCGAATTTGAGTTGCCGGGGTTTCGCGTTATACTTCCGGCGCTTGCCACCCACCACTTTTGGAGATTCCTATGGCTAACGACGATTTGATATTTATCAACGGGATTAACGCCTCCAGCGGCGATTACGATTTCCCGCCGATGTCGCTGGACGATCTGTCCAAGCTGGCGCAGGGGGAGGCGCTGGATGAGGCGGATGTAAAGGAATTGCAAGCCAAACACAAAGAAAAGACGACGGCCCACTGGGCGGTCAAGGAGGGGGTTGACCCCAAAGACTTGGCGCAGGCGGGGTGGGGGGTGGTGTTTGCCTTTGCTGACAAGGATAAAACTCCGGCTATTAAAGATGCCCTCAAGCCCCTATTGGATTGGCGTCGCTCGCAAGCGGCGAAGATCAAAGAGAACCGGTACAAAGAGTTTATTGGCCCGGCTTCCTTCCGGCCTAAAGAGAACAAGAATGCTTTTCTCTCGCGGCACCAAATGGGCCCCGGCCCCGCCGACCCGGACAAAGTGCCCTATTACCTGCTCATCGTCGGCGACCCGGAAGCGATTCCCTATAAAGTTCAATACCAACTCGATGTGCAATACGCGGTGGGGCGCATTCATTTTGACAACGTTGACGACTATGCCAGGTATGCCCACAATGTGGTGCTGGCCGAGCAGAAGTCGCCGTTCCTAAATCCTAAAGCCACCTTCTTTGGCGTCGCCAACCCCAACGACACCGCCACCAACCTCAGCGCCGAAAAATTGATCAAGCCGCTCTCGGCGTTTGTAGCGCAAGACAAGCCCAATTGGGCCATCAAAAATTTCAGCCCGGCCCAATCTACTAAAGCCGGGCTGGGTTCCATACTTAATGATGCGAAAGATGAAACGGCCTTGCTCGTGGCGGCCAGCCATGGCATGGGTTTCGATAACGGGGCCCCACTTCAATTGCGACATCAAGGCGCGTTGTTGTGTCAGGACTGGCCCGGCCCCGACGCGCACAAAGGCCCCATCCCCGATAAATTCTATTTCTCGGGTGATGATGTCAGCGCCAGCGCCAACCTGCTGGGGATGATTGCCTTTTTCTTTGCCTGCTATGGCGGCGGCACGCCATTGGAAGATGAGTTCGCGCACAAAGACGGCAAGCGCAAGCAGATTGCGCCCAAACCGTTCCTCGCCAACCTGCCGCGCCGGATGTTGCAACAGGGCGCGTTGGCGGTCTTCGCCCATGTCGAGCGCGCCTGGGGCACCTCGTTTATGTGGGACAAAGGCATAGATAATACCGAGTCGTTTAAGAGCAGTTTCAAACGCCTGTTGGAAGGCGCGCCGATGGGCAACGCCTTTGAATACTTTAACGAGCGCTATGCCGAACTCTCCTCTGAGCTGACCGTGATTTTGGAAGAACTTCAATTTGGCGGTGAGCCGGATAAAGAAGATTTGGTGCAGAAGTGGACGGCCAACAACGACGCGCGCAGTTTTGTCGTCATTGGTGACCCGGCCGTGCGTTTGCCCACGCCGGTGATGGGTGGCGCGCCGAAAGAGAAGCGCCCCGGCCTGGCCACCGCGCTGGCCGCTTTCGCGGTTGCGCCCGCCGCCGCCGCCGACCCCAAGCTGACGGCGCAAACGACGCTGGATGCGCTGACCAGCCAGATTCAGAGCAAAGCCAAGGAAGCCCTTGAGTCGGCCTCGGGTGTTCAACGGGAAGGCGATGTCAAGACCAATCCCGCGGATGTGGCGTTTGACTCGGGCAAAGGCGTGATGACCGGCACGGCCCAACTCGCCACCACTGCCCGCCTCGATCCCACCGGCGCGGCCGGTTCGTGGGACATTCAAGTAGAAATCAAGGTGACGGCGAAGAAGAAGTGACAGACCTTAACCACAAAGGCCACAAAGAAAAAACTTCACAAAGAACACAAAGAAAACTTTTGTGCTCGCCTGCCCCCTGCAAGGGGGTCGTGACCTCCTTTGTGTTCTTTGTGGTTCCCGCTTTGGATTAAGGAATCCCTATGTCCGATTTGAATCCTGACGACCTCTTGTTCTTCAACGGCATTAACGGCGCGAACGGTGATTATGAGGCGCAACCGCTGACGCTCGACGCGCTGGCCAAAATCGCCCAGGGTGAGAAACTGGACGCGCAAGATCTGAAGGAACTTCAGGAGAAGCGCGACGCCAAGACTCAAGGTCATTACGCCGTCGTGGAGGGCGCCGACCCCAAAGATTTATCCACCACCGGCTGGGGCGTCATCTTTGCTTTTGCCGACCAAGATAAAACTCCGGCCATCAAAGAAGCGCTGAGGCCATTGCTGGAACATCGCAAAATGCAAGCCGCGAAAGTGAAAGCCCATTACTACAAAGAATATGAGGGCCCGGCCGCCTATCGCCCCAATGAGTCGAAGAACGATTTTCTCACCCGGCACGGCGCTGGCCCTGGCCCCGCCGACCCGGACAAAGTGCCGTACTATTTGCTTATCGTCGGCGACCCGGAGGCGATTCCCTATCGGGTGCAATTTCAATTGGATGTGCAATACGCGGTGGGCCGCATTTACTTTGACACGCTGGAAGAGTATGCCGCGTATGCCCAACGGGTGGTGCAGGCCGAGACGCAGGCGGCGTTTCTGCCGCGCCGGGCCACGTTCTTCAATGTCTCCAACCCCGGCGATAAGGCCACCCAACTCAGCGCCGAAAAACTTATCGCGCCGCTCTCGGCCAGCATGAAGGGCGACCAGCCCGATTGGCAGATTGATGTGTTGACGCCCGCCGACTCGACCAAAGCGCGCCTGGGTTCGATTTTCAATGGCGGCGCGGAAACGCCGGCGCTGTTATTCACCGCGAGCCATGGCATGGGCTTCCCCAACGGTGACCCACGCCAACTGCCGCATGGCGGCGCGCTGCTCTGTCAGGACTGGCCCGGCCCGCAGAAACATCGCGGCCCCATCCCCGAAAGTTTTTATTTCTCCGCTGATGATGTCAGCGCGGATGCCAACCTGTTGGGCATGATGGCGTTCTTCTTTGCCTGCTATGGCGCTGGCACGCCCAAGTTGGATGAGTTCGCGCACAAGACCGGGCAACGCGCGCAGATTGCGCCGCATTCGTTTCTCGCCCGCCTGCCACGCAGGCTGCTGACGCAAGGTGCGTTGGCGGTGGTGGGCCATGTGGAGCGGGCGTGGGGCACGTCGTTTATCTGGGGCTCGAAAGAACAAATCGCCGTGTTCGAGAGTTCGTTCAAACGCCTGACCGAGGGCCACCCCATCGGCTCGGCCTTTGAGTATTTCAATGAACGTTACGCCGAACTGTCGTCGGACCTGAGCTCACAACTGGAGGAGATTCAGTTTGGCGGAGCGGTAGACTCGGCTAAGTTGGCCAGCATGTGGACGGCCAACAACGACGCGCGCAGTTACGTTGTCATCGGCGACCCGGCGGTGAAGATGCCGGTGCAAGCCTCCGGCGCGGCACCCACTGCGCGGCCAACATTGGCAACGGTGTCGGTCACTGCCCTCCCCTCCACTGTGACCTCGACGACCATTACAGTTCAAGTGGCCTCGACTTCCGCCTCAACCCTGCCGCCTCCGACCTCAGAAGGCGAAGTGAATTACGGCATCGGTGAGTCATTCAGCCAGGCCAAAGAGAGTGTTCAGCAACTCATCCGTAAATTGTTGGATACGCTCAATCAGGTGGTGGATGATTTGACGAGCCTGGAAGTAAAGACCTACGTGAGCCGGGACATGGGCGGCGTGAAATACGATTCCAAGACGCGCGACTTCACCAACGCCGACCTGCGCGCGATGACCCGCATTCAACTCGACGGCGACACCCTCAACGTCGTGCCGGAACGCAGTGGGCAGATTGATGAAAAGTTGTGGGCCATCCACGAAGCGATGGTGGTGCAGGCGCAGGCCAACCGGGCCGAGATGTTGAAAACGGCGGTGTCGTTGTTGGGGTCACTCAAAGGACTCTGAAGCCTTACGTTTTACGCATTGCGTTTTTCTAAACTTGTAATGCGTAAAACGTAAAACGCAAGTATGCCCGCCACATTTCAACTCTTCGACACCACCGTTTCCGAACTCACCCCCGATGTGTTTGGGGTGTGGGAGACGCGGCCCACCTCGGACGCGGACGCGGGCGTGGGGGCGGTGTCGTTTGGCGTGCCGGGCGAAGAGTCCGAGGAGATTGCGGTCTGGAGCGTCAACCTTTCGTCTGATCTCGAACTGGCCGAGCAGCAAATGGACGCCAGCGCGGCACAAGTCGCTTCGGCCCGTCAGGGCCTGGTTACGGCGCGCAAACGTCTGGATACGCTCGTAACTAATCAGCGCGCGGAGGGCGAGGTATCGTTCAGCGTCAGCGCCGAACAGCCCGACCTGCCATCCGCCGATCAGGAACTCCTGCGCGCCCTCGGCCAAATTCAGGCGCATGAAGAAGAAGTGTCCTACGGCATCTTCGATGGCGTCAAGCAGGCGGTGAGCAAGATGGTCGGCCAAGCCGTGACGACCATGACCGGCGATGTGGAGGCCGAAGAAAAACTCAAGGCGGTGATGGAACGCATGACGGCGTCGCTGATTTATTACGCCGCCGTCGAAACCAAAATGGAAAGCGCCATCATCGCCCGCACCCAAATCAGTTGGGTGGCCGATGCCAATACCATTTGGCAGTTGGGCGCGCGACCGGAGCAATTTGCCCTGCACCAACGCACATTGAAACTGGCGATTGACTCGCGCAACGCGCTGATGCGGACATTTGGCCTGACCGCCGAAGCCGCTGTAAAACTTTCGGTGTTGCTGGCCACACCGGGCGGCGCGTTGGTGGCCCTGCCGGCCGCGTGGAAATATGTGAATCAAATACTGACCGAAGTGGGTCAGTATCGAGCCCTTACCCGAGCAAAGGAGAAATTACGCAATGGCTGACGAACTGGAGAACGCCGTTAAACAAACGGCCAACAAAATTGTGGAGTACGTCAAAGACGCGGCCACCCTCACCGTCGTGACCAAGTTTGTGACCATCTCGGCCGACGGCGGCCCGGCCGATTTTGCTGGAGCCAAGCCCGCCGCCAGCACCACCATCCGGCTCGATGGCGATAGCGAGGCCATCATTCCCATGCAAGTCACCGAGAGCGGCTTAACGGTTGACCGCAGTATTTTTGAGATGCACGAGCGCAGTCTCAACGCGGCGATTGAATACCGCGCCAAAATGCTCAGTTCACTGCTCACGGCTTTGCAGGGTCTCAATCGCTAAGGCCGGCTAACACAATAAAATGTGCGACGCGCCTTCGCGGAGCGGGCGCGTCGCACAACGACTCGCGCATGGCAAGTTTGGCCTGTGAAGCCGGGCGGCGATTGACGCGGTGGGCGAAAAAGTTGCGGGTCGCGCACTAAGACTTCCGAAGTGCGCGCACGGGCGCTGATGCTTTGAGCCAATTTTGCGCGCACTTCGGAAGTCTGGCCGGGATTAACCACTATTGGTGAATGCACCTGGGCGGGGCGGGCAGTTGCGGCGCTGGCGAAACGGGCTTATAGTTTGGGCCCGGCGGCGATAGATTTCCGTAGTTACTCTTCAACCGTAGACACATTAGATGGAACGGTGTTTCCGTCGAGCATACCCCAGCGGCGTATTAGATGGAAGAATTCCTTTTTTGATGCTTCTCCGGGCTACTGGGCGGAACAGGTTTTCCGTCTAATACGCCGGAGATTAGACGGAATTTTTCTGCTCACTTAATGTTGGGCCGCTCGTCATATTCAAGCCCCGTGACTTCGTCCGGGTATTGCAGTCGTAATTCAAGGAGACCTTGAGATGGACAAATGGGAATATGAAGCAAGAATTTTGTATGCCGACATTAACAATGAAGGTGTAAAGGATGATGTTCGAAAAAGATATCCCGACTGGAAACCTTCAAGGTATTCCCCAGAAGCAATGGAAAAGACTCTCAATGAGAGGGGCGAGCAAGGATGGGAGCTTGTCCATATTGAGCCTGTAGCGGGAGTAGGTTCTAATGGTGATATTTGGTGGCAAGGCGGTGCTGTTCCCACTTACAGCAACAAGTATTTCTGTGTGTTCAAGAGACTCAAACGCGAGTAAGAAAGCCAATAAGGTGGTCTAATGGGATACTCCATTTGCTCAGAGTGCGGGGGTAGCGGGGAAATCACATGCAACTACTGCAATGGAGATGGGATTGACCCTGCACTACCTTACAATCTATTGCGTTATCCCTGCCCTCAGTGTGCTGGAGGAAGAACAGAGACTTGTCCAACGTGTCTCGGCAGCGGGGAAGAAGAAGACTACAACGATAATGACGACGATAGTGATGGTTACTACGACGACGATTTGGACAACGACGAAGAAGATGGTGACTCGGAATAGTAAAGAGTGCGTATGGGTTCTAATGCAGGGCGCGGCCCAACACCGCGTCCTAAGAACGTGCGCGCCTGGGTCGTCATAAGGCGCGCGACTTCCGTTCTCTCGGGCGGGATGACCGCGTCGTGATCTGGTGGGATGCAGGCGACGGGGCTACGCCCTGCTAATTCGGGCGAGTCGCAATGACCTGCCCCGCGCCTGATGCCTGCCGTTGGGCGGGCACGCTGCATTCACAGTCAGAGCCGCCACCTCACCTTACGACTATTCAAGGGATTTGGGAAGAATAAGGGGACGATGACGAACGACGAACACGCTTTGATTCGCTATGTTCTAGCGGCAAGTCTTGAGAAAAGGAGTTTTTATGAAATCAGCCACCACTGGTGCCGTGTCAGGTTGTGTTATTTGGATGATTGTATTTTGTTTTCTGAGTATTATGTGCCTACCAGTCGCGCTGGTCGGGGCGCCGGTTGGAAGTATAACTATCGAGTTAAGCCCCGGCTTTGTGGAAGACATTCTGGGGCCGTACTTATGCCCGCAAGATTCCACGGCTGAAATTGTCACTCGCCAAGTAACCGGCGTTCGAACACCCATCACTTCTTACAACATGCAATGCGTGGACTCAAACGGCAATATAGTCAAAGAGCCGAGCCCCGATGCCCTTTTTATCTGGGTTGGTATCTGGGTTGGTATCTTTGCCGTAACAGGGCTGATCCTCTCAGCGCTAGTCGCATTCCTGTTGGCTGCGCCAGCTGGCGTGCTCATCGTCAATCTTTCCAACCGCTTGCGAAAGCCTACACCGCTAGAAAGATGAAGAGTGCCTGATTCATCCCTAACGACTGATTTCCCATCACTACATTTAGCGTTTCTGTGACAACGATGTTACCCTTTGTCATCACTAACCCGCCCAACCACCGCTTGCACCCTGTTACTTTACAATGTTTCTGGATGGCGTCAGAATCCGGTTGGCAACGACTGCATCCAAACCCCCAAGCCCACCAAATAGCCACCACCAGCAAAACAATGAAGACGATGACACCCCACAGCCAGGCGGCAGTGTCCCGCCGTTTGGGGGCGGGGCCGGGCAAGGCCACTTGCCCAGCAAAGGCTCAACCGGGCTGGGGGTGAGGGGTTGAAGTGCCCCACCCCTACCCCGCCGTTGACCTGCTCGCCTGCGCCCGACGTTCTCGACACACCAAGCGGCAACCCCAAAAGCCGTGTAAAATCGGGGTAGGAGATCCACCCATGACAACACGGCACATCACCCTTGACGTTCCCGAAAAGGTGCTTCTGGCTGAAAAGACAGATGAAATCTCGTTTGCGCGGGAGTTGCTCATCCTGGCCGCTATGAAGCTTTACGAATTAGGCCGTCTATCCTCTGGCCGAGCGGCAGAACTGGCGGGGATGTCGCGCATTGAATTCCTGCTCTCGTTGGGCCGCTATAAGGTGTTTCCGTTTCAAGCGGAACTGACTGACCTCGAAAACCAATATGCCTGAAGCCATCAGCAACACATCGCCGTTGCTCTATCTCTATCGTATCGGCGCGATTGATTGGCTCCCCAAACTATTCAACGATGTTTGGATACCACAGGCGGTATTCGATGAATTTCAAGTGGGTCAGCAAAAAGGCTATGACGTGCCCAAGCCAAGCGACTATGCTTGGTTACATATCGTCAATCCCCGCGCTACCCCTTCCGAATGGCTATCACTCGATTTAGGCCCAGGCGAGTTAGCGGCAATGGCGTTGGCCCTCGAAAATCCAACCCGGATTGTCCTGCTGGATGATTTGCTCGCTCGACGTACAGCCCAAGCCGCCGGGTTAACGGTGTGGGGAACGCTCAAAATCTTATTGGAAGGAAAAGCCCAAGGGGTGACGGACAAGATCGCGCCTTGGATCAATCGCCTCAGTCAAGCAGGCTTGTGGCTCTCAGATGAAGTTCAACAGCAAATCCTCAAATTAGCAGGTGAAGAGGCCTCGTCCTAAATCAAAGGTAGGCGAATTCACCTGACGCGTTTCGCTACGCGTACAGGTCGGGCCAGTTCATCTCGGCCCGAAAGGCAACGCAACATGAAGAAACACTCTGCTTCGAAGAAATCGGGTACTGACCTGAAACAACTGGATGCGATGACGGACGCCGATATTGATCTGTCGGATATTCCCGAAGTCACGCCCGAAATGTTTGCCAAGGGCATTGTGCGACGGGGACTCCGGCCCATCACAAAACGTCAACTGACCTTACGACTGGATAGTGATGTGATTGAGTGGTATAAACAGCAAGGTCGAGGCTATCAGACCAAGATGAATGCGTTATTGCGTGCTTACATGCAAGAACATACCAAAGCCGCCAATTCCCGCTCACGCGCCGTCACCCGCCGGGGTTGATGCTCAATGAACTGCGCCGCCCAACCCCACCAAAATAGCCACAACCAACAAAACGATGACGACGATGACGCCCCACAGCCAGGCGGCGTCTCGGCGTTGGGGGGCGGGGCCGGGCGGGGCCGGGCAAAGCCACTTGCCCCAGCAAAGGCTCAACCGAGCTGGGGGCGGCGGGTACTTAACCCGCCCGCACCTGAACCCAGCCGTTGGGCGGCGTGCTACCGAAGCACTTCATGTAATTGTTTACCACTAAAACAGGGTCAAAATGCCTGTGGCAGGGTCGTCACTCAGGGCCACAATCGCCTCATAGTTATCACGAAACAAAAGTTCAATCTCACGAGTCGAACAATTACCGCGGCAGATCCAAATGACTTTTGGGGGGAACCCGAGGAGCAAACTCATTTCACTGAAATCGGCGTCTTTGGTGACGATCATATAGTTATGCTGACGCGCATATTCCCAAACGACACGATCCAGAGCCGTATCCAGCCCGATCTTCGAGACGTGAGCCGAGTCGGGATAAAGATCAGATAGCCGCTCAACCAAGTGCGGCGACAGATTCTGGTCAAAGAGCAATAACTTCATGCTTGAACAGCCAGCATGGACCGCTCACGTTGAGCGGCAAAGCTCAGAGAAGCCAAGATGTCGTCTTTGGTGAGATAGGGGAAATCACTCAAGATTTCTTGCTGGCTCATACCCGAGGCCAAATACTCTAAGACATCATAGACAGTGATGCGCATGCCTCGAATGCAGGGTTTGCCTCCCCGTTTGCCAGGTTCAATCGTAATAATGTTTTGGAATTGCATAGATCACTCCAAACCTCTCCAGCTGAGCTCGTCACCAATAGCCTAATTATACGCTGGTCTTAATCCGCAGACTAATTCGATCTGCGCTGTCAGAATGGTGGTTGTTGTATTACGATGCCACCCAACCACCGTTAGCGTAACGCCTGCATCCAAATCCCCAACCCCACCAAAATAGCCACCACCAGCAAAACGATGAAGACGATGACGCCCCACAGCCAGGCGGCGGTGTCTTGGCGTTTGGGGGCGGGGCCGGGCAAGGCCACTTGCCCCAGCAAAGGCTCAACCGGGCTGGGCGCGGGGGCCGATTGAGTTAAGGTTGCTTGGGCGAGTGGCGGGCGCGTTGAGGGCGTTGGCGGAATCACCTTCAGGCGATAGGTGTTATTGCGGCGCGACAATTCTGCCTCAATCCAATGCCCGGTGGGGGCCAGGGCCTCACCCGCCTGGGGCTGACAAAAATTCTGGCGCAGATAGGACAAAACCGGATCGGGAAAATTTTGCAGGTGCGCGGTGATGCCCGCGCCTTGCAAGGCTTCGCGCAACAAATTGGCCGCGCGTTCCCTCAAAGTAGGATTAGTTTCTTGCAAGTGAAAGACCGTCAAGGGCAACACGTTGTCGGCGAGCTTGGTCAACGACACGTCGGTGGGCGGCTCGCTCAACAACACCAGCACCCGCCGCAGGTCAAGGTTGTTTTGCTGAAAGGTGGTGACGACTTCGCTGTTTTGTAATTGGTTGACGGTGGCTAAATAGGCCCGCAAGCGCGCTTCGGGCGGAAGGCCCAGAGTTTCTATATGCGTTTGGCTTTGGGCGGCCAGCGCCAGATAATCGGGCCAGGGCTGGGCGCTCCCCAATGCGCCCTCATCCTCCACCAACACATGCCAAAGCAAGGCCTCACCGGGCGCGGGCAGTTCACTCAGCCGTTGAAATAGAAAATCTTGTCCGGTTGAGCGATAGGGTTGACGACGCTCACCGCTGGCGGCTTTAGCCCAATACAGCGCGCGCTCGGGCGCCAGGCCCGCCAGGGCCAATGCCTGAGTGGGCGAGGCCGCAATCGCGGCGAGAATATCATTGCTCTCCGGCAAATGCGCGATAAGAAATTCAACATCCTCAGCCGCCAGAACGAGGCGGCCTTTGGACGATTGGAAGTCATTCTTCAACCAGGCGCGCAGGGCGGTGGCATAGAGGGCTTCGTTGACCTCGCGCTGGCCGGGCGGGGTGCTGGCCCGCAACAACGATAGCCCGGTGGAGCGGCCCAGCAAATAATTAAGTTCCGGCCCCGCCGCTTGCAAAGCCGTGTCCGATAATCGTTGCAGAACGTCCCACAGGGCAGGCAGTTGTTCGGGCAAGGCCAGCGCTTCGTTATACAGCCACCACTCGGCGAAGGCGGCGTCATATTCGGCGGTGGCCAGGCTGGCTTGCCACACAAACGGCACCAAGGCGCGCGGCAAGGCGTGCAGTAGGCTGGTTGAGTCGGGGGCCTGCCGCAGGGCCAGTGCGCGCCCCTCGGCCAACAGTGTGTGCCAGGTTCCGGCCTCGCGCGCCAACTTGCCATACCACGCGGGCTGAACGGCGCGTTCCAGCAGGGCGCAATAATTTTTGAAATCCTGTTGGCCAGCTTGTTGCCACAACCACAGCAAGCCTTTGAGATCGGCGGCGCGGTCTATGATGGCGAGGGCTTCGATAAACAAACCCGTATCCTGCGCCGCCACTTCTTGAAGCGCGGCGGCCAGCGCGGGTGTTCGGCGGGAAAGGAGTAATGCCTCCAACAAGGGTTGGCCGGTGGCTAAGGGCAATGGTTCGACCGGCCCCAAACCCCGACTATTGGGCGCGGGCAAGCGGCGCGCTAACAGTAAGTCCCGAAACAGTTCGGCCTGTTGCTCGGGGGGCCAGACATCCAGCGAGGTGTCGGGGCTTTTGCTCGCCGAAGCGCGGAGCAAAGCGCGTATCACTTCATCATCGCGGGCCGGGCGCGGCACGAGCAAATGCACAGGCACATACAACACCAATTGCTGATGAGCGGCCTCCAATGCGATTTGCAACAAATCCAAACGCAGTTCGCGGGGCAGGTCGGCTTGTCGCAGACACTCGGCGGCGTCTTCGCGCGGCACACGCCGGAGCAGGTTCAAGCGGCGCTCACCCAACCGGGTCAGTTCCGGGTAAAGGCGTTGGGCCTCGGTGCCGGACAACGGCAGACCATATTTTTCAATCTTGAAGAAACTCACGGCTTCGGCGGGCGTTACTTGAAGCGCGACCAGACTCGGCAAAGCCGGGTCATACATTTCTTCGTGGGCCAACGCACTGATAGGCGTGTGATAGTCGTTGGCGAAAGGCGCCTCGCCGATGGCGAACACGCGCTCCGACGGAAGCGGCGCGGGCGCATCGGGCGGCAGGGGGAAGAGCCGCAGATGCACATTCTGAATGCTCACATAGTCCAGGGCAAATGAGAGCACGCCCAAACGCGGCAAGGCCCAATACTGAATTGCATCCATGAGTTGTAATTTCTGCAATAAATCCTGGCCCGCCTCGGCAGGTGGCAATGTCACGCTGATAGGTTGAGGGGTGATGGTCGGCCCATTACTTGGGGAGCGTTGACCCGGCGCGGTGGGCGTGGGCGCGGCGGTGGACATCAACGCATTGACCGTAAAGCGAACCGCCTCGGGGTCGGGCGCGTTCAGGTCAATGCGCTTAAAAGATGGACTCCAAGATTCGGCCTCCGCGTTGGCGGTGTAGTCTTTTAGCCAGATGTGGGCCGCGGGGTCGTGGGCGGCCTGGGCCAGGCTGGTATATAAACCAACACGGTTGGCGAAAGCCTGTTCAATTATCTCTCGGGTGAGAATCACAAACCGGACTTGGTTGAAGGGCCGATTGGTGCGTGGCTCGGCGCTTAACTCCCCCTCGCGGCGGCGCTGAATTAGCGTGAAGAGATAGCCGCCCTCGAACATGAGGAGCGCCGCCGACACCGCGCCAATCTGGCTGGCAAAGGGAGAACTTTCGGGGAACAGCAGGCCGCGATTAAACAGTTGCGGCCCAAAGCGGGCAACGTCATCATCCGAATAGCCGAGGGTGCTAAAGTCCAGCGCGCCGTTGGGCACAAAGACTTTGCCATAGTCCAGGTACCGCATCGGGTGGGACTCGTAGGGGCGGAGCATCTTAATCTCGGCCAGACTTCCGAAGTCCGCGCAAAACAGGCTCAAAATATCTGTGCGTCATGCGCGGACTTCGGAAGTCTCTGTGCGCTCAGTATTGCCGCGTCGGATAATCAATGTAACGCTCAAGCCGGTCTTGCTTGAAATACCACAATGGTATGCGGCCACCACCCAACGCCAAACGTCGCCGCTCCAAATAACGGAACAACCAAAAGAAAGGAGTCTCCACCGCAAAGGGTTGCCAGCGTTCGGGCGAAAGCAGGCCGTGCGTGCCGGGATCGTAATTGGGTTGTTGGCGATAGGCATCCAAATAACCGGCGGCGGAGACACAAAAAACTTCAATGTGCATCTTGCTGGCGTAACTTTTGAGCAGGCGGTGCATCTCGGCCCCAAAGTAAATTTCAATCACCTGCCAGGGGTCCCGGCCCTGCACGTTAAGTTGATCCACCTTGGTCACGCAGACCGCCAGATGCCGCTCGGGGCGGGGCGCGCCGGAGAGCAACAGGAGAAGGTTGCTGACCATTTGGGTATATTGTGCCTGCGTGTATTGAAAGGCCGCGCCGAGGCCGAGGGTGGGCGTGGGCGCGGGGCCAGCCGGGGTCGCGGCGCTGGCCCCAAACAACGCGGCCAAACCTTGCGTTGGGTTAGCGCGCTCGGGCTGAGGCGCTGACGCGGAGGCCGTGTCAATGGTGTCAATCAGGCTCGGGTCAAGCACGGCGATGACGCACTGGGCGTCGCGCAATGGCACCATCACAGCGCTGTTGGTGCCTTGCAATAACAATTCGCCGGGCGCATCGCGCACCACAATGCTGTGACTGTGGGCGCTCAGGCGATGCGCGGGCGTATCATGTTCCGGGCTGACCTTGCGTTGAAACAACCAGACCTTATCATAGGCATCGGCGGTGGCCCGGTTTTGGGGGGCCTGGCTGGTCAGCGCCCCCGCCTGCGCCAATGCCTCCGGTTGCGCCAGCACATATTCAAACTCGGCGTCATCCTGATTGATACGATACAGTGAGCGCGCCAACGATTGCATCAGCCAGGTCTTGCCCGAACTGGATGGGCCCCAGAATGCAATCTCGCGTGGCACATTCGGTGTTTCAGTCGCCATATCCGACTCCCGCCTCTTAGCGTGGGGTGGTGACAACCACGTAGCTAAAAATCGCGCGAGCCTGGCTCACCACCAACTCCAGCCCGCCGCCGGTGTAGAGTCCGGCCGGGTCTTCCAGGCGCACCTCAAAGGGGTCGGCGTCATTGAATTGAATGGTCAAGCGGTAATCCTCGGTAAACGTGATCATCAACCAATCTTCCAAATCATCCGTGCAAGTATTCTCGCCCGGATCAATGGGCCGGCTAAACACCAGCCCATTGGTGGCATACACCCCAATCTCACAGTTGCGTAGCACACGCACTTCATAAGCCGTGAGAGTGTTGGCGCGGAAGCGGACGCCGACGTAACTATCGCTGACAAAGTTGACCCGCGCAAACGAGGTAGCCAGCACAAAGGCGGGCAAATTTCGGAGGCGCGGGTTGCTGGGGCGCAGGACATCCACCGCGTTGGTGGTCAGCGCCAGTTGAGCATCGCCGCTGACGCTGAGGACAGGGGAAAATGGTTCGCCCAGGCTATTTGTCCAGCCATTCTCATTGCCGATAAAGGTGTCATCGGCCACCACTTCCTGGCCCTCCACCAGGCCCAACAGGTAGGAGAGGTCGTAGATGTTGGGCTGGCAGTCCGGCGAAGTTGAGTCGAGGACATCGCCCCGCATCCAACCGACCGCGCCCTCACCCGTTCGCACCTGCACCCAGCCCTCATCTTCCAGCCGCCCGATGATGGTGATGGGGCTGGCGCGCGTTAATAATAGCGCGTCACCTAATTGGCCGCCACCCGGCACCGGATACAACAGCCGTTCGGTCCCGGCCACGGTGGCCGGGCATTCCACCACGGCGGCTGGCTGGGTGGCCGTTGGGGTTGGCGTGGGCGTGGGGGTATTGGTCGGCGTGAAGGTTGGGGTCGGCGAGACAGTGGTGGTGGGCCGGGCCGCTGCGGTTTGGGTTGCGCCGGCCAGCGCGGTTTGGGTCGGCAGTTGGGCCAGACGGGTCGCGCCTGCGGCCTGGGTGGCCGAGGCGGTCGCGGCCAATTGGTTGTCGGCAATCTGAGTCAAGCGGGTGGTGCGCCGTTCGGAATAGACCGGGGCATACGCCACGCCCAGCACTGAGCATAGCCCCACCAACACGACCAGACTCACGATGACGGTCAGCGTTACACGCGAATTCCACATGTGGATTTTCCGTAGCAGGGTCAGAAACCGGGTTTCTTCGAGAAACCCGGTTTCTCGATGTTGGGCTTAGAGAGCGCGGAGGCGCATTTCTAGCACGACCAGCACGCCCGCGCCGATGAGGACGGCCAACAAGACCAGCCCGGCCATCACTACGCCCAGGCTCATCAGCGTGCGCGCCTCGTGCCGATAACTATAGCCAATGAGGGGGTAACGGCGGGAGTTGCACACCGGGCAAGCCAAAGCCAGGTTGGGGTCGCGTGGGCTCCCACAGTGTTCACAGAGCGCATAACGAATTTTCATCATGCTGGCCCTTATACCAGCAATGCCATAAAACGGCTAGTACGGTGACTGCTTGATTCAGGGGAATTACAAATACTTGACTTTCAACCCGGCGTGGCCTATACTCATTTATTGACTATTCACAAGATAATCTATGCCCATGCTCCGCCTGCCCCTCACCATTGAACATGCCCTGCTGGGCTTTATGCGCCAGCGCCCGATGCACGGTTACGAATTGCATCAACAACTCTCAGACCCGGTTGGGTTGGGCCTGGTCTGGCGGCTCAAACAGAGCCAGCTCTATGCCCTGCTGGGCAAGTTGGAAGAAGAAGGTTACATCACGGCCACGCTTAAACCGCAAGAGACCCGGCCCACTCGCCGCGTCTTCCGGCTCACTAAAAGCGGGCGCGATGCCTATCTGGATTGGGTCAAAAGCCCGGTACTGCACGGGCGCGAAATCCGGCAGGAGTTTTTGGCCAGGCTGTACTTCGCCCGCCAGGAAGGGCCAGAGGTGGTGGCCCAACTCGTTGAGCGCCAACGGGAGGCCAGCCAGGATTGGCTGGCGGCGCAACGCGCCCACGCCGAGAACGTCCACGACGCTCAACCATACGAGTGGCTCGTCTGCCAATTCCGCATCGGTCAAATCGAAGCCATGTTGACTTGGCTCGCGACCTGTGAGCAGACTCCGGCAAAGACCAAACCCATTGCCTGATAGAGAACCCATTCTAACTTCGGACTATCCCGCTCGCGGCGGATTTGCAATCCGCCGCCGGATTGCAAATCCGGCGGGAGCAGATTGTCCGACTTTAATTTGAACGGTCTATGAGAGTCATTTCCCAACCCCAGCCCGTTTTATCCTGGAGAACCCCATGTACCGCAAAGTCACCTCGATAATGTTGATTAGCCTTGGGTTGGCTCTGGCAGGCTGTGGCCCTGCTCCTCAAGCCGCGTCCACCACGCTCACGGTCTTTGCGGCGGCGGCGTTAACGGCGGCTTTTACTGACATGGGTAAAGAATTCGAAGCGATGTATCCAAACACGACCGTCATCTTCAACTTTGGGGCGTCCAACCAGTTGGCCGAGCAAATCAACCAGGGCGCTCCCGCCGATATCTTTGCCAGCGCCAACAAGACGCAGATGCTGGCGGCGATTGATTCCGGGCGCATCGTCAGCGGCACTCAACAAACGTTCGTCAAGAACCGGCTGGTCGTCATCTTCCCGACG
>Ga0247727_10006347_pt1 | contig 23302 bp, 38 predicted proteins | sample WisWelCaveWW1625_FD_202498 | JGI IMG/M metagenome (GOLD analysis project Ga0247727, IMG submission 202498) | Biofilm microbial communities from Wishing Well Cave, Virginia, United States - WW16-25 | ecosystem: Environmental > Aquatic > Deep subsurface > Groundwater > Cave microbial mat | place...
CGGCGAGCACCATCAGGGCGAGGCCGGCACCCACCACGACGAGCCCCACGAGCCCCAGGTGGGTCCAGCGTGCGAGCACGAACGTCAGCAGGAGCCCACCCACCATGACGACGGCGCCGCGGCCGATCCACCGACCACGGACCCGCTCGCGCTCCTCGACGAACCATCGCTGGCGCATCCCGTCGCGCGCGAGGGCATCCCGGATCCGTTCCATCCGCTCCGCGAACGTGTTTCGCAGCTCCGACACGCGCACCGAGCTGCGTCCGTCGAAGAGGCCGTCCAACAACAGGCGCTCATACCGTGGACCGTCGCCGTCCAGGGGGCGGCCTTCGATCAGCTCCCAGTCGCCGCGCTGAAGGAAGCCCGGCTCCTCGATCTCTTCGATCCGCAGGTGACCGCGCACGGCGAGATCGACGATGGTCGCCGTGATGTGCAGGGTCCGCGGCCGCTCATCCAGGAGCAGCCCCATGTGGGCGGGACGCAGGTTCGCCGGCGGGGCGAACTCCTCCGGCGACGACCCCCCTTGCTCGCCGAGGGGCACGCGTTCGTCGTCGCCGGTGGCCGACCCCATCACCTGGTCGACCGGTGAGCCGCGATAGCGGCGGTCGCGGCCGACCCGCCAGGCCGCCGTCGCGACGCCGGACATCGACACAACGAGCGCCGCCGCGCCCAGTCCGACCGAGGTCGGGGTCACGGCGAACGCTCGGCCGAACGACCAACGCTGCTCCAAGATCGGCATGGGCTCGGCGACCACGCCCTTGCCGACGGCGATGACGATGGTCAGGCCTTCCCCGGGGACGAGCTGCCGTCCGGCCCGGAACCGGGCGACGTCACCACGGTACGTTGCCGCGGAACAGGGTTCGGTCGAACGATCCCACCCCTGGAAGCACGCCATGTCTCGTACGGGACCGGGCAGTCGCACGACGACGCTCGCGCCGGCGATGGTCGCCTGCCAGTCGTCGCCGGTGGCGTTCCAATAGAGCTCGTCGTGGTCGACGAAGCCGTTGAAAGCCCCGCGCACGCGGTACACGATGGTGTACCGCACGATGCCGGTCACGGTGCCGTCGGGATCGCCGACCCGGATCCTGGTGATCCCTCCGGACTCCTCGGTAACCTCGACGTCGTCGGGGCCACCGAGCGCCGAGACCGACACGCCGTCGATGGCGATGATCCGGTCGTCGATGTCGTCGAAGCGGAACCGGGTGGGGATGTCGCGAACGATCCCGTGCCGCTGAGTCGCTCCGAAGTCGTAGGTGATGGTCTCGGTCACCGTCATCGAGCCGTCGGGCGCCACATCGATGATGACCTCGAATGAGTCGATGGACTCGGCACTCGCCGCCGACGCCGTCATCGCGACGACGACCAGTGCCACCGCCACCGCCGCGAACGTGACGTGCGCGCCGCAGACCAACCGCCACCGTAACCCGCGCGCGGGCGAGGCCGCCACGGCCCCCACGCTCAGTGCGACGCCGCGCCGGCGGCCTCGCCCGCGCCCTGCAGGGCCTCCTGCAAGACGTCCCATGCGAGCACCGCGCACTTGATCCGGATGGGGTACTTCACGACCCCCTTCAGCGCCATGAGGTCGCCGAACCGCTCCTCGGTCGGCTCCGCGTCGCCCGCCATCATCGCCCGGAAATCGGTTGCGAGCGAAAGGGCCTCGTCGATCGTCGCGCCCTGAACGGCCTCCGTCATCATCGACGCCGAGCTCTGCGAGATGGAGCAGCCCGCCCCCTGGAACGTAACCTCGCTCAGCCGGCCTTCTTCGAGCATGGCCGAGACGCCGATCTCGTCGCCGCACAGCGGGTTGTTCCGTGTGCACGAATACGGCGCACCCGGTAGCTGCCGCTTGTTCCGCGGGGCCTTGTAGTGGTCGAGGATGACCTCTTTGTAGATGTCGTTCAGCATGCCTGTTGACCTGCTACTTTCTCAGGAAACTCCTGCTCACGAGATGCCAGCGATGTCTGCCGAGGCTGGCCGCAGAACGCAGGTCTCGCCAACTCTGCCCACTCAGCTGCCCACCAAACCCTACTCTAGGATCATGTCGACCAACCATGGGTTGGCCTTCATGACGTGAAGAAGTCCGGTAGCCATGGGGCGCACAAACGACTCCTCGGAGTCGCCACTGATCGAGAAGGTCTCGAACACGACATGTAGCACCTCATGCAGCAGGGTGTCGCGCACCTGATCGGGGTGCGCACCTGTCCAGACGTAGACCAGCTGCTGGTCGGGCTTGGTGAGCCCGACCGAACCATCCATCTTCTCTCGGTCGGGTACGAAGCACACATCGTAGGTGTAGGGGCCCACGCGGAGTTTACGGTTCTTCATGAGTCCCCCTGCCCTCCTCTCCGTCAGCCCTCGCCCCCCTCGTCAGAACAGCGGCCCCCTTCGTGCGCATCTCAAGGTCCGAAAGCGTCCCACTGTTGTCGATGACGATGTCGACGAACAGGCCATCGACGAAGCACTCTGAATCGTGGCCGTCCCCTTTGAACCCCGGGCGATCTACGCGGATCATCGTCCCGCCGTTGTCGATGACCCACTGAGCCTCGTTCGGGAACCGAACATCGGGGATGACCGCCGTGAACTCAAGTTCAGAACCCTCACCGAAGACCCGGCGGTCCATGAGGTCAACCCATATGTCTGCTCCGAGGATCTCGCGGCCAGCTTCGGTCCCAAGCTTCTGAAGTAGACGTCGCACCTCAGGAAACTCCTTCGCATCCTCCCATCCACGAGCGCTCACCATGGTGCTGAGCCTCTCGGCCAGCACAGGCAGGACGATCGGATCGATGGCCAAGGCGAGGGCCTTCAACGGGCCCGAGAAGCGCTCAATCTTCGCCCCTGGATACATCTCAAGCAGGTAGCCGGCCACGCTGTCCTTGCCGGCGCGGAGATGACCGGTGATACCGATGAGGCCATGACCACGTTCATGGTCGATGACGCCTGCGACGAGATCGACGACAGCTGCGCTCGCGAGCGGGAAGCGCACCGCACGGTCGTCGATATAGAGACCGGCGACCGGCTTCCCGCAGATGACGTAGTACCAGGGGAGACCCGTGTCGCTCAGCCAGGACCATATGCGCGCCCGGTGCGACCGGGGGCGAGCCGTGTACACGACGAGTTCCTTACCCTGCTTCGCGAAGTGCTCAGCCATCTGGAGCGCCGCAGCGATGGGGGCGCCGATGTCGGGATTGGGCCAGGTGTTCTCTGCGAGGACCCCATCGAGGTCGAAGACCACGCGGTCATGTCCATCCTCAACCAACGGGTACATCACCATCCCTCCTTCCTCAGGCAGCTCTCGCAAGCGCGTTTGATGATCTCGTGGTTGCGCCCACGCAGCTCCATGATCTCGGTCGAGTAGTTGCCACAGACGGAGCAGATGTCTCCCCCTATGACACCCCGGACATACCGCACGAGCTTCATGTCATCTCCTCCTCCGCTTCGGGCTCGGGGCGACGATGCCAAGCTCGGCGAGCCTGAGCCAGATCGCCTCCGCCATGATCTTGAGATCGCGGTCCACCCGGTGCTTCACGCGGGCCCCTCGCTGCCCAGTGCCGAACCTGCGCGCCAAGCGCGGCAAGTCTCGCGTCGACCGCCCACTTGAAGCCGAGGAGCCCCGGCTCCCCGAAGCTGAAACCACGCGACCCTCCGCCCGTGATCTTCCCGACGTTCTCGCTGATGCGCGTGCCGTAGTAGAGGGTGTCGCAGAGGAGGTCATAGGCTTCGACGAAGTCTTCGGGGGGGTCTCCACCGAGGTGGGATCGGTATGCCTCGAGGAACCCTTCGGGGAAGAGTCGGGGGTCAACCATCCTCCTCCTCGATCCACTCAGCGATGTAGGCGCCGGCGTCGGCGTATCCGCGTTTATAGCCGAGCTCGAAGGCTCGCTTCACGGCACCGATGACCGTCGGGTAGTCGTCGAGCAGCTCGAGCGCCTCTGCGCGGTTCGGCCCTGAGTAACGGGCGATGGTTTGGCAGAACCTGAGGACCCGTTGGATCACGCCAGTAGCCTCCTCAGTTCATCGGGGTTGGTGAGATACAGGTCCGTGACGTCCATGTCCTGTGGCAGATCAAGCACCATGACGTCGGTGACGGTGCCGATCTGCGATGCCACGCGCCTCGAGGCCTTGCGCCCTTCTTCGTCGTTGTCCATGAGTACGACGACGAGGTCGCAGTCGCGGAACAACCAGCGCCAGGCGCGGTCCCAGCTCTGCGCGCCGGGGATGGCAACCGAAGCTTTCCCCATCTGGCGCAGGATCAACGCGTCGAACTCCCCCTCGGTGATGTAGACGACCGGCTCGCGTACCTGAGCCACCCCGTAGATATGGCGAGAGCTGTGCTTGGGGGCGTCGTATTTCTGGGGATGGTTCGGACGCAGGTGTCGGTAGCGGGTCAGCCGCCACCGACCCTGCGCGTCGTGATACGGGATGGCGATGCAGTGGGCGAAACGGCTGTCGCCCCCCGGGGGGACATAGCCCAGCTTCGCCTCAGCGATGGTGTTCTGCAGGAGCCCTCGGCCCTGGAGATACGTCAGGGCGTCACCGCTGTCCCACAGCCACTCGATCATCTTCCGAAGGTCTTCTTCAGCCACGCGATCGCGTCCCGCGTATCGGTCGTATGCAGCTCGAGCATCGCCACGTCCAGGATGTCTCCAGACTTTCCGTCTCTCGGCGCACCGCACTGATGGCACAAGAACCGACCGAGGATCCGGTTCGTCGACGCCGAACCGTTCGTGTCGCCGCAGAACGGGCAACGGGTCTTCGACCAGTCGTTCCACCCGTTGCCGATGATCTCTCCGCCGAGGTAGCTGATGACCTCCTCGATGGCGATCTCGTCCTTGAGATCGTCGATCGCTGTGGTCATCGCCCCTCCACCACTTCGCGCAGTTCGCGATGGAGGCCGCCTATCCAGGTGGTCTCTCGACCCTTCACCTGCACCACGGGGGTGAAGCCCTTGGTACCGAGAGCAGAGATCGTGATGAGATCCTCCATGCTCAACGTGACCAACATCGGGTTGTGTCGACCCTTGTCCTTGGTCACGACCAACAGGATCGAGTTCAGCGCGGTGCCCCCCGGCTCAGCGAGATCAGGAGCACCGCGCACCTTCTGATTCGAGGCCCCGGTGCGCGCGATCTCCGGCCAGATCACACGGAGCGCACGCTCGGCGAGCTTCTCGACCTCGTAGCCCCAGCCCTTGGGACGCTGACTCATCACTTAGGTCCGCCCCGAAATGAGTACGACTCCACCACTCTCAACGTCGGTGGTCGGCAGACCAGGTCGCTTAGGAGATCTCGTAGGATCCGCAGGGCCCGCGCTCTCCTCGAGGTGTATCGAGTGGAGCGTGCCGCCCTGATGGGGACCTTCGCCACGAAGGTCCCGTGACGTTCTCCGTACGGCCCCCGCTTAGCCTTGATCTTGAGTTCGATCGATTCCTTCTCCGCCGCCGCGATCACGCGGCGGCGAAAGTGCCGAAGTTCCCCTTCACTGGTGTCTTCCCTGCTCCATGTACCCCTAAGCGTGACATCGAAGTCGTGTCTCATCTGTTCTCCTCCTCCAGCCATGACACGCAGCCCGCCCAGAACCACCTTTCATCGACTGAGAGTCGAGGCGGGCTTCCTTCTCACGCTGCTTGAGCAGCCTCGCGAGGCGCGGATCATCGATCGCCTTGCGGGCGAGGCTTCCGGGCTCGTCCAGGCGTAGCGTCATAGCAGATACCTCTCCGGGTTCGCGGGCTGTTCGATGCGCATCCGCCTCAGGTCAGCGTTGAGGGTGATGTGCATCGTTCCTGTACTCGAGGCAGGGCCCATGCGGTTCTTCAGGACCCCGACGCGAAGCTTGGTGGGATGCGTGCGCCAAAGCCCGAGGACGAAGTTGGACTGTTTCTCACAGCCATAAACACCGTCGGTCAGGTGGACCGGCAGGGTCGCCTCGCTGTCTTCTTCCTCGTCTTGCTTGCCGCGCGGTTTGGATGGTCGGCGCTTCAAGTGGTGCAGACACACGACGAGCGTGTTGAACTCGCGGGCCACCTTCTTCAGCTCGCCGAAAATCCGTTCGTACTCGCCGGCCGATTCCTCTTGCTCGATCAGGTTGAAGGTGTTGTCGATGATGGTGAGGGCAGGTGGCTCCCCCAGGTACTCGGCCTCCGCCGAGATCAGCTCTCCGATCGTCCGCGTGGTCTGTGTGATGTCGCAGAACCGCGCCCGATAGGGCATCGAGGACACCTGGGCCTCCCAGCGGGAGGCCCAGGTGTCGAGATCTTGGTCGTGCCCTTCCGTAACCTGCTCAACGGTCAGCCCCGTGGAACGGGCCAGGAGCCGTATGGCCTGGTCCGTCAGGGAGGTGTCGAGGCTGATGTAGAGGCTCGGCTTGTCGAGACACGCCGCCCACTCGAGCGCGAACGCGCTCTTGCCCACGCCGGGAGCAGCCAGCACCGTCATGAGGTTCTGCCCTCTGGGTTTCACGAGGAAACCCAGGGCAGGCCACGGTAGCGGCACCGGCTGCCCGGATAGGCGCAGTGAGCGGACCAGATCCCTCATCTCTTCGCTTGCATGAGGCTGTCGATGTACTCCGAGGCCGCACCCTTCGTGAGACCCCCTGGGGGCACGACGCCCTTGAGCTTGGCGATGAGCTCGCCCTGCTTGTCGCTCATGGGTGAGTCCGGGTCCCTGATCGTCGGCTTGTCTGTCCTGGCGGGAGACGCGGAGACAGGTGGTGCGGGGGCCGGCGCATCGGTGGCACCGAGCGCTTCCTTGACGCCGTGCAGACCAACGGGGGTGTTGTGTTTGAACGCCTCAACGAGACCGTCGATGTGGTCGTCGTCGAATCCCACCTCCGAGAGACGACGCACCACGTCGCCCCACTCTCCGCTGACGACGAGCCAGGGTGCCTCGAAGCCGGCGCCGGCCTTCACGGTGACCGTGACGGGTCCGTCTGCCATCTATCTGTTCTCCTTCCTGGCCGCCTTCACGGCCTCCTTGTTCACTTCCATGGCGCGCGTCAGCTCGAGCGCGTCCAGGAAGCCCTTTCGGTCGGGTGTGATGAAGATCTCGCGGTAGGAACCGTCGGCGCGGAGCAGAAGGATCGACGCAGCGTCGACCTGATGCCCGTACGTCTCCTCGATCCCGATGGCATAACCACCGAGCTGTAGAGCCATCTCGGGGTAGACATCCTTGGACGTCTTCGCGTCGGTGAGGATCCCCCGGGGCGTCCCTCCCTCTGCGTCGCGGAGGGCGAACAAGTCGAAGGTGCCCGCGAAGCCGTAGCGGAGTGACACGACCGGCTCCTCGGCCAAGATCGTCTCCGGGGTGTTGTCGTCCCAGAACCCGACCGCCGCCCAGCAGTAGCCACGCCACTCTTCGCTCGGGATGGCGACGATGTGCGCGTTGATCTCCTTGCGGTCGACTCCGCGCGCGAGCTTCTCGAGGACGTCGTGCGCCGCCGTGCCGCGATCGGCGGCGCGGGCACGCCGAACGAATGGCGAATGCCCGGCGGCCTTCATGGCCGCCTTGAGCTCGTCGACCGTCATGGCCGACACGTCCACCTCGGCCCCGAGTAGCTCGAGGACACCCTCGAGCCCGCCGTTGTAAGCCCAGGCGATGAGCATGTCGGACTTGTCGATGATCTTCGAGACCGTCGACACCCGGGTCAGTTCAAGCGTGCGCTCGATGGTCTTGATCGCTTCGCCGGCCTCGTTCAGCTGGTCGATGGTGAGGCGGTAGGGGTAGGTCTTGCCATCGAAGCCACTCATGCGACCGCCCACCATCTGTCCCTGGCAGACACACGACGGATGCCTTCTGCGATCCACGCCGCGACCGGCACCGCGACAGCGTTACCAAGCATCCGATAGCGGGTGGTGTCAGGGAAGCCTTCGGTCCACCCGTCGGGGAACCCCTGGAGCCGCTCACACTCGACGGGCATCAGCTTCCGTACCGCGTAACCGTAGGTGGTCAGTAGATATCCCGGGATGCCGCCTAGTGGTGAGGCTGCCAGCGCCAGAGACGAATCGCGCTCGACCCAGGTATCAGCGTCATCGGTTGCGTTGCGGCCATGAGAACGAACATAGGTGGTCGGCTGGAACACCGTCTGGTCGTTCCCCGACGCCAGGGTGAGCGATCGGTCTTCACTCACCAGCGCCCCCTTGCCCCCGCCGGGCTTGCCGGCCCTCATGCGAACGACGACCGGCTGGGGGTCTTCGTCGGTTCCTGGGAAGCCACCGCCTCGAGTGCGAGCCGTAAGGGTTCCGGCAACGACCTGCCTCTCTTCGAGGCCCTCGCCAAGATCCCCTGACACGCCTTCGGACTCAAGAAGTACTTGGGTGGGACCCCTGAGATCGGCACCAGCACGTCCGACAACGAGGACACGACGGCGTCGCTGGGGTACTCCGAAGAAACGAGCGTCCAGCACCCGATAGGCGAACCCATACCCGAGTTGGCCCAACGTCCCGAGGACGGTACCCAAGTCCCGTCTTCCTCCAGAAGACAGGAGTCCAGTGACGTTCTCGAGGATGATCCACTCGGGGCGCGCTTCGTCGATGAGACGCGCGTATTCCCAGAAGAGGCCGGAGCGCGACCCAGCAAGGCCATTACGAGGTCCAGCGATCGAGATGTCCTGACACGGGAAACCGCCGGTGATGATGTCTGGGTCGTCAAGATCTGATCCCTTCACCTCGGTGATGTCGTCCAGCAGGCGCGCATCGAACTTGTCCTGGAGCAGCTGCCTACATCTCTCGTCGTTCTCGACCTGGACGGTGGTCTCGATGTCCGACTGCTCGAAACCGAGGTCGAAACCACCGACGCCGGCGAACAGCGAGACGTGCTTCACCATCGGCCCCTGGTCGATGCGGAGCGCCTCGGGGGCGCGCTCATCAGGTCGCGGAACCAGACGGAGTGCTGGATGTAGTCCTGCTCTGGGGTGCCGACCACCTTCGGTGGGACCAGCCCTCGACGCATCGAGATGGCGTCGAGGCCCATCTCGATCCGCTCGAACATCGTCCGGGACTTGCCATCGAAGAACTGGTGGACCCGCTGGCGAGACACCCCAAGCTCTCGAGCCACGTCTGCCTGGGAGATGCCTCGGTCGGTCAAGATCGCCCGGATGACCGAGGCCCTCCAGAAGAACAGGTCGTACCCTTCAGACATGACACCCCTATGTGATAATGAGGCTGTCACGATAGCATGTCTCTCTGACATGTCAACGCCCTTGACGATAGGTGGAGGGGGGAGTACCCTGCCCGGGTGCGGGCAGGGGGAGGGGGGTGGAGGATCACCCCCGGCGCCTCCGCCTTCGGAGGCAGCCGGGTCAGACAGTGATGTCAGACAAGAGCCTTTACAACGGGACCCCTGTGTGTTACACTCTGTGTCATGGTGGTAGTGGTATAGCTACCCGCCACCCGACACCCCGCTGACCAGCGGAAACACTCCGCCACACCGCCGAGAAAGACCCCGGGCGTGCGTTTCCCCGGGGTCTTTCTGTTTCCTCGCGACGACAGGAGGCAAGAGTGCTCGTCCGTTTCTTCGACACAGAGTCGACCGACCTCGCTGGAGGCTTCGGTCGACTCTTGTCCTACGCCGCCTGCGACCTCCCCGACCCGGGATGTCCAGGCGGCGATCACCTGAGCTGTTTCAATCAGGTGACCCTGTTCCGTCGAGACCAGCGGCCCCATAAGGGGCCGAAGCTCTCGAACGACCGCAAGCTCGCGCTCGCGATCCGCGACCACCTCGAGGAAGCCGACATGATCGTCGGCTGGAACTCGATCCTGCACGACGTCCCGCTCGTGAACGCCCGCCTCGCCTTCTACGGCGAGCGCCCGATCCACCTGGGCGAGAAGTTCGGGCGGTTCCACCTCGACTTGATGTGGTACTCGGGCGGGCAGTCGATGAAGATCGGGTCGAAGCGACTCGACAACGTCGCACGATTCTTCCACGTTCCACACCAGAAGACGCCGCTCGATGTCGAGGTGTGGGCCGACGCCGCCGCCGGCGACGCCGATGCCCTCGACATCATCGTCGAGCACAACGTGTACGACGCGCTGGTGACGCGCGACGTGTTCCCTCACCTCGCGCGCTACGTCAAGAAGTTCACGTTCACCCTGTCAGAGGTTCACGGGTTGCTCGGGGAGATCCCCTCGAGGCGGCTCGTGTGAACACCTGCGCCACCTGTGGCCTTCGCGCGTCGCCCTCGAACGCGGTGAGGGTCACTGCCCTCGCTGTGCCAGGTTCCAGGATCTCCCCGAGTACGACCCCACCAAAGCCACGGAACTGATCCGTGAGATGCGTCGTCAGGGAGACGCCTGGAACACCATCCGCAAGAAGGTCGAGGGGGCCATGCGCCCGCCCACCGTCGCGCGCGTCTACGGACCGCCGCATGTGTGGACCGAACTCGACATCTTGGATCTCGGGACCGCTCACCTCAGCTGGTGAGCGCCACGGAAGGAGCATCACCCTTGCGCAGGCGCGCCCTCGCACTCATCTTCACCCTCATCTCGAGCCTGATGGTGGCGGTCATCCCGGCCACACCGGCGCTCGGGGTCAACGTCACCGACTGCACCGGTAGCGCCGGCTCGGGCGTCGCGATCAGCGCCAGCGGTTACTGGTGTTTCGACGGAGTGCCGTTCAACGACACCTCGAGCGCCGAAGGCCTGATCTTCAACATGCGCGCAGCCTTCGGGGTCATCGAGCCCCCGTTCGCCACGGGCGACGTAGACGACTACGACTACGACGCGAACGACACCGACAACATCTGGGATGACAACCACGCCAGTTACTCCGACGGCGACGACCGCAACGCTGCGGAGTTCCTCGACGGAATCAATCTCACCGGGACCAATAACGACTACGCCGACTTCGGTCTCGATGCGGTCACCGTCAGCCTCATGGGCGGGTTCTCGGGGTGGAGCTGCGATACGGGTGACCCCGCGCGCGGACGCCCGGGGTTCACCGCATGGGAAGAGAACGGCAGCGGCGATACGGTCCTGAAGACGAGCGTAGAGTCGAGGCTTGCGGACGTGATCGCCGAGGCTGACTCGCGGGACATGCTGGTGACGATCCAGATGTTCTACCAGGCACCGTCGATCTACCCGATGGACGCTTCGAGTCAGTCGGTCCTCATCGATCGCGTCGATGAGGCCTTCGACGACATCGCCGTATTCATCGACGCTCAGCACGATCTCGGCCACAAGAACATCCTGGTCGAAGTCGCCAACGAGATCAGCAAGAAGAACTACGGATTCGAGTACCTCGATCCTCCCTACTCGGGCACCTCACCCCTCGACATCATCGACGCACTCGGTTCCTTGCAGGCCAAGCTGACGACAGCCGGTGTCGGTAGCGTCCCCGTAAGCGTCAGCAAGGCCGGCGGCGGTATCGTCGGCTCCTCGGCGTTCAAGGCGCAGGTCGACTGGTACTCGGTTCACGAGAACAGCGAGACCAATGTCGGGCTCGATGGTCGTATCGCCATCTGGAAGACGAAGACTGGCAGCAAGCCGATCGTCATCACAGAAGACGATGCGAACCATGAACTCACCGACCAGCTAGGCACCCACCTGGCGTTCACGGAGAACGCGTCGACCTCAAGTGCGAACGATGGTGGTCAGTTCGCCGAGGCCATCGAAGATGGTGTCAGCTCCAACATCACCATCTTCGGATGCGAGTCTGCGAGCGGCCCCGGGGGCGCTACCTATACCGGGACCACGAGGGAATACTCTTCGGGGTTCCAGACGCTGCCGGTCAACTGGTCTCCGGTTCCGACGGGTGAACTCTTCAAGCAGAACGTCTTCTTCGACATGAAGGGGCTCACTGGCGGCAGCGGAACACCACCTCCGCCCACCTTCTCGGCCACCGAGCTCGACGCGTGGGATGACGAGAACGTGGTCGGTGCGACATGGTCAGGGGCCTCGGTCGAGATGAAACCGGGGTTCACCTACGTCGTCGCCGTCAACACCGCCGACTCGAGGGCGAAGAACGGTGACGTGGACCTGACGTCGAACCCAGACGCGGTGTCCACCGTTCAGCTGGTCAACGGCAGCTTCGCAACGCTTGCGAGCTTCTCGCTGCTCGAGGACGTCGGTACATGGTACGGCCCATCGAGTACCACCGAGAGGCAGCGGCTCGAGGTCTGGAAGGTGGTGCCTTCCTCCGCTCTCAGCGGGCAGATCGAGGTGGACTACGGTGGCTCCAACGGTGGCGGCACCGTGTCGGTGCTCGTGGTTGAGATCGCCGGCACCCTGGCAGAGATCGACGACCTCTACACGGGTGGTCAGTCGTTCGACCTCCAGGGTGGATCGACCTGCACCACCGTCTGCGTGATGAACGCGATCGACCATGCTGCCACAGGTGACAGCGATGACGGTCACTTCTCGGTTGCCGTATGGCGAGACGAAACCACCACGGTCACACCCGAGTCAGGCTGGGCGAGCGTGTCGACGTGGTCGACCGCTGCTAACAGCTCGGGGCCACACTCGACGCTGTACCTGGCCTTCAGGTCCACCTACGACAGCGATCGCAACGCGAAGCACACCCTCAACGCGAACAAGCGGTACGCGGGTTTCATCGCCGAGCTGAATCAGCTAGCCGCATGAGCTATGTCATCGAGGACGGCTGGGTCCGGGGCGAGATCCCCGGACCCAGCGGCCCGGTGCCGGTGAGGACGTTCGCTGATGGCCCATTCGTCCGTCGCCCCTCGGACTCGAAACGCAACCTCGTACTTCACACCACCGAGGCGGATCGGTTCATACCGGACCTGAGGTACCCCAGCGAGTGGCAGGTGGGGGAGATCGAGGGTCGGTCCGTGGTGGCTCAACACAAGCCGTTGTGGGCGATCGGTGACGCGGTTCTGAACCATGACCGCGATTCTGTGCAGATCGAGATCCAGGGGCGGACGAAGTTGATCCGATGGCTACCGTCACGGCCGATCTTCGACGCACTCGTTTCGCTCATGGCGTTCCTACACTCAGGTGGATACGTCCGTACGGCGCTCGAGCGCCCGACGCTGACGTGGCCCGTGAGGGTGGACTACCGGGGCGATGCCTACCCGGCGACGGCCGGCTACTACCGCCGCCACGCCGGGCTGTGGCCGCACACGCCCGGCGTGTATGGGCATATCGAGATCCCCGACAACGACCACCACGATCCGGGTGGTCTCGACTACCCGCAGCTGTTCCACGCCGTGAGAGGAGTTCTGGACGACATGAGCCTCGAGGACTACATCGATGGCGAGCAGTCCTTCAGGGAGTCCCTGAGGACGCAGGGCACGGATCCAGGTGACCCACCCGCGAGCAAGCCCAAGCATTTCAAGGCGGGCTGGTCCTCCGCGCGGTTCGGGTCGAATCACCCGAAGGGTGACGGCGACGGCACGGCACCGACGCCTCCGCACACACATCAGGTGACCGTGTCCCCTGCCTGACCAGGGAGCGGGGGTAGCGGCCCCCGCTCCCTGGTTGGCCTATCGTCGCCCCACCACCTCGCAGATCTTCTTCAAGGCGGTGTCGATTCTCCTTAGCTGACATAGGGCGAACAGGGTCATGCATATCGCGATACCGATCCTCATCGGTCCAGCGAGGGTGTTGTCCCAGAGCTCGAGGCCGCCGATCAGGACGACACCGGAAATCATAACCCTAGCCTGGGATGACCCTTTCAAGGATCTGCTGCACCCTTTCAAGCTGGGTGACCAATCGATCTCTTTCTTCCCTGAGTAGCCGGTTCTCGGCCTCCAGAGCAGCGATCCGGGGGGCATCGATCGCACCTGCTCCCTCCTTCCTACGACGGATCACATCTTCGAGTTGTTCGAGGCTGACCATGATATCGCCGCCATCACCTCGTGACGTCTCGAGGTAGCCCTGGCGTTCCCATAGCCTGATGGTGTTGTAGTGGACGCCTGCGAGCCTTGCGGCCTCCCTCCTCGGCACCAACTCGGGCCCTTCTACCGTCTTCGCCATCGTAGTGACCCCCTCTGACGATCTGACGCGCCCAGGGTGACACGATGGCAGCCTCTAGGTCAATACTCCCCGGACCCACCCTTTGGTTCTCTGCGTAAGGTGTCAGCCATCGGGGCCTTCTCGTTCAGGGGTAGGGGTGGCGAGGGCAGACTGGCACTCTTGGCACAACCCGAGCGCGATGTCACCGCCGGTGAGGGGGCCATTGCCGCAGGCATAGCAGATAGGCATCCACACCGCCTTGCCGCCCCGCGTGTCTTGTAGTTGTTCACGGAAGGAGGCGGCTTCGGCCTCGGCAGCCAGAGCGAGTCCTCGTTCTGTGCGCTCCCGGTTCAGCGCCCCCCGGTGCTCGGTGCTCATGGCGTCGAGGGCGTGGTAGGCGTGTCTGACTGATGGCGGCGGCTTCATGCCAGCACGTCGCTCCCACAGGTTATCGAGCCGGTCCCGTACGACCCTCTCGTTCTCTGCGTAGGTCATGGGAGCCTCACCCGGATCAGGGTCAGCGTGCTCGTGGCGTACCTCGTCGGTCTGTGCTGCTGAGCCTCTTGCTCGGTCGCGAAGGAGCCGAGGAACGACGACGTGCCCGTGTCGTACCGCACCAGCCATGTGTAAAGGTGCGTCACCTTGTCGCTCACCTGGGCGACCTCAACGTCGATAGCCTTCCGTTTCTCGTTCTCTGCGTAGGTGTCAGTCATAGCCAACCACCCTCGATAGCCTCTCGTTCTAGCCGGTCAGCCTCCCTGACCACTGGACAACGGCCCATGTGGCGCCCCCACCACTGGTCGCTGCCGTCGGCGAACACTCCGCAGTAGCACCGCAGGCGTTCACCACAGGCGGCACAGGTTGCGCCTCGCCAATCGTGATCGTCCATGTAGCAGTTCGGGTTCGCTGGGGTCATCGGTGGACCTCCCATGTATCGGCCTCGGCGTAACCAGGCAGCTCGCCGATGAGCCCGGCGACGGAATACCTCGACGAAGGCATGCGCGGCCGAGTCGGGCCATCCAGGGTGCTCACACGACTGATAGCTGTAGCCGTCGAGCGCTACGAGCGCCTCGACGGCCGTCAGCCGCCGGCCGGAGCCTGAGCCCACGTATCGCCGGGGATCGGATCGGACTCGGTCCGCGGAGGCTCAGCCCGGCGTGTACCCGTAGGTATAGGCTTCTACCTCCGCGTCGCTGAAGTCCAGCGGACCGGGTCGGTTGGTCGGCTCATCGGCAGGGTAGCGGTAAGCCACGCTTGCCACGTTCTCGGTCCACAGCATCCGGCCGATGTTGTCGGCCGTCTGCCATGACACCTCGTAACCGTGGTCGTGGTCGTGGTCGTGGTACACCGTCCAACGATGCCACCGCCCGGACCCCTCGCGTGGTGGTGACCCCTCGACGGCTGCCGGACCGTCGATCGCGGTCCGGACCAGCGCGTCGATATGTGATCGTCGAACCACGTATGCGCTCATCGTCTTGTCTCCTCTCGCTCGCCCGTGCGGGGGTGGTTGATCGCCCAGCTAGCGTCACTGGCCAGCCGCTCGACCCGTGACCACCAGTCGGGGTAGCCGTACTCATCCATCAGCGCGAACACTGCCTGAGCCTCGCGCCATGACTTGCCGGGGTCGGTGCGTATCACCCTCTCAGCGCGGGTGAGGCGGCCCTTCACTGTCCGCCCGTTCGCTCTCCACCACCGCTCATCCATCACCAGCACCCTCTGCGTCGACGGGAACCGCTTCGTGGCCATCAGGACCGAATCGGGATCGAGTCGAGCGATGCACCCACCCGAGGAGTCCGTCGAGCCACAGTGGTTCGCCGCAGATCGCGCAGACCTTGTCCGCCGTCATCCCTCACCCCCGGTCCGTCGTATCCACCCGGTGACGAGCACCCAGTCGCTTTCGGTCCAGGACGTCACCTCGAGCTGCTCGAGCACCGAGTACCCCTTCGCCTCGAGGACCGCCACCGCGACCGCCATCGGATCGGTTGCGGACGCGCTGATGAGTCGGTAGAAGCGCGCATAGCCGGGCAGCGGTGGCTTGTGACCGCGCTGGGCCATCAGAGCTCACCCGCCTCGACGTACTCGCCGGCCACCTCGGAGGCCCAGAGGGCTGCGTCGAGCCAGTCGCCAACGCGGTCATCACCATTGACGAGGTCTTCGATCAGATCGATCATGTTGTACAGGGCGAGACGCCCACGGTGCGTGGGCGCATCGGGTACGTACTCGTCACGCGAGTGGTCGTACGGCTGCTGCGTCATCACGCCACCCCCAGGCAACCCTCGAGGTGTCGTTGGCCGTCGCGCGCCCCGCACCTCGAGCAGTGATGCCAGTAGAGCTCGCGTCGGTGACTGACCTTCCCCCACCGATGCGGGCGGCCACGGTCGTTGCAGTCGATCCAGGCGTGGCCGTTGTTCTGCACGGCCAGCTGGTAGTCGTGGTGGGTGACGTTCAACATCACGACCTCCACCCCAGCGCCCAGTCGGGCACGTCGGCCAGTACGGCCTCGCCCAGTTCAGCGATGGCGTCGCCGATGTCTCGCATCGGCCGCCAGTCCCCCACGAACGTGACCCGCTGGCCGGTGTCGAAGTCGACGCCCTCGCCGGTCCAGGTCGTGGCCCATGCACCGTTCGGGTACACCTCTTCTACCAGTACCTGCATCACGGTCACCCACCCTTCTTGCCCGGAGGCGCTTCCTCCGCTGGCTCGAGGCGACACTAACACAGGTGGCTGACATCATGTCAAGTACCGCTGGCAAGGAACTTTCACATACCAGCTCGGCGCCCCCGGCGCGGTGCGCGACCCACCCTGGAGACGGGGTGGCTCTGTAGGGTCTGCACCGGCAACTACTCCCACCCCTCGCCGGGGTGCCCGAGCGAGGGTTCAAGATCAGAGCTCAGGTTCGATCCGAAGCAACACCCTCCCCCCCTTGCAGGCCGGAGGTGTATCCCGGGCCCCACGGCCCGGGGGATCGACCATCGGGGGGAGCGCGTACTCGAGTCGATGGAGAGGGCGCGCGGAGGGAGACACTCGCCGGCCACCCAGTCCGGGTGGCGCGGCGTCGGCTTCCCTCGAGGGCGGGCCCCCCGAGGGCCCGGCCCACCGCAGTGCCCACCTGCGAGACGCCCGGGGGCGTTGAGCTGCACCGATAGGGGGAGGACTACGTCCTCGAGACACTCGTCGAGGCCGTAGTTGAGTGCCTCGTTGTCGATCTTCGACCCCGGGGTGTTCCCCGGGGCCGCTCGTCCATTGCAGTTACCCCGCTCCGACTCTGAGTCTCATCCGTCTATGGGGCCGGAGTCTCTTCGAGGATGACGAGAGGTCTCAGGAGGACCGGATTGCCAGGACCACGCATCTCCGATGAGCAGAAGCGTAAGTTCTTCTACCTCGTCTATGACCCGGAAGGTCCTCGGATCATGCCGGGGTTGGCCGCGAAGGAGCTGGGCTTCTCCAAGGCCACCGCCTACAGGCTCACCTCGGGGCTGCACGTCCACGCCGGGGTGAACAGGCCCTCACAGCTGCAGGCACGCCTGCAGGCTGACCTTCCGTCCCCGAAGCGCTGGGATGAACTGTCAACCGATGCGAGGGCCGGGCTGGGGGATCTGAACGTCTTCGGGGAGATGTTCTTCTGTCGGCGTCCTTCACCGTGGCGAAAGGACGCCGCCATGCGGCTGGTGGATGCGATCACCGATCGCAGCCAGCGCACGTTCCTCGACATGAACGTGTTCCCTGGCTCAGGCAAGACCACGCTGTTGCACGACATCAAGGCGTGGTTGATCTGCGGGGGAGGGACGCTGGATCCCGCGTTCGGACGCGCGCTCCGGATCATGATCGGCTCGCGCGTCGTGCGCGTGGCCGAGCACTCATGCCTACGCCTGCGCCGCTCCCTCGAGCTGCGCAGGCCGTACTACGACAAGGAGCAGCGCCGCCAGGCCGAGTTCGTGCCGGCGGTCGAGTACGGACGCTTCAAGCCGAACACCAGCGCCGGCGAGGAGTCGATCTGGGCCAAGGACCAGTTCCTCGTGGCCCAGCTCGAGGACGTCGACCTGTATGAGAAGGAGCCCACCGTCCAGGTGGCCTCCCAGGAATCTGGCTTCCTGGGCGAGCGTGTCGACCTCGCGGTGTGGGACGACATCGCGACCTATGACAACTCGCGCTCACCGGAGCAGGCCGAGTCGCTCTCGGCCTGGTTCGAGGACGAGGCCGAGACCAGGGTCGAGCCCGGCGGGGTGCTCGCCCTGGTGGGCCAGCGCCTCGGGCCACTGGATCTCCATCGCAACCGCCTGGACGCGATGGTCACCGAGGAGGATGGGATAGATCGTCCGAAGTACACGCACATCGTGTACCCGGCGCACCAAGACGACCTGTGCGACGAGACGCACGACCAGTGGGACCCAGCTGGCAACCGTGGGTGCTTGACCGATGCGTACCGGCTCCCGTTGAAAGACTGGATCGACGTTCGGGCCAAGACCAACTACCGCACGGTCTACCAGCAGGAAGACTCTGACCCAGCCCGGATCTTGATCCACCCGGTCTGGCTCGAGGGAGGCACCGACCACGACGGCTACCCGGCGCCCGGGTGCTTCGACCGCGACCGAGGCTTCTTCGAGTGGCCCGAGCGTGTCGGGCCACTGATCGACTACTGCGTGGTCGACCCCGCCTCGGGCAAGCAGTCGGCTCGGGCGGGCGACAGCTTCTGGGCGCTCGAGTGGTGGGCCGTGCAGCCCCAGACGCGGCACAACTACCTGATCCACGGCCGACGCGCCCGCATCCAGGCGGGCGACCTGCTCGACTGGGACAACGCTCAGCAAGAGTTCAAGGGTTGGATGCACGAGCTGCAGGTGGGCTCGATCCTCGCCGGCCACCCGATCCGTGTCTGGATCATCGAGGCCGTGGCCGCGCACCGGTACCTGTTCCAGTTCGAGCACTTCCGCCGCTGGCGGCAGATGTTCCCGATGGTGTCGGTCATCCCACACCAGACGCAGCGCAACAAGACCGATCCGGATCTGGGCGTCGATGGACTGATGCCGATGCGTTACAAGTCCGGGCAGAAGCACCTACCGCGCAAACGCGGGGTCGACTCCCTCAACTACATCAAGGCGAAGGTCAAGGAACTCACCACCTACCCGTACGCCATGTACGACGACACCGTCCTGGCGGACTGGATGGGCGAATGGAACCTCGACACGGTCCTGCAGATCGGGAACCGCGCGCTGGATGGGCCGATGACGATCGAGGCCCAGCTGTCCCCCTACCTGAAACGTCAGTTGACGGAGAAACACCTCCTGACGGCATGAGGTCACCATGGCCCAGTTCGGACGTCCGATCACGGACACCACACGCGACAACTGGTTCGACCCTGTCGGCGGGACCACGGGACTCTTCGGGCAGATCGACGAACCCCAGGCCGACGACGCCGACTACATCCAGACGCAGCAGGCGCCCACCAACGACGTCTACGTCACGCGGTTCTCCCCGATCGAGAACCCGGCCGTGTCGACCGGGCACATCATCCGCTACCGCTTCGCGAAGGATACGAGCGGCGGCAACCAGATCGACCTGACGGTCGAGCTCAGGCAGGGCTATGTGAGCGAGGTCTCGCTCGGGACGTTGATCCGTAGCTGGACGCACGCGAACATCACCGAAGCCCTCATCACGGCCCAGCAAGTGCTGAGCACCGCTGAGGCCGACGCGATCACGGACTACGGCAACCTCTACCTGAGGGTCGTCGCCAACCAACCGTAGGAGGCTGATGTGTCAGGTATCAGGATCCATCACGAGCTGTTCAAGAGCTGCACCTACGCCGTCGAGGTGCCGCTGGCGTATGGGCGTCCATACGACTGCAACGAGTGCAAGAAGGTCCACCACAACAAGGTCATCCACCTGCGCCTTGACGCAGATGGCAACGGGATCGTCTCCAAGGAGATCTTGGCCACGCTGAAGACCCAGACCCCGGCCGGCGAGATCATCGCCCTCGCTGGCTTGTCGGTTACGAACGAGGTGCAGAAGCCGCCGACGCAGGTCATCGGCGCCGTGGACCGTGCGACGTATGAGGTGATCGACCGTCCCCTGAACCTCGACATGCGGGCCACCGACATCTACGTCCCCGGAGTGAACAAGTACCAGTCGCGCGACCGGATCCATAAGGGACTCATCGACGCGCTCGGCACGGAGGGATAGCACATGGCGAGTTTCCTGTTCGACATCATCCGGATCAACATCATGGGGGAGGACACCCACGCGTTCGTCGATCTCGACGACGACCTCCTGGGCATGTTCTTCGTCGATGAAGCGGACGATACCCCCAACCAGACCACGGACCAGGATGTGGCCGACCGCCTCGCGGCTTCACAGGTTCCGTCTTTCGCCACGGCACCGAACCTCGTGAACAGTGCGGTGACCGCCGTCACGAACCGTGGCGTTCTGGATGCAGATGACCTGACGTTCCCCTTGCTCTCGGGCGACCCGTCAGAGTCGATCGACCTATGGAAGGACACGGGCACGGACACCACCTCGGTGCTGATCGCGAACTTGGACGACTACACGGGGCTTCCGATCACGCCCTCAGGCGGGGATGTCGTGATCCAGTTCCATGTGAACGGCATCATCCGGATCTGATATGCCGCTGATCCTGCCGAAGCAGCGAGGGACGCGGCGCGAGGCGAACTTCAGTGGTCAGCCCGCGACGACCTGGGGCACGGCGCTCACGTCACACTCGGTAGCTCACCAGTATCCGAGTACTTTCACCGAGCTGTTCGCGTCCACGGCGTTCGACACCGATTTCGTCACGATCCAGTTCCACTCCAACTTCGTGGCGGCGACCGACACCGACTCGATCGTGTCGATCTACGCCGGAGCAGGAGGCTCCGAGCAGGTCGTGATCGCTGACCTCCTTGCAGGATGGACGAACATCTTCGATGGCCAGGGTCTCAACACCAAGACCTACGGGTTCCCGCTGAGGATCCCTGCGGGGACGAGGTTGTCGGCGCGGCACCGCTCGGTCCGCACCTCGGTCGCCGTGGAATGCATGGTGGAACTGTTCGGTGGTGGGGCCGGGCATCATTGGGTTGGAACGCGCGTCGAGGGCGTCGGGCTCGGGGCGGCAGGCTCGGCATCGGGCGGGACCCTCGTGACCCCCGGCACGGTGTCGGAGGGCACCTTCACGACGATCGGGGCCGCGACGGTCTATGACTGGGGATACGTCGTCCCGATGCTCGGCGGCAACACCGACGTGACGATGATCTCCGACATCATCTCCGCCGACCTCGGCGTCGGTGGTGTCGCTCTCCTTGGGCTCGACGAGTGGCTGTTCTACGCCTACACGACGGAGACCGCCGGGCCCGTGAGGGGACAGACCGGGCGCTACGCGCATATCCCGGCCGGGACAACGCTTCAGCTCCGCGCCCAGGCGATCACCAGCGCCGAGGCCAAAGACTTCGCGATCTATGGCGTGGCATAGGGGGACCGATGGCGATCACCGAACCGTTCGCAGTGAGCGAAACGATAACGACGACAGAGTGGAGCTTGACCACCGACACCGCCGGGCCCGACCTCAACACCGATGACGGCATCTACCAAGTGTTCTTGGACCTGAACGCGCTGGCCGATGGAGACGTGTTCGCGTTCCGCGCCTACGAGAAAGTGCAGACCGCTAGCACGCAGCGAGCCTTCTACCGGATCGACGTCTCGAACGCTCAGGGCGCGGAGGACAACTGGCCTTCGCCATCGTTCATCCTCATGCACGGCTGGGATTTCACTTTGCAGAAGATCACGGGCACCGATCGTCTCATCGACTCGTCCGTCCGCAAGGTGGCGTAACCCGTGAGCGGGTCGCCCTGGTTCGACCCACTCCTGCCGGGGGCAGCGCAGCAACAGGCCGGTGGCGCTGGCCCCACGACGATCACGGGCGTCACGCTTACGATCACCCCTGACTTCCCGGCGGGGAAGGTGGATCACAGACTCATCGGCGTGACCCTCACGGTCACGCCTGATTTCCCTCAGGCGAAGGTCAACCACAGGCTCCTCGGCGTCACCCTGACGGTGACGCCCGACTTCCCTGCGGCGAAGATCAACCACAAGATCTTCGGTGTGACGCTCAGCGTCACACCCGACTTCCCGGTCGGGAAGGTGAACCACCGCGTTCTCGGCGTGACCCTCTCGGTCACCCCGGACTTCCCTGCGGGCAAGGTGAACCACCTCCTGCTGGGCGTGGCGTTGACGGTGGTCCCTGACTTCCCCGTAGGGAAGCTCAACCACAAGATCTTCGGTGTGACGCTCAGCGTCACACCGGACTTCCCGGTCGGCCAGGTGGGACCATCGCTGGGGCGTCGTGCGCGCGTGGTCTTCGTGGAGTTCGTGGTGATGAACACGGACCTGCACGGCAAGGAGTACTTCATCACCTGGCGTGAGTCGAACCGCAACCTCGGCGCTAAGACGCGCCGACCCCGAGGAGGGATGGGTGGGCACCCTAACCGATCCGTTGCAGCTCTATAAACCCACCTTCCAAGAGGTCGGTTGGGATGACGAGGTCAACGCCAACTTCGAGACGATCGAAGACTTCATCACCTATCTGGGCGTGAATGTCCGCGCTGCGAAGTTCGGAGTGGTGGCCAACGGCACCACGGACGACATCACGGGCATCCATCTCGCGCGCGATGCCGCCGGCGTCGGCGGCACGCTCTTCTTCCCGAAGGGGACGTACCTCGTCTCGGGTCTGGCGGCGAACATCGCGAGTCAGACCTGGGTCTTCGAGCGCGGAGCCACCCTGCTCCTGAAGGATGGCGTGGCCTCGGGTACATCGATCATCAACGTCACCGCAGCGGGTGTGACGATCAGGGGCGGGAAGTTCGACGCGAACCGATCTGCTCAGACCAACGGTGTGTACGGCATCCGGGGCTCCATCGGTGCCGACGGCATCACCATCGAAGACACCTGGGTCACGAACACCCTGTGGGTGACCGCCCAGGGCACGGTCGGCAAGGGTATCTGGGTGCAGGACTGCAGCCGGGTTCGGATCCGCAACAACCGCGTCACCTCGACCAGGCACATGGCGATCCAGGTCAAGGCCCAGACGATCAACGTTCAAGACGTCTGGGTCACGGGCAACCACATCGATCGGACCGACATCGCAGAGGCGGACCTCACCGAGGGCGCCCTCGAGATCCACACGAACGACAACACGGTGCGGATGCGCAATGTGGTCGTCGCTCACAACGTGGTCTTGCAGCCTGTCTTGGCTGCGAACAACGGGCAAGCCTGCATCGAGCTCTTCGGGGCCGGTGTCGGTATGTCGATCGAGCGCGTCGCCGTGGTCAACAACCGCTGCGTGGGCGGCACGATGGCGGTGTCGTTCGACTCCGTTCAAGACGGCTCGATCGTCGGCAACACCTGCTTCGACCACAGCGTGCG
>Ga0247727_10006348_pt1 | contig 23300 bp, 18 predicted proteins | sample WisWelCaveWW1625_FD_202498 | JGI IMG/M metagenome (GOLD analysis project Ga0247727, IMG submission 202498) | Biofilm microbial communities from Wishing Well Cave, Virginia, United States - WW16-25 | ecosystem: Environmental > Aquatic > Deep subsurface > Groundwater > Cave microbial mat | place...
ACCCGATGATTGATTTCCAGCGCGGCGAAAAATAAATTTGATTCGCCTTTAAGTTCCAATCCCAGATCCCGTCATTGGCGCCATTGACCGCTACTGTGTATCGCTCCTGGCTTTCGCGTAATTCTTCTTCCGCCTGATGGCTTCGTATTGCATAATGCAAGCTCAACATCAATGTATCCGTAGACAGCCTGTCCTTGGAAAGATAATCCGATGCGCCGGATTTCATCATTTCTACCGCGATTCCTTCATCCTCCTGGCGTGTCAACATTATGATCGGAGTCCGAATTCCTTCCGCGCGGACCTTTTTCAACACATCAAGGCCGTCCGATCCGGGTAGCCTGTAATCCAGAATCACACAGTCGTACGGATTGTTCCGAAGCGCCTCCATTCCACCTGGGCCATCGGAGGCTTCGTCAGCAACCACACGTGCATTTCCTTTCTTGAGCGCGCGGGAAACAGCCATGCGATCCACATCATCGTCATCAATGATTAATACCCTTAACTCCTGCGTATCCACTTTTCACCTCTCGGGTAATTCGCACAGTGTCCAGTATAGACCGAGCGTTGATAGAGCATCCACGAACTTTTGAAACGTAACCGGTTTTACAATGTAACCGGCAACATTTAAATCATACGCCGAAACAACATCACGTTCATCATTGGAAGTCGTTAATACAACCACAATTAAATGTTTCAACTGTGAATCTGCGCGGAGTTCCCGCAGAAATTCAATTCCGTTCATTTTCGGCATGTTTAAATCCAGCAGAATCAACCCGGGCAAACTGTTTAATTCCTGCTTCCGGCGGCGAAGCAATCTAAGAGCCTCCACTCCATTTTCCTCAACATGAAGAGGATATGGAAAATTGTTTTTCTGGAACCCGCGTTTCACCTTCATGATGTCTACATCGTCATCTTCTACCAGCAAAACACCAAAAACTTCTTCACTCATAGCGAGTCTCCTTCAAAAATTCCCTTATTTTCATTCTCATCTTGGTTTTCCGGGCCACGTAAACCGGAATGTAGCGCCTTTTCCTTCTTCTGATTCCAGAGTAATTTTTCCGCCTTTGTCTTCCACGATCTTTTTGACCAGTGCAAGTCCTACTCCGGTACTTTCAAATTTGTCACGAGCTTTCAACGTCTGGAATATGACAAAAATTTTCTGATGATATTCCGAGGCTATACCCGGGCCATCATCGGCTATGGAAAATTCAAAAAAATCGCCTGCTTCACGCACCGTGACTTCAACGCGTCCTTCCGGACGGTCATGATGTTTGATGGCGTTGCCGATCAGGTTGGCAAACACCTGTTGCAGCCGGATCCGTTCCGTTTCAAGTACAGGCATGTTTTCCGCCACGTGAATGACAAATCCGGGAGGGCGAACAATCATATCGACAACATCCGCCAGTAGTTTTGCCGTATCAACGGTTTCGGCTTTGTCACGAATCCGCCCCACCCGTGAATACTGCAGGATGCCTTCAATCAAAGCCACCATCCGCTGCGCGCGCTTCCTCAAAAGGTCCATGTGTTTGCGCGATTCACCGGTCAAACTCTCTCCCATATCTTCTTCAATCCACTCAGACAGATTCGAAATAGCCTGCAACGGGGCCTTTAAATCATGGGAAGTCACATACGCAAACTGGTCCAACTCTCGATTACTTCGTTCAAGCTCCAGCGCATACTGGCGTAATTGCTCCTGCTGTTGCCGTAATTTCTCTTCAGATGCGATCCGTTCCGTAACGTCCCGAAGCGTTCCAAGAATCGCAGAAGTACCATCCCATTCGATCATCGCCACGTTCGCTTCAAAATCATACGGACGACCGGATTTGGAAACGGCCTTGAATACATACTGATTCGACACCGCCTCGCCGCGTTTTCGGCTTTCCTCCCGTTCCTGCAGCAGCCCCTTGCTTGATGGATCCACAAGGTTCATTACGTCAAAACCGGGAGATGAAGTTTCCTCCACGGAATATCCCAGGTATTCTTCAAACTTTGGATTGATGAAAACAAGATTTCGTCCCACGAGAACGTAGAGCGCATCATGCGATTGCTCAACCAGATGGCGGAAGCGTCTTTCGCTGCTTTTCAAGGCTTCTTCTGCGCGATCACGCTCCTGTTGGCGATGCTGAATCTGTTCCAGCATTCTATTGAAACCGTCGTACAGCACACCGACTTCATCTTCACCCCGCTTTGTGACACGGATCGAATAGTCTTCCCCTTCCGTAGTTTTTCTGGCGGCCTCTGCCAGATCCAGGATGGGCGCGGATATCACCTTTTGCAGTTGTACCGCAAGCAGAACAGAGGCAATCACAAGCACCGCGATAAACGAAAGCATCGTCAACAAATAATCGCGTACCTTTTCTTCCAGAGGAATGGTACTGGCACGAAGCAGGATCGTCCCGTAAATGAGGTTTCCTTCGCTGATTGTCTGAAAGACGCTCAGGTATCCTCCCTCAAACTCGCTGGAGTTCGTCTGAACCGGAGGAGCAGGAGGTGCCGTTCCTGATCTGGTGTAGGAAGAAAAAAGTTTGCCTGCGGTGTCGTAAAGATACGCGTAGTCAATGTTTTCGATTGCGCTTAACTTCGCCAGCGTCTTCGCAGAGGCTTCCTGATCGGAAAATGCAAGGTCCACAACACTGTAATCGCCGATGACGCGCGCCTGGACCGTTGTGCTTTCCACCATTTCCCGCTTAAAGGTATTGATGTCATTGATACTGACAAGCGCAAATCCGGCCACCAGAGAGAAAAGTGTGATCGACAAAATGATGAGTATCAATTTGCTGCGAATCTTCATTTATTCCCCGGCTTCACGATGCGAGCGAGCTTCATGAGTCGCGAGCTGAACTTGAGTCCGCTGACATCAATAGCACTCTGATTTACTTCGAAACGGATAAAGTCTCCTTCCCGGTAAAAATTAATCAAAACCCCTTTTTGAGCAAAACCGCTTGTGTCGCCTACCGTTAGAACCGGTTTCGTCTCAATCCGGGAAAGGATTTCGGTCAGATTTTTTTCCTGTGAAGAGGAAATGAAAATCATCTGACAACTTTTTAGCTCCGACAGGTCTTTGATCTCAACAACATCGACTCTCTTGTCTTTGATTTTCATCTCTTTAAGACGCTCCAGAGAGCTGCCGAACGGGTTGACGCCGACAACTGCAATTACAAAAGGAACGGATGGATTGGAAACAGAAGAGCCGGCGGGCCAGTCAATGAAACGCGTGAAACGTTCCAGCATTTCTGCTTTGAGTTTGTATTCGGCGGAGGGATCTGCGGAAAACAAAGACGCAGAAAGCAGTAACAGTGCAGTCAAAAAAACGCCGGCGGCGAGTGGTATACGCGGCATCGCTCTCAAAGCTGGGATCATTATAGATGGAATCAGAATCAATTGACAATGCCGGACGGCAGGGCTATTCTACGGCGGAGGTGCGATTGAAAAGGTCTCTCCCCGGATTCAATCCCCAATTCTTCCAGATGCCCTTGCGGAAGGTGCTGATTGCACTCTTAATCCTGTGTGGTTCTGCCGGAGTAGCCATGGGGCAGGACCAGGAACTTGAGCAGCTTTCGCTTGAACAACTGTTGAATGTGCCCGTATCGGCGGCCAGTCGCGAAATCAAAACGCTGCGTGAAGCGCCGGCAACTGCTTACATTGTTACGGAAGCCATGATCCAGGAACGCGGGTACAACTATTTGTATGATGCGCTGCGGGACGCGCCGGGATTCGACATCATCTGGATGGGAGGTTTGTACGGCCCGATCCTGATGCAGCACGGACTGGATACACCTGAGAATAACAAGCTGATCCTGATGATAGACGGGATTGTAGACAACAATCTTTCCGCAGGAACGGCGCAAATCTACATGCAATACAGCCTGCATAACGTGAAGCGAGTTGAAATACTTTACGGTCCCGCGTCCGCCCTTTACGGGGCCAATGCGATGACGGGTTTGATCAACATCATTACAAAGACGGGCGCTGATTTGAAAGGGGTTGCGTACCAGGGCGGGGCTATGGCCTGGGATCCACAGTTCCGGCGGAGTGGCGCCTTCGGAAATGTGGCTCTCGGCAACACATGGGAGAACGGAAAGATTGATGTGTCCGGCTCGTTTCATGCCATCGACACATCCGGACCCGACTTGCGAATTCATTCGGACGAAGCGCGGTCAGACAAACCGCTGGATCCTGGAAACGCTGATTATTATTTCAGCCCGGATTACATTGGCTCGGCTGAAGTCGGAACATTCCTGGCTCAGGGCCGGGCAGCATTTCAGGAATACGGTCTGTCGTTCGGCGGCCACATCTGGCAACACCGCGGCGGACAGGGGACCTACGGACATGAAGGATTCGCATTCCTCAACGGATTCCAGAACCAGCCCGATGTTTGGAACTATCGTAATAGTACTATATTTATAACATATGATCGCGCCCTCACGGACAGATTGAGCAACACGCTTCAGGCCGTTTATCGTGACACTCGAATTCTGGACGATACATATGACGCCTACTTCACCGTTCCCGGAACGGGACCTGACGGTCCGGGAGGACCCGGCTTTGCAGGGTCGCGATACTTCCGGCCGGACCATTCCTGGAAACTGGAAGATTACGCTGTCTGGAATCTGTCACAGGAAATGACCCTCACGGCCGGCGCCTCTGCGGAATTGCAACGCGTCAGTGATTATCAACTCTCGACCGGCCACTCGTTTGACCGCCAGAACCTGGAGAATCCGGGCACGGCGCCCGTGATCGATGAAAACAGGTTGTATGATTACGATGATTTCAGCGGCTACGTGGAACACGCCTGGAACATAACGTCGGGACTTGCGCTCACGACCGGACTTCGTCTGGATGTCTTTCGCCTCAGTGGAGACGCTACTCCAACATTTTTTGGAACAAAAGACTATGATGCTGCAGGAAATTGTGTTCCAAACGCAGACGACTGCAAAACAGTCGAGGAAGCTGCGGCCGCCGGAGCCGTGGTAATTTCAGGAGTGTATTATGTTTTGAGTCCTTATCAGCGGACACGAACAACTTTCAATCCACGCATCGGCGCTGTTTACTCATTGCAAGATCAAAAAGTGACCATTAAAGCCCTTTACGGTGAAGGATTCCGCGTGCCCACCGTTCGCGAGCTGTTCTCGGTTACCGGAAGCCGCTTCAACAATCCATCGCTCGCACCCGAAAAGGTCAGGACATTTGAGCTGAGCACAACCTATGCAATAGCGGAAAAAGGCTATTTCGAAGCAGGCGCATTTTTCACAACGGCTGACGATATTGTTCAGCTTTCTGAAGGGGATGTGAAACGGCCCGGACGCACGACAAACCTCAATCAATTTCAGAATGTCGGCCGCGCTCATATTTATGGTTTGGATCTGCAAGGCCAGATCCGGGTTCATGACTCCGTGGATGTTTTCGGTAATTACTCTTTCCAGGTCCCACGATACACGGATATTGATGAGGGCAACCTGTCACATCAACCTGATACGGTTGATCCCAAAGATACTTCGGATCGAATTCCGCGTCAGGCGCAAAACAAAGGGACCATCGGAGCTTCGTTTTACTTCTGGAACCGGAAGTTCATCTTCACTCCGCGCGTTCACCTGGTAGGACAAAGACCCGCCATCATTACAAGTCCGTTACAGGATGCATCCGCATACGGATCCTTGAATCTGTCTGTGGTTTTAAAAGACGTATGGCGTAAAGGATTTTACACCCAGTTTGTCGGCTACAACATAACCAACGCCGACATCCTTGATCCCGGATTTCGAACCGCCATCAAGTTCAGCGATTTCCCCGCAGCCCACCCCCAACCCGGAATCAACTTCATCATGAAACTCGGCTACCAGCACGCGTTCTAGAGATCCATCCGGAAACCCATCAATCAGTGGGGGCAGGCCTCCGTGCCTGCCCATCGCTCGTCGAGCCCAACAGCGGGCAGGGACGCCCGCCGCCACACAACAGGGGTTTCCGTCTCACAGCGGATCATGAACTTTTAGTCCGGTAATCTTCAAGAAATGGAGGTCATGAGTCCAGATTTCCGTAGCCCCATTTTCCAGAACAATCAGGGCAATCTGTAAATCGAAGATTCGAGACCCCTGAATACCAAGGTATTCTGCCTGCTTTATCAGTTGGTGACCGAAGTGCGGACCAGGTACCCAGACCTGGCCACCTCCTGAACGAAGTAAGTTTTCCAGGAAGCCTCCAGCCTCAACGCCAGTGGAGGGACCGCCCGAGCAGGATGGGTTGGTAACCACGCTCCAGAATTCGGCAAGACACGTTACCGCAATGCCCCACCCCTGCGGCCGCGATACGGCAACCTGAATTGCTTTTCGTGCTGCTTTATGCTCCGCTGTTCCGGCACGATGAGCGTACACGAGCAGGTTTGTATCAATCGCAATCATATCCTGCGGCCAAACATTCGATTCATTTCTTCCCGGCTCCTCAAATCCACTCCGGCAGGCAGACCACCCTTTGCCGTGATCCATCGAATTCTTTTCGATACGCGGGGTCCGGTCACTCGGGCTTCCGAAATCTGATCCCGGAGGCCTTTTTCAACCAGACTCCTCAGCGTGGTTCGTTTTTCCGCAGCCCATTTCTTTGCTTCAATCAAGAGTCGATCATCCACTTCTATGGTTGTTTTCATATGGTTAACCATATACCCATATTTATAGCTATGCAAGCCGCAAGCATGGAGAATTCCGGATCAAACCTGCCGGAAGCGGCAGGCCTATCCTGTGGTAACGCTTCGCAACCTGTGAATGACCGGTCCCTGTCCGGATTACTCCTTTGGCCGAGTTTGTTGCGCTTTGCCCACCAGATAATCTACGAGTTCATTCACATTCATAGTGGAAACGTTGGAGCCCGGGACGATAAGAATTTTTTTTTGCGAAAACTGCTTGGCGACTTGCATTTTCACGTATGCGTCGCCTCCCATTTTTCCCAGGGCCTCGGCTTCTTTCCGGATGCCTTCAGACTCCGCCTGCGCCACTGCGACGATCGCCTTGGCCTGATTGGTCTTGACCTGGTAATAACCATCCGCTTCGTTCTTGACTTTGCCTGCCTGTCCCAGGGCATCTTCGAGTCTGCGATTCCATTCAGAACGCTTCCCTTCGAGCTCACTTTGTTTCTGAACAACCATATTCTTTTGTTGCTCCATCAACGTTTGCACATCGGCTTCGGCCTGTTTCTGATCATTGATGGCGCGCTGGTACTCGGCATCGAACCGGTGTTGTTGAACTTGCAGCATGTCAATGATGATCCCGTATGCTCCGATTTCCTTCTGGAGCTGATTTTGAGCTTTCAGGGCGATCTTGTTTTTCACGGTCACCTGATAGTATTCCTCACTGGTAATCTCATTAAAAATATCGCGAATGACCGATCTTGAAATTGGTCTTACCACACGTTCCTTGATTTCATCCAGGCTCTCACCCACCATGGAAACAATGTGAGGAGCTTTTTGAGGGTCGATCCGCCACATGACGTTGATATCGATATATACATTATTCCCATCCCTGGTTTTAAACGTGATGTCATCCGGAATGGGGCGGTCCCCTTCCTGAGGATTTGCATTCATGGCCAGGTTTTGCTGTGAGATCGGCAATGTTTGCCAGCTATTGACGACCGGCAGGAAGAAATAGACACCCCCGGGTTGATACACCTGTTGTTGACCGCGTTTTTCGAAAATGCCGAAAAGATTTGTGCGAACTCCCACTTCTGTGGAAGAAGTAGTTCCGCAGCCATAGAGCATCGTGACGGAAAGCAAAACGAGAAACAATAACAGCCGCTTCATTTCTCCCTCCCGGTTGCCGGCGGTGGTTGCCCCGGATTTACGCCAATGATGGCCCAGGCACTGCGAATGAATGCAATGTATTGTTCGGGAGTCATCACAGCGCCTTCGATATTGTCGAACATCTTTGCAATTTCCAGGGCCACAACATATCTGCCTCCGGTCTCGTTCAGCGCGGTGGCCTTCAATTTCTTTGCTTCTGCAATAGCTATGTTGTATTCCGTATCTCCCCTCGCGCGGGTTTGCGAAGAGTAAAGATCAGCCTCGGCAAGGATCTTCGATATTTGCGCGCTGATCTCCGATTCGGCTATTGTGATCGCGGCATTTCCTTTGGATTCGATCTGCCGCAGTTTCGCTTTTTCCTCGTTTACAACGCTTTCCTTTCGGTTCTTTTCGGCCAGTTGCACAGCAACCTTCTTGTCGTGAAGCGACTTTTCATAATCCGGCGCATACATGTAGTTCCGTATGAGAAGCTTTTCTACGGTAAAACCCCTTTCCGAAAAACGCTTTCTCAAAAGCTCCTCCGCTTCCCTTGCCGCACCGATTCGTATTGTTTCGTTGTAAAACGATTCGGCATTCATTTTTCCCAGAGTTGATAGAACTCCATTGCGGAACGTGTTGATGACAAAACCGTCTACGTACAGCGTTCCCCATCCGAATTCTCTGGCAACCTGAATCGGATTCTTAATTGAGTAGAGCAGAGTCACATCGGCCCTTACAGAATATCCATCGGATGTCTGTACGTTGAATGCATCAATCACACGATGAGTGGACTTACCAAGCAGTTTGTCACGAGTATCAAAGTATTGCTCCAGAGCGCCGGCATCCCCACCCCGCTCCTTCAGCTTCTCTGCAGATTCCTGTCGATCATTGCTGGCTTCCAGCACATGTATGCTGCGTGGAAATGAATGCACAGTGGTCCCAATGCCGACGAAATAAAGGCCGGGACCGTAGGCTTTGTCAATAATTCCGACCTTGAAGCCGAACTTCTTTTGCATGACTCCAAACTCGTTTGTATCTACACGCGCTACGCAGGAAGTGTAGAAAATCGCAAGAAAGATGACGATTCCTGCTGCCAGAAAAACCGTTCGTTTGAGTGAGGTTTTTACGGATCCAACTGCGCCGGCGGCGCCTGCTACACGAACCATCATCGACCTCCTAGTGTTTGATTTTCCTTCGAGCTTCCCGTTTGTTTGCTTCTGTCGAAGAATCCCGATCATCCAGTTCACGGAAAGCCTGTTCTTCTTGTTGTTGTTGCCCGGAGCTATCTTCTTTCGAAGTCGGTTCCTGCAGTGACTGTTCGCTTGTTATATATGCCATTTCAATCCGGTCGATTTCGCGGTCCGCTTTGGCGACAAGACGGTTTAACTCAGCTTCGTAGCTTTTAAGGGAAACCAGGCGTCTGAGATTCGGAAAAATCAGTCCTGCTATCAAAAAAGGCAAAACCCATTCTTTTGACCAGAGCGGAATGAACGGCGCCCAGACTACGAAACCACCCAGAGCCATCCCTGCAACGCCGGCGGCGATCCTTTCTACAAAATGCAGTTGCTCCGGGAGAAGGTAAAAGTCGTTTCTCTCTCGCGGCGTAAAACGAACGGCGAGACGAACGTAGGCAGGGACAACTACTTTTTGAATGAGCGCACATACTTCATCGAGAAATCGCTCTCTTGCATCCTGAGACAAATACCCTTCTTGCACTCTGATCATGCTTTTGAGGCGTGGCAGCTCCTTTTCATACAGATCTGCAAAGAAATGCTCTGCTTCCTGTTCTCCTGCGCCAATAATTTCGTCTGACAGCCCCGGCCGGCAATTCTCAAAAGTCTGAATCAATGAATCGATATAACCACTAAGTCCTGCAGGACCGGCAATTCTATCCGGAAAAAAAAAGCTGAATAAACGGCGAAAAATAGATGTCAATTCCAGGTTCTCGTTCTTACAAGCATAGAATATCCCTCGCGCGTGTCAAGGAATGCAGGACTGGCTCCTCACGTTCATGCTTTTTGTAAAGTGGGCCGCTGTAACAGAGTAAGGAATTCCTGTGATAGTATTGGAATTCTTTTGGGAGGACAAAAATGAAACGATTTTTGATTCTACTTTCGATAGCAACTCTTCTGGCGATTTCTTCGTCGATTCCTGTAGCAGGGCAAGAGGCCGCGAAACACGTTTCTGCCGATAAAGCGGATTACAAGGAGGCGGTTCCAGGTGTTTCCAAAGCCGTCCTGTGGGGAGATCCGGACAAAGGGGCATACGGAGCTTTCACGAAAATGGCCCCGGGATTAGACTTCGGGATGCACACACATACCAACGCGCTCTGGCTGGTCGTTCACAAAGGAGCTTATCTATATAAGGATAGTGCAGGTGAAAAACGCGTCGGGCCCGGTGAGTTTCTGTGGATTCCGGCCGGAATGAAACACTGGAGCGGCAGTGATCCGAAAGATGGAGCACTTTTCTACGAAGAAGCTTCCGGTAGCTTTGACCTGGTTCCGGCAAAGTAGTCGTACTGAAAATAAGGGTTGATGCGGCAATTATGTCATTCAACCGTGCCGAAAATAATTTCCAGTTGATCCGCCCTTGCATTCAGTGGAAGTATGCCTTCAAGCTTTACAACTTCATCCTGGCCGATTCCGTTGGCGGTTGCAACCGGACCGCGCACAGCAGGATGCATAATAGATAAGCTTGCGATTTCCCTCCGCGCCTGCAATCGCATCACGACAAATACTCCGTCCGGAACATTTTTCACCGAGGATTCGAGAATCGAAAAAGGTGCGTTCGGCTGCAATCTGGAGAAAAAAGCCTGTTCGTTCCGTATCGTCACCTGTGCCAGGGCTTCATATCTACGAGACGAGTAGGTCCGCCAGCTCTGTGTGTACCATTGCTTGTCCCAGACGTTGCCTGTTCGCGAAGAATAGGTTGTGCTTCGAACTTGAAGAGCCTCTCTTTTGTGTTCCAGAAGACCGCGAGGCTGGGGTTCTACTTTCCTTCCGCTGTTCTGCCACAGACTTAGCCAGACTCTGGCGATGTCATTCACTGCTTCACTGTAAAGCAAAGTCGTGATTCGATTCGAGTTCTCCAGTTTCCATCGCCATCCGGCACGCGTTTCCAGATATTCGCGAAGGTTCTCTACCGGTTTTTCATAGCCTTCCCATAGAACGACAACACTGCTGTTCAACATGAAGTCTTTATTGGAGGCCGTATCCGTTTTTAGAATCGATTCGGGAGACCACAAATCGGCAATGTAATGAGCCATGTAACAAAATTGCTTTGCAGTATCGGAAGGAATGTCCTTTTGCAACTTGGCCTGTAAAATAGCCGCAAGCTTATCGATCCGATCGAGCGCCCCGCCTTCGGGTGTAGTTGGAATGAAATAGTGGTTTTGCCAATCACGCAGCAGATTATCCGGATCCAGGATACCCGCTTCGACCAGACTTTGATGCTTTGTGAAGATTTCTCGAAAATCATCCGGCATCAAAGAAACGGCATCGCGCGTCATTTGCAAATGTGTACTGTTGTGCCATGCAAACAAGTCGCTGCAAAACAGAAGTAAAATCAACGCACCGGTGAAAAGCCGCATCTAACTAACATTGTAGCCCAAAAATAAGCGTACAGAGTACGCTCCCAAATTTACGTTCACAAGTTCGGACAAGCTCGCACTGAATCGAATGGGCCAATCTGTCATTTCGGCGACGTAATTTCATGGGTTGCGGGAAATGGCTCGTCGAGAACTCTTTCGGGCACGGAACTTGCGGACACGAGAAACAATGACTCGTGAGTCACGTGCTCGAATGATCCTTCCAGAATACGGTCAAGGTCGTCTACACCGGTGCTGGACGCTGCCATGTTGCTTTAGACACCAGAGTGTTTTGTGACAATGTCACTGAATCAATTCGGAGGAAAGGCGATCCTTTCTTTAATGACTGCGGGCGCAAAGGAGGTGTTTCAATGAAAGCTGGAATCAGGATTCTGCAAGTTGTATTCGCGTTCGCAGCATTATTGCCGGCATGCACAGCTATGGCCGGTGAGCTTATTTATTCGCAGCCGGAAGATAACTGGACTACATTTTATTCATTCGTATCTACAGATGGGGCCACCAGCTATGAAGCTGCAGACGATTTTCAAGTTACCGGAAACATAGACCGCGTTGTTGTAAACGGATACATTTCTAATTCCACAGATCAGGTGCTTGGAGTCTATGTCCGTTTCTACCAATTCGGAGCAGACGGCAAACCCGGTGCTTTAACTGGACAGTACTATTTGCAGGCCGGCGATCCGAATCTGAAAATTGAACCAACCGGGGCGTACTGGATCGATGTCAAGCTTACACCTCCATTTTCGGCAACCGGGAAGACATTCCTTTCGGTCCAGCCTGTAACCACGGGACCCTGGAACTGGTGGAATGCCAACCATCTTCATCCAGCCGGACAATGGGTTTACACGCGTTCCAACTCCGGAACATGGAGCCATCCGATTTCGATTGTAACGGGACAACCCTATGACAGCGATCTGGATATGTGGCTGTATGGCGTTGTGACAGGGCCGCCACAACTGAACAGTCTTTCAGCAACAAGTCTTCCACGCAGCGGTTATCTGGAAATATTCGGCGTTAATTTTGGTGCGAGCGGAAAAGTTTTGATCGATGGACTGCAATCTCCGTTCACGAAGTGGACAAGCTCCCGTATCGTGGCATACGTTCCCGAAAGCGCACGCCTTACCACGGTGCCAGTCCAGGTCATTACTACCGGTGGCGCGAGCAACACATTGAACCTTCTGGTTACATCACGCACGGCGAGCGGACGTCTCAAATGGCGTTTCCGCATGGATGGTCCGTATTCCATGGTTCGTCCCGCAATTGGTCCCGACGGAACTGTATACTCAATCGACATCTTCGGTCATCTTTATGCACTGTCACCCGATGGCGGTCTGAAGTGGGTCGTCCGCGGCGCCGGCGATAAGGGAGTCGCTGTCGGTTTAGATGGGACAGTTTTTGCCGGGTCGGAAGATTCAATCAAGGCCTATTACCCCGACGGTACGTCTAAATGGACCTTTGTCCAGAATCCAAGGGCCTTCATCTTACTCGGAATTTCTGTTGGACCGGACGGAAATATATATGGAGTGGCAACCCAGGGAATTGGAGTTTTTTCGTTAACACCTGCGGGCAATCTTCGCTGGACCCAACCAGAACCGTATTCCAGGCCCATCGTGGATTACGCTGAAATCGTTTTCGGGCCAAATGGAAGCAATTCACAATTGTATTTTTCAGCCAACAATCATACGAGAGCGCTGCGCCTGGATGGAAACCCGGTCTTCACTCTCGCGACAAGAGGTCAACCGGAAGTGGGTCCAAGCGGAAGCGTTCATATTGGCGGAGGGACTTACAGTCCTGGTGGATCCCTTGTCTGGCAATTCAGCACCCCTTTGATCCCGCCTGTGGACGCCGGATCCGACGGAATCATCTACGGTCTGAGCACAGCGCTTTCACTTTATGGCGTGAATCCAAACGGCACGCAACGATGGCACTCGACACTTCCCAATTATGCTAAAGATCCCATTGTAGATCCGTTGAACAGTCAGGTAATTCTGGGTGGAGCAGTAACTCTCGATCAGACAGGCTTCGTTCTTTCAGTCGGAACCTCGAACGGAGCCACATTGTGGACTCACCAGTTTCCAATTGAAAACGGATTCAATCAGTTCGTGAATACCCGGGCGAAATTTACGCTGGATGGAAAGACTTTTTACATGATAACTGCCACGGCAACCGGAGACAACAACACAAGCAGGTCATTTATCAACGCGATCGATGCCGGCGCTGTCACCCCTCCACCGCCTTCCAAAAAATTACGCTCGACCAACATCACCCTCTCGGCAAAACTAGGCAATGGTGTTGTAACCGTTACTGGAAATGTAACTGTAAAAGACGAAAACGCCGCTGCTGTTCCCGGCGCCATGGTTTATGTGCAGTGGACCTATCCCAGCGGAACTGTATTGAGCAAGAGCGTACTCACCAACACTCAGGGAATCGCACAATTTCAGACTTCCGGGAAACGAGGCACCTACAAGCTTACAGTGACAAACATTACGAAATCCAGCTATACCTTCGATTCTGCCGGAAGCGTTTTAACCAAAAGCATAACCAGGTAACGTCACCCGTTTGCCAGGAAACACGGCGACGTACCGCCAATCTGTCATTTGGCGGACACAGTGTCCTGGCTGGCGCAGATAAGCTCGTCGAGCCCTCCTGTGGCACGGCACTTGCGGAAGCGACGAAAACAGGACACGCAAGTCCTGTTTTCGAAATGATATTTCCCAAATCGAGTCAATACGCAATTCGGTCAATCACTTATCTGGCGACTCTTAAGGGCCATCCGATTGCACGAATCGAAGAGATCTCCGCAAGCAAAAACATCCCGCGCCACTTCCTCGCAAAAATATTGCAGCGACTCGCAAAGAAGAGACTGATTCGGTCTTTCAAGGGAATCAAAGGCGGCTTCATGCTGACCCTCCCGGCAGAAAAGATCACGCTTCGCATGGTTGTCGATGCGATTGATGACCTGAGCGAAAAGCTGGATGAATGCATTCTTGGAAATCCAACTTGTTCTGATTCAACTGCCTGTCCGATGCACCCGCTGTGGAGAGAAATAAAGTCCCGACAGATAGAGCTCCTTCAAAATGTAACGATCGCGGATCTCACCAGATCCCACCTCAAACAGGAGGAAACCGTATGAAGCAACGCAACCTCATCATTCTCTTGATTGCGGTCCTCATTCTGCTGTTGCCCGCCCTCTATTACCTGTTGATCGACAAATCGGTGACTGCCGTTGGAACCGCCGGAAGCTCAACTCAGGCAGCCACGCTCTTCGGCAACTATTGCACGCCGTGTCACGGATCAACCGGAAAGGGAGATGGGGAGATCGCATATCTGCTTTATCCGAAACCACGCAATTTCGCAAAAGGCATGTTCAAGCTTCGATCGACTCCATCCGGACAGCCACCAACAGATGAGGATCTCGCCGGCACCATTCGCAAAGGCATGCCGGGTACTGCAATGCCGTCCTTCCATTTTCTGAAACAGGACGAAATCACTAAACTTGTCGGCTATGTAAAGGATCTCAGCCAGGAGTGCCTGGATGGCCAACCCTGTCAGAATCATTTTGCCGCCAAAACGCAGCAGCCCATTGCGGTGCCAAAGCCTCTACCTTATTCGAAGGATCTGGTTAGTAAAGGGAAAGACATCTACGCACAGCTTGGTTGCGTTCAGTGTCACGGGGAAAGTGGAACCGGCGATGGGCCTTCCGCGACAGGACTGAAGGACGCGTGGGGTTATCCGATCCAGGTCCGGGATTTTACGAGAGGGACCTACGTGGGAGGTGGAAAACCGGAAGATCTTTACCTGCGGTTCATGGGCGGAATGGATGGGACGCCGATGCCTTCCTTTGAAAGCACGATCGGTTTTCTGGGCAATACAGAGCAGGAACGTCAGGAACTGGTATGGAGTCTGATCCACTATGTGAAAAGTCTGGAAAAGCAACGGCCCGAAGGACCGGCGCCCGGAAACGGCGAGCTGGCTGTACTATCCTCCACTACGACTGAATCAGAATTGTCGGACCCGCGCGCAGCGGGCTGGACAAAGGCGCCGGGCACATCGATTCCACTTTCGCGGCTCTGGCAGAAGAACAGCACCACGGCCGCAGCGGTAACTGTTCGCGCTCAATACAACGGGCGCTACATCGCTTTCTTGCTGGAATGGACAGATACGCAAAAAGAGGCCGGATCCTACCGGATTCAGGATTTTCAAGATGCGGCTGCCGTTCAGTTTTCGCTCACCGATAGCGAAACGTTTCTCGGAATGGGCGCGAGAAATAATCCCGTGAATCTCTGGTTCTGGCGCTCCGAATGGCAAACTCGAGTGGATAACCCCGCTGTGCCGGATATCCGTCATACCTACACAAACACCGCTGACGATGGAGACGTTTCGACTTATCCTGCTGCAATTTCTGCCGTGACTCTTCTTGCCGGTCGCGACGCCATGAATCCCATTGCGCGCGAATCATTATCGTCTCCGGTGGAAGACTTGAATGCAGCCGGCGCCGGAACCCTAACGTCACAAAAGCCGGATCAGCAAAATGTTAAAGGCCGCGGAGTTTCGGACGGGAACAAGTGGCGAGTTGCTTTTGTGCGCGAGCTTCGCACAAAGGACAGGGAAGACATTCAATTCAAGACCGGAAAATTGTATCCGGTGGCTTTCGCAATCTGGAACGGATCCGAGAAAGACCGAAACGGTCAAAAGCTCGTTTCCACATGGTACAGATTGAATTTCCAGGAATAGGAGGCAGAAACAATGTCAAACGAGAACACGACACCGAAAGGGATTTCACGCAGACAGTTCCTGGGAATGGGACTCGCGGGAGGCGGCGCGGTGCTTCTTTCTCAAGGATGCCGGCTCTTTTACCTGAAAAACATACCTGAAATCGACAATCCGCTGGCTCACTACCCGAACCGCGGCTGGGAGAAAGTTTACAGGAATCAGTACCAGTACGACACAAGTTTTACATACATTTGCTCTCCCAACTGCACGCACGAGTGCCGGATGCGCGGCTTTCTTCGCAACGGTGTTCTCGTTCGCACCGAACAAAACTACGATAACCACAGGATTAAGGACCTGTACGGAAATCAATGCACATACGCATGGAATCCGCGCGGATGTTCAAACGGATTTACCTTTCATCGACGCATTTACGGAAGTTACCGGCTCAAATATCCGCTGGTACGAAAAGGATGGAAGCAGTGGGCCACGGATGGATTTCCTTATCTGAATGCTGAAAACAAGAATAAGTACAAATTCAATTCCCGCGGATACGACACCTTTGAGCGCGCCACATGGCAGGAAGTGGAACAATTGATCGCCTTCGGAATCCTGAACATTGCCAAAACATACAGCGGCGCCGAAGGGAAAAAGCGCTTGCTGGAACAGGGATACCCCGAAGAAATGCTGGATCACTGGGAAGGCGCCGGGACACGAACCATGAAGATTCGCGGCGGTATGGGATTGTTAGGCGTTATCGGCAAGTACGGCGCTTACCGGTTTTCCAATACTCTGGCGCTTGTCGATTCACACGTCCGTGGAGTCAGTCCTGATCAGGCAAAAGGCGGCAGAGGCTGGTCGAATTACACATGGCATGGCGATCAGGCCCCCGGGTTTCCGTTCGTTCATGGACTGCAGGCCTCCGATATCGACATCAGCGACATGCGCTTCAGCCAGTTGCACATTTCAATCGGAAAGAATCTTGTCGAGAACAAACGCGCCGATAACCACTTTGCCGCTGAGGTAATGGAGCGCGGCGGTAAACTGGTCAACATCTCCCCGGAATACAGCCCGTCTTCTTCCAAATCCGATTACTGGATCACAATCCGTCCGCAGACCGATGCCGCATTTCTGCTCGGCGTCACCAAAGTGATGATCGATAGAGGATGGTATGACGAAAAATTCATCAAAGAGTTCACGGACTTTCCGATACTGATCCGCAAAGACACATTAAAACGCCTGAATCCGGAAGACGTGATTTCCGGATACAAAAAACGGCTTTCTGAAAACGGGGCAAGTTTCCATATCTTTGGATTGAAAAAAGAACAGTACGAAAAAATCGGCGATTTTGCCGTCTACGATACTCGTTCTAATTCGGTAAAACCAATCACCCGCGATGACGTCGGAACTCATCAAGTGGAACAGAAACTCGATCCGGCCCTGGATTGGGAAGGAACCGTAAAGAGTGTTGATGGCAAAGAAATCCCGGTTTGCACCATCTTCTGGGCATATAAAAATGTTCATCTGAAGGACTACGATGAGGATACCGTAGCCGGGATTACGAATAGTCCAAAAGAATCGATCGAGCTTCTGGCAAAGGATATTGCGACTCTTTCTCCGGTATCGATTCAGATTGGCGAAGGATTAAATCACTGGTTCCACGCAACGGAAACGAATCGTGCAGCTTACCTTCCGCTTCTGCTTACCGGAAACATCGGCAAGCCCGGCGCAGGCTGTCATACATGGGCGGGAAACTACAAAGCCGGATTGTTTCAAGGTGACCATGAAGTGGGACCCGGATTCAAGGGCTGGGTGGCCGAGGATCCGTTTGCGCCGAATCTGAATCCGAACGCGAACCCGAAGGATTTGAAACTTCACAGTTATTCCCGGGATGAGGAGCCCGCGTACTGGAATTGCAATGATCGTCCGCTGATCGTGAATACACCAAAATACGGCAAAAAAGTATTTACCGGCAAGACCCACATGCCGACACCCACAAAGATGATATGGCATACCAATGTGAACTTGCTGAACAATGCGAAATACGCCTACGAGATGGTCAAGCACGTAAACCCGAACATTGAAATGATCATCGCGCAGGACATTGAGATGACAGCCAGTTGTGAATATGCGGACATTGTGCTTCCGGCAAATTCATGGGTCGAACAACAGAGCTACGAGTTGACTGCGTCCTGCTCAAATCCCTTTTTACAAATCTGGAAAGGTGGAATGAAGCCTGTTTTCGAAACAAAGGACGATGTTGTGATTTTTGCGAACGTTGCAAAGAAGCTGGGTGAATTGCTCAAAGATCAGCGTTATGTCGATTACTGGAAATTCGCGCTGGAAGGCAGGACGGAAGTGTATATCGACCGATTGCTGGCGGGCAGCAACACCACTCACGGTTACACAGTGAAAGACATTATGGAAGGAAAATATGGTGAGCCCGGAAGCGCCCTTATGCTGTTCCGTACTTATCCAAGAATTCCTTTTTATGAACAGATAAAAGACAGTCTTCCGTTCTATACTCCCACAGGCCGGCTCCAGGCGTACAACGATGAGCCGGAAGTCATCGAATTCGGCGAAAACTTTATCGTTCATCGCGAAGGACCGGAAGCAACTCCCTATTTGCCCAACGTTATCGTTTCTACAAATCCGTTCATCCGGCCGGATGATTATGGCGTTCCTCATGGAGCCACCAATGCGGAAGAACGTCAGGTTAGAAACGTGAAGATGGCGTGGGCAAAAGTCAAAGAGACAAAGAACTTTTTGTGGGAACAGGGTTTCAAATTTTTCTGTCTCACACCGAAAACCAGACACGCGACGCATTCCTCCTGGCAGGTTACTGACTGGCAGTTTATCTACAACAATCCGTTTGGAGATCCGTATCGAATGGACAAACGCCAGCCAGGAGTCGGAGAGCATACGGTCTATGTCAATCCTCAAGCCGCAAAAGATCTGGGAATCGAAGACGGAGACTACGTGTGGGTGGACGCCGATCCGCAGAACAGGCCGTATCGCAACTGGAGCGAAAGCGATCCGTTCTACAAAGTCGCGCGATTGAAACTGCGTCTACGATTCAATCCGTCCTATCCGTATCACGTGATCATGATGAAACACGGCGCATGGATGGCAACCGAAAAGACTGTGCTGGCGCACGAAACGCGCGCAGACGGTCGCGCCCAGTCAGAAGATACCGGTTATCAGGCCAGCTTCCGGTACGGCTCACAGCAATCGCTTACTTACGGCTGGCAGATGCCCATGCATCAACTGGACAGTCTGTTCCATAAATCCAAAGCAAAAATGGAGTTCCTCTTCGGTTATGAAGCGGACAACCATGCAATCAATACAGTGCCCAAAGAAACACTCGTCAGGATCACGCTCGCTGAGAAAGGAGGGATGAACGGAACAGGGGCCCTGGAAGTGGTGAAAACGGGATTCACACCGGAAAACGAAAACGACTTCATGAAGCAATATCTAAAAGGAGAAGTCGTCGATACACAAAAGGAGGTCAAATGAAAGAATTCGAAGAAGACGATCCGATGGAGCTTCAGGCAATCGGCATTACCGGTGTCGATCCGGAATTTCATGCGCTTACAGTTATCGATGAATTTCTGATTATGGGAATGGCTGCGGAAGATCTCTTTCATCTTTTTCAAGAACCTTTCTACCAGGGAACCTATCAGTTGTATCAACAACTGGGAGAAAAACGGATCCGGGATCTGATCACCGGAAGGAGTTAATCATGGCTGACGTATTCAACTGGCAACTCGGTCGAAACATGAAGTACCCGTACGACGCAAAATATCCCCAGCGTCAGTTCGCGGCCGTTTTCAACATCAACCGGTGCATCGGCTGCCAGACCTGCACAATGGCATGCAAAAGCACATGGACATTCTCGCGCGGACAGGAATACATGTGGTGGAACAATGTGGAAACCAAACCATACGGAGGTTATCCGCAGTTCTGGGATGTCAAGATCCTGAATCTTCTCCATGAAGCGCATCAACACCAGAACAAAGCAATGCGCTGGAAGAAAACCAAGAATCAGGAAGGCAAATCTCCCTACGGTGAATACGAAGGTATGACCGTTTTTGAGTCCGTTGAATACGAACATCCGGAAAACGCGCAATCGCGAGTGCTGGGTTATCTTCCGCAGGACAGTGAATGGGCGAAACCGAACATTCATGAAGACACGTCTCCGGCGCACGGGCTTGAAACGGACCGCCTGGGTTTTGTGAAAAAGACGGTTCGATTGCCTGAGCACGAAAGTTTCTTCTTCTATTTGCAGCGGATCTGCAATCACTGTACATATCCCGCCTGTCTGGCTGCGTGTCCTCGGAAAGCGATCTACAAGCGTCCTGAAGATGGCGTAGTTCTCATCGATCAGGAACGCTGTCGCGGATACCGCAAATGCGTTGAAGCCTGCCCGTACAAGAAAGCCATGTACAACGGACAAACAAAGGTCACCGAAAAGTGCATCGCGTGCTATCCGCGACTGGAAGGCAAAGATGCATCCATCACACTCGATGGAGTCCCGATTGAGACACGCTGTATGTCCGCCTGCGTCGGCAAGATCCGTTTGCAGGGGCTGGTGGAAATGAACGATGAAGGGCTATGGAAACAGGATGCAGAAAATCCATTGTATGTTCTGGTACACAAACTCCAGGTAGCGCTTCCGTTGTATCCGGAGTTCGGAACCGAACCGAATATTTATTACATTCCGCCACGCTGGGCTCCGCGCAGCTACCTGCGACAAATGTTTGGGCCTGGAGTGGATCGGGCGATTGATCAGTACGCAAACCCGACAAGGGAGCTTCTGGCGATTCTTCAGTTGTTTCGCGCGCAGCGCGAAATTCTATTTAAATTTCAGATTCAAAACGGGCCGAAACTGTTTGACCGGGAAGTCACTCTTTCCAGCGGGAAAAAAGCCGTCCTGGAAGTCTACGACGACACCGTCATCGGCTACAACAAGGTCGGTAAAGAATGTGTACGCGTGAGTGTACAGGAGCCGGTTTATGAACGTCCAAAATCACACTTTAACTCAATCTAGCGAAACCCTGGTTGCCCGATCAGGCGCCTACGCGATGCTCTCTGCGCTGTTCTCGCCTCCCTACACTGAGACTTTCCGGTTGCTTCTGAATGAACAGGATTCACAATCGCTGCCTTCTTCGTGTGAACTGCTGGATCCCGGGCTTGGCGTGATGGCACGTGAGGTCTTCGAAGCAATACACCGTTCCGATATTGAAGAAGAATATGTAAAGGTATTCGGCCACACAGTTTCCCGCGACGTTTCACCTTATGAACTGGAATTTCAAAAAAATAAAGAAGTGTTTTCGATGACTCAAGCCCTTGCCGATATCAACGGTTTTTATCAGGCCTTCGGTTTGCAACTGGATGTTCATGAACGAGCGGACCATATCTCCGTTGAAGCGGAGTTCATATCTTACCTTTTATGGAAACAGGCGCTGGCAGTTGAAAACGAACAACCGGAAAACGCCGATATTTGCGCCGGCGCTTATCAAGCTTTTCAACGGGACCACTTTCAATCGTGGGCCCAAGACTTCGCCCGAAAACTCAACAACTCATCCGATTCTCAATTCTATCGGCTGGCATCGGGATTCCTTCTCCATCTTCTGGAACTGAACACGCCGCGTCGTGAGGAGCCAGGCGTTCTATCACAATGACTTCCATTTTGAGCGTGCTGTTTTGCCACACGATCCCTGTTCCAAATCCCTTGCCGGCAACGCATCCTGATTTTTTCGTCAAACGAAGAACAATCGGGGAACATCGCTGAAAATCTCCTCTACTTCTTCCGGCCTCACGTTTATGCTTTCTTTGGATCTTATCCTTAATTACATCGAGCCAGAATAAGAAGTCTGCCACCACAGCATCGCTGCTTGATGAAGTAGAATTTGCCGGTATAGACTAGATGCTGTGCGATGAGTGATTTCGGAACTACCGATCATGAATGAACAGGGAACGTTTCTTCTCTGGGCCAAGACGACGTCCGATCGTGCGAAGGATGCCACCGTATACCATCCACTTCTATGCCACATGATCGATGTAGCTGCTGTAGCGGGACTCGTATGGGATCATTGTTTGTCAAAACTGCTTCGCGACAAAATCGAGCGATCCCTTTCGCCAGATCCGCGCGCGAAGCTCATCTTCTTTGCGGCAGCACACGACATTGGCAAAGCCAGTCCTGGCTTTCAAAAAAAACGGCCCGAGCTTTCAGCGCAGTGCTTGCTTCAATTCTCTCAGTACGACCAGGACCGCCCGCACGGGCTTATAAGCACGAAGGTATTGTATGAAACTTTCGGTGTCGCTTCTGCCGTAATGTCCCGCATTGCCGGTGCACACCACGGTGTCTTTCCACGATCAGAAGATCTTCAGATGAGCACCAATACGCTCGGAAACAATAGCTGGACCGAGGCACGAAGACAATTGCTCAATGAACTGGCCGGCGTTCTTGGATTTGACGTAAAAGAACATACCTTAGGTGCCACCCTGCCCCCAAGTATTGTTCCGGTCTTGGCGGGTTTCATTTCAGTGGTGGACTGGATTGGTTCGAATCAGGAATTCTTTCCCTGTGCTGCTAGGATAGAATTGCCACTTCGAGTTAATGCGGCAGACTACTGGAAAGGCGCCCAGGAGAAGGCACAAAAAGCACTGGAGATTCTTGGCTGGCTCCCTCCAGTCGCATTCGCAACCGCGGCCGAATTCAAAAATATCTTCAGAAATCTTACACCGAACAGTCTTCAAACAGCGGTAATCGAATTGGCATCCCAGCACACATCGCCCTATTTGATGATTATCGAGGCCCCTATGGGTTTGGGGAAGACCGAAGCGGCGCTCTTTGCGGCGGATTTAGCAATGTGCCGGGGTTTTGCACGCGGGTTGTATGTCGCAATGCCTAGCCAGGCTACCGGCAATTCCATGTTCACGCGAGTATTAAATGAATATTTGAAGCAACGTGGCCATAAAGGAAAATTGAATCTTCAGCTTGTCCATGCGGATGCCGTTCTTGCGCGGAATACGATCGTTGCCGAAGGCGAAATCGCTGACTTCACACCAAAGGACGTAGGTGATGGCGCCGACGTTGAAGCACAGTCCTGGTTTACAGCGAGAAAGCGCCCGCTTCTTGCTCCCTTCGGTGTCGGCACAATCGATCAGACACTCCTGAGTGTGCTTCAAACTAAGCATTGGTTTGTGCGTCTTTTCGGTCTC
>Ga0247727_10006349_pt1 | contig 23299 bp, 13 predicted proteins | sample WisWelCaveWW1625_FD_202498 | JGI IMG/M metagenome (GOLD analysis project Ga0247727, IMG submission 202498) | Biofilm microbial communities from Wishing Well Cave, Virginia, United States - WW16-25 | ecosystem: Environmental > Aquatic > Deep subsurface > Groundwater > Cave microbial mat | place...
CCGGATCACGGTCCGGATCTGGGGGCCCTAGCCACGAGTCGCCGCCACGGAGGAGCCGGATGGTGGAAATCTCCTTGTCCGGATCTGGAGAGGGCCCGGGGTGGCCAACTGCCCCGGGCTACTCGACGGCTGCGTTCTGGCGCAAGGTCCGGGTAAGGACGTTCCCTGATCGCGCTCGCGCTCTTCGTGTGGAGCGGGATGACGGCTGAGCTTCAGGCTGCGTTCTGGCGCAAGGTCCGGGTACGGACGTTATGTCAAGCTCCCCCGGGGAGCCCCACGGCGGGACGGCGCATGGCATCGTCGCGAGCGCCGCGCTCGCGACGTTCCTCGCCACCGGCACACTCGGCTGGCGGCTCGAGCACGGAATCAGCCGCGCCGTCGAGTGGCACGCGCGACTCGCGGCGCTGTCCGTGCTGCTCGCGGCCGCGGCCCTGGGAACCGGCCTGGTGCTGCTGCCCTGAATGTGGGCGACCACATCTTCGACGCGATCTTCGAGGGCTCGCCGGAGATCGGAGCGCCGCCGCCGGGTGTGAACTAGAGGCGGGAGTCTCGGGCGCTCGAGCGGATCGAGCACGCCGCCCACCCTCGGATCCGCCCCTTGAACCGCTTATCCGCTCCGCCTACCCTCGCCGCGGGCGCCGAGGTGAGTCGATGACGTCGCTGCAGTCCCCCGCGAGTGCCCGCGAGCCTTCCTGGCACGGCGTGAATCCGCTGCTGCGCGATCCCGCTTGGCTCTCGAACCCGTGGCCCTCGCTGCACCGGCTGCGCGAGGTAGCGCCCGTGAATGAGACGCCCCTCGGCATCTGGCGCCTCTCGCGCTACGCCGACTGCGTGCGACTCCAGCGCGAGGTGCGCTGCGGCGTGCGGCACCGCGACGGCACGCAGCCGCGGCGCCCGGTCGAGGACTCGGAGCCCGGCGAGTTCATGCTGCTGCAGGATCCGCCCAACCACACGCGCCTGCGCAAGCTCGTGGCGAAGGCGTTCACGCCGCGCGCGGTCGAGAGCTGGCGGGTGCGCGCGCGCGCGATCGCGAAGGAGCGCGTGACGCACGCGCTCGACGCGGGGAAGATGGATGCGATCGCCGAGCTCGCGCTGCCTGTGCCGTCCGAGCTGATCTGCGAGCTGCTCGGTGTTCCCGTGGCCGATCGCGACCGCTTCACACAGTGGACGGCCGACGCGACGCACGGCCTGTCCGGTATCCTCGCGGCGCCCGACAAACGCGCCGCGGCGGTTGCGGCCTCCGAGCAGCTCGGGGCCTACATGTCGGCGCTGATCGAGGAGCGCCGCGCGCGGCCCGGAGACGACCTCCTCGACGAGCTGATCCGGGCCGGGGAGGACGGCGATCGCCTGACGCCCGGCGAGCTGATTGCGCAGTCGATCGGCCTCCTGATCGCCGGCTTCGAGACCACGATCGGGCTGATCGGGAACGGCCTGCGCGTCCTGATCGAGAATCCCGCCGAGCTCGCGAAGCTGCGCGCGCGGCCCGAGCTCGTCGCGAACGCCGTGGAGGAGTGCTTGCGCTGCGAGGGCCCGGTGATGCTCGCGCCGCGCATCCTGCACGAGGACGCCGAGTTCGGCGGCATCCTCATCCCAGCCGACAGCGAGGTCTTCGTGCTGATCGCCTCCGCCAACCGCGACCCCGCGCAGTTCGCCGACCCCGATCGCTTCGACATCGAGCGGGCGAACGCGAAGGAGCACATCGCGTTCGGCGGAGGCACACACCTCTGCCTCGGTGCGCACCTCGCGCGCATGGAGGCTCAGGAGGCGATCGGCGCGTTGGTCGCGCGCACGCGAAGCCTCGAGCTCGCGGAGGGCGAGGTCGCGTGGGGCGCCTCGCTGTTCCGCGTGCCGGCGCGGCTACCGCTCGTCGTCGTAGCGGCCTGAGCGCGCCCAGACCTCCGCCTACGGTCGGGGTAGCCGGGTAGCCGAACCTCCCCCCGTGGGTGTCGGCCCAAAGTACAGATGTCCGGTTTTCTCCAAGGTAGAAATGTCCGGTTTCCCCGTTCGATCGGTCACGGTCCGGCCTCTGCGGGAGAGCCCGGAAGGGTCCGCCGCGGCGTTCCGGCGCGCAGCAGGCGGGCCTTCCGCAGGGTCGTGGACGGCTTCGCAACTCTCGCTTCGATGCGCTCGCGCTGTCGCTCCTTGATGAATTCGATCGTAGCCGAGAGCCGCTTGTCCTCGACGACTTCTCCCTGCCGCACTGCGTGCTCCTTGGGGAAAGCCGTCGCCAGCAGCTCGTGCTCGCTGTGCCAGAAGCGCAGGGACCCGTCCTCCCGCTCCTCGATGCCGACTCTCTTTCCGCGCGCAGCCCGCGCGGCGTCGGTCGGGTCCAGGACGTACAGCACCTGCTGGTAGTTCAGGGTGAGGCTCTTCGAGACGAGGCGGGTCTCCTGCCAGCTGAAGATGCGGGCCAGGTCGTCGGACGGCTGCAGGGGGCGGTGAGCGTCGTGCTCGCTTCGCGGGCTGCGCGCGAACCGGCGGTTGTAGTCCGCGATGAACTCCGGGGCGAAAGCGTTGGCGGCCTCGACGTCGCTGATCCCCCGCAGCCGAAGCTCCTTGACCAGCCGGTCTTGGAGCGTCAGGTGAGCGCGCTCGACGCGGCCCTTCGCCGCAGGCGTGTTGGCGCACAGGATGTCGATGTTGAGGCTGCTGAGGGCTCGGCTGAACTGCGTGACTCCGGTTCCGCCACAGGGCTCCTTCCTGTTCACTCGGAACACCGTGGCCTTGTCGCTGTACAGCACCACCGGCTTGCCGTGCTGCGCCAGGTAGGAGCGCATCGCCGCGAAGTAGGAGAACGCCGACTCCGACTCGCAGAACCGCAGCTCCATCAAGGCGCTGGTTGCGTCGTCGACGAACACCAGCAAGGTGCAGCGAAGCGCGCGCTCCTCGAACCACTCGTGGTCACAGCCGTCGATCTGGATCAGCTCGCCGCGACACGGCCGGCGCCGCCGGGGCTGCTGGATCCGCGGCTCTCGGCGAGCCCGGGGGATCCAGAGGCCCTCCTCGATCATCGACTGCCTGAGCGTCTCGACCGAGAGCTGCACGCCGTGCAACTCCGTCAACTTCTCGTGGGCGAGCGTTGGGCCGAAGCCCTCGTAGCGGGAGCGGACGGTGGCAAGCGCCTCCCGGCGCAGCTCCGAAGCCAGCCGCCGATTGCTGGGTCTGCCGCGATGCTTCGACGCCGGGCCCTCGGGGCCGTCCCGCTCGTAGGCGCGGCGGAGTCGGCGCACCTGCCGACTCGTCAAACCCAGCACCCTGGCGGCCTCACGCTGCGTCAGCCGCCGCTCGATCACCCGCTCGATGACCCGCACCCGGTCCAGCTCCTCGTAGCTCATGGTCACTGTCTCCATGCCCGCGGGGGTACCGCGGATCGCTGGAGAAAGCGGACATTTCTACTTTGGAGAAACCGGACATTTCTATCTGGCTACTACAGTGGGACTTGTCACATCGAGGCTTATCGGACCTCGATCCGCCCCCTTGAACGTCCTATCCGCCAGCGCCTCGCGAGGAGAAGCCGGACGAACCCGTCGAGGCAGTCGAAGAGTGGGAGTCGCTCGCGCCGGCCGCGCCGGTGCTCGAGCCGACCTGGGCGCCCAGCGCGCGCCGCCGCGCCGATGCGCTGCTGATTCATTCGACCGAGCTGACCGACGTCGCAGCGCTGCTCCACGGCATGGGCGCAGAGGTGCTGAGTCGACGCTCGATCGACCCGTCTGGCTTCGAGGGCTGGGAGCGTCCGAGCGCCAGCTCGGGATGCCGTGCGGCGCCTCGGTGCCGACCTCGTCTACGTGGACGCCAGCGAGAGCGATCGCGGCACCCCCGGCAGCGGGCAGGTGGACTGGAACGGTCTCGCCGCCGCGCTGCGCGAGGTCGGCTACACGGGCGACTGCGTGATCGAATCGTTCACGCCTGAGTGCCGGGCGATCGCGGCCGCCGCGGCGATCTGGCGCCCGCTCGCGCCCTCCCAGGACGCGCTCGCCCGCGACGGGCTGGCGTTCCTGCGCAGACTGCTGGGCTAGAGGCGTCTGACTGCGGTCCTGTCACCGGACTGACAGGTAGACCAGCAGCAGGAACGGCGCGGGTAGCAGGCGATGACCAGTGCGGCGAGCCGCACCGCTTCGCCCCCCGGGGTCAGCGGGGAAATCGGCCGAGCAGTACCCACAAATTGGTTGACTTCTCAGAACTTCGCCGTGGGACAATCGCTACTGCGCGGCATCTCCGGTGCGCGCCGGCGCAGGGGCGAATCCTGAGGTGGCAGGCTGAGCGAGTGCTTCGAGGACATCGCGAGTGAGCCGGGCCGAGCTTCCTGGAGGCGCTCGTGGAACGCGCTTCTCCTGGTGAGCAGAAGCTCTGTGGGACCTGTTGGGCGACCTAGCGCGCGGCCGCGTGGCTTCATCGGGCTCTTGCCAGCGCGCCGAGACCTCCGAGTCCCGTTCGGTTCGATGCTACGTACGAGCGCCCGCGATTGAATGGGAGGGACGCAGCAGGATGACTAAAGACGTCGTCCAGGGGATCACCCGTTCGATCATCCTTGCACTACTAGCCGCATCTCTCCTCCCGCACGAGGCAGACTCGCTGATCGCCAAGGGCAGCCTCCGCTTGGAGGGCCAGGTCGCCGATGTCGTGGTAGCGGGCGATCGTGGCTACCTCGCGACTCGGTTGGGTAACGGCGGAGGTGGGCTTCAGGTGATCGATATCTTGAACCCGATTCATCCCTACCCGATCGGATCGCTCGAGACCGGAGACGCCCAAGGCCTGGAGCTCGTCGGCACGATTGCGTACGTGGCTGGGCTAGGCGTGACGATGATCGACGTGACGAACCCAGCAGTGCCGGTGAAGCTAGGTGCCTTCGTGGGATCGTGCGCGGTGCATGACGTTGCAGTGGCAGGAACGATTGTCTACGCGGCGTGCTTCGTGGATGGACTCAAGGTAATAGACTTCTCCGACCCGCTCACACCGATCGAGATCGGCGCCATCGACACTCCGGGAAGCTTCGGCAATGGAGCGGTCGCAGTAGAACTCGTGGATCGCATCGCCTATGTCGCTGACTCGAGCTTCGGGCTCCTGGCAATCGACGTCTCGAGCCCCCAAGCGCCCAAGCTGCTCGGAAGTATTGGCGGTCCTGCGGTTGACCTGGAGATAGTGGGCACGCTCGCATACGTCGCAGCTGGAGGCTTCGGGCTCAGCGTGATCGACATCTCGGATCCCAGAAATCTGAGACATGTGGGCGTAGTCGATACACCTGGGGCAGCTCTCGATGTCTCGATCGTCGGTAATCGAGCCTACGTGGCAGATTCCCACTGGGGCTTCCGGGTGATCGACGTATCGGAGCCGTCTGCGCCGCAGCTCCTCGCACATCTGGGCGTCACCGGGTTTGCGACAGCAGTAGCGGTAGTCGGCAGTTTCGCTTGGGTGGGAGGCGCCGACCTTCCCTACTACGACGAAGGGCGGCTCGACGTGATCGATGTTTCCGTGCCGGACTTCCCCATTGAGGTGGGAAGACTCGAGAACCTGGACCTCGAGAGCATAAGCGACATTGACGTCCACAATGATGTCGCATATCTCGCAAGCTCGCATTCGGGTCTGCGGGTTGTGAATGTATCAGACGTGACGCAACCAACAGAGATAGGTGAGTTCGACACTCCCGGCATTGCGACTGCGTGTGAGGTGATCGACGACATCGCGTACGTGACTGATGGGCCGTCGGGATTTCGTTTGATCGACGTGTCGAACCCAAGGGTCCCCGTACAGCTGGGGGCGATCGCGGCCGAAGGATGGGCAAGTGCGTTGGATGTGGAGCAGGGGGTAGCCTTCGTACAGGATTTGACGGAAGAGGAATCGGCAGTTCGAATAATCGACGTGTCGAACCCGACGCACCCCAGTGAACTCGGGGCTTTCGCGGCGACCAGGACCGCTCTGGACGTGGAGGTTGTGGGTGACCTGGCGTACGTCGTGGATGGCGAGGGCTTTCGGGTCCTCGACGTCTCGGCTCCTACGGCTCCCAGGCAGATCGGGAGCGCACCCCTGGGTGGTAACGCCATCGAAGTCGCGAGCTCGATTGCATACGTAGCAGCCCAACCCTGGCTCGGAGCAGTCGATGTTTCGGATCCGACCCAGCCTCTCCTGATTGGTGACCTGTATTTTTCCTCGTCCTCCTTTACCGACATCGTCGCGGATGAGAGCAAGGAGTTGATATACGCGGTGGGGGGTTCCGGGTACTCTGGGCAGGACTGGCCGCAATCGGTGGTTCGAGTGATTCGAACATCGGATCCCGGATCGCTGGTGGAGATCGGAGCGTTCAATCTTCCGAGGGGCAGCAGTGCGGTTGATTTAGGTCAGAATGGGCTCGTCCACGTTGGCTCGTACGGGCTTCGCATCATCGATTTCGGTCCGGAGTACGTGAGTTTGCCGAGCGCAGACCCCGCGTGTGACGACGAACTCGACAACGATGGCGACGGGGTGTCCGACTACCCGGAGGACCCGGGATGTGAGAGGGCCAGCGACGGTTCAGAGCGAAGCGACAGGCTTGTGTGTGACGACGGACTCGACAACGACGCCGATGGAAGTGAGGACTTCCCGGCGGACCACGGTTGTGGTGACCCCGAAGACGCGTCGGAGCGAAGTGGCTTCGCCTGCGACGACGGCCTCGACAACGACAACGATGGCGCAACTGATGGTGTGGATCCCGGTTGTGCGGGTATCGACGATGTGTCGGAACTCCTGGATACGGCCTGCGAGGATGGAGTGGACAACGATGGAGATGGGCGCACCGACTATCCGCTCGACCCGGGCTGCCTGAGTGCGGGAGACGGCTCCGAGTACGCGGATTGTGAGGAGAGTAACTTCTTGTGCGGCCGGCGCGTTGCTTTCGTCGGTTGGCATCAGATTCGAGTGAAGCACGTTGGGAAGGTCAAGGAAGTCACAGCGCTTACGATCACGTTCGATGCGACATCGTGGTCGGCCAGCGACGATCATGGGCGACCGTATTCCGGGACGTACCAGATCGTAGATCTGCGCCGGCGGACGGCGGAGCTGCTGTTCCTGCCGAGCGGCCAAGAACTCGTGGCCCGAATCGCTCAGGGACTTCCTGGAAATCCGGCGCTGGAGCCGTCGGGTGCGGCTACGGCAACTGTCGAAATCAAGTCGCAGGGTACGACAGCCAATCTCGCGGCCACGTGGGCGGTGAGTGGCGACCAAGGGCAGGGAGGCAGCTACCGCCTGAAGCTCCGTGGCTTCTGACCGGCCGCCGAGTAGCGGACAGGCGGATTTCAAGCGGGTTCAGCTGACCATCACCTGCTCCCGCATTGCGTCACGGCGCGCCGTCGCTCGTGAAGGTTGCCGTGACGGACCGTTTGGTCGTCATCGACAGCGTGCACACATCCGTGCCGGAGCATGCTCCGCTCCAGCCGGAAAAGGCGAATCCGGGCGCCGGTGTCGCTGTAAGGTTGACCACCACGCCCGCCGGATACTGCGCCTTCTGGCTCTTGCAGGCGAGGCCGCAGGCGATGCCCGGCGGCACGCTGGCCACGGTCCCAGTCCCCTTCTTCTTCACCGCAAGCCGGTAGCTCGTGAACGTCGCCGTCGCCGACTTGGCAGCCGTCATGCTCACTCGGCACACCCCCGTTCCCGTGCAGGCTCCGCTCCAGCCCGCGAGCCCGAATCCGGCCCCCGGCGTCGCCCGCAGCTCGACCACCATGCCTCCCGGAAATTCCTCCTTGCAGTCGCTGCCGCAGTCGATACCCGGCGGCTCACTTGTGACACTGCCGCTTCCCTTCTTCTTGACCGAGAGACGATGCTTCCCGACCGGGGGGCACGCATCGCCGAGCCCGTCGCGGTCCGAGTCTCGCTGATCGACGTTCCCCGTACGCGGACAGTTGTCGAGCGAATCCGGCGTGCCGTCACCATCGACATCCCATTCGGCGACCACGACCGGAACGTCTACGGCGAGACCGTTCGCCGTGCAGCGGACCACGCCCTGTCCGGGAGTAACAGCCTCGATCACCGCTCCCTCGACGATTTTCACGACCTGGGGCGTACTGCTCGAGCACGTAGCCGACGCCGAGACGTGGCTTCCGTCCTCGAGCACGGCGTGGAGGTCGAGCTCGTATTGCTCCCCCGCAGGAGACGATGCGGGCGCCCTGGGGGCGTTCAGCACTAGCTCCGGCGGATCGACCACGAGGGACGAAACCGGGCTCGACGGGACGACCGCGAGATCCACGCTCGATTCCTCAGCGGTGCCGTCTTGGAAGACCACGATGACACGAACTCGGCCTGAACCTCCTGCTCCGGGCGGCAACTCGAGAGCCGCGGACAGCGGAAGCGCTTCCCCGGAGCTGAATGCCACCGGAATGCCCTCCTCTTCGAACGTGAAGAGAACCGTACCGACGGCGAGACCCGTCTCTGTCACCGCGGCTCGAGACTCCGCACTGCCAAGCAAGCCGACCTCGACGATCAAGGGCTGGCCCATCGCCACGATCCCGCCGGACACGGGGGACGCAATCGTCCATTGCGAGGGACCGGGAAGCGGCAGGACCGTGGGGGGCGGCGGCGGGCAGGTGCTGCCCTCCGCTACTGAAAAAGGCGAGCTCGAGAAGAGCTCGCCGAACTCCGCGTTGCCCGGAAGCGACAGTAGCCGAGTCACCTCCTGCACGACCTCTGGTGTGTTCGGCGCTTCGACATGGTGGCGTTGATGAACGAAGCTCCGCGACGAGCCACCTGACTGACTCGTCCTGCCCACCACCCAATCATGGGGCTCGAATCCAAAGAGGGAGAACTCACTCACGGGACAGCCGAACGGGCGAGACAAGAGCGAGTACAGAAACGCGATGTTCTTCGGCGCCTCCGGGTTGGTGGCACTCGAGGAGATTCCAACGATCGCATGGCTTCCGACCGGAGAAGGGGCCGGCAGGGCTGGATTCGGCCAACTCGGGAGATCGAGGCGCATGTTGTCGATAGCGCCGGCATCGATCGGATGGCCGGAGAGGCGAGCGAGAAGAGCAAACAGCGGGTCTCGTGGCGGCCGGGCGCATTCGAGCGCCGCATTCGCGAGGGGACTCCCAAGGTGCGGGCTGTCGATGGTGATCAGACGCAGCACGTCGCCCTTCCCGAAGTTCTCGGGACGCTCGTACAGGTGGGGCTTCCCGAGCTGCGCGAGGCGATCGTTGACGTAGAGCCGCCCTAGCACTCCTCCCTCGCTGTAGCCCACGAGATCTACGCGGGTCGCTGCAAACGGGCCCTCGTCGTCCTTCTGCGCCTCCCTGATCGCGTTTCTGAGATGAATCCACACGTTCGGCAGCGAGCTATCGAAGCACAGTTCGGAGTGATATGACTCCGCGGTCCAATCGAAGCCTTCTGCCTCGAGCGCGGGCCCGAGCCTTGCGAAGTCCAAGCTCGGCTCGCTGAAGATGCCGTGGATCCCCACTACCGGCGGACGCTTTCGCTTCAGCGCGCGCTCGCGCAGGAGGGCTCCGTCCTTGTGGACGGAGATCGATACTTCGTCGCGCGCCTGGGCCAAGCCGATCGGCGGTTGGTAGAGCCCGAAGACGAACATGCCTTGGTCGCCCACCTGCAACGCGTCCACGTCAACCGTGGACGCGAACTGGCCCGAGCCTGGGGCGGCGAGCGCACCGACCCCGGATCCATCGCTCGCCCCGGTGGCACGGATCTCATACTCACCCTGCTCGGTCACGGGCCCGAATCGGATGAGCACCTGGCTCGTCCCGTCGGCGACCGTTCCGATGATGGACCTACCGGAGCTCACCAGGCGCTGCAGATCCTCGCTTCCGCTCGGCGGCAGTTGGACATGTAGCGTGGCGGGATTCGCGTCCACCAGCTCGAACTTCGGAACGCTCGCGATGCGAAGATCATCGATCGTCGCCCACCCGCCTTCGTCCACCTCGAAGATGATCAACTCGATCCGATGGCCATCAGGGCTGAAGGGATCGAAGGTTGGGATCGTCAGGAAGTCTTCCCAGAGGCTGCGCGAGAAGTGGCCGCCACTCGGGTCGAGAAAGACCTCGCGGTAACGTGGATTGGTGTCAGCGGATGGGTTCGGGATCGCGTCGGGCGCGCGCTGGAGCACGTACGCGAGTTGATTCCCGTGGTTGTCGGACAGGCCAAGCGAGACCGCGTCGCCGCACGGAGGACCAAAGCACGGCCCGTCATCTGCCTCCGGATCGGTCAGGAAGCCAGTCTCTCGGAAGGATATTGTGGTGGAGTCATTGAAAGGGAACGCGAACCGATTGCCATGCTCTGGACAGTATGCGCAGAAGTCCACCCAGACGTTTTCAGCACAGTCCGGGCACCCCTCATCGCAGCTGTCCGTCAGTTCGCATTCGCCGCTGGACTGGTCCTCGCACCCCGGTGGCGGGATCGGAGGCCTCGATTCGATGCGCAGGGCCTTCCCAGCATCGGAGGAAAAGACCTCGGCCCGATTCGTGGTGGCTCCGCAGTCACCAGGCGGACTCGTGATCGTGTCGTGCAGGAACCAAGTACCCTGGTCTCCCTGGAGGCGCGTGCCGCCCGCGCGGGGCACATAGGCGCCCGGGAAGGAGTCTTCCCACGCCTCGAAGAAGGGGCCGAACTCCGCGTCGTCCGGGGGCGAGCCGATCGGACACGGCTCGGGGCCCAGAATGCACTCGTAGCAGGCCGCTCCTCCTGGATAGACGGCGGAGCCGCAGGACACGAATCTGTCCTCACACTGCGCGTTGCAGGCATCCCTGGGGATGATCGTGCATTCATCAGCGCAGCCGATGCACCCGCAAAAGGCGCAATCTTGTAGGCATTCCAAGAGGTCGGGTGCACAGGCCGTCTCGGCTTCGCAAAGCCTCGCGGCGTATGGGCTTGGACAACGGAGAGACAACTCACACACGACGGCGTGTGCGTCCGCGGCGCCCAACGCCGAGAGCGCAAGCAGAACCAAGCGGCTCCAGAGCCGACCGGCGTGCGGACCCCATCGCTGACGGGCGTGGGCGTGGGGCATGGACCCGATCTCCAAGGCATCTCACGTCCCCACGTGTCGCATCATACGCCACTCCCGTGGCGCCGGTGCAGAGGTCTTGACCCCTGATGGCTTTGACTTCAGTCCCCTGGGGTAGGATCGATGCCATCCTGAATGCCTAGGGTCTTGTTTCGCCTGAAGGCAGCGCGGCGAGGACAAGACTGCCGCTTCCAAGAGCGTTGGTCGGCCAGCCCGACGCTGCGGAGCGAGGGCCGCCTGCCGTGCGCAGCTGTGCCCAACGCGCCTGGACTCGGCGCCTAGTTCGCGCCGGCTCGATACACGCTCTCGCCGCCCACGATCGTCTCGAGCACGGGGATGGCGTCGATGCGTTCCGGGCTCTCCGCGAGCGGCGAGGCGGAGAGGATCACCAGGTCGGCGAGCTTGCCGGGCTCGAGTGAGCCCTTGAGATCCTCTTCGTAGTGCTGGAACGCCGCGTCGATGGTCACGGCGCGCAGCGCGGAAGCGACGTCGATGCGCTCCTCCGCGCCGAGCTCCTTGCCGCTCGTGGTGCGGCGGTTGACCGCGGCCCACACCAGCCGCAGCGGCTCCATCGGCACAACAGGCGTGTCGCAGTGCAGCGTGAAGCGCACGCGCTGCTGCTGCGCCGTGCGGGTCGGGCTGATGCGCGCCGCCCGCTCCGGCCCGAGGAAACGCTCGCGATGGCGATCGCCCCAGTAGAAGGTGTGCAGCACGAAGAAGCGGACATTTCTATCTGGCTACTACAGTGGGACTTGTCACATCGAGGCTTATCGGACCTCGATCCGCCCCCTTGAACGTCCTATCCGCCGCCATGCGCATGCGCGTGCAACTTCGGCCAGGGACCACACCGGGACCAACTGGCCGTAAAGACCGCGTCGAGTTCAGACGTCGGCGGGCGGTGCTCGTTCAGGCGCGACTGGCGCTGCGCCTTCTCCGGATGCCGACGACGAGCACGATCAGGCCCAGGATGATGGCGAGCACCCACGGCAACCACCTGCCGGGATCCCCGGCCATCGCCAGCATGCCCCAGAAGTCCAGCTGGTGCTGGTCGCGGTACTCCCCTGGCGCCGTGCTGCGGACTCCCCCGATGTTGGCCGGCTCCAGTAGCTGCACCCGATCGGCCCGGGCCAGCGACTGGGGCCAGTGCGGCAGGCCCGGGCCATTCGGATCTCCGCTGGCCGCGAAGTTTCCCCAATAGCGTCCCATCTGCACCGCCAGTGCCCGCTGCTCCTCGCTGAACTCGGGCACCTCACCAGTGTGATCATCCCACTGGAAGAGGTACGGAAGGTCGGAATCGTGGGCGCAGCCCAACTTCGAGAAGCGCGCGTGCACATGGCTTTCCGGAGCCTCCGGATCGCAGCTCTGGTAGCCGTACACCGGGACGTGCTCGGAGAGTGCTTCACGGTGGGCGTGGAGTCCCGCCGAAAACAGGGCATCGACGACGATCTGCGCCATACGGTCGCCGGGGTGCGCGTAGGCCTTGGCGGGATATCGCCACAGGATAGGGTGGATGGCCGCCTTGAAGAACGCCTCGCCTCGCTCCTCCACCCGGGCCGAGTCCATAGGCCCGCCCAGATTGTTCTCGTGAATGGCGACGAACAGCCGACCGTCGTCGCGCGTATGGCCGACCATCATCGGCACCTTGTTGAACTCTCCCTCGCGAAAGCGCTCGAGCCACTGATTCGGGAGCACCGCGCCGTCGACGGTGGGCGTCCACTGCAGGCCCAGCTGCCCGATCAGATCCCAGCTGGTGTGCGATGCGCCCAGGATCGCCTGCGCGTCGAGGGCGCGCAGACAGGCAGGCTGGGTCGCCGTCTCGTTGCAGCCCAATTCGTCGAGCAGTCGAGTGCGCCGCGCTGCGGCCTGATCGACGGTCGGCATGCTCAGTGTCGCCGGAGCGCTCATCGAGATCGCGCGCTGGAATAGACCCTTCGCATACGGGGACGCGACGAGCGCAAGCGTCTGCTCGCCCCCCGCGGATTGGCCGAACAGCGCGACGCGCTGAGGGTCACCGCCGAAGCTCGCGATGTTGGCCTGCACCCATTTCAAGGCGGCGATGCTATCGAGCAGGCCGTAGTTGCCGGTGGAGCCGTCGTCGGCTTCTGCCGCCAGCGAAGGCAGCGCAAGCCAGCCGAACGCGCCGAGCCGGTAGTTGACGGTGACGACGATCGCGTCGGCGGTCTGCGCCAGATTGGCACCGCTGAAGGCATTTCCCGATCCATTCACGAAACCGCCGCCGTGCAGCCAGACCATGACCGGTCGACGAGTCGTTTTGTTCCTCGGGATGTACACGTTCAGGTAGAGGCAGTCTTCGGCGCCGTGCTGCGCCTCGACATACTCCGTGTGCGCCTGAATGCACTCGGGCCCGAACCGGGTGGCGTCGCGCATCCCGGCCCACGTTGCGCGCTGAGCCGGCGCCTTGAACCGCAGCTCGCCCACAGGCGGCGCCGCGTAGGGAATGCCCAGGCACTCGGTATGGCCGGAGAAGTCTGCGCACGACACGTTGCCCTTGTCGGTCGCGAACTGACCTGTCGAGGCCGGCAGCGCAGGCCTCGCTTGCCCGCCGAGCGGCGTCGACAGCGCCGCCAACCCGAGCGCGAGAGTTGCGGCCGAACACGTGAACCTGGCCATGACTCGAATCCTCGGATCATCGGGAGGTGACGGAAGCCTAGGGGCGTACGATGCCCTGGCGCCTGTAGAATCCGGCTCGTGCGACGATGACGAGGTCCAGGATGCAGCGATCGCTCATTGCCCCGAGGCAGTCCGCATGCGATCACCCGTGCTGCTCCCGGTACAGCGCCGGGAGGAACGCCGCCAAGTGTGCCATCTCCTTCGCGCAATGGACGAGCAGGTCCCGCCCCGCCGGCGGCCTGACGACGCGGGTCGCGTTCGCGAGCAGTCGGTTCACCGGGTTTCGCGCGGTCGCGAAGCGCGCCTGGAGGTCGCCGATCCAGAAGCGGCTCCGCATCTCGCAGCCGTCGTCGGTCTCACGCATGAGGTGGATCAGGTGGCCGACGTCGAGCGGCGCCGTGCCGAGCCCCGTCCGCGCGCAGACGACGGTGCCGACGCAGGCCGCCGCGAAGCGGCTCGTGTCGAGGTACTCGGCGGGCGGCCGGAAGCGGATCGCCAGCTCTAGGAGTCGGTCGCCGATGTACTCGGTCACGAACGACGTGTTGCCGACGTAGCGCGCCGGGTCGTCGACGGCGGGCTCGTCGGCCGACGGGCGCTCCATGCGCGCGTCGAGGTGCGCCCGCGGATGCCAGAGCTTGTAGCGCTGCGCTTCGAGGCCGTGCCAGCCGAACCACCAGTCGATCATCGCGGGCGCCACCCCCGGCATCGGGGTGCGGACGGCGACGAACACCTGGCGGTTCGGCAGGCGCGTCCACCCGTTTTCGAGCGGGAGGTAGCAGGAGTCGAGGAGGCGGTTGCAGTCGTCGAGGCGGAGCCCGAGCTCGCCGGCCTCGGGGCCGTGGAGGAGCGCCTCGCGGACGTCGGCGGGGAGTGGCGCCATGTCGGGCCGCCAGTGGCGAGCGTAGGACTTTCCGTCGAGGTCGCCGGTTCTCATGCCGAGGTAGGACATCGGTCGTCGTCTCCTGCACGGGCTGGCTGGGACGGATGCTCTACACGGGCCACGGGCCACGGGCCGCGCGCGACGGCAAGCGTCGCGCCGAACGGGGGCGGGGGCAACCGCAATGCCGGGTAGTTTGGGCAGATCCTTCGGCGCAACGCCCTCCCCGGGGAGTGCGCTGCGGTGCATGCCCCCTCCCGCTAGCGACCCTTGGTGAGGCGCCCGACGCCGATCACGCGGCGGATCTTGCCGGCGTTGCCTTCGGGCGTGCCGGTGCGATCCCAAGACTCGATGCGGTTGCCCGTGCCGGTCTGGACGTTCACGATCATGTCGGCCACGGTCAGCAGATCGCGCGGCCGCCTACGGGGGACCGGGGTAGCCCGGGGTAGCCGATCCTCCCCAGCGGGTGTCGGCCCAAAGTACAGATGTCCGGTTTTCTCCAAGGTAGAGATGTCCGGTTTCCCCGTTCGATCGGTCACGGTCCGGTCTCTGCGGAGGAACGCGGAGGGGTCCGCCGCAGCGTTCCGGCCCGCAGCAGGCGGGCCTTGCGCAGGGTCGTGGACGGCTTCGCAACGCTCGCTTCGATGCGCTCGCGCTGTCGCTCCTTGATGAATTCGATCGTAGCCGAGAGCCGCTTGCTCTCGACGAATTCTGCCTGCCGCACGCCGTGCTCCTTGGGGAAAGCCGTCGCCAGCAGCTCGTGCTCGCTGTGCCAGAAGCGCAGGGACCCGTCCTCCCGCTCCTCGATGCCGACTCTCTTTCCGCGCGCAGCCCGGGCGGCGTCGGTCGGGTCCAGGACGTACAGCACCCGCTTGTAGTTCAGGGTGAGGCTCTTCGAGACGAGGCGGGTCTCCTGCCAGCTGAAGATGCGGGCCAGGTCGTCGGACGGCTGCAGGGGGCGGTGAGCGTCGTGCTCGCTGCGCGGGGTGCGCGCGAACCGGCGGCTATCGTCCGCGATGAACTCCGGGGCGAAGGCGTTCGCGGCCTCGACGTCGCTGATCCCGCGCAGTCTCAGCTCCTTGACCAGCCGGTCTTGCAGCGTCAGGTGAGCGCGCTCGACGCGGCCCTTCGCCGCGGGCGTGTTGGCGCACAGGATGTCGATGTTCAGGCTGCTGAGGGCTCGGCTGAACTGCGTGACTCCGGTTCCGCCACGGGGCTCCTTCCTGTTCACTCGGAACACCGTGGCCTTGTCGCTGTACAGCGCCACCGGCTTGCCGTGCTGCGCCAGGTAGGAACGCATCGCCGTGAAGTAGGAGAACGCCGACTCCGACTCGCAGAACCGCAGCTCCATCAAGGCGCTGGTTGCGTCGTCGACGAACACCAGCAAGGTGCAGCGAAGCGCGCGCCCCTCGAACCACTCGTGGTCACAGCCGTCGATCTGGATCAGCTCGCCGCGACACGGCCTGCGCCGCCGGGGCTGCTGGATCCGCGGCTCTCGGCGAGCCCGGGGGATGAAGAGGCCCTCCTCGATCATCGACTGCCTGAGCGTCTCGACCGAGAGCTGCACGCCGTGCAACTCCGTCAACTTCTCGTGGGCGAGCGTTGGGCCGAAGCCCTCGTAGCGGGAGCGGACGGTGGCGAGCGCCTCCCGGCGCAGCTCCGAAGCCAGCCGCCGATTGCTGGGTCTGCCGCGATGCTTCGAGGCCAAGCCCTCGGGGCCGTCCCGCTCGTAGGCGCGGCGGAGTCGACGCACCTGCCGACTCGTCAAAGCGAGCATCCTGGCGGCCTCACGCTGCGTCAGCCGCCGCTCGATCACCCGCTCGATGACCCGCACCCGGTCCAGCTCCTCGTAGCTCATGGTCACTGTCTCCATGCCCGCGGGGGTACCGCGGATCGGTGGAGAAAGCGGACATTTCTACTTTGGAGAAACCGGACATTTCTATCTGGGTACTACAGCGGGACTTGTCACTTCGAGGGTTATCGGACCTCGATCCGCCCCCTTGAACGTCCTATCCGCTGGATGTCGCTCAGCCCCGCCCACTCGGCGGCGCGCCGGTGCCAGCGCGCGGCAGCGCCCGCGTCTCCCGCCTCTTCATGGTGATGCGCCAGCAGCGCGGCGTTCTCGTCGAGGCGGTCTGCATGCGCCGCTTCGAGCGCGCGCGCCACGGCCGCGTGCGTGCGGCGGCGCTGCTCCTTCAGCTGGGAGTGCAGGGCGACCTCTTGCGTCAGCGGATGCTTGAAGGCGTACTCGGCCACCGGATACAGCGACTGCTCGTAGACGAACTCGGCGTCCTTCAGCAGGCGCAGCGCGGCGCCGAGGTCCGCGTCCGGGAGGACGCTCCGCAGGATCGGCTCGGGGAAGTCCTTGCCGATCACCGCGGCGGCCTGGAGCACCTGCTTCTCGCGCTCGCCGAGCCGATCGATGCGCGCCGCGAGCAGCGCCTGCACCGTCGGCGGCACCTGCAGCCGTTCGATCGGCGTCACCAGCCGGTAGCTGCCGCGCGTGCCGGCGAGCGAGCCCGACTCGATCAGCGACTGCACGACCTCCTCCGTGAAGAAGGGATTGCCGCCGGTGCGCTGATGGATCGCTTTGGCCAGCCCGTCGATACTCGCGTCGCCGCCGAGCAGATCGTCGAGCAGCGCGCGCACCGCGTCGGGCCCGAGCGGCGCCAACGGGATCTGCCGATAGTACGACTTGCTCATCCACGCCGCGTGGTACTCGGGGCGGAAGTTCAGGAGCAAGAGGCCGCGGCTGCCGGCTATCGCGTCCACCCACTGCTCGAGGAAGGCCTCGCTGCCGGCGTCGATCCAGTGCAGGTCCTCGATCAGCGTGATGCGCTGGCCCTCGGCGTCTTCCTGCCGCACCGCCTTGCGCAGCACCGCGAAGAGCTGGCGCTGCTTCAACTCGGGGTCCATGCGCGGCGGCGGACGCTGCGGATCGGGCACGCCGAAGAACTCGAACACGACCGGCAGCAGCTCGCGGAAGCTCTCGTCGGTGAGCAGCAGGCGGCCGGCGATCTTCTCGCGCACGAGCCGGTCGGCGTCGGTGTCGGCGATGCCGAAGTAGCTGCGAAAGGCCTCGAGCATCGGCAGGAAGGGAAGGTTCTTGCCGTGCGCGACCGCGCGGCCGACGTCCACGGCGAGCCCGCGCGCGCGGCAGCGCTCGAGGAACTCGAAGCACAGGCGGCTCTTGCCCGTCCCGGCTTCGGCGACGATGCCGACCACCTGGCCGTTGCCCTCGCGCGCGTGCGCTAGCGCGGCGTCGAGCGTCTGCATGTCGGCGTCGCGGCCGACGAAGCGGCTGAGCCCGCGCGCGCGAGACACGTCGAAGCGCGTGCGCAGCGCGCCGGCTCCGCGCAGCTCGAAGACCGGGGCCGGCTCGGCGACGCCCTTGATGGTGAACTCGCCGAGGTCCTTCAGCTCGAAGTAGCCGCCGACGAGCTGAGCCGTCGCCCCGCTCAGGTAGCAGGTGTTGGGCTCCGCGAGGCTCTCCATCCGCTGCGCAAGGCCCACCGTGTGCCCCTGCGCCGTGTAGTCCATGCGCAGGTCGTCGCCGATCTTGCCGACCACCACCTCGCCCGAGTGGATCCCCATGCGCGCCTGGAAGCCGACGCCGTGCTCGCGCTTCAGCTCGGTGGCGTAGCGGGCGATCTCGTCTCGCAGGTGCAGCGCGGCGTAGCACGCCCGCTGCGCGTGATCCTCGTGCGCGATCGGCGCCCCGAACAGCGCCATGATGCCGTCGCCGGTGTACTGGTTGACCGTGCCCTCGAAGCGGTGCACGCCCTCCGTCAGGATCGAGAAGAATCGGTCGAGGATCGCGTGCCACGCCTCCGGGTCGAGCTGCTGCGCCAGCTCCATCGACCCCTTCACGTCCGCGAACAGCACCGTCACCTGCTTGCGCTCGCCCTCGAGCGCGGAGCGCGAGGTCAGGATCTTGTCCGCGAGATGCTTCGGCGTATACGCAAGAGGGTCACGAAGGGGACGTTCCTTTTCCGTCACTTGCAGCGAGGCGCCGCAGGCTCCGCAGAAGCGCTGCTCCGGCGGGTTCGGGTGCGCGCACGCCGGGCAGCTCCGGGCGAGCGGCGCGCCGCAGCCGCCGCAGAAGCGGTTGCCGGCCTGGTTCGTGGCGCCACACGCTGCACAGGTCAAAGGATCACCGTCCCCGACGCTATCACGGCAGGCTCAGCTCGCGGCAGAAGGTCCGAAACGGGAGGACCGTCGCGGCCCCGGACTCGTAGTGGCGGTCGCCGAGGTGGACCTGGAAGAAGCGCGGGATCGAGGTGCGCTCGGCGAAGTAGCGGATCGCAGGGCTCAGACTGCGCTCGCCGGTCTTGCACTCGACGGCGAACAGAGGCTTCCGCCCCTTCAGGACGACGAAATCCACCTCCCGCCTGTCCGTGTCGCGCAGGAAGCGCAGCTCCATCGCGTGTCCTTCCGTGTCCTCGACGAAGTGGCAGTACTTGAGGAGCTGGCTCGCCACGAGGTTCTCGAAGCGCGGCCCGCCCGCGGGCGTCATCGACCAGTCCCAGAGGTAGAGCTTCTGTGCCTTTTTTACGGCTCGAATCTTGGGGGCGCCGAACGGCGAGATGCGAAAGCAGAGATAGAGATTCTCGAGGATCGTGATCCAGCGCTCCACGGTCTTGTGATCGACCTCGAGATCCTCGCGCAGGCTCTTGATCGAGAGCGGAGAGCCGACGCGAGCCGGCAGCAGGTCGACGAGCTGCTCCACCAGCGAGATCTCGCGGACCTGCTCCAGGTCGCGCAGGTCGCCCCGGACCACGCGACTGATGCGGTCGCGTTGCCAGATGCGGTGCTCGCGCTCGTCCTGCAGAAAGAGCGGCTCCGGGAAGCCGCCGAAGCGCAGCAGTGCAGCGAGGTCGCTCTTCGTTGCCGAGGCGTTCAGCTCGCGGAGTGAGAACGGGTGCAGGCGGAAGTAGCGGTAGCGGCCCGCGAGCGAATCGCCGCCCTTGCGGTAGTAGTCGAGCCGCGCCGAGCCGGTGACGATGATTCGACGCCGCGACTTCTCCGTGTCGTAGAGCCCCTTCACGAGGTTGCGCCAGCGCGCGTACTTGTGGATCTCGTCGAGCACGAGCAGCGGCTGGCCCGGCGGAAGCTCGAGCCGGCGCAGCCGGGCCGCCGCCCGCGGGTCGTCCCAGTTGAAGTAGGCCGGATGGGTTTCGTCAGCGCCCTTGCCGACCAGCGCCAGCGCGAGGGTCGTCTTCCCGACCTGCCGCGGTCCTCCGATGAAGACCATCTTGCGCGGGAGGACGGAGGTGAGGAGGGGCTCGAGGGTGCGACGCCGGGTGGCCATGAAATGGAGCCTAGTCCACTTTACTCATGAGTAAAGTGGACTCCCAGCTCACGCCCCGGCGGCTTCCAGCGTGCCGACGACACGCGAGAGCGTCGTCACTCGGGTGCGCTCTCGAGGAAGCGACATGGGCGCCTGCCACGCTGGCGCCTCGCTTCGAGCTGCTGGATCGCCGTCGCGCGGTCCAGGCGCTGAGCGCTCCGGTAGGCCTCTAGCGCGAGCTCGCCCATCTCGAGCGCCCGGCGCAAGCGCTCGGCGAGCGGCAGCTGTCGCGCTTCCTCGACTGCTTCTCGTCCCATCTGCTCGCCGATCGACGACACGGCTTCATACTGCGATCTCCCGCGCCAGGCGCTCCGCGTGCCCCGTGGCGCCGAGCGCCTGGTAGAGCCGCAGCGCCTCGCGCAGCTCCGCCTGCTGCTTCTCCCCATCCTTTAGGGACTCCGCGAGCACCGCTGCGGCCTCGTGGATCGCGGGCATCAGGATCCTGCACTCGGTGCGCGCCGCGAGGTCGCTGGCGCGCGCGAGCGCGGCGCGCGCCTCGGCCTCTTGCCCGCACCGTGCAGCGACCTCAACCAGCTCGATCTGGAGCTCGAGCTCCTGAAGCTGCTGCCCCAGTTCCGCGTTCCCGACGACGTCCTCCCGCGCGATGGCGAGCGCGCGCTCGGGATCGCCGCCGAGGAGGAGCGCAGATGCCAGACCCCCTACGGAGCCGGCGATGGTGGTCCATCCCAGGGCGCGAGCTTCCTCGAGCCAGGGGATGGCCTCTTGCGGGTGGCCGGCCCGGCTGAGCGCACCTCCGAGGCTGGAACAGGCTTGGACGCGATTGGAAGCCCCGCCGAGCTTCTCGGCGAGTTCCATGTGCCGTCGCGCGTGCTCCAGGGCTTTCGTGGCGTCCCCCCGCAGCGACTCGAGTGCGGCGCGAATCATGTGCGCGACAAGACGGTCGAAGTCGTTGCGCTCGCGCGCGAGCGCGAGCCCCCGATCCGAGTCCGCGACCGCCTCCGCGACATCACCGAGCAGGATCCGCGCGTGCCCGCGTCCCGAGTAGATCCAGGCTCGCTCGTCGAAGTGCATGAGTGCCGAGCCGCTCGGGCCTCGCGCCTCGATCAGCTCGATGCACGCGTTCGCCCAGCCGAGTGCTTCGCGGAGCAGGCCCGCAACGATCACGGGCTCGATGGCGACGCCCACGGTGATCTGGAGCGCGGGGTCGGCGAGCTCGCGCGCCAGACGCGTGGCTTCGCGGTAGCACTCGACGCTCACCGAGGCGTGACGTCCTCCGCCGACGGCGCCCACGAGCGAGTAGTTCGAGTACAGCAGGCAGAGCGAGCGCCGATCTCCGCTCGCCTCGAAGCGTTGGCGCGCCGTCTCGAAGAACTCGCGGACCTCTTCGAGTGGGCGGCCCATCCGCCAGCCCAGGTTCACCAGCTCGAGCAGCGCTCTGCCCTCGAGCTCGCGCGCCTCGCCCCCCTCGATGCTCGCGGCCAGCTCGTTCACGCGCAGCCAGTGGCGGTGCGCCTCTGCGGTGTCTCTGCCCATCATCCATGCGGCCGCGCGCGCGTGCCAGCGCGCGCCCGCGAGCGCGTCACCCGCCTCGTCCCAGTGGTGCGCCAGCACGGCGGCCTGCTCGTCGAGGCGGCTCGCATCGAGCTGCTCGATCGCGCGGGCGACGGCGGCGTGCGCGCTGCGGCGCCGCTCGGCGAGCTGTGAGCCCAGCGCGACCTCCTGCGTCAGCGGATGCTTGAACGAGTACTCGGCCACCGGATAAAGCGCGGTCTCGTAGACGAACTCCGCATTCCGCAGGTTGGCGAGGCTCTCGGCCAGCTCGGCGGCGGATCCGTCCACCACCTGCTCGAGGATCGGGCCGCGGAAGTCCTTGCCGATCACGGCCGCGCTCTGGAGCACGCGCCGCTCGCGCTCCGGCAGGCGGTCGATGCGTGCAGCCAGCAGCGCCTGCACGGTGCCTGGCACCGGGAGCTTTTCCACCGGCGTCACCAGGCGGTAGCGGCCGCGCTCGCCGGCGAGATGGCCCGACTCGATCAGCGATCGCACGACCTCTTCGGCAAAGAACGGGTTGCCGCCCGTGCGCTCGTGGATCGCGGCCGCGAGGCCGGCGGTGCTGGGATCGACGCCGAGCAGATCCACCAGCAGCTCGCGGATCGCCTCGGGGCCGAGCGGCGCCAGCGCGATCTGCTGCACGTGCGAGCGCTGCATCCACTCGGCGCGGTACTCGGGGCGGAAGTTCAGCAGCAGCAGATTGTGCGTGCCCGCGACCGCATCCACCCAGTCGCGCAGCCAGGCCTCGCTCGCGCCGTCGAGCCAATGCAGGTCTTCGATCAGGAGCACGCCGGGCCGCTCGGCCGGCGCCCGCTGGAAAAGACGGCGCGCAACGCCGAAGAGCTGGCGCTGCCGCGCCTCGGGCTCCATGGGGGGCGGGGGCTGCGCAGGATCCGCGACGCCGAGGAAGTCGAACAGGACGGGCAGCACGTCGCGGAAGCTCTCGTCGAGCAGCAGCAGCCGGCCTGCGATTTTTTCGCGCGCGCTGCGCTCGTCGTCGCGCTCGCCGATGCCGAAGCAGCTGCGGAAGATCTCGAGCACGGGGATCAGCGGGACGCTCTTGCCGTGTGCCTGGGCGCGGCCCTCGTGGACAGTGAGCCCGGCCGCGCGGCAGGACTCGACGAGCTCGAAGCAGAGCCGGCTCTTGCCCGTGCCCGCCTGCGCCACCACGGCCGCGACCGCTCCGTTGCCGGCGCGCGCCGCCTCGAGCGCGGCCGTGAGCGTCTGCATCTCGCCCGGCCGCCCGACGAAGCGCGTGAGGCCGCGCGAGCGCGAGACGTCGAAGCGCGTGCGTGCCGCGCCGAGCCCGGCGAGCCGGAAGACGCGCAGCGGGTCGATCGCGCCCTTGACGCGGAACTCGCCGAGATCCTCGAGCGCGAAGTAGCCGGAGACGAGCGCCGCGGTCGTGCTCGACAAGAAGCACGCATCAGCCTCGGCCAGCGCCTCGATGCGCTGCGCGAGCCCGACCGTGTGCCCCTGCGCCGTGTAGTCCATGCGCAGGTCGTCGCCGATCTTGCCGACCACCACGTCGCCCGAGTTCAGCCCGATGCGCGTCGCGAAGTCGAGCCCGTGCTCGCGCCGGATCGTGCGGGCGAACTCGCGCAGACGTTCCAGCAGGTGCAGCGCTGCATAGCAGGCGCGCTGCGCATGGTCCTCGTGCGCGATCGGCGCCCCGAACAGCGCCATGATGCCATCGCCCGTGTACTGGTTGACCGTGCCCTCGAAGCGGTGCACGCCTTCGCTGAGGATCTCGAAGAAGCGCTCGAGGATGCCGTGCCACTGCTCGGGATCGAGCTGCGCTGCCAGCTCCATCGAGCCCTTCACGTCCGCGTGCAGTGCTCCCCGAAAACTGGTCCACGTAGAATGAGCCTCCTCCCCTTCGAGGAGGAGAGACGATGCGACGTGGGCAGTACAGCGTGGAGCAGATCATCGGGATCCTGAAGCAGTACGAGAA
>Ga0247727_10006350_pt1 | contig 23298 bp, 21 predicted proteins | sample WisWelCaveWW1625_FD_202498 | JGI IMG/M metagenome (GOLD analysis project Ga0247727, IMG submission 202498) | Biofilm microbial communities from Wishing Well Cave, Virginia, United States - WW16-25 | ecosystem: Environmental > Aquatic > Deep subsurface > Groundwater > Cave microbial mat | place...
GGATTTCGCCTCCGCACCCGGAGCCTGCTACGCGGCGCTCGGCGCTTACCGCGGCGGGACTTGCACCCGCTGGTCTGATACAGCACCGGACCCGCCCCCATGGGCGGGTTCGTTCAAGACGCACCATAGCCTGATTCTACGTCCCGTCCATCCCGAAGCCGTCCACGCCCGAGGGGCTGTCAAGGGGTGGATCCGGCATCCGGAATGTGGAAGCTCAGGCGCGCGGCCTCGCTACCGCGACACGACGGCGGCTTCCGCCGCCTTCGCGACCGCCGTCACGTTCCCTAGGCAGCACGTCCCCTGCGGGTTCCTCACCTCGCACGCACAGCGCTCGGCCTGCACGAGCGCCTTGATCCGCTCCGCCGATGCCGACCGTCCGGTGGTCTCGACCTCGCGCTGGATCTCTTCCTCGCCCACCGCGAGGCAGTAGCACACTGTTCGCCCACCCTCGGGCTCCTTCTGATACACGGGAGCCGCGACGTCCTCGCGGCGAAAGACATCGCCCCCGCCGAAGTAGACGACCCCGCACGAGTCCGTCGCGCAGAAGCGATGGTCGCCTGGAGAGAGGCGTTCGAGAGCACCAGGGCGCAGTAGCGCTTTCAGCGTGATCCGTTCGACCTTCCGCCCGGTTCGACCACACTCCGGGCAGCGGGCGGCGTCGTGCGGCGTAACCTGGCAGCAGCTCTCCATTCCCGCCTCACTGCACCGCGCTTCGCCGTTTCGGGCCGGCCGGCGACAGCTTCCGAAGCTCCTCGCTGAGGCTCCCCTCGATAGGAGCGCTCGCGTAGTCGTTCTTCCACATGAGCGAGACGTGCCCGCCGTCCTTCTCCTCGCCGAACAGCGCTGTCTGCCTCAGGAAGCGCGCGGGGACGGGCGCACGTCCGGCCCACTCCACTCCCGGCTCGAAGAAAAGGTAGATGTCCCACTCGGGCTGGGTCCCGTCGCGCTTGTCCAGGTACTCCGCGAAAAAGTGATCCTTCGGCACGGAGCGCTTCATACGCTCCGCGGCGTCCGGGAACACGTCCCTTCGGAAAGCCGTACCCGCACGGCGCTCCGGGTCCCAGTACTGGCGCACGTGCGGCGCGGTCACGATAGCCGAGCTCGAGGAGGCCGCCGAGGCGCCGTCGCCCTCCAGCATCGGCGCCCAAACGACGAAAACATCGACCGCGTCCCCGGCCGGCAGCACGGCCTCCTTGATCGCTTCCGCACCGTGCACGCAGGCGGAGCAGGTCGGGGACAGGATGGCCACGAAGCGCAGCCGGCCCTTGGCCTTGTTGAAGGCCGACACGAAAGGATCGAGGTCCTTCGCCAGGCTCACAAGCCCGGGAGCTTCGGCGGCGGCCGCCGCGCCCCGCTTCGGCGCCTTGCAGCAGTCCCGCTGGCACGTGACTCCGCACTTCGCGCCCTCGGACGTCGCCCCCGCCGACTTGTCGTCGGGCTTCTTCACGGAGGCCTTGAAGCCCGTCTTCGAGACGGACTCGGCGATCTTCTCAGGCGTGGTCTTCGCCGGTTCGTATCTCACCTCGGCCTCGGCCTTCTCGAAGCTCACCTCGTAGGCCGTCACCCCTTCGGTCCGCTTGAGCTGGACCTTCACCGCGGCGACGCAGCCGCCGCAGGTCATCCCCTGGACCGCCAGCGTCGTCTTGGCAGGCTCGCCCGCCCACACGGGGAGGCCGCCGCCCAACGCCAGAACGCCGGCAAGCGCCACTCGGGCCGCGATCCTCATGCGCTCCTCCTCAAAACAAGTAAACCGAATACGAAGGAAAGGCCGTCGCCAGCACCACGACCACCGCGGCCACCCACAGCATGATCTTGCCGGCGCGGCTCCTTCGTGGCATCTCGCACGCTTCGCCGGGCCCGCACTCCGTCCTCTGCGGCCGGTACGTCAAATAGAAGGCCCCACCCAGGAGTGAGTAGGTCACGACGAGCAGGTACGGTCGCAGTGGTTCGAACCGCTGCGCGAAAGCGGCGCCGGAGATCCCGAGCAGCGCGAAGACCAGCGGGCCCAGGCAGCATGCCGAGGCGAGGACACCGCTCACCACCGACCCCGCCAGCACCGTCGCCCTGGCCATCATTTCCGTCCGCCGTCTCCCGACAGGTCGATCACCACCGGGCAGCATTCCTCTCGCGCCAGCGCGCGCTCGCACCGCTTGAGGTTCCTCACCAGCTCCTCGCGGAAGGCCTTGAGCTCCGCGATCCTACCGTCCACCGCATTCACCCGTGCCTTGAGCCGAGCTCCGACCCGCCGGCACTGCTCGGGCGTCTTGAGCGGCTTCGCGAGGAGAAGCTCCCGGACGTCCTCGAGGGTGAGGCCCATCGTCTGCCCCCGCCTCACGAATCGCACCCGTGCCGCGTCTTCCACGCGGTACAGCCGATAGCCCGAAGCCGAGCGCCGCGCCGGCGGCAGCAGCCGTTCCCGCTCGTAGAAGCGCAGGGTGTCCCGCGACACCTCGCAGGCCTGCGCCATTTCTCCGATCGTCAGTCCGTCCCGCATACGAGCCACACCCAAGATAAACCCTGGACCCAAGTCCAAGGTCAAGAGGCCGCTCGTCAAAGATCGTGTCCTTCGCCGCTTCACCTTGACCTTGGAGCGCGGTCCAAGCCGTATTCTCCAACTCAGGGGAACCGAGGAGGACCCAGATGCGATTCACGGGAGGGCTCACCAGCACGCGTCGCACAGGACCGACCGCCGCTTCGACGCTCCTAAGTGGCTTCTGTCAGGGTGCGCCCACGGACCTCGTCACTCACAAGGTGGCGGCTTTGCTGTGGGGGGTGCCGTTGGCTGCGCTCCTGGTGGCCTCGTTCATGGACCTGGATGCGGCCACGCGCACCCTCACCTGGACCATCTCGCTCCTGTGGGCTGGCGGTGCGTGCGTTCTCAACGCCTGGAGGTCGGGGCGCTTGCATTGCCACCTCACGGGACCGTTCTTCATGGCCCTGGCCGGCCTCGGGTTGGTGCATGGCTCCGGCTTCGTGTCGTTCGGTCCGCGAGGTTGGACCGTCCTCGGCCTCCTGCTCCTCCTGGGTACCCCCCTGCTCACCTTCGTCCCTGAGTGGATCTTCGGGAAGTACTCGAAGCGGAGTGGTCAGGGCTGCTGCTGAGCCGACACCCGCGTGAACCCGTGGCCCGCCCGTCTGAGCTCTTCAGGCCTGCTTCACAGGTCCACTGCGTACACCCGGATCGCCTGGCCGGCCTTCCACTGGACGGGCCTGTTCTCGAGCTTCAGCACCCCGCGCGGGCAGACGTGGGCGCACATGCCGCAGCCGCGGCGCGCTTGACGTCGAGGTTGGCCTGCGCGTAGGCGCGGACGTCGATATCCATTTCGCAGTAGGTCGAGCAGTTGCCGCACGAGATGCACATGTCCTTCTTCACGGTGATGCGGAAGCAGCGAAGGCGGAATGCGGGAATGCTCAGCCTTGTCCAGGGCGAGGTGCCACGCGGGCCGACACGAAACCCCCGGGGTAGGGCGTAACATGCGCCTCGACCCCGGCCATGAAGTTCCTTCCCTTCGTCGTCCGGCACCTCCGCCACACGTGGGTCCGCACAGGGAGCACGACCATCGCCATGGGCCTGTGCGTGTTCCTGTTCTGCACGTTGCAGAGCGTCCTCGGGCAGTTCAACCGGTTCATCGACGCCCGCAGCCCCCGCCGGCTGGTCACCCGCAATGGCATCGGCATCATGTCGTCGCTGCCGCTCGCCCACGGCGAGCGCATCAAGGCCGTGTCCGGCGTGGTCCACGTCGCGGTCACGCTCATGTTCGGGGGCATCCTGCCGGCCCGGAAGGAAGGCAGGGTCGACGCCGGCTCCGGCACGGACTGGACCAGCGCCTTCACGAACACGGCCGTGGACGCCGAGCCCTACTTCGCCATGCAGCCGGAGCTCGCGATCTCGCCCGACCAGTTCCGCGCCTTCATGGACGATCTGCGTGGCTGCGTCATCGGGCGGCAGCTCGCGGACAAGTTCGGCTGGAGCATCGGTGACCGCTTCTTCCTCGAGAGCTTCATCGCCGGCATGAAGAAGCCGAGCGGCCCCTTCGAGTTCGTGGTGCGCGCGATCTACGACGTCGATCGGAACAATGACCCGGGCACCGAAACGAACATGATGTTCTTCCATTTCCGGTACCTGTCCGAGAGCCTGGGCTGGCCCGGCCGGGGCGTCGGGCGGACGCACCTGTTCACGGTCGGCATCGACGACCCCGCCCGCGCTGCCGAAATCGCGGCCGCCATCGACCTGCTCTTTGAAAACTCGAGCGACCAGACCTTCACGGAGAGCGAGAAGGCCTTCACGGCCAACTTCGTCTCGATGGTGGGCGACCTCGGCGCGATCGTGAACGGTATCGGCCTGGCGGTCTGTTTCACGATCCTGCTCGTCACGACCAACACCATGAGCATGGCGGTCCGCGAGAGGCGGACGGAGGTGGCCGTCCTGAAGACGCTGGGGTTCCGCAGCGGCCAGGTCATGGGGCTCGTCGTGGCCGAGGCGCTGCTCCTCGGGGCGATGGGGGGGCTCTTCGGCGTGCTCGGCACGGAGGCCGCAATCTGGGCCCTCAACAACACACCCCGGCTGACCCTCGTCGGCATCACCCACGTCGAGCTTCGAGCCCCCGTGGCCCTGGCCGGCGTGGGCATCGCCATGCTTCTCGGCTTCGCCGCAGGCCTCATGCCTGCCTGGGGCGCCTACCGCGCGCGGGCGGCCGAGATGCTGAGGAGCCTCTGATGCCGCTACCGCTGGCCTACAACGTCCGCAACGTGCGCGTGCGCTGGCGGCTGACGCTGCTGGCCGTGGGGGGCATCGCCCTGGTCGTGGCGGTCGTCGCGGTGCTAATGGCGATGTCGCAGGGCTTCGCCGCCGCCATGCGCGGCACGGGCCGCCCCGACAACGCGATGGTCGTGGGCCGCGGCACGAACTCCGAGGCCATGTCGACGGTCAACTTCGACCACCGCAACTCCATCCTCACCCATCCGTTCATCGTCCGCCGGCCCGACGGCCGGCTCCTCGCCTCGTGGGAGTGGGTCACCGTCATCCCGCTTCCGCGGAAGAGCGATGGCCGGCGCACGAACGTCACCTTCCGCGCTGTGACGGACATGGCCCGAAACGTGCGCACCGGCATCCATGTCGTCGCGGGCCGGTACTTCACCCCTGGACTCGACGAGGTCATCGTGGGCCGCCGCATCCGGGACAGGGTCCAGGGCGTCGAGCTGGGAAGCACTCTCCGCTACCGGCGGAAGGATTACAACGTGGTCGGCGTCTTCGAGTCGGACGGGGCCGCGTTCGAGAGCGAGATCTGGGGCGACTTCGATGTCGTGGGCCCTCGCTTCGGGCGGCGGGGAGGCTCGAGCTCGCTGGTCGTGCGCATGCAGACCCCGGCCGACGTCGCGGCGCTCGACGCCTGGATCCGCGCGCAGCCGGCCATGCCGCTGCGCGCGATCCCGGAGGACCGGTACTATGAAGACCAGGCGGGGGGTGTGGCGAAGACCATCACGTTCCTGGCCGGGCTCGTGGCCGGTGTCATGGGCGTGGGCGCCGTGTTCGGGGCCATGAACACGATGTACGGGATCGTGGCCACGCGCACCCGCGAGATCGGCACCCTGCGCGCCCTCGGCTTTTCGCGCCGGGCGGTCCTCGTCTCGTTCGTCCTGGAATCCAGCCTGCTGGCCATCGCCGGTGGCGTTCTCGGGTGCCTCCTGGCCGTGCCCCTCCACGGCTATTCCACGAGCACCGCCAACCTGCAGAGCTTCAGCGAGGTGGCCTTCGCGTTCCGGATCACGCCGGCCATCGTGGTCTCCAGCCTGGTCTTCGCCCTGGTAATGGGCTTGCTCGGCGGGTTGCTGCCCGCCCTCCGCGCCGCCCGCCTGCCCATCGCCGCCGCCGTGCGGGAGGCCTGAGGGTCCCGCAGGCGTTCCTGCAGGTGCGGATCTAGGAATTCGGCCGTGCGCGCAGCGGGAACGGCGGGCGCTTCGGCGTAGCCGGTGGGTTCTTGGCGAGCTCGGCCAGCACGATCTCGATCGCTTTCTCGAGCTGCGGGTCCTTGCCGGCGATGACGTCCTTGGGCGTCTGCTCCACCTCGACGTCCGGCGGGACGCCTTCGTTCTCGACGCCGAAGCCGGCCTCGGTCCAGAAGGCGAGGTTGGGCGCCGTGACGCTGCCGCCGTCCATCAGCACCGGGAAGCCGAGGATGCCGACGAGACCGCCCCAGGTGCGCTTGCCGACGAGCGGGCCGAGCGCGAACTTGCGGAACATCCACGGCAGCAGGTCGCCGCCGGAGCCCGCGGTCTCGTCGATCAGCATCACCTTCGGCCCGTGGATCCCCGCGATCGGCGTCTTGAGGTCCGCGCCGTAGCGCATCGCCCAGTAGCTGACCACCGGCCGGCGCAGCAGGTCGATGTAATAGTCGGCGACCTGGCCGCCACCGTTGTGCCGCTCGTCGACGATGATCGCCTGGCGGTCCGCTTGCGGGAAGAAGTAGCGCTTGAAATAGGTGTGGCCGGCGCCGGCTGTGTTCGGGACGTAGACGTACGCGACGCGCCCCTCCGTCGTTTCGGTCACGCGCCGCAGGTTGCCTTCGACCCAGTCGCGGTTCCGCAGCGTTCCTTCGCTTTCAACCGGCACGACCTTGACGGTCCGCGAGCCCTTGCCGTCGGGCGTCGGGCCCACCGTGATCTCGACCAGACGGCCCGCCGTCCGCTCGAAGCGCTCGTAGAGGTTGTCGGGGAAGCGCAGCTCCCGGCCCTCGACCGCGAGCAGATACTCGCCCGCTGCGACATCCACACCCGGCTCGGTGAGCGGCGAGCGCAGGTCGGGGGTCCAGTTCAAGCCGCCAAACACCTTCTTGAAGCGGTAGCGTCCGTTCGCCACCTCGTAGTCGGCCCCGAGGAGGCCGCCCGGGATCGTCTCGGACTCGAACGCGCTGTCGCCGGGAGACTGGTACGAGTGGCCCACCGCGAGCTCGCTCAGCATCCAGCGGATCACGCGGAAGAGATCGCTGCGGGTCGCGAGGTCGGGCAGGAAGGCCTGGTACCTCTTCCGCATCGCCGGCCAGTCGGCGCCGTGGAAGCCCGGGTCGTAGAAGTAGTCGCGGTTGATGCGCCACGCCTCGTCCAGCATCTGAGCCCACTCGGCCGGCGGGTCCAGCTTCACCTGGATCCGCGCCACGTCGAGCTTGAACTTCGCGAGGTCGAGCTTGTCGGCCACGTCGGAGATGTGCCAGTCGTCCTTCACCCGCACGAGCGCGCGCTTGCTGTCGGCGCTGAGCGCGAAGCCGTCGGCCTTCTCGACGAGCGTGTCCTCCTTGCGCTTCTCGAGGTCGTAGCGGTAGAGCGACGCGTCGGCTCCGGGGTCGGTCGAGGCGGCGCGCCTATAGAAGATCTGGTTCGCCGCTCCCGGCGCGAGATCGTAGTAGGGCCCCGCCTTCATCGGCAGCGCAAGGATCCGCTGCTGTAGGCCAGCGGCGTCGAACTTCACCTCGACGGGCTTTTTCTCGGCCTTCTTGTCCTCGGCCTTCGCGCCTTCAGCCTTCGTCTCGTCGGCGTTGTCTTCGGGTTTCGCGTCCCCCGCCTTTGCGGCCGTCTCCGGCTTGTCCTCCTTCTTCCCGGTCTCCTCGTCGCTCTCCTTCACGAGCGGCGAGGGGACTCCCTTCGCGAGCACGGCCAGGTAGACCTGCTCGGCCGTTCGCAGGTCGGTGTTGGCCTGCGAGAACCAGTCGTTGACGGGGCCCGCGTCGGTCGACACCAGGAAGTACAGGTACTTGCCCGAGGCGTCGAACACCGGGCTCGTAACGTCGGCGAGGCCGTCGCTCACCGGGTAGGAACGCGCCTCGGCCAGCGAGTACAGGAAGAGCCGGTTGAAGTACGTGGGCGTGCCCTGCGTGTAGGCCAGAAAGCGCGAGTCGGGTGACCACGCGTGGTGCAACACGGGAACCGGTCCGTAGAGCGGCTCGCCCGCGACACGGGTCTGCTTCCCCGTGTCCGTGTCGACGACGAAGAGCGTGAGCGAGTTGTCGGCGAAGCTGAGCTTCTTCGAGTCGGGCGACCACTTCGGCCGCGAGTAGAAGCCGGACCCCTGGAGCGCGATCCGGCGCGCGTTGCCCTTGCCGTCCTGTGCGGCGAGGTGAAGCGCATACTCCCCGCCGGCGTCCGCGAAGTACGCGATCCACTTCCCGTCGGGTGACCAGGCGGGCGAGCGCTCGTGGGCCGCCGGCGTCTGCGTGAGGTTGCGGTCGTCACCTTTCTCGCGCGGGAGCGTGACGATCTCGCCGCGGAACTCGAGTGCCACGCGCGCCCCCGAGGGCGACAGGCTGGCGCTGCGAATCCACTTCGCCCCCTTCGCCCAGCGGGGGCGCAGCTCGACGAGGTCGGCCGCGACGCTCAGCTTCAGCCGTTTCGACGCGCCCGTGGCGGTGTCGAGCAAGTGGACGTAGCCGGCCTGCTCGTAGGCGATCCGGCCGCCCCCAGCCGAGGCGGTGAGCACCGGGAGGTCGGCGTATGAGGTCAAGCGCGTCACGGCCTTCGTGGCCCGATCGAAGGCATACAGGTTGAACTCGCCGTCGCGGTCGGAGCGGAAGAAGAGCCGCGCGCCGATCCACATCGGGTCGGTGTCGTTCGAGCGGCCCGCGGGCTGTGGGACCTGCTCGACGGCGTAGGTCGAGTTGTCGAACAGCAGGATGCGAGAGGTTCTGCCGCCGCGGTAGTGCTTCCACTGGCTGAAGGCTTCAGCCAGGGGCACGTAGGCCGTCGTCTTGCCGTCGGGCGAGATTGCGGCCGTGCTCGCGTTCGGGATCTCGAGCTTCGCCGGAAAGCCGCCCGCCACCGGCACCGTGAAGAGCTGCGTGTAGCGGCCGGTGTAGACCTCGCGCCCGGACGAAAACAGGACGGACTTGCCGTCGGGCGTGAAGCCGAGCGCGACGTCATTCCCCGGGTGGTAGGTGAGCCGCTTCGGCACGCCGCCCGCGGCCGCGACCACGTAGACGTCGGTGTTGCCCTCGTAGCGGCCGGTGAACACGATCAGCGCTCCGTCCGGCGAGAAGCGCGGGCCCGACTCGACGCCGGGGTGCACGTCAGGCGGCGGACGCCCGTTCCCTCGCTCGCGGCGACCCACAGGTCGTTCGCATAAGCGAAGGCCACGAGCTTGTCGCTCGTGGCCGGGTCAGCGATGAGCCGCGTATCGGCGAGGTCGATCGAACGGGCCCCAACGGGGCCGAGCAGGGTCAAAGCCGCGAGCGCGGCGAGCGACGGGCGCATCCTCTTCCTCCAGTAGTGGGGCCGGACGAAGGAGGGTGCCCGCAGCGACGGCCTACGTCAAGCGTGGCCCATCAGCTCCACGTCGTCCGCGGCTGGCTCGTAGACCGAGCGGTCGCAGGCCCGCAGGCTCAGCCGCCGCATCTTCTCGTTCAGCGTCGTCGGCAGGCAGCCCAGCTCGGCGGCCGCTCGGCGCTGGTTGCCGTGCGCCCGGACCAGCGCGTCGAGAATCAGCCGGCGTTCGTATTCCTCCACGAGCTGTCTCAGGTTGGCCTGCGGGGTCCTCGTCCCCAGGCCGTGAGCCATCAGCGTCTGCGCCATCGCTCTCCTCCCGCCTCGTGCCCCTGTGTCTCGTGACCAAGCTACGCGGCTTCCAGGCCCCCGTTCCACGGGCAATCCCGGAGCTTACGGTGAGGGGCGGATGAGCGCCCAAGCCACGCACATCCAAGGGGATGGAGGCATCGCTGAGCGGCGGAAGTTCAATCCTGCGACGGCTGCGCGGGCGGCGCGTCGAGCCGTCTGACGTCGGCCGTGTGGGCCCAGCCCCGGGCGCCGGCATTGTCCTCGACGTGCAGCCATTCGCCGCTCGCGTCGAGCACGGGAACGACCTCACCCTCGCGGAGCGTCCCGGTCGCGTCGGCCGACGGGGAGGCGGCGTCGAAGAGAGGGGCGCCGCGGCGAACGACCGTGGCCGTGGGCCGGGCGAACGAGGCCAGGAGCGGAATGGCGGCGGCCGCCAGCCCCAGGACCAAAGCCGTCGAGGCGATCCCGGCTGACGAGCGCGGCCCGCTCCGGATGCGCGCCGCGCCGTGGGCGATGAGCGAGAGGGCCAAGAGGCCGAGCGCCACGAGGTCGAGCCGGTGACGCCGCGAGAAGCGGCCCGCGACCGCGAGCGGCTCGGGAGCGATCTCGGCCGGATCCAGGTTCAGCGCCTCGCGCAGCCGCTCCACGTCGCGCACCACGGCCCGGTCGCCCGGGTCGAGCTCGCGGGCGCGCAACAACGCCCACAGCGACTCGCCGTGGGCCCCCCGCGCCGTCGCCGCCTGGGCCCAGTTCCAGTAGAGCGTCGCGCTCTCGCTGCCCGAGCGGGCGAGCTCGCCGTAGATCGCGATCGCACGCGGGTAGTCGCCCGTCCGCACGAGATCGTTTGCCTCGCGGAAGCGGTCTTCCGCCGGGCCGGCGGCGACCGGCGACGCGAATAGCAGCAGGACCGCGAACGCCCGACGCGCGCTCACGCCCACCTCCGCACGGCCTCGGCCGCGCGCGCGGCCAGGTCCCGCACCTTGTCCGAGTAGTCGCCGAGCTGGGGCGCGTAGCGGACGAAGCGCACGTCGTCCAGCAACGCCCGCACCGCCCTGGCGCGCTCGCTCTCGTCCGCGTCGGCGATCCCGCCGAAGGCCTCGTCGAGCGCCTTCTCGACGAGGGAGGCCGCCTGCTCTTTGCTCATGGCCTCGCGCCCGGCCCGCTCGAGGTCGCGGAGCGCCGCCCGCACCGAGCGCGACGAGGCCGAGCGTCCCGCGGCAGACCCGGCGTTGCCGCGCAACATTCCCGCTCCCCAGAGCCCTGCGTGCAGGAGCAGCACCAGCCCGACGAGAGCGGCGAGCCTCCGACGCCCGAGCGCCCCGGAGGTGCTTGGGTCGAGGTCTGAGCGGAGCGGCAGCGAGCCGGTGGCGCGCGCTGCGGCGGATGACAAGGGCGCAGCCTGCACTCCGGCCGCGACCGTTCCGCCAAGGGCGCGCAGCGCGAGCGGCGCCGTCTCGGCGCTGACGATCTTCGCGGCGACGGGATCGAAGTACGAGAACGCGAGCGGCGGGATCTCGATCGCGCCGCTCGTCTCGGGCACCACCACGAACTCCCAGGTGCGCGAGCCGGCGATGCCGGAGGCGGTCGTGCGCAGGTCGCTCTTCGCCTGGGGCGGAAACACCTTCGCTCCCGCGAGCGAGACCTCGGGACCGCGCTCGACCCACTTGAGGTTCCCCGTGCCGTCGACGCGGAAGCGCAGCGTCGCCGCCTCGCCCAGCGGAACGGCGTCGCGGTCGAGGCTCGCCGTCGCTCTGAAGCGGCCGACCGCGCCGCTGAAGCCCGGCGCGTCGGGCAGCGGCTCCACCGTGATCGTGACCGGCTTTGTCGCGCGCTCGACGGTGCCGCCCGCATCGAAAAAGCCCGTGCGCGCGAGACCGATGCGGAACGGGGTCGCCGGGATCGTGAGCGTGCCGGCCTTCGTGGGAAACAGCAGCTTCTTCAGGACCGGGAAGCGGCGGTAGCTCTGGCCATCGACGCTGGCCGGCTCGCCGGAGGGCGGAGACTTGTCGCGTTCGAGGTCCTCGACCCAGAAGCCGGAGTACTGCGGGGCCTCCTTGAACTGGAGATCGCCCACCGACGTCTGGGTGTAGAGCCAGTACGTGAGGACGAGCGGCTCGCCGACGTGCAGCAGGGTGCGCGACGGCTGCGCCTCCATCAGCAGCCGCGGCGCTTCCGCGCGGCCGCGCCGCCGGCCGAAGAACTCCTCGAGCGGATCCCCGAACGGATCCCGGCCGAAGGGGTCCTGGCGCTGCGGCTCGCGAGAACGCATCGAGCCGGCCACGACCTCGATCGCGATCGCGGGCGCCGATTGGTCGCCGGCCCGAACGACGCCCACCTCCGCCTTGCCGGCCGCGCGCGGCTGCAGCACGTAGCTCAGGCTGCGCGATTGCGACATCCGGCCGTTCACGATCGAGACCTGGGTCGACTGGAACGGTCCCGCCACCACCTCGAGGTTGACCAGCGGTGGAAGCGGGATCTCGTCTGGCGCGCCGCTGCCTGCGACCGTCAGCGTGAGCTGCACCTGGTCCCGGACGCCGACCTTGTGCGCGTCGACCTCGGAGCGGAGCGTGAACTGGGCCCACGCCACGCCCGGGACGAGCAGCAGGAGCGCGGCCAGCAGTCCGCGGGCACTTGAGCCTCGGGCGAGGCCGCTCACCAGTCCTTCCCCTTCTTCCTCTTCGCGCGCAAGAGCGCCAGGGCCTTCTGCTGCTCGGCCTTCTCGTTCTGCTGCAGCGCGTCGAGCAGTTGCATCGCCCGCTCCTTCGGCATGCCCGCCTCTTGCCGGAAGCGCTGGTCGGCCTTTTCCTCGGGCGTCTGCGGCCGCTGGTTCTGTGCCTGCTGGGGGCTCGGATTCGGTTTCGGCTCGCCCTTCTGGTCTTTCTGGTCTTGGCCCTGCTTCTGGTCCTGCTTGTCCTGGTCCTGCTTCTGATCGTCCTTCTGCTGCTGCTGATCGCGCTTCTGCTGCTCCTCCTGCTCCTTGCGCTTGCGCACCGAAAGCTCCAGGTTGCGCCGCAGGTCCGCGTCGCCGGGCAGCGCCCGCAGCGCATCACGGTAGGCCTGGATCGCGCCCTTGTAGTCCTGCTTCTGGAACAGGCTGTTGCCGAGGTTGTAGCGCGCGGCCCCAGCGAGTGGTGAAGCAGCGTCGCTGCCGAGCGACTTGAACAGCGTCGCGGCCTCGTCGTAGCGGCCGTTCTTGTAGAGCCCGTTCGCGACGTTGAAACGCACTGCCGGATCCTGCGGGCGGGCCTTGGCAGCGCGCTCGAAAGCCTCGAGCGCCTGCGGGTGGTTGCCCCGCGCGTACTCGGCGCGGCCCGCGTCGGTGGCGCGCCGCGGACGCAGCAACATCTCGTCCATGAGCGTCCCGCGCGCCTTGGTCTCGGCGGCGCTCGTGGCCTGTGGCGTTGCGGGAGGCGTAGGCAGCGGTGACTGGGCGCGGGCGGGCTCCGCAGCGAGGAGCAGGAGCGCGACGGCGGCCGCGGGGGTCGCGGGGGCCAGCGCGACGAGGCCGCGGCGAACCGGCGGCAGCGGCAGGAGCAGCGCCAGACCGAGGCAGCCCAGGCCGATCGCGAGTGGGAGCTGGAAGCGCTCCTTGCGGCGATAGGAGAACTCGCGGGCGAGGGATTTCTGTTCCATCCCCTCGAGCGCGGACGCGAGGCCCGACAGGCTGGTGTCGGCAGGCGTCACGCTGAAGGCCTGCCCGCCGGTGCCGAGCGCGATCGCCTCGAGGGTCGTCATGTCGAGCCGCGAGACGACGGCGTTGCCTCCCTCGTCGCGCTTGTAGCCGGTGACACGGCCTTCGGGATCCACCTCGGGCACCGGCTGTCCGCCCTCGGTGCCGACACCCACGGTGTACACGACGACGCCCGCCTCCTTCGCGCGGCGCACGGCCTCCTCGACCTCGCCCCCGAGGTCCTCGCCGTCGGAGACGAGCACCATCGCCTTGTTGCGCCGGTCCTTGTCCACGAAGGTCTCGAGGCCCTTCGCGAGGCCGGTCCCGAGCGACGAGCCGGGCGCCGGAACGATCCCGGGCTCGACCGTCTCGAGGAAGAGGCCGAGCGCGTCGGCGTCGAGCGTCAGCGGCACGAGCGGGTAGGCCTCGCCCTCGAAAGCCACAAGCGCGAAGCGGTCGCCCTCGAGCCGCGCGATGAGCTGCAGCAGCGCCTGGCGCGCGAGGAAGAAGCGGCTCGGCGCGACGTCCGGAGTGGCCATCGAGCCGGAGGTGTCAAGCACGAGCACTACGTCCTTGCCCTCGCGCTCCACCTTCTCGCGCACGATGCCCCACTGTGGGCGCGCGAGCGCGACGATCACGAAAGCGGCGGCGAGCAGCAGCAGCGCGAGCCGGGTCCAGCCCCAGCGCGCGCCTGGCCGCCTGACGACGCGGCCCCAGAGCGGGCGGGCGACGAGGGCGTGCAGCCGGTCCTGGTCACGACTGCCGAGCCACGCGGCGGCGACGCCGGCGAGCGGCACAGCGAGAAGGGCGAAGAGCCACGCGGGCGACGCGAAGATCATGCGGGCACCACCCGTAGCCCCGAAGCCCAGAGCAGGCCGGCCGCCGCGAAGAGCGCCGCCGCGGCTTCGAGCACACTCGGGAACAGCTCCCGGTACCGTCGATAGGCCGCGAGCTTGATCTCGGACTTCTCGAGCTTGTCGATGCGGTCGAAGATCTGGCGCAGCGACTCGGGGTCGGCCGCGCGGAAGAACTCGGCCCCGGTCCGCTCGGCGATGCGCTTCAGCAACCCCTCGTCGATCTGGACTTCGGTCATCACGACCTCAGTACGGATCCTCCCCGTGAACTCCTGGACCTTCATCGGCATCGGCACGCGGCCGCCGCGCCCGACCAGGATCGTGTAGACGCGCACCTCCATCGCCTTGGCCATGTCGGCCGCCGTCGCGGGGTCGATCTCGCCCGCGTTGTTGGCGCCGTCCGTCACCAACACCACCACGCGGCTCTTCGCCTGCGAGCGGCGCAGGCGCGTCAGCGATGTGGCGAGGCCCGAGCCGATCGCGGTGCCGTCGGGAAGCATCCCGAGGCGCACGTCGTCGAGCTGACGCAGCAAGACGGCCGTGTCGGTCGTGGGCGGCGACTTCGTCAGGCTGCGGCCGGCGAAGACTACCAGACCGACGCGGTCGCTCTTCCTCCGGCCGACGAACTCGGCGACGACCTCCTTGGCCACGGCGAGCCGGTTCTTCGGCTGGAAGTCCTCGGCCGCCATCGATCCCGAGACGTCGAGCGCCACGACGATGTCGACGCCCTGGGTCGTGATGTCCTCGCGCAACGTCCCGTGCTGGGGGCGCGCGAGCGCCACGGCTCCGAGGACGAGCGCGAGCGCGGCGAGCACGAGAGGCGCGTGACGCAGCCTCACGCGCCAGCCCGGGCGCAGGCGCAAGAGGCGCGCGGCCCCTGGGAACGAGACCGCACGCGCGGCCCCGTCCCGCTCGCGGAGCCAGGCCGCGAGCAGGGTGAGCGGCCCCAACAGCGCAGCCCACAGCCACGCCGGGTTCTGGAACCGGAAGCCGCCCCAATCCATCAGGCCGCTTTTCCTTCCGTTTCCGCAGGGGCGGCCGGTCGCAGCTTGGCTTCGAGTGCCGGAACCAGCGCGCGCGCCGCGGCGAGATGGCGCTCGGCCTCGGGCACGAGGCCCTGGCCCTTCGCGAACTTGATGCGGTCCGCGGCCTCGGCGAGGTCGCGGACCACAGGCAGCAGGTCCCCGCCGTGCGGATGGCCTCGCAGAAACGCGAGCGTCTCAGCCGACGTCATCTCAAGGATCGGCGCCCCGAGCCGGCGCTCGAGGTAGCGCTTCGTGATCGTGCTCAGGCGGATGTAGAACGGCCGCAGCTCGCCGCGGCCGTGGAGGTCCTCGGCCGCGAGCGCGTCGAGCGCACGCAATGCCTCGACGTCAGGTGCCAGGGCCGGCAGGGGCGCAGGCACCGGCGCCGTCACGTCGCGCCGGCGCCGGATCAGCCAGAAGACGAGCGCCGCCAGCACGGCCAGGCCGATGCCGAGGGCCACCCAGAACGCGCGGCCGATCCCGACGCCCGCGGGGCCGCGGATATCGGCGAGCTTCTGCTCCGCCGCATCCTTCGGAAGCAGCGAGACGACCTTGAGCGACAGCGGGGCGGACGCGGCCTCGCCCGTGGTGCCGTCGGCGAGCCGGTAGCGCACCGGGACCTTTGGGATCTGCAGCTCGCCGAGCGCGAAAACCGCGGTCTCGTAGCGGTGCGTCCCCGGCTCCGGCGCAGGCGCATCGGGTGCCGCGGGCGGCGTCCGCAGCTCCAGCTCGTCGGCCGAAGCTTCGCCTGCGAACGTGTACGTCGTCCCCGCCGGACCGGTGGCCTTCAGTTCGATCGTGAACGTCTCCCCAACCGTGACCTCGTTCTTGCTCGCCGTGGCCCTGACGCTGACCGGAGAGGCCGGAGTGTCCGCCACCGTCGTGACCGCGAAGACCAGCGAGGCGAGTGCGAGCATCAGCGCCTCCGCTCCCGCGCCTTGAAGAAGCCCTGTAGAGGCCGGTCGTACGATTCGCCGGTCGAGAGCGCGAGCGCGTCGACGCGCGTCTTCTTGAAGACGGCGTGTGCTGCGGCAAACCCGGGAGCGCGCAGGGCCCGCCGCACCTCGGGGCGCGACGTGTCGGCGACCACGCGCGCGCCCGTCTCGGGATCGGCGAACGCCACCAGGCCGGCGGCCGGAACATCGCTCTCGCGCGGGTCGGCAAGGTGCAGGGCCACGACGTCGTGGCGGCGTCGCAGCATGCCGATCGCCTTTTCCCAAGCACCGGCCTGGAAGTCCGAGAGCACGGCCACGATCCCGCGCCGGCGCATCACGCGCCCGGCGAAGCGCAGCGCCCCGGCAAGATCCGTCCCGCGGCCCGCCGGCTCGCGAGCCAAGAGGTCGCGCACGATCCGGAGCGCGTGGTCCCGCCCGCGCGCCGGCGGCACGTAGCCCTCGATGCGGTCGGAGAAGAGCACGGCGCCGACGCGGTCGTGGTTGGCCACGGCCGAGAACGCGAGCACCGCCGCGAGCTCCGCCGCGTAGTCACGCTTCAGCAGATATTGCGAGCCGAACTGCTGCGAGCCCGAGACGTCCACGACCAAGAGCAGCGTGAGGTCGCGCTCCTCGACGAACTTCTTGACGTAGGGCGCGCCCATGCGTGCCGTCACGTTCCAGTCGATCGAACGCACCTCGTCGCCCGGCGCGTACTCGCGCACCTCCGCGAACTCCATCCCGCGCCCCTTGAACACGGCGTGGTAGGCCCCGCCGATCCCGGACTCGAGGATCACCTTGGTCCGGATCTGGATGCGGCGGATCTTCCTTAGTGTTTCTCGATCGAGCATCAGAAAAGCACAGGCCTGTGGCGGGTGGTCCTCCAAGTGCGATGGAGGTAGGGGGACGAGATGGCAAGCCTGTTTCTGGCTTTCTTTGAGATGGGGGGCTCCGCCCCCCAAACCCCCTGGGTAGCCCTCTGGCTCAAGGAACTTCGACTCGTTCCAAGATTCGTTCCACGACCGTGTCGCTCGTTACGTTCTCGGCTTCCGCCTCGTAGGTCAGGAGCACGCGGTGGCGGAGCACGTCCTTGGCGATCTCCTTGACGTCCTCGGGCACGACGTAGCCTCTGCCGTGCAGGAACGCGACGGCGCGCGAGGCCTCGGAGAAGGCGAGCGTCGCGCGCGGCGAAGCACCGTAGGCGATGAGCGGCGCCAGGTCAGAGAGCCCCACCTCGCGCGGCGTGCGCGTCGCGGAGACGAGCGCCACCATGTAGTCGCGCAGCCGCTCGTCCATGTACACTTCGCGCACGCGGCCCGCGAGGCGTCGCACGGCGTCGGCCGAGAGCACCTTCGAAACGGACGGCGCGTCGCCCGAGATCATGCGGTCGAGCACCTGACGCTCCTCGGCTTTCGTCGGATAGTCGACCCTGGCCTTCATCAGGAACCGGTCGACCTGCGCCTCGGGCAGCGGGTAGGTGCCTTCCTGCTCGATCGGGTTCTGCGTCGCGAAGACCAGGAACGGATCGGGCAGCGGATGCGTCGCGTCGCCGAGCGTCACCTGCCGCTCCTGCATCGACTCGAGCAGAGCCGACTGCACCTTCGCGGGCGCGCGGTTGATCTCGTCGGCCAGCAGCAGGTTCGTGAAGACCGGCCCCTTGCGGGCCACGAACTCACCCGATTTCTGGTGGAAGACGAGCGTGCCGACGAGGTCGGCGGGTAGCAGGTCCGGCGTGAACTGGATCCGCGCGAAGTGCAGGTCGAGCACCTGCCCGAGCGTCTTCACCGCCAGCGTCTTGGCGAGGCCGGGGACGCCCTCGACCAGCAGGTGGCCGCGGCACAAGAGCGCCACCATCATCCGCTCCACGAGCGCGCGCTGCCCGACGATGACCTTGCGCACCTCGTCCACGGCGGCCTGCACCAGCAGCGCCTCCTCGCGGACCGCCTCGTTCAGCTTTGCGACGTCGATCTCGACTCGTGACATGTTTCCTTCCGGTGTCGGGCGCACTACTTCAACGCCTTCGACGCACCGGCGCCGGGGAAGGACTCACCCCCTAGCGCAGGTGGCCGATCTTGCTCTGCAGGAAGGCTCGCCCGCGCTTGAACTCCGTCACGTCCCCCCGGCGAAGCGCCGCCACGGCCCCGGACGCGGCCTCCGCCAGCTCGGCCTTGCCGAGCGTCTCGAGGCCCGCCTGGACTTGTAGCATCTTCTCCGCGATCGCCTCGAGGCTGCCGAGCTCGGTCGCGTTGAGCGTGGCCAGCAGCACGTCGATGGAGGACGAGTCGGACATTCCCCAGTTTATACTGACTCGGCCGTCACACATCGGAGACGCTGATGCCCGCCAAGAGCCACTATCGCGTCGTCATCCTCGGGTCTGGTCCGGCCGGCCTCACGGCCGCCCTCTACGCGTCGCGTGCCGAGCTCCAGCCGCTCGTGGTCGAGGGCGGAGGCGGCGGCGACGCGACCGACGTGCCCGGCGGCCAGCTCATGCTCACCACCGACGTCGACAACTACCCCGGCTTCCCCGAGGGCATCCTGGGCCCGGAGCTGATGGAGCGGATGCGCAAGCAGGCGGCCCGCTTCGGGACGGAGTTCGCGGACGGCGAGCTCAAGAAGATCGTGCTGCAGGAGCGGCCCTTCAAGCTCACGCTCTCGGGCGCCGAGATCACCGCCGACACCGTGATCGTGGCCACCGGCGCCCTTGCGAAGTGGCTCAACCTGCCCGAGGAGCTCGAGTTCCGCACCAAGATCGGCGGCGTCTCGGCCTGCGCGACCTGCGACGGCTTCTTCTACAAGGGCAAGCACGTGCTGGTCGTGGGCGGCGGCGACACGGCGATGGAGGAGGCCACTTTCCTGACGAAGTTCGCGGACAAGGTCACGGTCGTCCACCGCCGCCAGGAGCTGCGCGCGAGCAAGGCGATGCAGTCGCGCGCCAAACAGATCCCCAAGATCGCTTGGCTACTCGACAGCGTCGTCGACAAGATCCACGGCGGGCCCGGCCAGGGCGTGACCGGCGCCACGATCCGGAACCTGAAGACGGGCGAGACGAGCGAGGTCGCGTGCGGCGGCATCTTCATGGCCATCGGCCACACGCCGAACACCTCGGTCTTCGAGGGCCAGCTCGAGCGCGACGAGCAGGGTTATCTCCTCGTCCACGACGGTACCAGCGCCGCCAGCGTGCCGGGCGTGTTCGCTGCGGGCGACGTGACCGATCACCGCTACCGCCAGGCGGTCACCGCGGCGGGCACCGGCTGCATGGCCGCGATGGACGCGGAGCGCTTCCTGAGCCACTGAAACCCCGGCGCATCCTCGGCCATCCGTATACTGGGGGCTCATGCCTCCGGCCGAGGACGAGCCAAAGGCCCGCGTCGCTTTCCTCGCGCCGTCGAGCGGCAGCGAGGCGCGGGCGTTCCTGCAGGAGCGACTGGGCTTCCTCGGCCGGGTGTACGCGCTCCTCGCCGTCGCCTTCCTCGTGGTCGAGAACATGGCCCTCGCGCTGCTCGCCCGAAGCTGGGCCGTGTCGGGTGTCGATCTGGGCGGCCGCATCGTTCTGGCCACCGCGGCCGTCGCGTCGGCGCAGTGGTGGGTGTGCCGTCGTGGACCGCGCGCCGAGGCCGAGCTGCATGCCGTGGACGCCGCCACGACCGCGCTCGTCGCCCTGCTCAACGCCTGCCTCGTCTTCGCTGCGTTTCCGGGAGAGCTGCCCGGGTCGTCGCACGCCCGTGCGCTGCTCCTGGTCGCCCTGGGCCTGGTGCTGCGGTCGATCGTCGTGCCGAGCTCGCCCCGGCGCACGTTCCTGCTCGGCCTGGCGGCGTCAGGCCTCGCAGTGGCGACCAGCGTGTGGGCGCACTCCGGCCGGGGCGCAGGCCCGACGGCTGAGGCCGTGCACGCGGTCTGGACGGCGCTCGCGTGCCTCGGTGCCGTGGCGATCTCGACCGTCGCCTCGCGATCGATCTTCGGCCTGCGCCAGCAGGTGCGCGAGGCCTCGCAGCTCGGGCAGTACACGCTGCTCGAGAAGATCGGCGAGGGCGGGATGGGCGCCGTCTACCGCGCCAGCCACGCGATGCTGCGCCGGCCCACCGCGGTCAAGCTGCTCCCGCCCGGCCAGGCGGGCGCGGACCGGCTGCAGCGCTTCGAGCGCGAGGTGCAGATGACGAGCCGGCTCACCCACCCCAACACCGTGGCGATCTTCGACTACGGCCGCACGCCGGACGGAGTCTTCTACTACGCGATGGAGTACCTCGAGGGCCTGAACCTCGAGGACCTCACCCGCCACGACGGCCCGCAGAGCGCGGGAAGGGTGGTGCACGTGCTGCGGCAAGTGGCCGCGTCCCTGGCCGAGGCTCACGAGATCGGCCTCATCCACCGCGACGTCAAGCCGGCCAACGTCATTCTCGTGCCCCAGCGGGGCGGCGCGCCGGACGTCGCCAAGGTCGTGGACTTCGGCCTGGTCAAGGACCTCGATCAGGACAGCGATCTCTCGCGCGACGACCAGATCGCCGGCACGCCGCTCTACCTCGCGCCCGAGGCCATCACCGCCCCAGGCCGGGTGGGCGCCCGTAGCGACCTGTACTCGCTGGGCTGCGTCGGCTACTACGTGCTCACCGGCCGACCCGTTTTCGAAGGGCGGAACATGGTCGAGGTCTGCGGCCACCACCTGCACACGCGGCCTCTGCCCCCCGCCGAGCGCCTCGGGCAGCCGGTGCCGGAGGGACTGTCGGCGCTGCTCCTCGCCTGCCTGGAAAAGGACCCATCACGGCGGCCTTCCTTCGCGGGCGAATTCCTGGCGGCGCTCGACGGCCTCGCCGACGTCCCACAGTGGACGAACGAGCAGGCGCGTGCGTGGTGGAGCGCGCGGGGCGCTCCGATCGTCGCGCGCGTGCGCGCTGAGGCGAAAGCCGCCCGGCCGGCGGTCCGAAAACCGGAGCTCTCCGCACTCGACACGATGTCCTTCGTCCGGCGCGGCGGGCCGGATCCCTGGAGCTGAGCGGAGAATGGCCGAGCGACGCCTCCGCATCCTGTTCCTGGCGCCTCAGCCCTTCTTCGAGGTGCGCGGCACGCCGCTCGCCGTTCTGCATCTGACGCGGACGCTCGCCAGTCTCGGGCACGAGGTCGACCTGCTGACGTTTCCGCAGGGTGAGTCGGCCCCAGCCGAAGGCGTGCGTCACCTCCGAAGCCTCTGGCTTCCGGTCGGGCGCGTGAAGGCGGGCCCGTCGCTCGCCAAGATGCTGCTCGACGTGCCGTTCGTGGCCGAGGCCGTCTGGCGGCTGGCCTTCGGCCGCTACGACGTCGTCCACGCCGTCGAGGAGGCGGCGCACCTCATTGCTCCGTTCGCGCGCCTGCTGCGCGTCTCGCTGGTCATGGACGTCGACTCGTCGATACCCGACCAGCTCCGCTACTCCGGCTTCGCGACGCGCGGGCCGCTGCTCTGGTTCGCGGAGGCGCTCGAGACGCACGCGCTGCGGCACGCGGCCGCCGCCGTGACGGTCTGCGCGAGCCTCACGGACGGCGTGAAGCGCCGCGCGCCCGGCGTCGCCGTGTTCCAGGTCGAGGACCCGCCGCTCGTCGACCGGCGGCATCCGCCTGCCGCCGAGGCCGTCGCGGCGCTGCGCCGCGAGCTGGGGCTCGGTGCCGGCCCCGTGGTCCTCTACTCGGGCAACTTCGAGCCCTACCAGGGCGTCGAGCTGCTACTGGAGGCGACCCCTCACATGCCGGGCGCGCAGTTCCTCTTCATGGGGGGCCGCCCTGTCGAAATCGAGCGCCTTAGGGCACGGGCGACGGAGCTCGGCACAGGATCGCGCGCCTTTTTTTCGGGCACGCGGCCGCCGTCCGAGCTGCCGGCCTTCCTCGCCCTCGCCGACGTCCTCGTTTCTCCGCGCGTACAGGGTGAGAACACGCCCTTCAAGATCTACTCCTACCTCGCCTCGGGCAAACCAATCGTGGCGACCCGCATCCCGACACATACCCAGCTCCTCGACGACTCGCTCGCGTTCCTCGTCGAACCTTCGGCCGACGGAGTCGTGTCCGGCCTGCGCCAGATGCTGGACAACCACGACGACGCCCGCGCCCGCGCCGAGCGCGGCGCGGCGCTCGTCGACCGCGAGTACAGCGTCGAGCGCTACCGGGAGAAGATCGCGCGGGCCTACGCCGAGGTCGAACGGTTCGTCGGCAGGCCGGGCTAGAGCGACAGATCATCTCGCCGGCTGCACGCGAACGCTCTTCGCAGCCACCGTCCGGCGTGGGCGCCTCGGCCCGCGGCGCGGTGTTAGCATCGACGCGACGACCTCATTGGGGGAGAGCATGAAGCGAATCGCAAGCGGCGTGCTGACCGTCCTGGTGCTCGGACCCGCCCACCTCCGCGGTCAGGCCGTGGCCCCGGCCGATGCGGGGAAGGAAGATGGCTTCAAGGTCCGGCTCTCGGGAGAGTTGAAGGCCCACGGCCGCTGGTCCGAGGACGACCGCTTCCCGCTCGCGTTCCCCTTCCCGCCCGAGTTCGTCCCGGTCGGACAGCCGAACGTCGCGCTGCAGACGGTCGCGCCGGGCAAGTCGCTCGAGCTGAGCCGGGCGCTCCTCAACCTGGACGTCGAGATGCCCCGCGGGATCGCGGGGCACGTCCAGATCGGCTTCGTCAACCTCTACGATCGCAACCCCACGAGCACCGACCACACGGTCGACGTTCGGGAAGCCTGGGTCTCCTTCGGGACGAAGTGCTTTTCGCTCGAGCCGCTGCCGGGCAGCTCGCTCTACGCGCTCGTGGGCAAGGCGCCCAAGCTCGAGCGCCAGCCGTTCCGGCGGCTCGAGAGCTACGGCCTCGTCTCGACCGCGTTCAACCGCTTCAATGACCTGCAGCTCCAGGTCGGGGGCTCGATCGGGACGCGCGTCTACTTCGCCGCGCAGCTCTCGGCCGGCAACCCGATCTTCATGCGCGACCCGAACGCGCTCGCGGGCGACAACGGCACCGAGCCGCCCCCGAACCCGGACCCGAAGCTCAACTCCGGCTTCCCCATCCTCTACCACGCCGAAGTCGAGGAGCTCGAGACGGACGACCGCTTCGAGTACGGCGGTGCTTTGGGGTTGCGCTTCCTGAGCGCCGACCAGCGTCGCGGGCTCGACCTCTTGGGCTTCTACTACAAGACCCGGCTCTCCGAAGCGGCGAAGCTGCGCGGCACCTTCTACGAGGGCGACCTCGACATCCTGAACGGCAACGGCGCGGGCTTGCTCTCGCTCCCCATCGTCGGCGACGAGCGCGAGGAGTACGGCCTGAACCTCGACACGCGGAT
>Ga0247727_10006351_pt1 | contig 23298 bp, 27 predicted proteins | sample WisWelCaveWW1625_FD_202498 | JGI IMG/M metagenome (GOLD analysis project Ga0247727, IMG submission 202498) | Biofilm microbial communities from Wishing Well Cave, Virginia, United States - WW16-25 | ecosystem: Environmental > Aquatic > Deep subsurface > Groundwater > Cave microbial mat | place...
GCCTCCATTGTCGCCAAAGTGAATCGCGACCGGATCATCTCCCGCAATCACCGGGATTATCCGGCTTACGGCCTTGCCGAGCACAAGGGCTACGGAACCAAGCGGCATATCCGAGCGATAAAAAAGTACGGTCCGGCCGAGATCCACCGCTTGACCTTTATCAAAAACTTCTATAAAATATAGTGATAATAAATCTATGGGAGGCGTACCAGTCAAACATCATTCCAAGTCCAAAGTCGGCCGGCGCCGATCTCATTTGGCCTTAACAAAGACCAGCATTTTTGTTTGTCCGAATTGCAAAGGCCCGGTCTTGCCTCACAAGGCCTGCCCGCAGTGCGGCACCTACTCGAAGTAGTTCTTTCGTGATAAAATAAAAGCAGAACATGGCAACAAGGCAGTTAGCTCGTTCGGTTGTTCTCCAATCGCTCTATGAGTGGGATTTTTACGGCAAAAAAGAGGACCTGACCAAGGTTCTGGAGCGCAATTTGCAAGAATTCGCTCCGGGAATTGATGAGCCGGATTTCGCCTGGCGTTTGATGAAGGGAGTGATCGACCATCTGCAAGAGATGGATAAGATCATTGAAAAAGCCGCTCCCGAATGGCCGATCGAACAAATTGCCATCATTGACCGGAACGCCATCCGGATTGGCCTTTATGAGCTTTTGTACGCCGACCCCGAAGAGGTGCCGCCGAAAGTCGCCATCAACGAGGCGATTGAGATCGCCAAAAATTACGGCGGACCGAACTCCGGCAAGTTCATAAACGGAGTACTGGGCACGATCTATAAGCAGCTTCAGGAGCATGGGCTGCGCCCGGTGGAGTCGCCGAAAGAAAAAGTCGCAGAAAATAAAAACCAAGAAGAAAAATCCTAGAATTCAAAAAACAGCACTTTTTATCGGAGTTTTGTTTTTTGGCTTCTAACTAAATCAATGGAAATAGCTAAGCTGGAAAAAGCGATCGGCTACGGGTTCGACGAAAAAAATCTCCTCAAAGAGGCGCTGACGCACCGATCATATCTTAACGAAAATCCGGCCTGGAAAGTGCCGAACAACGAGCGGTTGGAATTCTTGGGAGACGCAGTACTGGAGCTGGCCGTGACCGAAGAGCTGTTCAAGCGCTTTCCGGAACATCAAGAGGGAAAGCTGACCGGCCTCCGGGCCGCCCTGGTCAACTACCTGATGCTTGCGGAAGTCGCCAAGTCGTTCGGATTGGAAAAGCATGTCCTGCTTTCGCGGGGCGAAGCCAGGGATACCGGCCGGGCGCGGGATGTAATATTGGCAAACGCCGTGGAGTCGCTCATCGGGGCGATCTATCTCGACAGTGGATATAAAGAAGCGGCTAAGTTGGTCAACAAATTCGTGATGAGCCGCCTCGACGAGGTGATCAAAAAAGGCCTTTACAAAGATCCTAAAAGCGCGCTCCAGGAAAAAATTCAGGAAGAGAAAAAATTGACCCCGAACTACAAAGTGCTATCGGAAAGCGGTCCGGACCACGCGAAGGTTTTTGAGGTGGGCGTCTATGTTGGCAACGAACTCCTTGCCAAGGGGCACGGCTCATCCAAGCAGGAAGCGGAAGCCAACGCGGCCCGCGCGGCGTTGCAGCACCCGCACGGAGAGTAGCCCCTCCGTCATTCTCGGCAGCCGGCTTCTAATTGCGCTGAGGTATTAAAAATGCTTTAATAAGCGCAGCTTTTTGACAGGAGGTGGATTTTGAAACCCAATAAAGCCGCTCCCAACTGGTTGCGCCTCGTTTGGTTCGGCCTGCTCGTATTGGTCGCCTTGCTGATGCTCTGGGCCCTTGTGATCCGGCCGATCATCAGCCGCGACGGCCTTGAGCTTTCCTCCACGCAGCTTTACGCGGCGATGGAGGAGGGGAAGGTCCAGAAACTCGAACTGGCGCTCGAATCCGGTATCGTCACCGGGACTTACAGCCACGGCGGCAAGTTCCATTCCCGGGTTGCCGACATCGCGGGACTGGAAAAGGAAGCGCGGGCCCGAGGGGCGCAGGTGGAAGTCGTTTCGCCGAGCATCTTTCGGAACTGGGTTTTCTGGATGATCTTGTCCGGCGTGGTGCTGGTCATCGGCGAACTTATTTTTTTCGTCTGGCTGATCCGCCGCGACAGAAGGGAAGCGCTCAAGAACAGCAAAGCGAAGCTGGTAACCAAACGGCCCGCGGAGCGTTTCGTTGACGTTGGCGGCTGCGAGGAGGCCATCGAGGAACTTCAGGAAATCCTGGACATGTTCGCGAATCCGGAGCGCTACAAGAAGAAAGGCGTCCGGGTGCCACGGGGCGTGCTGTTGATCGGCCCGCCGGGCGTCGGCAAGACGCTGATCGCCAAGGCCTTCGCCGGCGAGTGCGGCATCAACTTTTTGGAGCAATCCGGCTCCGATTTCGAAGAATACTTCGTGGGTGCCGGCGCCTCCAAAGTTCGCGCCATGTTCAAAGTGGCGCGAGAAAACGCACCCTGCGTGGTTTTCATCGACGAGGCCGACGTGCTTTTGAAAAAGCGTCTCGGCAGCGCGATGACTGGCGGGGAGCAAGAATACATTCAGACCACCAGCTCTTTTTTGAGCGAGGTGGACGGTTTCCACAGCGACGAGAAGGTCATCATTCTGGCCGCTACCAACCGGCCCGAGGCCTTCGATCCGGCGGCTCTGCGCCCCGGCCGGTTTGACCGTAAGGTTTGCGTTGACCGTCCGGATGTGCGGGCGAGAAAAAAGATCCTCGAAATCCACACTGGAGACAAACCGCTCCATGAAGACGTTGATCTCGAAGCCGTCGCCAAGGCGACCACGATGTTCACGGGTGCGGATCTGGCCGCGGTGGCGAACGAGGCGGCTGCTTTTTCCGCCAAGCGTCCCGATGATCCCTACGTCCGGAAAAAGGACTTCGACGAGGCCATCGAAAAGGTCCTCCTGGGACCAGGCAAGCGGCATCTCGTCATTTCCGAAAAGGACAAGCGGAACAGCGCCTACCACGAGGCCGGCCACACGCTGGTGGCCAAACTCTTGCCCGACGCGGACAGGCCACGCAAAGTCAGCATTCTGCCGCGCGGCCCGGCCGGCGGCGTTACCTGGCTCGCGCCCGCGGAAGAGCGGGCGCTGGAGACCAGGAACCAGCTTTTGGCCCAACTGACCGTCGCCATGGGCGGACGAGTGGCGGAAATTATCGGCTGCCACGAAGAGACCGGCGGTCCCTGCGGCGATTTCAACAACGTTACCGAAGTCACCCGCAAAATGATCTGCCGCTACGGCATGAGCGAGTTGGTCGGTAAGCTGACTTTCTCACAGTCGAGCCAATTTCTCGGCATGGGTTTTGAGTCGCTCGGGGACTGCTCGCCGACGACCAAGCGTCTCATCGAGATGGAGATGAAGCGGCTCGCCGACGAGGCCTATAGCCGCGCTTTCAAACTCATCGCCGAAGAGCCCGTCAATCAGAAGCGTCTGCACTTACTCGCCGCGGCGCTCCTCAAAGAGGAGACGCTCGACGAGAAGCGCATTGACGAGATCGTCAATTCCGTCCAAGCCCCGGCTTAGTCCACAAAGCAAATACTAATCTCTGCCGCGATGCGGCAGATTTTATTTTCAGAGCTAGACGCGAGGGCGCAGGCGTAGACTCTACGCCAAGCCCGAGCAACGACGCTATGAAATAAAAATGCCACATCCCTTCGGGTTGCGGCTAAAATGAGCCATCGCTTTGTCGCTCATCCTGGAAATAGAGTCTATTTCTGCGTCTTCGCTCCTCGCGCTAGCTCATTTTAGCTAGCAACGCGGCGAGAGCTAATATTTGTTTTGCGGGCTGGGCTTTTTTTATTTATCATTACTTAATGAGGTTAAAGTCACTCGAACTCACAGGCTTTAAGTCATTCGCGCAAAAAACCGTTTTGGATTTCAAGGCCGGCATCACCGCCATTGTTGGGCCGAACGGTTCCGGTAAATCCAACGTCATCGACGCTATTCGCTGGCTTTTGGGCGAACGGGACGCCAAGAACATCCGCGGCGCTCGGGCGGAGGACCTGATCTTTGCCGGCACGCCGCAGAAAGCGCGCCTGGGCATGGCTCAGGCAACGATGATCTTTGACAATAACGACCATTTCTTTCCGGTGGACTACACCGAGGTTTCCGTCATGCGTCGCGTCAGCCGCGACGGTAACTCCGAGTATTTTTTGAACGAAACGCCGGTGCGCTTGAAGGACATCGTGGATTTTTTCGCCAAAGCCCGCCTCGGCACGCGCGGCCTCACCATCGTCAATCAAGGGAACAGCGATATTTTTGTGCGGGCGAACCCCAAAGAGCGCCGCACCATGATCGAAGAAGTGCTGGGCTTACGGCAGTTCCAGCTCAAAAAACACGAAGCGGAGCGGAAGCTGGTCAGCACCAAGTTCAACCTGGAAAAAGTGGGAGCGATGGTTGACGAGCTGATGCCGCACTTGCGGCTGCTGCGCCGGCAGGCGTCCAAATACGAAAAGCAGGCGGAAGTGGAAAAGGAACTCCGCGACCATGAGGCGAAATACTTCGGCGGCAAGCTGGCCGAGGTTGCTGAAGGCCTCGCGGATTTGGAGCCGGAGATCAAGAAAATCGACGAGCAAACGCGAGGCAAAAAAGAAGAATTAAAAATTTTGCAGGCCGAACTGGCCAAAGTAGAAAAAGGCGGGCCCAAGGGTGACAAGAGTTTTCAGGATTTCAAGAAAAAGCAAAGCGAGCTTTTGAACAAGCGGGCGACGCTTCAAAAAGAGATCGGCCGCCTTGAAGCGCAGGCCGAATTTTTGGCCTCCCAGCCCAAATCCGAGATTAAAGGCGCCGAGGCGGTGCGGATGCTGGAAGAAGCGAGAAAAACTATCGAGCAGGGGCTGGCGGAGAATGTCTTGGACGCAATTAAAGATTTGCTGCGCGGATTAGCGGACAAGATCGTCAGGGTGCTGGCCGGCGGTGCCGATAACCGGGAGGCGAAACTGAAAAACCTAGAGAAAGATAAGGCCAAACGAGCCGAAGAGCTGGCCGCCGCGGACAAAGAGCTCGCCGAGCTTAGTAGGACGGAGGACCGGCTCGCGGAAGAACTGCGCGGTTTCAACGCGGTTTTCAAGAAGTCATTTGAGCAGATAGAGGCGAAAAAAGACGAACTCCAGAAACTCGAGAACGAAAAGAACAAACTGCTTTTCGACAAGGAGCGTATCAATATACGACGGCAGGAGCTGGAGCATCTCGCGGCCCAATCCGGTCGGCGACTGAATGAATTTCAGCAGGAGAAGTTCGGCGGCGATTTTGCCGAATTGGAAAAGCGGATGTTCAAACTACGGGCAGAGCTTGCCGGAATAGGGGAGCTGGATCCGGTTTTGATCAAAGAGGCCCAGGAAACCGAGTCGCGCTACAACTTTTTGTCCAAGCAGATGGAGGATTTGGAAAAGGCGTCGGAGGATTTGAAGATCTTGATCAATGATCTGGACGAAAAAATACACACCGAGTTTACGGCGAATCTCAAGGCCATTACCGAGCAGTTTGACCACTATTTCAAACTGATGTTCGGCGGCGGCAAAGCGGGTCTTAAATTGGTTAAAGAGGAACCGAAGCCGCAGCTAGGACCGGAGGAAGTGACGGAATCCTCCTTCGCCGAGGCTTCGGAGGACAGGGACGAGGATTTGGAGCACAAGGTGGATCACGGCGGGCTGGAGGTTTCGGTAAGTATTCCCCGTAAAAAGATCACTGGCCTGGACATGCTCTCGGGCGGCGAGCGCAGCTTGGTCTCTATCGCGGCGCTCTTTGCCATGATTTCCGTCAGCCCACCGCCGTTTCTGGTGCTTGATGAAGTGGACGCGGCTCTGGACGAGCGAAACGCCAGGCGCTTTGCCGAGCTGGTCAGCGACTTTGCCCAAAAAACACAATTCATTCTGGTCACCCACAACCGGGCGACCATGGAAGCGGCCGACGTGCTTTACGGCGTCACTATGCGCGACGATGGCACCTCAAGGGTTTTGTCTTTGAAGTTTGAAGAAGCCGCGGCAGTGAAGCAGTAGATTGCAATGCCGGAGTCAATTGACGGGGGTTTTTATTTATGGTATTATGCACCCGTTCTTTTATAGGAGGTTTCGCAGTGTTTGTTCACCTGTTCCGCAGCGACGCGGAGTTCGAGAGGCGGGCCGAAGAGCTGGGATCGCAAAGTGGCGATTTCGATGACTCGCGGGAGTATCGCCAAAAGCTGGCGGCCGGTCTTGGCTTGGCCAGATTCAACGAACTGCCGCAGCCTTTGAACCCCGCCGTTGGGCCAGCCGGGTTTTACCCCGAGCTTGGCGGAGGTGCGCAAGCCGAACTTGAGAGGATAATCAGGAACGGAAAAAAGTCACCGCTCATTTTCTGGCCCCAGCTAACGGCTCTGCAGGATGGCAGCGGCGCCTGTTACAACGGGTTTGTGCCGACCGAGATCCTGGAAGATGCGGCGCTGGTTGAGCGGTACCGGATGTTTGAAGTTCTCTACCTGATTTCCGATCGGTTCGACAAAAACACCCTGATGCTGGGGTCAAGAGGCGCGGGTCGCCACCTCATCGCTTTTTGGGGAACGGAAAAGGTTTTCCGGGCGGTTGAGGCGAGGCTGAACGCGCCTGCCAAAGGGCGGTCCGCTCCGGCGACCGGCCAGCCGCGCTGGAAAGCGGCTTGTCTGGGGTTCGCGGCGGCTTGCGCGCTCTTCGGTTCGGCGTTTGCGACCTGGGAACTCACCGATCATTTCGGCAAAAGAGTGAAAGCCTCGCCATCTGCCGGCAAGGCGGAGCCGAAGATGCGGTGTTACATCGAGTCCATGGGCATTAAAAAGGTCTCGACGCCCGATGGTTTGCCCGTCGGAATAGTGGAGTCAAGATATCCGTTTCCGTGCAACGAGACCCATCCAGCGCACTGGGTATTGCAGATCCTCACCGACCCAAAGAGGAACAAGGGGCAAGTCATCGAGGTTCCGCAAGCGGTTTACTCCCGCGTGCGGCTAGGCGACGAGTTGCCGTCCGCGAAGCGTTGATCCTGAAAAAACTACGCCGGAGTCATTTGACTCCGGCTTTTTTATTTGATAATATTTCCACTATGTTAATGCTCAAGCTAAAGCGGATCGGCAAGAAGCACCAGGCGGCTTTTCGTTTGATCGTGGACGAAAAGCGGCACAAAATGGTGGGCAAAAACGTGGAAGATCTGGGCTGGTACAATCCGAGCACCGATAAAATGGAATTAAAAAAAGAACGAGTGGAGTATTGGCTAAAAACCGGGGCCCAACCGACCGACACCGTGCACAACATTCTTGTTACGGCCGGCGTAATTTCCGGGAAGAAAATCGCGGTTCACAAGCAACCCAAGAAGAAAGAAGGCGGAGAGAAAAAAGAGGCAGCGCCGGCAGCCGCCGCGGCCCCTGCCTCCGCTGAAGCTGCGGCAGGCCAGCCCGAAGCGCCCGCGCAGCCCGCCGCCCAGTAAGTTTGACTTTTTCGGGCAATCTGCTAATATAATCGCAACAAAAAGGTCGTCAGAAATTCAGAAACTCAAGAAGGAAATGGCGAAAGGCAATGTCGATCAGGATTTCCTGGAATACCTTGTAAAGTCCATCGTTGATCACCCGGATGAAGTGAAGGTTGACCGCAAGGTGGACGAGATGGGAGTTCTGCTTTCTTTGAAAGTGAACGCCCAGGATATGGGACAGGTGGTTGGCCGGCAAGGCGCGACCGCCAAGGCCATCCGGTCGCTTTTGAGGATCGTGGGTATCAAGAACAACGCCCGCGTGAACCTCAAGATCGAGGAGCCGGAAGGTTCTACCCACGTTCCGAGAGCGGAGCGTGGACCCGAAGAGTAAAGTAAATTTACAACTCGCTAAAACCCCGCCACGCGCGGGGTTTTAGTTTAATAAAAAAAGAAGCCCTTTTAGGCTTCTTCTAAGATGATTCGTTTCCTGAATTTGCCGCGCTCCCGGGCTTTCTTTTTCTTGACCCTTTCGATGGTTCGCTTGCTGAAGCCGTGGTATTTGCAGATGGCGTCGATTACTTCCAGAATGTCGGCGATTTCCTCGGGAGAGCCGCTTTCGCAGAATTCCTCGACTTCCTCGCGCAGTTTATTTTTCAGCTGGTATTCGAATTCCAGGCAAACGGCGATGTGGAAGCTTGGATTACCGCCGTTCCTGCGTATCACGTCCGGTATCTTGTCCCGGACCAGCTTGTTGTAAGCCGTCACGGTCCGCCTCCTAGAAATAGTTTTTCAGCCGCTGAACCGTTTCGCTCCACAGCTTGCCGTCCAGTTTCGGGTCCATGGCTTTCCAGTCAGCGCGTTCGGGCCGGCCGAGCAGGTCGGCAGCAACGCGTCGCAGGTATTGCTTCGGGAAATTTTCCACAAGCCTGGAGTTGATATAGCAGATGCTGGGGGATTCGCCCGGTTCCTGCCAGAAAAGATATGGCTCTTTGTTGTAACCGTACGCGCGCGGCACATCCCGGATCGAGTTCAGCCGGTCGATCTCGCAGGTTGGGAAATCGGTGACGATCTTTACGTCCAAGCGCAGGCGGGCCGGAACAAGGTGGAGGTGCGCGTGCTGGATGCTTTGGCCGACGATGCCGTGTTCGAACAGCGTTACTTCCGAGCCGTACTCCTTGCCGAGACATCCAGCGAGGTATTCGGCGAGAACGCCGACTTTGGCGGCGCCCTCGGCATTCATCTCGCCGACGCAGAGGACATGACGCTTCGGCACTACGAGGAGATAGCCGCCTTCGGTGATCTGGCCGAGAGAAGCAATAACATAAAAGTTCTTGTCCTCGGCCACCAATCTTTCAGCGAACTGCGGGCGGTCGCAAAAAACGCACGCTTCCTTCATTGGTTAACCTCCGATAAACTAAAAGTACCGATAAAAGTATAGATGAAATTCGACATTATCACAATATTTCCGAAGATATTTGATTCCTACCTGAACGAGTCAATTATTAAGCGCGCCCAGGAGAAGGGCTTGATTAAAATTATCGCCCACAACCTGCGGGATTTTACGACCGATAAGCACCGCAAAGTGGACGATAAGCCCTACGGCGGGGGGCCCGGGATGGTTCTTCAAGTAGAGCCAATATTCAAAGCCGTTCAAAAGCTAAAAAGTAATCCTTCGGCAAGCTCAGGACGCCGTAAGCGGCGCAAGAGCCGGGTGATTTTGTTTTCCACACGCGGCAAGAAACTCGATTCCAAAACCGCGCGGCGCCTGTCTAAATACGACCAGCTGGTTTTGATCTCTGGCCGTTACGAAGGCGTGGACGAGCGGGTAGCCAAATATATCGCCGACGAGGAGATATCAATAGGGGATTACGTGCTCTCCGGCGGGGAATTGCCGGCTCTGGTGCTTATAGAAGCTGTCTCGCGCTATGTTCGCGGCGTGCTGGGCAAATACGAGTCGTTGGAGGATATCAAAGGTTCTTTCCCGGCCTACACCCGGCCGGAAGTTTTTGAGCCGAAAAAAGGCAAGAAGTGGCGGGTGCCGAAAGTTCTTTTGAGCGGGCATCACGCGGAGATCAAAAAGTTCCGCAAGGTTGACAAAAATTAAAAAAACTTATACCATCCAAGCAGTTTTTTGATTTGAGGTGTCTTAAATGGAAGCCAAGCGGGCTTACATCAATGCCATGCTCGACATGTACGTTGCCGACCTCAAAAAGTCGGGACGCCCGCGGCGCGGACTTTCGGAGAAAGAAGAGCGAGCGACCGCGCGACTTATCAAAGCGGGAGACACAGAAGCGCGGAATAAACTAGTGATGGCGAATCTCGGGCCTGTATTGTCTCAGGCCGAGCGATACATTAGTCATTCCGGCCCCAGTGTGGACATTATGGACCTTGTCCAGGAAGGAAACATTGGCGTGATCATCGCCGCCGGCCGCCATAAGCCGAGGAAAGGGCGCTTTTACGCGTACCTAGGCAACTGGATTCATCAGCGGCTCTTTCTTTTCTTCCGTCTGAAGCGGACCAGGCCATTCGCCTTCGCCCAGCTTGGCGAAGACATTGCGGATCGGAAACCGCCGCGCTTGATGGAAAGAGTCCTGGATATCGAAGACAGCCGGCGGAAAGTTCAGCGGCTATTCAAACGAATGAGGCCGCTCGAACGCGAGATGATAAAGATGCGCTTCGGCTTTCTGGACGGCGAAATGCACAGCTTCGAGGAGGTAGGGAAGCGGTTCGGCAAAACCGAGAGCCAGTGCAAGGGCATGATCTTCGGCTGTTTTCACAGGCTGGAATCGCTCCGGCCGCTCCTTTTCTCCTGATTCTTCAAAATCACGGCCATTGACCGTGATTTTTATTGTGGTAAGCTATGCGAAGCCCTTTAAAAGGGGGAGAGCGATGGTTCAGATCACCAAGGAAGAGTTCCCGATCCTGTTCTCAATGTTCAAGGCGGGCGACGAGAAAGCGCTTGCCAAGCTGGTCATGGAAAACCAAGGCCTGATCGGCTATGTAGCCGACCGGCACGCCACCGCTTTGCATAACGGCAAATACAGCGAGGGCCTGCTGTCCATTATCGACTGGGTGGATTTGAAGCAATCCGGCAACGTCGGTCTTCTTAAGGCACTGAATCGCTTTGACCCGGCGCGTGGTTGCGAATTCAGCACTTACGCCTACCGCTGGATCGACAAGGAAATCCGGCTCTTCATCAACAGCTGCCTCCTTATCAAAACCGCGAAATTCAAGTTCCGCCCGGTTGTGACTTCGGACGGTATCAGACCACCGCGGAGCTTCCATGGGCTCGTCACAAAAAAGGAAGAGAGTCTCATCGAACTTGTCAGCAAAATGCTGGCGCTTTTGCCGGAGCGGGACCGCGCTATTGTCCGGCTGCGGTTCGGCTTGGACGACGGAGAAGAGAAGTCCTGCGAAGCGATAGCCGAAAAATTTTCGGTTACCCGGCAGGCCATCAGCATCGCCATCAAAAGCGCTCTCCAGAGACTGAAGAAAATTCATGAACGCTATCAGGCAACCGGAAAACTCGCCTCGGTAGCCACCTAGCCCCGCTTGACGGGGCTTTTTTATTGCGCTAGATTATTCTCATTCCGTAGACAAGGGGTGTCGAATACGAATAAATCCCCTCGAGGAGCTCTAGGTGGTTTTCCGCCGAGGGAGCGCGTCTGCGGCTAAAAGGTCGCAGTTTTTATTTAAACGAATGTTGACCAAAGAACAGAAGAAAAAGCAGGTAGCGCTGGGCGAAGATCTGCTCAAAAAGAGCAAAACCTTGGTGTTCGCCGATTTTACCGGCGTGGATACCGGTTCGGTTCGCCGCATTAAGATAGAAGTTAAGAAAGTCGGAGCGGCTTTCAAGGTGATCAAGAAGCGGCTGCTCAAGCTCGCTTTCAAGAATCTGGGCATTGATTTTGACCCGCTGCAATATGCCGCTCAAGTTGGCACCTTCTTTATACCCGAGGATTTGAGCTCGGTAGCCGGGCCCATACACAAATTTGCCAAAGACCTGGCGAAGGAAAAGAAGGAATTCAAAGTTTTAGGTGCCTATGATCTGGCGAATAAGGCGGCGATCTCGCTGGAGGACTTCAACGCGATCGCGAAGCTGCCGGGCCGGGAAACCTTGCTCGCGATGGTTCTCGGAGCGATCACCGGGCCGCTGCGTGCTTTCATGTACTTAGCGAACGAGATAGGTAAAAAACAATCGACACCGGTACCGGCGGCTGCGGCTGCTGCTCCGGCAGCAGATGTTGGTCAAACACAAACGGTCGAACAAACAAAAGCCTAAAAAACATGGAAAAACTAGAACAAATCATAAATGCGGTCGGCGAGCTCAAAGTAACCGAGCTGGCGGATCTGGTGAAGAAGATGGAAGAGAAATTCGGCGTTTCAGCGGCAATGCCGGTAGGCGGCCCTTCGGCAGGCTCAGGGCAAGCAGAAGTCGAAGAGAAGACCGCCTGGAAAGTGATGCTAAAAGAAGGCGGCGCGCAGAAGATCCAGGTCATCAAGGTTCTTCGCGAAGTCACCGGTCTCGGTTTGAAAGAAGCGAAAGATCTGGTGGATGCCGCGCCGAAAGTGGTCAAGGAAGGCCTTAAGAAAGACGAAGCCGAAGATCTCAAGAAGAAGCTGGAAGTAGCTGGTGCGGTAGTGGAGTTGCAATAAACTCGACCGGCGAAACAAAAAAGGCACTTTACAAAAGAGCCTTTTTTGTTTAAAATGGGATAAGTTTTGATTGGGAGGGTTTATGACGACAGGCCGGATCAATCTGCCGTACGGGTATCACATTTCCGAATTGGATGAAGGGCTCCGGCAGCGTGGCGGTCTCACGGAAACGAATGCCACGCGTGTCAATACCCGTCAGCGTTGCAAAAAATGCGGCACGCCGTTAAGCAGCTTCAACCCCTACAATTTTTGCAATCTCTGTATCGCAAAGGCGGAATCCGCTCTCTATGAAGCTGGGTGGGTGGGGGCGAAGAAAAGTTCCGAAAGCATGCATGATGGCGATCGGGAAACGATACGGATGAAAGCGCTCAGGCGGCTCGGCTCAACAAAGCTACGCAAGCTTACGAAGAAAACCAAAGTGCGCCTGATGCTGCGGGATAGAATTGGCGGCGAGCGCACGACGCCGGATCAGTGGGCCTGGGGAGATACAGCGTAGGACTCTTGCCCCCGCTAACCGCGGGGGCTATTATTTTAAAGCAATTGCGCGCCCTTAGCTCAGTGGTAGAGCGTTCGATTCACATTCGAAAGGTCGTAGGTTCGATCCCTACAGGGCGCACAACATAAAAACCCGGCTTTTGCCGGGCTTATTCGTATTTTTCTATGGTCGGAGCTCTGACGAGATAGTCCCACAGAAGTTCGCGCTGTTGTTCCGAAAATCGGCGCCAGAGCAAGCGCTCTATCTGGCGCACCAGCTTCTCGCTGGTCGCGTCGTTTAAATAATCGAAAAGATAATGGGTCAGCTCGTGGATGAGCGTTTTTATCGCCTCCTCCTTGTCGCAGCGGACGCTGACATAGATTTCGCTTATCTCCGTTCCGCCCAAAAGTCCCCACGCTGGCACGCCATCCCTGGGACGGCGCAATTCCTTAACCCAATAAATACCTTTGATCTTGCTATTGAGCGCGAAAATCATCTGGTCAAAAGCGCGGAGGATGGTTTCATCGGGAATCTCTTTGGCTATCAAGTCCCAGATGGTTATCAATCGGCACCTCGTATCAAAGATCTATTCTCGATTTTAGCATAAAAATTCACCGAATTTATTAAGCGAGGAAACCAGCTTGTTCTTCAGAACATCCCGCAGGCGAGTTGGCTTGGCGCCTTGCAGCTCGCCGAGGGAGAAGAAAGCCGGCTCGATGGAAGCCGGTTATTCTGGTTCTAAAAATAAGCCGGTTTCCGAGTGTCTGGTTATCCACAAAGTGGGTTTTGCTTTATCGGGAAGTGGGTTATATTGATTGTAAGGTGGTGAAAAGTGGATAAGTGTGGGGATAACTGCCGAATCTGGGGATAACTCACCACCGAGCCATAGCTCATGTTTATAGGCGAATTTATACATAGTTTGGATACCAAGGGCCGGGTGGCGTTGCCGGCTAAATTTCGGCAGAAACTAGGAGCCGGGGCGATTATCGCGCGCGGCCTCGACCACTGTCTTTTTGTCTTTACAAGAGAAAGTTGGGATAAGCTGACCGCAAAGATCGCCGGTATGTCTTTTATGAAATCTGATTCGCGCGCTTTCGCGCGGCTGATGCTTGCCGGGGCGAGCGAAGTTGAATTTGATAACCAGGGAAGAATCCTGATCCCCGAATATCTCCGCGCTTATGCCGGTTTGAAAAAACAGGCGGTGTTTGCCGGACTTTACGACCGGATAGAAATCTGGGACGAAACGAGCTGGAAGTCCTACAAATCCAAAACCGAGGCCTCCTCCGACGATATCGCGGAAAAGTTGGGGGAGCTCGGCATATGAAGCTATGCCGCACACACCGGTTCTTTTAAACGAAGTTCTGGAACGGCTTGATCCTAAGCCCGGCGAGTTTTTCATCGATGGCACCGCTGGCGGCGGGGGGCACACACGAGCCCTGGAAGAAAAAGTGGGCGAAACCGGTCGGGTGCTGGCCATCGATTGGGAAAAAACCGGCGAGAATTACGCCGATTTGCCAAAGATCCTGGCGGCGAAAAATTTTGGTAAAGCCGACGGTTTGCTCCTTGACCTCGGATTTTCTTCCGAACAGCTGGAGAGCGGGCGCGGTTTCACTTTCCAAAAAGATGAACCGCTGCTGATGACCTACGACCCGGAAGGTGAGCCGGTAAGAGAGATACTCCAAGAATTGACCCGGGAGGAGTTGGAGAAAATCATCCGGGAGTTGGGCGAGGAGCGCTTCGCCAGGCCGATTGCCCGAGCAATCTATGAGAAGGGACGCCGCAAGCCGATTGCAACAACCTTTGAGCTGGCGGAAACGATCAAAAACGCGGTGCCAAAAAGCTACGAGCGGGGCAGAATTCATCCCGCCACCCGTACTTTTCAGGCGATCCGGATTTACGTCAATCACGAGCTCGAGAACCTCGAGCGCCTGCTGCAGAATCTGGACAAGATCGTGAACGCCGGCGGGCGAATAGTCATCATCGCCTTTCACTCGCTGGAGGATCGGCTGGTGAAAAATTATTTCCGCGACTACGCGAAGATCGGGCGATTGATCATTCTCACGAAAAAGCCGGTGACTGCCAGCCGCGAAGAAATTTTTAAGAACCCGCGTTCCCGTTCCGCAAAGCTCCGGGCGGCGCAAATGCTATGACAATCATCGAACCAAAGAAAAATAAATTCCGCATAAATATCCTGAGTTTGCTGATAGGCGGATTAGTGCTGCTTGAGGTGGCGCTCAGCATCTTTGCTTATAACCGGAACGTGCACTTGTCCTATGGGGTTGAACAGAGTGCCCGGCGTCTGGAAGAATTGCTGGTTTCTAACGCGGAATTCGAGAACAAGCTATACGCCGCGATCGATATTCAAAACGCGGACCTGCTGGCAGCCAAGTTAGGCCTGGTCAAAGAGAAAAAACCGGACTATTTGTCAGTAAACAGATGAAAATCTGGCGCATATGGCTAATAGCAGGAATTATTTTTCTTAGCTACACCACCCTGATTTTCAATGTCTATAATCTGCAAATAACCAAAGGCGGTTATTATTCGGCGCGGGCGCATTCCCAGTCCCGCTCACGTGATCTTCTTGCCGCCAGCCGCGGCAAGATTTACTTTACCGACAAAAACGGGAATCGCATCCCGGCTGCCATTAACCGGGAATTCCCGGTTATTTTTGCGGTGCCCAAAGAGATCGCTGATGCGGCGGAAGCGGCCGAAGCTTTGGGTCCGGTGCTCAATTTAGGCACCAACCACCTCAAAGATCTTTTTTCCAAACCGGACGATCTCTATGAGCGGCTTGTGGAAAAAGCAAGCGAGGAACAGGTGGCGGCGATCAAATCGCTTGGCATCAAAGGAATTTATATCGATTCGGAGAATTTCCGATTCTATCCATTCGGCTCGCTCGCGTCCCAGCTGTTGGGCTTTGTCGGGCCTGACGATCAGGGTGATGTGCCGGAAGGAAGATACGGGCTGGAATTTTTTTATGAGGATGCCCTCAAAAAAGGAAAAGATGTTCATCTAACAGTTGACGTGAATATCCAGTCACAAGCGGACAAGCTCTTGGACGGATTAGTGGGCGAGCACCGCGCCGCCGGCGGCACTGTGATAGTAGAGGACCCAAAGACCGGAAAAATTCTCGCGATGGCGAATCAACCGGGCTTTGACCCAAATGATTACGGAAAATTTCCGCTAAAATCGTTTTTGAATCCCGCCGTCCAGTCGGTTTATGAGCCGGGCTCAATTTTTAAAGTCCTCACGATGTCGGCCGGTATCGACAGCGAGAAGATCACGCCGCAAACAACATTTTATGATACCGGCTCTCTGACGCTCAACGGTAAAACCATCAAAAACTGGGATCTTAAGGCGCACGGCACGGTGAGTATGACGCAGGTGATAGAAAAATCCATCAACACCGGCGCGGCGTTTGCCGAAAAGAAGACCGGGCATGATAATTTCTACAACTATTTGCTGAAATTCGGTTTCAATCAGCCGACGAGTGCGGGATTGCCGGGCGAAATCACCGGCACGCTCCGGAACTTAAAGAGCACTTTCCGAGAGATCAATTTTGCCAACGCGTCTTTCGGGCAAGGCGTCTCGGTGACTCCGCTTCAGCTGGCAGCCGCGATTTCCGCCATCGCCAACAATGGGGCCCTGATGAAGCCGTACCTTTCCGCCGAAGAAAATCCGGAAACCATCCGCGGCGTGATTTCCGCCGAGAGCGCCAGGCAGGTCATAAAGATGATGGTTTCGGCCGTCAATAAAGCGGAGATCGCCCGCATCTCGGGCTATGAGGTGGCCGGCAAGACCGGCACCGCCCAAATTCCCGATTTCAAACATGGCGGCTACAGCAGCGAGTACATCCATAGTTACGGCGGCTTCGCGCCGGCCTCCGATCCGCGTTTTGTTATTTTGATAAAACTGGATAAGCCGCAGGGCGCCTCGCTTGCCGGATTGACCGTCGTGCCGGCGTTTCGCGAATTGGCCCAGTTTATATTAAACTACTATAATATTCCGGCCGATAATCTATGAGAGAAACGATGAAACAACTGGTGAAAAAAATACTCCGCGGTCTGGCTCGCTGGGCAATTCGCAAACACCAACCTGGCATTGTCGGCATTACCGGCACCGTCGGCAAAACCTCTACCAAGGAGGCCGTTTTGACAGTGCTGCGGCAGATCAGGAAAGTGCGGGCCGCGAGCGGTAACTTCAACAACGAGTTCGGCCTGCCGTTAACGATCCTAGGAAGTTGGGACAGGGCCGGCGGACCGTTTTTTTGGCTAAGAGCGATCGCGGTTTCGTTTTGCCGGTTGATCTTCGGCGGGGAATACCCGGAGCTTCTGGTACTGGAATACGGAGCGGACCGGCCCGGCGACATCAAATATCTCCTTGAACTGGCGAGGCCGCAGCTCGGCGTGGTGACGGCAGTGGGGGATATTCCGGTCCACGTGGAATTCTATAGCGGGCCCGACGCGGTGGCGCGAGAAAAGTCCAAGCTGGTGGAGGCGCTTCCGGCCGTAGGTTTTGCCATCCTTAATTATGACGACGAGTCGGTTTATGAAATGCGAGACCGCACGCGAGCGCACGTGATCACCTACGGGTTTGCGGAAGGAGCCGAGCTGCGCATTACCAATTTTGAGAACCGCGCTGAAGATGGCCGGCCGCTCGGCGTATCTTTCAAGCTGGAATACGGCGGCAATTTCGTTCCAGTGCGCTTGGACGGCGCTTTCGGCAAGGCCCAGGCCTACGCCGCCGCGGCCGCCGCGGCAGTTGGCCTCGCCTTCGGCATGAATCTGGTTAAGATCTCGGAGGCCTTGAGTTATTACCAAGTTCCGCCGCGTCGCGGCAAGATCATTCCCGGCATCAAAGAATCGTTCATTCTGGACGACAGCTACAACGCCTCGCCGCTCTCCATGCACGCGGCCATCGATACGGTCAAAGATCTCCGGCCCAAGCGGGCGGTGGCAGTGCTGGGCGACATGCTGGAGATAGGAAAGTATGCGATCGAGGCGCACGAACAGATCGGCCGCTTCGCCGCCAAGGTTTTTGATGTTCTCATCACCGTTGGCCCGCGGGCCAAGTTCATCGCCGATGCCGCCAACAAGGCAGGTATGCCGAAGAAGAACATTTTCAGCTTTGACACCGCCGAAGATGCCCGGACGACGACGCAGGATTCAATAAAGAAAGGGGACCTGGTTCTGGTAAAGGCTTCCCGCGCGCTGGAGTTGGATAAAATAGTTGAGGAAATCAGGCAGCTGTAGTAAGCTTAAGCCGTTCTTTGAAAGGAGGCGGTTTTGGCGGATAAGGTCGAGATCATCGGCGGCCGTTCATTGCATGGAAACGTCGCAATCTTTTCCGACGGTTTCGGGGCGGAGGCACGATACCACCGCGGCGGATCAAAGATCACAGTTTCGGCCTGGAAAAGAGGCCGCGGGTTCTCCAGTTATGGCATTTTTATCTTTATCGGTGTCTTTTTCCTCCTCGACATAATTCGCGGACTTTTCATGGTCTTCGATTCAACGCTCCCCAGGGTAAGTACCCAGCCGGGACTCACGTACTGGGCTACGAACATTGGTATTATGATGGTGGCTATCGCCTGGATCGGCATCCGGATCGCGAAGTGGCATGGCGCCGAGCACATGGTCATCCAGGCATATAGGACGGAAGGAAAATCCGGACTTGAGGAGGCTAGGCGTTTTTCTCCGGTCGCGGACAAGTGTGGATCCAGGTTCCTATTCGCTTATCTGCTGCTGATGGTGATTCGCGCTGTCCTTCTCCCGCCGGCCTGGGAATGGCTAACCGCGCTGATCCTGCTGATCGTGTTTTTTGTAAAACCGCTCCGACCGCTGTTTACCGAAAACCCGGTCGTCATCTTTTTCAGCCGGTTGCTGCAGAGGCACATTACTGCCCGCCAACCTGGCGACGTTGAGCTGCTGACGGCGCACTGCGCGCTTCTCGGCCTACTAAAAGCGCATGGCCATGAATTTCAGTTCCCGGATGGCGTTGAATACGAATTCACTGAATGAAGTTCTGAATCAATAATACCCCCAAAGAGGGGTATTATATTTTGTGCTCCCATCGGGATTCGAACCCGAGTTTTCGCGATGAGAACGCGACGTCCTAGGCCAGGCTAGACGATAGGAGCAATGAGCACATCTTAACTCGATTTTTCTTGTTTTTCCAGCCCCTGAGTGCTATTGTATTGCCAGAACTTTTAAGGAGGCGGCTTATGTCGAAGCGGTTTGTGGCTATTTGGGTTGTCGTAATGTTATTTTTGGGCGCCATCGATTTGATGACGACCGGCATGATTCTTGCAGCCGGCGGTGTTGAGCTCAATCCCAGCGCGGCCTGGATTTTCGGTAGCTTGGGTTCAGTTGGCATGCTGGCATTTGCCTTCGCGAAGCTATTGGTTATCGGCACGGTAATTTTAGGCATAGTTTGGCTGCCCAAAACCCGATGGTTCCGAACGATGGAGCCATGGGGTCAGGAGTTTTCCATGATTGTGCTCTGGGTAGCCGCCGGCTTTATGCTTGTTCTATCGGCCGCCGCTGTAATCCACAACCTTATCCAGCTCACCACCTGATTTGACAATCAGGTGGTTTTTTGTTATAATGCCCGTTATAAAGTGATGACTATTTTTACCACCAAACCCGACCAGATTGCCCAGGTCTTGAACGGCAATGGCGTAGTGATTTTCCCGACCGAGACCCTTTACGGCATCGGCTGTGACGCCACCAATCCGCAGGCGCTTTTGAAGGTATATAAAGTAAAACAGCGTCCTTTTAACAAGGCCTTCCCGGTTCTGGTGAAAGACATTAAAATGCTCGCCGAGTACGCTTCTTTCGGCCCCGAGCAGAAAAAGATTATTTTAAAAACCAAGAAACCCACCAGCTTCGTTTTGAAAGCGAAAAATCTTTCGCCGCTCGCTACCCAGAACCGGACCGCCGCTTTCCGGATTTGCAGGGCGCTTTTCGTGAAGAAGCTGTACAAATATTTTGACCGCCCGATTGTGGCGACCAGCGCCAATTTGGCCAAAGGCGAGCCGCTCTCCGACCCGCGGAAATACGCCGAAGTTTTCGGCCGGGATTCCGACCTCATTGACGCGGTGGTCTTTGCCGGCGTCAATAAAAAGAGAAAGGCCTCCCGGATAATTGATCTGACCAGGAAGCCCTATAAAGTTATAAGGAAATGAAGCTCCCGACTGTGCTCGGGAGCGGAATTCTTCCGTAGCCGAATATAGGACGATCCTCCTCCGCTAAAGCTTCGGAAGGATATTCTCCTCGCCTTCATACATAGGCTAACGCCTATGGTATTCGGCGAAGGAGAATAGAAAACCCCAAGCATTGCTTGGGGTTTTGAGCTCTTCAGCTCCGGATGGAGGACCGGCAGGTGTCGCACTGGCCGTTCACCAGCGTGACCGCCTTCTTGCAGATGCCGCACAGGTGAAACAGCTCGCCGAGGAAGAAGTGTGCCTTTTCGAACGGGGGCGGGGGAGCGGCGACAGCGGTCGCCAGACCCAGGATGCTGCCGCCGCAGTCCGGGCACTTCTTCGGAGCCACGCTGGCGGCCGAGCCGTATTCCCGCTGGCAGTGCCAGCACTTCCAGGTCCAGTGGATCGCCGTCAGTGTCGCTGGGAACATAGGTCCTCCGTAAGTAAGGGTTAATTGAGCTTAAAGTTCTACCTAAATGATAGCATAAAATAGGCTACTTTGTCAAGCATATGGATTTATGGTATAAATACTGATAAATTAGCTATTATGCCGTGGTAGCTCAGTGGTAGAGCAGACGCCTGAAGAGCGTCGTGTCGGGGGTTCGATTCCCTCCCGCGGCACAATTACAAAAAGAAGCGCTTGCCGCTTCTTTTTGTAATTCTATGCTTTGGGGAATCGAAGACCGCAGTTCATTTTGCCATCAGGCAAAATGAACGAGGGGCGGCCTGCGACCGAGCCAAGCGACGGCGAGGCGAGAGTTGTAGGCGATTCCCTCCCGTAGGCATCTTCCCGCGGCACATTGAATAAAAGCGGCCGAAGTATTACGATGAGGGCAGCTTTTTGAGAGGTTGGCGTGAAGACAATAAACTGCTTCAACTGCCGTTTCGAGTGGATCCGCATCGTGCTTTTCGTCGGTTGGCTTATTGCCGGCACGGTGGTGTTGGCTATCGCGTGCATCAGCGTCCTGGAGGATCGCCTGGTTGGCGAAACCATCGTCATCAGGGCCGCTGCTGTTATCCTTACGTTTTTGCCGGTTCAGATGTGGTTTGTCTGGCGGTCCCAGAAAGCCTGTGCTGCCGGTCAGTGCCGCTGCGGCTGCCACCCGATCACCCTCTGCAGAGGCACACATCATCACTGGTGCGATCCCGACCGGGACTACAGCCGAATTGAGACCGGCATTACCCGCTATGGCCCAACCGACCCGGAGGATTTCTGCGGGCATTGCGCCTACCGGCACCGGGAGGATAGGTTCAAAATTATCCAGTACGATTCGCAAAAATACCGCTGTGACTGTGCCTGCCACGAGAAGGCCTGGGCGATGCCGCGCGCCGGCGTCTGCACCTGCCACCGCTGGTGCCTTAAAATCCGGAGGATATCGTAATGAAGTGCTTCACCTGCCGGCAGTTCTGGCTGCGATTCGCGGTTTGGTCCCTGTGCTCTATCGGCTTTATCGGCTGTCTATTGGCAAGTTCCGCCGCCAAGCCGGTGTTCTGGCTGTGCGCTTTGGCAACGGCGGCGCTGGTGCTTCTGGTCCGTCTCCTCAAATCCCGCGCTGACCGGCGGTGCGCCTTAATCGGCTGCCGCTGCCGCGGATGCGACCATCCCGAGCTGTGTTTCTGCGGCTGTCCGCACTGCTGCGCGAATGAAGAGCAGGACGGCGATTCCGAAGAAAATCCGGAAGAAGATGAAGAGCCGGAACCGGAATCGGTAGACTGCGAAGATTGTTACTGGTATCACCGGCTGCCCGCTTCCCAATCTTATGCCTGCCGGTGCCCCTGCCACCGATGAAAATAAATGACCGCTTCGCTTTTTCGCGAGGCGGTTTTGTTATAATGGAGTAAAAGGTTATAATTGGAATCAGTTTTTTAAAAATCCGTATGACCTTTTCGGAAGGAGGGGAGAATGTTCCGAGCAAGACCAATGGCTTACTTCAATCAAGTCAGAAAACGCGACGGCCGGCTGCTGCCTTTTGATCAGTCCCGCATTACTCAGGCGGTTTTTAAAGCGATGAACGCCGCCGGCGAGGGCGGTGACCGGGACGCCCAACGGGTTTCCGACCGGGTGGTCAAGGAACTCGCGAAAAAGCACCCGGCTGCCTATGTTCCGGGCATCGAAGAGATTCAGGACGTGGTGGAAACCACGCTTATCCTGGAGGACTACGCCAAGACCGCCAAGGCCTACATCCTTTATCGCCAGCAGCGGTTCGAGCTTCGGGAAAAACGGAAAGAAATTCCCGAGCACGTGAAAGAGCTGGTTGCGGAAAGCAAAAAATATTTCCACAGCCCGCTGGCCGAGTTCATCTACTACCGCAGCTATTCGCGGTGGAAGGATGACGAGGGCCGCCGCGAGACCTGGGTTGAGACCGTCCAGCGGTATCTGGATTTCATGAAGGCAAATCTCGGGGACAAGCTGAACCCCGATGAGTACGACGAAGTGCGTCAAGCGATTTTGAAGATGGAAGTGATGCCTTCCATGCGGCTGATGTGGAGTGCCGGCAAAGCGGCGGCTGCCACCAACGTTTCCGCCTACAACTGCTCGTTCATCGCGCCCAGCAAGCTCCAGGATTTCGGAGAGATTATGTATCTCTCGATGTGCGGAACCGGAGTCGGCTTTTCGGTGGAGCAGCAAAACGTCCAGCAGCTGCCGCAGATCAAGAAGCAGACCGGCAAGAAGCTGCCGCCTCATGTCATTGAGGACAGCAAAGAGGGTTGGGCGAATGCCTTCGTGCTCGCCGTCAAAACCTGGTTTGCCGGCAAGGATATTGACCTGGACTACTCGCGGCTCCGGTCCGCCGGGGCGCGGCTCAAAACCATGGGCGGAAGGAGTTCCGGCCCCGCGCCGCTGATGGCACTGATGGATTTTACCAAAAGAAAGGTTCTGGCCAGACAGGGCCGCCGGCTTTCCTCGCTGGACACGCACGACATCATCTGCAAGATCGGCGAAATCGTGGAAATGGGCGGCGTGCGGCGGAGCGCTCTTTTGTCGCTCTCGGACCTGGATGATCCGGAGATGCGGGCCGCCAAAACCGGCCAGTTCTATCTCACCGAGCCCCAGCGGCACATGGCCAATAACTCGGTCGCCTATAACGAGAAACCGACCTCGGCGCAGTTCCTGGATGAGTGGCTGGCGCTTGCCAAAGCCGGCACCGGGGAGCGCGGCATCTTCAACCGCGCCGGTCTCCAAAAGCAAGTTCCGGAGCGGCGCTGGAAAGTGCTGGCCCGGGACGCCGCGACTACCGGCACCAACCCCTGCGGCGAGATCATCCTCAAATCCAAGCAGTTCTGCAATTTGAGCGAGGTGGTAGCCCGTCCGGAAGACGATCAGGCATCATTGCTGCGCAAAGTAAGGATCGCCGCCATCATCGGCACCTACCAATCCACCCTGACGAATTTCCCGTACCTTTCCAAGGAGTGGAAGAAGAACTGCGAAGAAGAGCGCCTGCTCGGTGTTTCCATAACCGGCCAGTGGGATTGTCCGGTCGTGCATAGCCCCGAGGTACTGCGTCAGCTCAGGGAAAAAGCGGTCGAGACCAATAAGGTCT